>Ga0315273_10002446_pt1 | contig 21928 bp, 16 predicted proteins | sample YL17G02_0_MG_FD_205753 | JGI IMG/M metagenome (GOLD analysis project Ga0315273, IMG submission 205753) | Sediment microbial communities from Yellowstone Lake, YNP, Wyoming, USA - YL17G02_0 | ecosystem: Environmental > Aquatic > Freshwater > Lake > Sediment | place: USA: Wyoming | collected... | reverse complement strand
GCGCGGGGAGGCGGGCGCCCCGCCCTTGCCGCCCTCCTGTGAAGGCCCGGCGTCCTCGCCTTTTGCCGGCGTCGCCCTGTCCCTGGGCTGGGACTCCCTGGCCCTGGCACGCGGCCTGTGGGCGACCGCCGCGGCCACAGCCGCGGCCGCCCCCGACAAGGACTGGGCCCTCCAGCACGCGGCCGCTGCCTGGCTGAAAGAAATGCTGCTAGCGCTGGACGCGGCTGCCGCGGGCGCGGGCGGGCGGGACGACGCGGGTGCCGCCTCCCGCCTGGTCCGCCGCCTGCTGTTCGATGGCGGCAACGACGACGGCGACGGCGAGCGGCGCGGTGGCGGTGGTGACGGCAGCAACAGCCAGGGCGGCGGCCTGGTCGCCCTCCTCGCGTCGGGCGCCGCACGCTTCAACCCACGCTTCCAGCCCCGCTCCCACGCGGCCGACCTGGCGGCGGCCATCCATGTGGCCCTGCGCCTGCATGATCGCCTGGCGGCCGAGGATTCGGGCGCGCACGTGAGCGGCGGTGGCGGCGGGAGCAAGCCGCAGGCGGTGGAAGCGGAGGAGGCCGAGGCCGAGGTTGAGGTGGTGGTGGTGGATGACGATGGAGAGCGGCCGTGGACGGAGGCCGCTCCCGCTGTCGCCTCGCCCAGCCCGGCCCCGCCCGTGCCCATGGACTTGTCACCCTCGCCCTCGCCCCGCCGCCCGTCCTCGCCCACCCCACTGCCAGTGACGGCCAGCGCTGAGGGCGTGGCGGCTGCTGCTGGCGTGACCAACCCCAAGACAACGGGCGGCGGCACTGCCACGCCCGGGCCGCCCCGGGCCGCCCGAGAGGCTGCCCCGCCGCCGGACACCATCCACCCGCCCCGGGTCATGGGACCCGTGGCGGTGCCGCCACCACCCCAGGCGCCTGCGGCGACGGCTGAGGAGGAGGAGGGGGTGGGCGAGGTCGGAGCAGAGGCTGGCACGCCCGAACCCTCTGCTGCTGCTGCCGCCTCTCCCGCCGCCGCCGCCCCGCCCGCCGAATCCCCCGTCTCCCGCCGCGCCCGCGCGTCTCAGGCCGGCGCCGCCGCCGCGTCGGCCCGCGTGCGCGCCCACCTGACCTCCCCTCCCGTCGTACACTTCTACTTTTGGCTGCTGGCGGGCTACAAGACCAACCCGCCGGCCCTCAACCGTGCGGTCGCGGCCTTCCTCCGGCGGGTCCGGTCCGCCCCTCCCGCCGGGTGCGACCTGGCCCCCATGCTGTGGCAGTTGCGTGGCCTGGCCGTCATGCGGGACGTGCTGTGCGACACGGCCTGGCGGGCGGGCGGTGGGGGTGGCAGCGCGGCCCGGACCCTGGCGGCCGAGTGCGCGGCGACCGCGCGCGGTCTCTTTGCCCGCCTGCTGCCGCCGGCACCCAGAGCGGCCGCCAAGAAACCCGCTGCCAAGCCCACCACGGACGGGCACACCTTCTCGTCTGACGACGGCGACGGCGCGTGTGGCGAGGAAGGCGCGGCCGACGCCGCCGCCCGTGCCGTGGCCACCGCCCGGGAAGGCGCGGCCGGCGGTGCCTGCGCGTCCTTGCTGTCCGTCGAGCTGCTCTTCTGGAAGCCGCCCGCCTCCGCGGCCGCCATCCGGGACCAGTACGACTGGCGCCGGGCGTACGGCGGGGAGGGCGGCAAGGGGGACGGCTGCCTCAGCCCCCGGTCCGCCGCCGCGGCGGCCGCGAGCGCCAAGGGCGGTGCGGCTGCGCGTGCGCTCGAGGACCCCAACCTCCCTGACGAGGCGCCCGACGACATTGACGGCCCGCAAGCCGCCCGCCTGGCGGTCCTCGCGGAAGAGGCCCGGGCGGCCTGGGCCGCGTCCGCGGGCGCGCTCGCTGGGTACGCGCCCGCGGCGGACCCGGCCTTCCTGGAACGGGCGGGCGCGGAGCTGGGCGTGCCGGCCGGCGCCGTCCGCCGCCAGTGCCGCTTGCTCGGCGTGGGCGGCGGGGCGGCCGCCGCCCGGCGGGCCGGCGGCCCCGCCCCAGGCGACGCCGCCCGCCTGGCCGCCCTCTTCCACCAGCACGCCGGCAAGCGGGCGGCTCTGGACCTCATCGCGGACGGCATGGCCGCCGCCGGCGGGCCGGCCTCCTGGTGGACGCGGCCGCGCGTGTCGCGCGCGCTGGCCGCGGCCGGCCTGCGCCGGGGCGTGATGGGCGAGGCGCACCTGGCGTCCCTGACCGCCCTCCACGCCGAGTACGGCGCGTCGCCGGGCGGCCTGGACTCCATGGCCGCCCAGCTGCCCGGCGGGTGGCGGACGGGCCAGGTGGCGCGGGCCCTGAAGCGGGCGGGCCTGGCCCTGGCGGGCGCCGCTCTCGCGGGCGCGGCCGGCGGCGGGCGGCGCAAGAAGCAGGGCGGGGGCGGGCGGGCGGCCAAGAAGGCCCGCCACGGCTTGGGCGGTGCTGCTGACCCCGCCGCGGGCTCCGGCTCGTCTGTTACCTCCAGCGAGGGCGGCGACGCGTCGTTCGGGTCGGACGGGGAGGAGGAGGCGGACGAAGGCGGGCACGGCCAGGCGCCGTCGGCGTTGCCGCCGGCTGCGGTGCGCGTGGCCATGTCTCCTCCCACCGCGCCCGCCCCGGAGGCCATCGACGAGGAAGACGAGGCTGCCCACCGCGCCCGGGCGGCGGCTGCTGTGAAGGCCGCCCTGGCCGCCCTGCGCGCCAAGCGGGCGGCAGCCGTGGCGGAAGAGGACCCGCCGTCGGAGGACGAGGACGAGGAGGAGGCGGCGGGTTGTGGTGGCGCGGACGAGAACGCGCCGCCCGCTGCCGCCCCGGCCGCTTTAGAGGAGGAGCAGCACGCCGCTCCGCCCGCTGCTGCCGCCGCCCCGCCCGCCCGGAAACGTTTGCGCAAGCGGCTGGGCAACATGGGCGTGGAGTCCCGGGTGGTGGCGCTGGCGTTCTCGTCGGACGATGAGGCGTGAGAGAGAGGAGGGAAGAGGTGTAAATGAGCAGTTTTTGTTTTCACCGCCCACGCCGGCCGCGGCCACGAGGCCCACGCCCGCGCCCACCAGCACTCCCGCCCCTTCCCCTGCCTCGTCCACGCCCGCGCCCACCATTTTTACCACCCCCTGCCTCCGGCGCCGCCGCCTCGTCCTCATCAGAGCCCCCACTCCCATCCCCCCCACCCCCACCATCCTCATCCTCCCCTCCCACCGCCCGGGGTGGCGCCCCGTCGGGCGGCCGAATGCCGGCGTACAGGCGCGAAAACCCCACCGTCCCGTCCCGGTCGACCAGGGCGAGGACGACGTAGGGCCGGTCCGTGCCTCCCGGGGCTAGGGCGGCAAGGGCCGCCAGGGCGGCCGGGGTGAGGTGCGGGGTGGAGGTGGAGACGGGGGTGACAACCTCCCAGGCAGGTGGGAAGAGGGCGCCCACGGCCGCCTCGCTCCCGCCCGCCCCGGCCCAGGCGGCTTGCCCGATGTCCAGGATGTCGCCCGCCCCCGCTGCCGGGGCGGCCCGCGGGACGGCGCCACTGGGCTGTGCGGCGTTTTGGGTAGAAGAGGCGGCCAGGCCACCACCACCGCCGCCGCCGCCGCCGCCAGGCGCGGCTTTGGGGGCGGCCACCAGGAACCACCCGCCCCGGGCGGACGCGGGGGCGGGCCGCACAATGGCAGCCCGGCCTGCAATGTGCAGGGCCGTGTGGACGGCCAGTACATCGGCGGGCGCGGCGAGGGGTGGCGAGGCGCCGCCCCCTCCAGCAGGCGCGGGCAGACGGTTCCGATACACGCTCGGCGACGGCACCGCGCCCAACGCCCCGCGCACGGCCGCCCGGCGCCGATTCATGGTCGGCGCGCCCTCGAAGCCCGCTTCCGGGTCGGGTGGGAGGACGAGGATGTCGGAGGTGGGGGCAGTGGCGGTGGCGGCTGCAACATTAGCATCAGGTTGGTCATGAGTCGTCATTTTTCACTTTTTAGTTTTCAGGGAGTGCGTCCGCCGCGTTGTGCGCCGCAACAAGCTGGCCCACGCGACCCTGCCACGCGCTCGTCTGGGCGACCGCGTCAGCCAGCAAGGCTTCCTTGGAAGCCAGTTCGGCGGTCAAGGCCGCGTGCTCCTGACGAATTGTGAAGGAGGGGGTTGAGAGGTTTGAGGTTGAAAGGGGTTTAGAGAGAGAGTGCGTGCGAGAGAGTGCGTGTCGGCCCCCCGTCTCCCCTGCAATCTACCCCTCACCTCTCTCAGGGCGTCCAATCGATCGGGTGGGTGTGCTGCCCGGGCTCGAGCCAGGCCGGCCGCGATGATGGCCGCCGACGCGGCGAGGGACCGGGCGTGCTCGGTGGTGCCTGGTTGTGACAAAAAGAAAAGGGAAAAATGGTGTCAGATGAAAGCGTGTTTGTGTTCGATTTCAATGCGTAGATGGAGGACGAGAATATTGCTGCACACGCCGGCGCGGCAAAGAGGGGTGTGCGCGTCCAGGGTGACGGCCGAACCGTGGGCACACATGCTGCAGCCGCCTCGCTGCTAGCCAATTCTCTTTTTACCTTCACTCCCGGTGCGACCTCCTCCCAACAGCTCGCCCGCTGGCAGCAGGCCTCTGAACGCGGCGTCAAGGGAGTCGGCCGCGGCGAGGAGGGCGGCGGGCGAGGAGGGCGTGGGTGGGGCGGCCATGAAAGGTTGAGTGAAGGGAGAGAGAAAAACGCTTCGCTTTTTACCGTTCGTTCATTCGTTCTTTCAGCGAACCCCAACCTACATTCCAACCCCAACGCAAAAAATGCTCAAGCTCATCGCCTTCCTGGCCCTCCTGGCCACCACCTCCGCCGCATGGGCCGACCTGATGCACGCCTCCGCGCCCGAGCTGGCGGGTCGGGCGGTCGGCACGGCTCTCGGGGCGGGGATCGAGTGAGTTTTGAAGAAGAAGAGCGCCCGCGCGCGCGCACCTGCGGTCCGATCATCACCCCACCACCCTTCCCTTTCTGCTCCGCTACCCCCCAGCGACGACACCGCCCTCCGCCTCCGGGCCATCCAGGTCCTGGACGAGGCCCGGGTCTACCTGATTAACCAGGGTGGCGGGTCGGGGACCGCGAGCGCGGCCGCCCGGGCGGCCGCGCACGAGGCCGCGGAGGCCGCCCGCCTGGCAGGGCGGGGCGTCGCGGGCGCGGCCTCCGGCGCCTACTCCTCCGCCACCCACGCCGTGAAGGACGCCCTACACATCGGCGGCATGCCGGCCATGCCCTCCGCCGGCGACATGGCGACCGCGGCGGGCCGGGCGGCGGGCGTGCTCGGCCCGGGGGCGGCGGAGCCCAGCGCGTGGCGGAAGGCCGCGGCCGCCCTCCACCTGCCTGGGAGCCCCCAGCCCGGGCCCTCGCCCCTTTCGACCGTCGCCCGCAAGGCCGCGTCCGGCCTGGCCTCCATGGCCACCGGCTCTCCGTCTGACCGGTCGGGCGGCCTGCTGGCCTCGATGCGCGGGCGGGAAGGCGGGCTGGCGGGCCTGATGATGGGTGGTGGCCGCCCCACCAAGAAGGGCGAGCAGCCCTCCATTTATGAGCGCGTGACGGGCACCGGCGCCGCGGCGCCTGCCCCACCCTCCGTCCTGGACAAGGTGAAGGACGCCTTACACTTTGGGGGCAAGGCCGTCAGCGACGCGGCGGGGTCGGCCGGCCAGGCCACGGCCGGCGCGGCGGGCGCGACCAAGGACGCCGCGGCCGGCGCGGTGGACGCGCTCTCCCACGCCCTGTCCGCCTACGCCACCGACGCGTCCACCGCGGCCGCCGACGCGGCGACCGCCGTGTCGGGCGTCTCGTCTGACACCGCCACCGCGACGGCGCGCAAGCTGGTCGAGGCCCGGGACGCGATGGACAAGAAGTGGGAGCGGGTGGCGGCCGCCTATGAGAAAGCCGGCGGCGCGGCGGCGCCCTCCTCCGCCGCGCTCGCCCGCTCCTGGGCCGACGCCCAGCGCGCCCGGGCGGCTGCGGGGGCCAAGCTGGACGAGTCTGCACACCACCTGATGATGGCAGCTAAGAAAGCCGGGTGGGAGGCGCCCAAGGCCGCGGTGGCGGAGCTGTGAGGGGGAGGGATGCTGTCAGGGGATGATGATGAGATGGGATTGGGATGGGATGGGAAGAGAGAGACAGAAGGAGAGAGGGGGCCGGTCGTGCGCGCCCCGGCGGGCTGCGCGCACGGCCTCCACACCCTTGCTTTGCTCTGAGGACGCGGCCAGGTGTGTTTTATCCTTTGCTTGCATGAAAAGAATGGGGCGGCGCGCGCGGGGGATGTTGTTTTTTTGTTTTGAAGGTTTTCAACAGACTCAACGACCCGTGCTCTCTCTCTCTCTCTCTTCCCATCCCTTCCCATCCCATCCTCAAGCCGCCGCCTTGGCCGACGCCTTCATGGACCGCTGGGCCTTGGCGAGCGCGGACGCCCGGGCGGCCGCCGCCCGCTTCAGGTCCGGACGGGACGAGGCCGCCACTTTCCCGGCCGCGGCTGCCGCCCGACGTGCGCCCTTCTTGGAAATGGAAGACGCTTTCGACGCTTTCGGCTTGAGCACGTTCTTGGGGCGGGAGGCCGTGAGCTTGATGCCCTCGGGGACGAGCGAGATGTCGACGGTGGCCGGGTTGACGAGGCCTGCGAAGAGGGGAGACGGATGGATGGATGGGAGAGATGATGAGAGAGGGTGGTCGAGCGCGCCTGCGATCTGTCTCTCCTCTCCTCCTCTCGACGCCCCCCTTCCTCGCTCTCTCCATTGCACCCCATCACATCATCATACATGACGCACGAACGCACCAGAGTACTTGTACGAGTGCTTGGCCGCCAGGTTGCCGGCCTCCTTGGAGAAGAGCGGGCGGTCGCCCGACCGGCCCTTGACCAGGAAGGCCGACCCCTTTTTCACGCACTGCCACAGGAGCTGGGGGGAGGCCATCTTTCGTTTTGTTTTGTTTTTGTTTCTGAGGAGGGGCGAAAAGAGACGGCTGCGGGTGTCCTGGTGTGTGTGTGTGAGGAGGCGGGGAGGTGTGAGTGTGGGCGTGCGCACAGCGAGAGCGACGGCGGCTCTCTGCCGATCGAGAGAGAGACGGGTGCGTGGCTGCCATACCCGCGCCGGCAGGCAGACACAGCGCCGGCTCGGCCAGGGTGCGTTGAGAGGTCACGGGACCGTCCAAATGGACAGCTGAGAGAGCGCGTTCTGGGCGGGCGCACTCGTAAAAATGGCGCGGTGCAGTGCCGGACCTTTTAGAAAGTGAGGGGAGAGAGAGAGAAAAAAAACGCGCTCCCGGTCCTTGCCCACTCCGAAAAACGAATTGAACCGCCGCAGAGAGCTCGCGGCGTGCGCGCGCCGTGCCACCCCCCGCGCTCTCCACTCTTCTATCGCTTGGTAATAGAGCCTGAGGCACACAGGACCCAGGCGCGCGCGCGTGGCACTCGTGAAAACATGGCAGCTGAGGACGCCGCGCCGCCCTGCCCGCCTGTCGACCCCGCCCTCGCCCCGCTCTGCGCCTGCGTGCGCACTCTGATCGGCGGGGTGGGCGAGGACGCGGGCCGGGAGGGTCTGGTCGACACGCCCAAGGTAAGAAATGAGCAGACGCAGAGGGGGCACGGCTGGACAGGGTGACAGCGGCGGCGGGGCGGTGGCGTCTCTCTCGACCCACGCTCTCTCACCTTTTCATCCCCTCTCCTCCTCCTCGACACGCCCTCTCTCAGCGCGTCGCCAAGGCCTGGCTGGACATGACGGCGGGTTACAAGGCCGACATCGACAGGTAAGCGTGGGCGAGAGAGGACATCGGTGACACTGGTGACGCTCGTTGGTCTCCCCACGAGGCGCTGTCCTCGGCTCACGTCGCCTGGAAAGGCGTGGGGGTGAGGTCTCGAGCAGGGAGCGGCCTCTCGGTTCGTCACGCGCCTGAGAGCAGGGGACGCCCGCCACGCGCCTGCCACGCGCCGGTCCGGGTATGATTTACGGCCTTCCACACGCCCCTGTGGCGTGCGGTGAGCGAGCAGGCGTGCCACCACCGCCATTTGGCAAGAGAGAGAGAGAAATGCGGGGCCAACGCTCCGACGCACGCCTGCTGACGCCAACCTCATCAACCAACCCTCACATCTCCCTCTCCCCCTCTCTCCCCTCCCTCCTCCATGCACAGCATCCTCAACGGCGCCCTCTTCCACGAGCCCTGCGTCGGGTCCGCCCCCGGCCTGGCCGCCTGCGTGCTGGTGCGGGACGTCGAATTCTCGTCCACGTCCGAGCGGGACTTGAGCCCCTTTTACGGGCGGCTGCACATTGCGTACGTGCCCGGGACCAGTGGCGTCGTCCTCGGCCTCTCCAAGGTGGCGCGCCTGGCCAAGGTGCTGGCGCGGCGGCTGACGCACCAGGCCGCCCTGGCGGACGCGGTGCTGGCGGCGTTTGTGGGGGCGGTGCGGCCGCGCGGAGCGGCCGTGCTGGTGGAGGCGCGCGCGGTCGGGCGGGCGGGGGCGGCGTCCGCTCCGGGCGGCCCCGGGCTGGTCGTCACGACAGCCGCGCACGGCTGCTGCGCGGACGGGCTGGGCGGCGGACCCAGCGTGACGGAGGTGCTCTCCCTGCTGCGCCTGCGGGGCGCGGCCGCGGGGGGGACGGCGCCTCTGCCGGCGTCCGCGTCGGTGGGGGCGCCCTCCGGTGCCGCCAGGGCACAGGCCGCCACCGCGCCTCCGCCGCCCCTGCCGCCCCTCCCGCCGGCCAACGGCGACGGATCCCGGGGGTTGGGACCCGCTCCCCACCGCCCGACCAGTGGAGGGCACGCGAATGGCGGGGCAGCGGCGTCGAAGGCGACGGCGGCCGCCGCTGCGCCCTCCCCGCTGGCGGCGCCCGGGCCCACGACGCCCGACCGTGGCCCGGGCGCCTCCTCCTCTTCCGGCAGCGGCGACGACGAGCACGACGACGACGGCGACCCTTCCCGCGCCTACGTCCACGCGGGCGAGGTCCTGCGGGCCAACGGCCACGGCGGCGGTGGGGGCGCCTCCCTGCCCCGCCCGCCCTCCGCCGCGGCCGGCCTCCACCTGCGCGGCCGCGGTGGCGGCGGCTGTGGCGGCGGCGGGAGCGCGCCCGCCAAGGGGGCGGGCAGCGCCTCCCCTCCCCCCCCGCCCGCCTCGCCGCCCTCCACCCTGGAGCCCTGCCCCGCCCGGCGCGGGTCCGTCTCGGCCGCGTCGCGGTGCGCGATGGTGGCCGCCGTGACGCGCATGCTCTCCCTGGCGGGGGACGACCCGACCCGCCCGGGCCTGCGCGGTTCGGCCGACGCCTACGTGGGCGGCCTGCTGGCCTCGACGGCCGGGTACGATGCGGACGTGGCCGGCATGGTCGCGGGCGCGGTCGCGGCGCGGGCGGCGGGCAGGAAAGAGGGTGCGGGAGGAACGGGCGGCCCGGCGGCCGCGCAGGCGGCAGCAGGGCCGCCCTTGCCGCCCGCCCCTCCCCTCCCCACCCTCCCGCCCTCCCACGCGCCCCTCCTGCCCCCGCCCTGCGTGGACGTGGCTGTCCGGTTCACGTCCATGTGCGAGCACCACATGCTGCCCTTCCATGGCGTCGCCCGCGTCGTCTGCCTGGTGGACGAGGAGGAGGGAGGAGAGGAGGGAGGGAAAGAGGGCAGCGGCAGCGGAAATGGTGGAGAGGGGGATGGAGGCCCCCGCACGCCCCGCACTCGCCGCGCCGCCCTCGACCCGCCCACCGTCGCCGCCCTCGTCCGTGCCTTTGCCCTCCGCCTCCAAGTCCAGGAACGGCTGACGCAGCAGGTGACGGAGGCCGTGCACGCGGCGGCGGGTTTCCCTAAAAAAGGCACACTCGTCGTCATTGAGGCCGCCCACATGTGCATGGTTGCCCGGGGCGTCGAACAGCACGGCTCCGCGACGGTCACAGTCGGAGCGCGGGGGGGCCTGGCGGTGGAGGGGGCGGCGAGGCGGGAACTGTTGGGGCGGCTGGCGGGCGGGTGAGGGAGAAAGAAAAGAGGGAGAAAGAGGTGTGGGTGAAGGTGGTTGATGGAGCGAGAGGTGCAACCAATTCACACAAAAACCAACAACAAACCAAAAGGTGAGAACAGCTCCCCAAAGTGCCGGCCGCCCGCTTTTGCCCCCTCCATGCCTCGCCAGGGGGAGGCAGCCCGTTGGTTGGCCTGTCCAAGGGTCGCGTGGTGGGCAGAGGCGGCTATGAGGCCGCGGTGTGCGGACCAAGCGCGAGAAGATAAGGAGCGCCGCCGCCGCCGCTGCAAAAGAAAAATCAGACTCGCGTCACACTGCTGCGCGTGACCGCCGCTCAGCCCGCCCCTACCAGGGCTCGCGCAAACAACTGAGGAGCGACCTCTGGGGATGGGGCGGTGCAACGGGTGATTTGACGCGCAACAGCTGCGCACGCGTCTTCCCCTCGTCTCTCACCCCTCTTCGCTGTCTCCTCCCTCTCCTTCCAGTTTCCTCCGTCCGCCCCCCGTCCCCTTCCTCAAAAACACAAACCATGTCCACCCCCTCCACGCCCGCCGTCCCCGCCATCGACGCAGAGGGCGCGACCTCCAAAGCGGCCACCTCGTTCAAGAAGGTGCGTGTGTGTGAGCGAGCGAGAGAGAGAAAGGAAGAAACGACAAGAGCGAGGGTGAGGGGTGCGGGCGGCGGCATCTCTCCTGGCCTCTGTCGGGGTCGGCTCACGCCCTCGGCGCACGCAATGCGGCACGCATTGTGCTCGGCGGGAGATGGGCTGTGCAGTGTCCGTGTGGGCGGCGCCAATTGCGCGGAAGTGGAGGGGGGCGTGGGCCCGGAGAGGAGAGACGAGCCGCTTTCTCTTTCGTCCGCTGGGCCGCCGCTGCTTTGTCTCTCCCTGCTCATCCCTCTTCCCGCCTGCACAAACGCTGGGACGCCCCTGGGGTGCGCGCCGCCCGCCCCATCCCAATCCACACGCCCGCTGTCTTCTTGCACGCTCACTATCTCCCCCCCCCCCTCCCCCACCCTTCATTCTCTCATTCCACCAATAGATGGGTGAGTCCCTGAAGAAATCCTTCACGCCCCGCTCCTCCAAGTCCAACACGCCCGCCGCCGGCTCCTCCCGGGCGACCACCCCTTTCTCGGCTAAGGCCCGGGACGCCAAGGACGCGGCCGTCAAGGCGACCAAGGAGGCGGCCGCGTCTGCCAAGGCGGGGGCGTCCAAAGCCGCCAACTCCGCGTCCTCGGCCGCCAAGTCTGCGGCCGCCAAGGTCGACAAGGCCGTCCACGACGAGAAGAACAAGCCGGGCTTCCTGGCGGGCCTGGTCGCCCTGGCCGTCGCCATCGGGGCGGGGTACTACGTCAAGGAGCACCGCAAGACGGCCAAGGCGTGAGAGAGGGGAGGGTAAGATGAGATTGTTGGGGAGAGTGTGTGTGTCTTTGCGCCTTGCGTCTCTCCCCTTCCTTTGTGCTGCATCGCGAGGCGGTGTGCATGGCAGAGCGGAGAGAGAGAGAGAGGGGACATGTGAGGCTTGTTCTCTCATTGTGCAATGCCAAAAGACCGCCTTTTTTGACTGCGGAAAAAAAAAAGCACACCGAAGAGAGGGTCGACAGAGATGAGAGACGGGTAGGCTGGGTTGGCCACACCGTCCAATTTCTCTTTCGGTGGGGTTCGCGCCTCGTCACCGTCAACGCCCGAGAGACTCCACGGCCCGCACGCAGCCGTCGTGCCCCGAAACGTGTTGATGGGCGTCCACTCCGCGACCCTGGCGGCGGGCGGCATGGCGGGCGTCCGCCCCCTGGCGGGAGCTTTGCTGACGCCGGTCGCCCGCCCCGCTGTTGCGTCTTCTTCGTCAACCCGCGCCCCCTCTACCCTCGTCATCGCCCGCGCCCGCTTCCTCCAGGGCCCCCTCGCCGGCGGCTCCTTTGACGACGAGGACGACTCCGAGCTGACCGCCTCCACCGAGTCAGCGCTCGTCGACGGCGGCCGGGGCGGGTGGCTGGCGAGGGCGCTCCGGTGGCGGGGCAACGCGCCCGCGCCCGCGCCGCCGCTGCCCACGCCCAAAACGGGCGCCCTCACCGCCTCCGTTCCAGTCTTCGACCTGGCCGACCCCACCGGCGCCCGGGCCCGCGCCCTGTTGGCCTACGTCCAGGGCGTCTCCCCGGGCGAGGCCGTGGACGCCTTCTCCGCGACCGCGCCGGCCGAGGCCGTGGAAGCCGCGCGCGCCGTCAGCTCGGGCCTGGTGGGGGCCCTCCCCCGCGCGTTCACCGTCTCCATTGCCGCGGCGGACGAGGACGTGGGCCAGCTACTGTACTCGTCCCTCCTCACGGGCTACCTGATGAGGAATGCGGCGGCCCGCCTGGAGCTGGACAGGCAGCTGCTGACGCCGGCGGGTGCCTCACCCTCGCCCTCGCCCCCCTCCTCTTCTTCCTCTTCTTTTCCTTCTCCTTCCCGCCTGGCCACCTCTCCCTCCTCCCTCCTCCCCGGAGGCCTGGCCGCGCCACCGACGACCGCGGCCGCCCTGGCCGCGTCCCTGGCCACCGACGCGGGGGCGGCGGCCTTCGCGCCCGGCGTGCAGACGGATGGGGTGCGCGGGACCGCCCTCAAATGGCACGCGGGCGCGGGCGTGGCCGTGCGCGTGGACGCGGGCGAGTACATTGCCGCCTTGGAAGCCCAATTGGAGGGGGCCCGGCTGAAGCTGGCGGGCGCGGGGGCGGGGTGGGCGTCCAGTGCGGGTGCGGCGGGCGGTGGCGGCGGGCCCGCCTGGCCACTCGCGGCTGCCCTCTCGGGCGGCGGCGGCGCCTCCACCGCCGGCGGCGGCGGCGGCAACGCCCTCCTCGGCCTCCTCCGCACCTCCGACGCGGCAACCCTGGCCGGCCTGACCGCCTCCGCCTCTCCCGGCGCCCTGGAGGCCGCCAACACGTTCGTCGGCCGCCTGATGGGCGGTAACAGCGCCGGGGGCGGCCCTGCAGCAGGCGGCCCAGCAGGCGGCTCGCACGCCGCGCCCGACCTGGCCGCCCTGGTCCTGCTCTCCCTCATCGTGGGCTGGGGCTTGCGGTCCCTGGAAGCCCGATTCGACCTGGACCAGGCGATGGCGGCGTGAGAAGGAGGGGAGTGCGTGTAAAAAAAGAGCAGAAGAGAGACCGTTTCATTTTTTTTCCCAACAACCTCTCACCAACATTCATTCCTCCGCCTCCATCTCGCTCCCGTCCTCCTCCTCGTCGCTGTCCTCCCCATCACTGACCTCGTCCACCGCGCCCCCACCCCCGCCCCCACGGCGCCGCCCCTCCACCTTGACCACCTTCTCCGTCGCCGCGTCCCACCGCTTGACCAGCTTGAGGCGGAACACTGCCTGGCGCTGGCCAAAGACGCGCAGCAGGGCCGCCGCGCCCGGGGTGAGGCGCTTGCCGGCCGTGCACACAGTCGTGTCCGCCAGCAGCGTAACCACGCCCCGGTCCAGCTTGACGGGCAGGCCGTGGCCGCGCAGGGCGGGTTCGAGCGTGTGGGGGAGGGGCGCGCCGGACGGGCCGTGCAGGGGGCCCGCCTCCAGCGCAAACGTGGCGGCCGCCCGCGCGCCCGCCCGGGCAAAGTCGGCGTGGCGGAAGGCGGCGATGATGGGCTCGATCTCGGACGGCGGCAGCGGCGTCGCCAGCAGCCCCGCGCCGCCGCGCAGGGCGGGGCTCAGGCCGCCCAGGCCGGCCCGGTACTCGCCCTCGCCCTCGCCGCCCGAGACCGCCACGCGCAGCAGGGCGACGCTGCCCAGGCAGAGGCGCGTCCCGGACGCCCGCACCTCCTCCCGCAGCTTTTGCAGGGGCCCCGTCCGCAGGTTGGCGTGGCGGAAGACGTACAGGGAGCCGGCCCCGGCCCCCGCGACCTCGTCGACGGCCGCGCGCGTGGCCGCCAGGACGCCCTCCTTCCAGGCCCGCCCCTTTTTAGGGGTCTTGGTCAGGGAGACCCCCTGGTTGCGCTTGGACTTGGGCATGGGGGCTGGTGGGGGTCGGGAGGGGCGGAGAGGGCGTGCGTGTCTTTGGTTTGACGGTCACTCCCCAGGATGCGCGATAAAGGGCTGGGGGGTTTGATTGAGGGGAGGATGGAGAAGAGGGGTGGTTTCCTCTCCTCTCTCTTTTCCTGTGTGCGTGTGTGTGTGGGAGTGCGGGTGCGGGGTGTGGCAGATGTGAGTGCGAGTGTGTGTGGCCCTGCTCGCGTGCGCGTTGCCTGGGGTTGGGCGGGCGGGGCAGTCCCAGCAGCCCGCCCGGGCGGGAGTGCGGGTCGGGGGGGGGAGAGGGGTCGGGGGGAGAGCAGCAGGCAGCGCCGGATGGCCCGTTTTGTTCAGTCTGGGCGCGGCCGCCTAAAAGAGTCTCTTTTCCAAGCACGCCCCCCGCCCCCGGTCTCCCCACACCTCCTCCTCATCTGCATGCGGCCAGCACGCACACACTCCAGAGCATAGGCTTCCGCCCGGACCGGGCTAGGCAGGGCTCACGGCCGCCCGATCGACCACAGGGCCCCGAGGAAGCGAGCCGCCGGGGCGGGCGGCGGCCTGCCACATGCGAAAGGCTTCTAGCGGGGCCCGCGCTTGGTGGCTGCGAAGCCCCTGTTTGGACCAATGCTACCCCCGAGGGCTGAACAAAGAGAATCACTGACCTTGCGTGTGTAGAGGACCGTGTGTGTGATGGCAAGAGAGGCAAGTGCAGAGGGTGTGTCGTCAAGAGAAAAAGATGAAGTGAGCGAAAAAGAAAGAGCACGTCGGTTCACTTGCTTACTCTGTTTTCGCGGCGCGCGCCACTTGTCTCTCTTGCGCCCGCCAAACCCACCCAGCCACAATGCCGGCCCCCTTGCCCGCACCTCCGACCGGCGACCAGCTACTGCCCAACATCAGGCGCTTGCTGGTGTCGGTCGCGCCGGCGGTGCCGACGCGGGAGGTGAGGGATATGTGGGGGGAGGAAAAAAAAGGAGGGCGTGCGTGACGGGGCGGGGCGGCGGTCTTCTTCGTCAATGCTCTAGCAACGCCCCCTCGGCACGTGCGCTCGCACACTCACCCGCACCCGCCCAACCCTCATCTCTCAGGCCTACGGCGACCCGTGCTGCACCTCGTTCGCATTGGAGGACCTATGGTGAGAAGACCGAGAGAGAGAGAGCGCGAAGAGACGTCCGAGCGGAAAAAAAAAACAGTCGGCTCGCGAGAACCCTCCCTGCTCTCACCCTCACAACCCCCTCTTCTTCACCCACAGGCACGCCATGGAGCTGTGGAGCGCGTTCGGCGTGGAAGTGCCCCTCTCCCTGGGCGCCGATGGAGAGGTAAGGCCGAGGGGAGAGGCGCGCGCGCGGCGGCGCCTTTTTTTGTTTTTTCCGTGCTCCGGGCTGGGCAATTTTTCGTGCCCACCCCTGGCCGACCATTCGCACGCGTAGCCTCACACTCTCTCTGCTCTATCCCACGCGCATGCCCCTCTAGGTCACTCAGACGTATGTCCCGTACCTGAGCGCCATTCAGCTGTTTGCGCTGGACAGGTAAGCGACGGAAGCAGAGTCTTTTTGGGTCGGGTGAAAAAAAGGAGAGTCTCCGACTCGGCGTTTAGGGACGCCGCCTGCGACCCCGTCACCCCGCCCACTGCCCCACCGTCGCCCCCGGTTCGCTGGGGATTCGGACGAACTAGGCAATGGGCGTGAGGGTGGGAGATTCCAGGTGGAGCATTGTGGCCGTATTGCCCGGTTTGAGGGGAACAGTCGATGGCGCGCTGTCTCGAGGAGAGAGCGGAAAAAACACTCACGCTCCTACCACCATCCCCCAGGCGGAAAGGCGGGCGCCCGCCCGGCGAGTCGGACGACGAGGGCGGCGTCAACCCACGGGCGTCCACCCCGCCGACCACGACCGCAACACTAGGAACAGCAACAACGCCCGCCTCCGCCGCCGCCGCCGCCCGCGCCCCCGCCCCCGCCTCCCCCCCCCCCTCCTCGGCCTGCTCGGACTCGGAAGCGTCCGAGTCGGCCTGCCCCTCCCTCGACGGGTGGGCCGCCTCCGTCCTGTCCGCCGCGCCGCCCCCCGCCGGGGAGCCGCCCCAGGGACCGCCCCTTTTCGAGTGGTCGGAGGCCGCCCCACCGCACGAGCGGCCGCCCCTGACCGACCGGGTGCGGGGCCTCGCGCTGGGTGGGTGGGGCGGGGGCGGCGCCTGCGGAAAAGGCGTCGCCCCCCCCTCCAGTGGCGCGTCCCTGCTCCTGACGGCCACCTCCGCCGACCTGCACCCGGCCTCCTGGTTCGCCGTGGCCTGGTACCCGCTGTACACGCTGCCGACCGCGACGGGGCGGGCGGCCCGGGACCTGGGCGGCGCGTTCCTGACGCTGCACTCGCTCGCGCCGCCGCCGGGCGGGCGGGCGTGTGCTGCGGGCTGCGCCTGCGCCTCCCACGCTCCGGCCACGTCCGCCGCGCCCGCCGCCCGGCCCGGCCAGCCCAGCCCACCCGACTTGGGCCCCATTGCGTCCGCGGTGGCGGAGGGGCGGCGCGCGGCGGCGGCGGCGGCGGCGCCCGGGCAGGGCGGGGCCGTCCTCCTCCCCGCCTGGGGCCTGGCCACCTACAAGGTCCCCGCCGCCCCGCCCTCTCCGGCCTCCCCGCCGGGGGCGCCCCTGCCCCTGGGCGGCCCCTGGGCCGACCCTGCGGGCGAGGCCACGGTCGCCGCCATGCGGGCGGCCGCCGTCGCCTGGGTGGACCGCCGCCGGGCGCCCGCGGCGGACCTGTCCTTCTTCGCCTCGCGCGCACCGCGGGCGTGAGGGAGCGGAGGGAGAGAAAGGTGTAGAGGTTTGTTGTGGCGTGTGCTGCTAAACACCCTGTTGGTCGTCAGGCTGCTGTGTCCTTGCCGTGCCGCCCGCCCCGCCTACTTGCGGCGGCGGGTGCGTCCCCCCTGCCCCCCACCCCCCCTGAACAAAACGAGGCCCCCTTTTTTTAGTCGAGTCCCCAAACCCCTTGCTGGAGAGTGTTGTGTATCTTTTACCCTACTTTTTTTTTTACTGTTACAGTGTGTGCGCACCCGCTTTTTTGGAGAGAGGGGAGAGAGAGGGCGTGTGTTTGCATGCGTGCGAGGGCGAGTGTCCCCCCTTTTGGGGGCTTTATTGCGTGTGCGAAGAGATGAGAGGTTGGTATAGGAAACCCGCGTCGAAGGATGAAAACCAAAACCAAAACCAACATAAATACGCTGTCTCACTTGGCGAATTGACACAACACACACACGCACACACACGCACACCCTACACACACGGTCCCTGCAAGAGTTCAGGCCCTGCTACCCGTCTCTCATCAGCGACAGGCGCCGCGCATCAGAGAGACGGCAGGCGCACACTCTCTCCAAACAAGAAAAGAGAGACACACCACTTCTATGGCCGACCAAGCCCGGTCCGGCGTCTCCCGCCTGCTGGGTGTGGACGTCGCCGAGCATCGGGGCGGGTGCCGGCGGTGCGGCCAGCTCGGCCACCTCACAAAACAGTGTCGCAACCACCTGGCGGTCGGGGCGGGCGGGGTGGTCGTCGCCCGGCCGCCCGGGGCTGGTGGCGGTCGCGGCGGCGCGGGCGGCGGGGGCGGGCCTGTCGGGGACGCGGCAGCGGCAGCCGCGGCGGCCGCGACGGCCGCCGCGGTCGCGGCGGCGGTCGAGGCGACGGGAGGGCTGGCGGACCTGTCGTCGGACTCGGAGCCGTCGTCCGCCTCTGAGGACCTGCGGCGGCGGCGGCGGCGGAAGAAGGAGAAGAAGGAGAGGAGGAAAAAGGAGGACAAGAAAAAGCGAAAGCACCGGCGGCGCTCTTCTTCCTCTTCCTCTTCCGGCAGCGACAGCGACAGCAGCCGTGACGGAAAGCGCCGCCACCGCCGCCGGTCCGCCTCTCCGCGCCGGTCCAAGAAAGATAAAAACGACAAGAGAGAGAGGCGGCGGGACGATGATGAAGGGATAAAGTAGACGCAGGTTGGAAAACATGTGCAAGTCGAGATTATGTTGCAATCCACCATATATCCCCACGCCGTTTTTCAAGACGCCGCCCGTGCATACCCCTATCCCGCCCTAGCGCGCTCCACCAATCCCACTCACCGCACGATTCCCACGCTCTGGTAAGGCCTGGGACGTCCTGCACCGGCCTGGCAGTGGCTGCACCCAAATAAACACTCTCCACAATCGGGCTGCGCGCTCCTTGTCGCTGCCCTACCAGCCCGGGCACCGCCCATTCCACGCTCCAACCACGCCAGGCCCACTCAACGGGCCCGTGACAAGACGCACAGGGGGTTGACTTTGTGAGGCGCCCGAGGCCTATCTCGGAGGCGACCTGAGTGGCACCCGCCTTATTTCTTTCGCTCATTTTTTCCACTCATTTCAAACAGCTGGCGCCCTCTCGTCACAGAGGGCTACCCTTGTCCCTTTTTCGCCCACGCGTATAAAAAAAGGGCGCAGAGAGTGGGGGTGAATGAACATGGGCGTCCACTCCTCCCCTTCCAAGGCCGCCGTCCTGGCCGCTGCCGCCGAGGTCGCGGGCGCCCCCCTCAGCTCCAGCAAATGGCACCTCGGCACGCCCGCCGGCCTCGAACGCGCGGCGGCCCCCTGGGCGGCCGTGGCCAGGCAGGACGGGGCCGCCGCGCCGTCCGCCGGCAGCCCGGCCTCCTCCCCGCCCGGTTCGCTGCCGCTGCCGCTGACCCTGGAGGACGCCATCGACGCGGTGGCGGACGCGGGCCAGCCTGCAGGTAGCCGGCGGGAGGCGGCCGCCCAGCAGCAGCAGCAGCCGGCGTCGGCGCCGGCCTTCTGGAGCGGGCGGCGGGCTGGGCGCACGCAGCGCGCTGGCGCACTGGGCGGCGACACGGCCGGCTCGGACCGCACCCCGCCCTCCTTCACGACGCCGCCCTCGACGGCGAGCCCCGGGCGGGCGGGCGGCAGCCTCCGCACCCTTGGCGCCTCCCACGACCCGCTCTCCCTGGCCACCGCGGAGGCGGCCGCCGTCCTCGCCCGCGTCCGGGCCGCGGCCGGCGCGGCGGTGGGCGGCCCCGGTGGCTCATCTTCGGGCTTGCCTCCCACCGCCCGGGCGGCCCTGCTGGGGGCGCTGCCCTTGGACGAGCACGGCGGCGCCCTGTTCAACCCGTGCATCGTGCTTTTGATGGCAACTGCCCTGGGCGGCGCGGGCCCTGAGGGCGAGTCCGCGTCCGACCCCGTCCCCGTCGACCTGACCCCCCCGGGTGCACCACCACCGACGCAACGTCGCCGGGTGCAGCGCCTGGCAGAGGTGGCGGCCATGGCCCGGGCTGCCGCGCTATTGCATGGGCGGGCGGACGCGGCCGGGTTGTTGATGGGTGGGTGGCTGGGTGAGCCGGCGATGGTGGGTGCGCCGCCTGCGCCGCCTGCGCCCTGGCTGGCGGCGCTGTGGTGTTGCGGGCGGCACAGGAAGGAGGAGGATAGCACTGAACCGCACCACGCTGCCCGCCCTCAATCCCGGCAACCGTCCGCGGCCGCCGTCCTGGCGGGTGACTTTCTCCTCGCCCGGGCCGCGACGACTGCCGCCTCCCTGGGCTCCGTCCGCATTGCCGCCCTGGTGGCGGCCTCCCTGGAGGACTCGGTGGCGGGGGCGGCCATGGCGGACGCGAGTGATGGCGGCAGTGGTGAGGAGCGGGCGTTCCGCCCCAGCCTTGACGCGGCGGCGGCGCCCCAACAACCACGGCCTCGACCCTCTCCCACCGCCACCGCCACCGCCACCGCCACCGCCACCGCCACCGCCACCGCCACCGCCACCGCCACCGCCACCGCCACCGCCACCGCCACCCACACCCAGGCGTCCGCCCTGGGCGCCTACATCCGCCGCGCCTTCCGGACGGGCGGCGCGTTCTTGGCGAACGCCCTCGAGGCTGCCGCCCTGGAGGCGGGCTGGGGAGGCGGGCTGGGGCCGGCGAGCGTGGGCAGTGGGGGTGGTCGCCCGACAGCCGGCAGCTCCACTCCCTCCTCCTCCACCGACAGCGGCGTGCCGGCCCTGGCCCGGGCGTACGGCATCCACCTGGCCCTGGCCCGGGCGGTCGCGGCAGACGTGGCAGACCACCTGCCACCGCCCGTTGCCGCCCCTGCCTCCCGCCCCCTCCTCCCGCCGCTCACCTCCCTGCGGGCGGGCCTGGTCACCGCGCCCGTCCTGTACGCGGCAGAGGAAGCGCCCGAACTATTGTCCTACCTGAGGAGCAGCAGTAATAACGGCGGCAGTGGCCGCCGCATGGGCGGCCCCTCCTCCCGCCCCACGGGCGAGCGCGCGGCGCGCCGGGCGGCCGCACTGGTCGAAGGCACGCGCGGCCTGGCCCGGGCCGCCCGCCTCGCCGCACACCACGCCCGCCTGGCCGTCGACGCGGTGCGGGCGCTGCCCCCGCCACCCACGGCCGGCACCAACACGGAGGCCGTCTGGGCGGCGCGGGCGGCCCTGATCGGGGCGGCCCGGCAGGTGCTTGAAGGGGCGTCCGCGGCGGGCTGGCAGGGTGTTGGGAGCGGCGGCGGCGGCGGTGGGCGCCACCACCGCAGTGGCAGCGCCACCACGGACAGCCGCTGAGAATGCGGGTGACCAACGAGCGCCCTCGTGCTTTGTAAAATATTAGAAAAAAAAAACGCAACACAACAAACACGTACCCTATCACTCCTCGGCCGCGTCCCAAAACCGGTCGCCGTCAACTGTCACCACCTCCTGGATGCTCCCATTACCGCCCCCCTTCACGGGCGAGCCCGCGAAACAGGCTCCTAGGGTCGCCAGGGCCGGGTAGCGGCGGGGCGGGGCGGGCGAGGCTGCCACCTTTGCCGGCAGGGCGGCCCCCTGTCTGCCGTCCTCCGGGCTGCCGCCTCCACCCCCGCCCCCGTGGCCGTACAAGGACGACGCCGACGAGGGCCGGCCATCCCTGCCCGCCTCCACCACCGCCGCGACCTCCTCCCCCTCTTTCTCGCCCTCCCCTAGCAAGCCCCCCAGCCAGGCCAGGGCCTGCGCGGCGGAGGTGGTGAACAGGGACTCCACCGTCGCCGCGCCCCTAGTCTTGAGCGGCCCGCCCACCCACCGGGGCAGGACGGGGGCGCCGCAGAACTGTATGAAGCACCCGCCACCACCACCACCACCGCCCCCTACTACGCCTGCGTCCACTGTGATGGTGTGGTGCATGAAAGTCACCCACGGCCCGCCGCCCGCGGACAGGGAGACGGCGGTGGCGAGGATGAAGGGCGGCGGGACGGCGGCCTGCCCGCCCCCCACCAGCGCCCCCACCGGCCCGACCGTCCGTTCCTTGACCTTGACAAACAGGGCAGCCTTGTTAGTGAGGGCCGACCCCAGGGCGGACGTGTGCGCGGGGGCCGGGCTGAAGGTGACCGTCCGGGCGACGCAGCCGGGGGGCATGGTGGAGGCCGCGCTTGCCCGCCCGCCCGCCGGGGGGGAGGCCGCCGACGCGGAGACGGACCCGCGGATGGCGGCGTACAGGGCGGCATCGCGGCCGGTCGCGGGCTCCCAGGGTTCCTCCTTGATGTGTTGGAGGTCGCCCGGGCCGGCGTGGCAGGCGACGAAGGCGCCCGGCGCGAGGAGGGCGGCGGCGGCGGACTGCAAGGCGGGGGAAGCAAAGGGGAGAGAGAGGGAAAGGAAGTTGGGAGAGGTTGATCAAGGTGGCGCTCTGGCGAGGCGGGCGCCTTTTCCGATTTCGCGTCGCCCGCTCCACGCCCTGTGTATCCACGCCCGCCCTCCGCTCGCTCACCTCTGGTGTCGCAGTGTAATGCCTGAGCCTGGAAGGGCCCATGGTGAGGGGGTGGAGGGGTCGATCGGAATGAGCGAGCGCGCAAACAACACAATTAACAACAAGGGGTGCGAGAGAAGAGCGTCTTCTCGCCGCACACGCTAGTGTGGGAGTGGAAAAAAGCTTTTCCGCAGCGTTTCTTTTTGCACCCCGTCCTCAAAGGCACGCGCGCGCACACACGCACACACGAACACGCGCTCCATTTGCACCCCCAAAAACACACACGCACGCACCAACCCCTGCCTGCCCCCCCCCCCCCCCGCCGGGGGCGGGGGGGGCGGGGGGGCCGGCGCCGCCGCGGGGCGCCGGGGCGGCGGCGCGGCC
>Ga0315273_10002444_pt1 | contig 21939 bp, 41 predicted proteins | sample YL17G02_0_MG_FD_205753 | JGI IMG/M metagenome (GOLD analysis project Ga0315273, IMG submission 205753) | Sediment microbial communities from Yellowstone Lake, YNP, Wyoming, USA - YL17G02_0 | ecosystem: Environmental > Aquatic > Freshwater > Lake > Sediment | place: USA: Wyoming | collected... | reverse complement strand
CCATACCAATCATTTGATGCTCTGGTTTTAATGTATAGGTAACTACGAAAGTCCCTATTACACTAAATATAGCCATTAATGCTTCAATAAGTTTCATTGTTCCTCAATACTATCCGCGCTCATGTTTAATTCAGATATAATATTGTTTGGTACTTTCATACCAACCATAATATCTATGGTATTCCTTGTTGCCTGCTGCATCAAGTCTTCCAATTCTTTTAAAGATAATCCAGGCAGTCCGTAATTGAAAGGTATTTCGGTGTATTCAAATACTATCTGGTCAGGAGTAGTATTATTAACTTTAGCTACTATGGTTTTTGCTGCTGTTTCGGTTATTTCCTTTTCAGTTATGTAGAAATCCAACCAACCATCGCCCCTATCCTCACAGAATGACACCTTAATACCTTCTCTGCGTTCGGAAGTATTAAGAAGATCACCATTTGAAGTTATAGTAATATTCTTACGGGCAGGATCGGTAGTTATCATATCCTTCCATACATCAGGAAACGGACCCGCTACTATATATTCTATCATAATTTAACGCATTTAATTCTTAATAGTGTATTACCAAGAGGTCTTGTTCCACGTTTCATTAAATCTTCTTTTTTGTGAACACCTGGTTCAGACTCCATTATTAAAGATATTAATATGGGTTTTGCCGGTTGTTGATTACCATCACTATCAAGAATTACATATGAATGGCTTTTATGTCTTCTGATAGTATATTCACCAACAATAACTGTTACTTTAACTGGATCATCAGATTTTGATGATGGTATGGTATCTGTTGATGGTTTTTCTGTATGCATTATTTGATTGGTATATGCTGTAAAACCACCACATGCTTTTACTTTTTTTGCTTCTTCTTTGAGATCGGTTTCGTAAAGGGCGCACGATGTACTATTTGGTGTACATTTGCCTTTTGATGTTGGCAAATTGTGATCGCATTTATTACCTTCAAGCCAACCAAGACATTCTTTTAGTTCGCATTTGTTGTGTTCAAAACTGAAAGCCATTGTTTCCTCCGCACATGAATCATCTGAAATTGTTAATATTTCACGTATCCCATCTATCTCTTCTTCAACATCTTCAATTACCACCATTTCTGGTTCTGCCGGTTCTGGTCTTGGATCGATTGTCTCTAAAGGAACAGGTATTGGGAGATTGTTGGCTTTTCTGTAGTGGTATCTTCTGAATTCGCTTCTATGTGATTCACAAAATATTGGGTATATTTCTACTTGTTGGTATACTTTGATTGTAAAGGGATTTGCACATAAATCACAGTTGAATGTTATATCTTGTGGTTTATCTGCTTTGTGGTGGTAAACTTGATTTGGGTTTTCTTTTATAATTTTCTTTTTTGTTGCATCTATTTCTTTTCTAAACTTGCGATGTCTATGCCCTTCCCAAATTATTATTGGTTTACCATTTTCATCGAGTGCTTTGGTTCCGTCATCATTTAGCTGATATAACTCTTTACAATACTTGCTAAATCCAGTACCTTCATAATATCTGTTGCAGTCTGGGAATTGGCAAAGTTTTATTTTTGCTTTTTCGTAATGTCCTTCCGGTCTTGGTCCAAGTTTTGGCAATATCATTCTTCCTGACGGTGATGTTTTATCAGAAATTAATTTATCTTTTTTATCAAGATATGATGTTTCGTGTTGAATTATTGAATCAGATTTTTCTACCCCCAAATTTGATAAATATCTGGTAGTATTTTCTTCTGCTGTTGATTGTAAATATCCATTTAAAGTGTCTGACATATGTATCTCCTCTCACAGAGATTATATATGATGGTAATATCATATGGTTAGTATTTCAGGATTGTTTGGTTGTTCTTCTGCAAATTTTGTAAATTGATTAATTTCATTGTTAGTTTTTGACATCAAGTTAATAAATTGTTTCATGTTTATAATTCTAAACAATACCCCATCGCTTCCGTTTTTCTTGCCTAATAATACTTCAATGGGAGTCATTACTAAAATCATAGGTTTAGGTGGATAATATTGATAAGACACATACCTCATACAGACACAATCTTTTACTTCTGAATCTGTATAGCCAACACAATAACCATAATCTACTAATCCAGATCCCTCCTTTGTATTAACTGTTCCGTCCGGGTTTAATTTTTGTGCCAACATGATAAAAGAATCACCATCATATAAAAAATTAAGACCAGATATCTTATCGACATCTGATTCTGTAGCTGATTTTGATGCCATTTCAGCTATATCTATATTGGACATTTTTTTCATGTGTTTGCAATTGTTTCAAATTCAGCATCTTCTATTACATCTGTTTTATCGAACTGATATCTTTTATTGTTTTGTGTAGCATGTAAAGTAGCTGGTTTTGATCCTTTTATAAATTCTTCATATTTCTGAGGACCAAGCACTTGGCGCATCATTTTCAACCATTCATGGGTTACTTCATTTTTTGTCATTTTCTTTGACCTGATTTATTGGTGGAGTAGCTGCCGGTTGAGTGACCGCGGTTGGTATCTTTATTCTTGATATCATATTTGATAAATCCAACAATTGACTTCTGAAATTACCTATGGTAATTATCGTTTTCCTTACATCACCAAGAGATTCTATTAATCCGGTTGTCTTGTCGGTATTTTCTGTATACTGCTTTTGTGTTGCTCTCATTTTATTTAGAGATGTATCGGCACGTTCAAAGAAAGCATTTATGATCTTATTTATTGATATTACAGCAGTGGATATTTTTGATATTGCTAAAAACATTATAATTGAAGCAATCAAATATATTATAGCAGAAATTATTAGAAGCAACTTAACGTCCATCAACTTCTCCATTTTTTATTAATATCCTTTTTCTTTCTATACAGAAATCTTCGTATTCATCCTTATCATAAACCTTAATTCCATCTTCAGTCATAATACGATATCCAATTCCGTTAGGATCTGATGTATCGGTCCATCCCAACGGTTTTAAATCATCAACAATTTTTGTTTTGATTGCTTCTGCTTTATTGATCTGATTTTCTGAACCGAATTCTACGAAATCGTCCATATTAAAACTTATGAATCCGATGTCTTTATCTTTCAATCTTACTACTAAATTGCCGAATTGGTTTGGGATTACTTGCGCTGTAGGTGGAAGTTCTTTTATTAAACGACTCAATATGCAGACATCAATTCCTTTTAATGCCCATTTTCCGGAAACTACTTTACTACTATCTATTATCATGGTTTATTGACCTTTGCTTCTATAGATTTTTCTTTAATAATCAATGTTATTGGTATCTTAACAAAAATAGCATTTCTCCATTTTACCGGCTTGAGATCGATCAATCTAACTATGTTAATTTCATCAGGTTCTTTTCCACTGACATAATATCCTATACTATTATCTATATCTGTGGTTTGTGATGATGATATTTCAACAACAATATCCCCTGCTCTTAATGTCCTCATCATGTTATTATAATCGCTGCATGCTTGAGTATTGTTAAGAGATAAAGACCACATATCCTTAGCCATGGCATACATAATCTTTATCAAATCTCTATTCGATAAGAGAGGATAATCAGACATATTAAGCTACCATATCTGCGGTTATGTGATGTTTGGTGTGTGCCATCGTTGATCTAATGGTGTTTGATGATTTCAACCTTACTGCTATTCCGGAATTGAGATCATGCAAAGTTATGGTTGATTTACAAAATACACAACTTCCTTCAATCACATTTTTACCATAATCTCCACTCTTCATAGCAATAGACTGCACCGGCACCTTTTTAGTAGGTTTGGCTACTTTAACTGACATTATATTGACCTTTCTTTAATATTAATTTATTGGTAGTTAACGATTTTTAAAAATTTTCTTATGTAAATTCTTGTGGATGCGCCTTATCCAAACAGCATCGCTTTCTCTGCGTTTTTTGGTCTTTTTGAGGGAACTTATCAAACTGGCTATCTGAGCAGAAATAAGACGGATTTCGGCATCATAATGATCGACACGTTTGCTTGCACTATTACGCCATTCAATCAGCTTATCAATAGGATACTGATCTAGGCCAGGATTTGTTATTGTATTTCCATTACCTGGAATAACAAGATCAAGACTACGAGTTGAATCCTGCGAATGTGATACATGTCGATGCCTTATTAATTCATGATTGACTATCGTTTTGCTATCTTTTACTATTGATGCTGATGTTGTTGATTTTTTGGTATGATGAATTCTTTTTCTTGTAGATTTCTCTGCCTTTTCCATCTGCTTTGCTGTTGCCTTGAATTTTGTAGTAGTCATATCAATTGGCCTTTTATAAACAGTGAATAATGATTAAAGAAAAATAATATTTGCGCATTTTTTTGTCAAGTATTTTATTTTATTGATTTTCTGTGTTTTTCTGCTGTCTTGCGTAAAAATTCAACTTCTTTCTTTTCAAATTCTCTTGAATTGTTCCATTTATCGTCATCAAGAACAGATTTGATGTGACTTTCTACTAATATTTGTAATACCCTTGGTTCAAGGGCATCCAATTCCCACGAACTTTTCCCATAATTTTTAATGTATTCAGTACACCTTGCATCAGTAAGCTTAGCCGGGTTAGGTGGTGGATTATATGTTTTAATTTGCTTCATAGTCAATGCTATTCGTTCTACCTCAATACCAGCATTGTTAGATAATAAATCAAGTCTGTCCTGTATATCCCTACTCATATCAATACCGGAAGGATCATGGTCACCAAGATGATATATTATTACTTGTTGATGACCACGTTCAAAATATTCGCTTAATCTCTGTGCTGCAGACCACATTTCAGATTGGCTTGTGTAACCGCGGCAACTGAAAAATGGAACATCCCATTTTCTGCATGGAGCTTCTATTACTCCAACAAGAGCATCTTTCTCAATCCACACTTCACATCTGATTGATTGTCTGTCCCATTTATTGATTGCAAAACTATTTGTGGCAGAATCAAGAATTTCGCTTGCATTTTTCCAATGAGAATTTTGTTGTAAATTTCTTGTCCTATCGACTATAGAATTCCAATCAATTAAACCGGCTAGCCTTGCATCGTTGATAATTGAACCAAGATTTTTGTATTCTCTATCACTATTTGGTATTAATGCACGAGACACAAACTGATAATAAAGCTGTCGGAGAGTTAACTCTAGTCCATCAGACTGATATTCTTCTATGATTGTGTTTGCATGATTGATAATATTAAGTGATTTTTCGCTAAATTTTCTATCTATATATGATATTTTAGGCATAATAATTCCTGTTTAAAGTGGTAAGAATGTAGCAACATCTTCATGATTTATGTCTACAAGATTTGATCCTGTATGATCAAGACATAAACAATCGCCCCACCGATTTCTTTCTATTACTTTTAGTTTCTTACCGGTTATTTCTTCATTTTTACCAAAAAGATATGTTGTTTTTGTTGGATTTGCAGAAACTAAACAGATTCCAACAGCTTGTCCCATCATATTGATATCCTCCTAATATTAACAAACACACTTAATTTATTGATTTTTTCTTTATTACATTCTATTCTATTGAAAAGATGCCTACCAACAGGATTATCTTTACGGTCAAGAGTATCATAATATGCTTGATCTCTTTTAATTATTGATTTCAAGGAAACAATTTCTTTCTTAATGTTGCGCTGATCTGATTTATTCATTTTCTTTATCATCCACCAATCCATATATTTTTTCCATAAACCAAGTGTTGGCAAATTCGATGAATGTCTTGAATTCATAACTATCATTGGCTTTTTTGTATTCACCAAGTTTATCAACAAGATCCTTCAGCAGTAAAGTATCTACTCCCTGTAATTGATCTTTTAATTCATTGTGATCAGATAGGTTTATGTTATTGATTCTTAAAGCCATCTTCACAGCATCAAGCCCGCCTAACCGGAAACCCTTCTTAATATATTTCTGTACTCTGAATAGACTTGATATAGGATATGGTGTGTTGATATTGAAAACAAGCCTTTTAGATATATTGTCTGTAAGGTAGTCTCTCACAAAATATATATTCTCATTCAAATCATATGCTGCCATGCAGATAGTAAAATCAAATTTGTTGATTATCTCTTGTATTGGTCCAATCATTTTTGGATTATGGATAATCTGAATTCTTGGACCACCAAGGGTTGATTGATATGTTATTGCAGAATCTGATTTATAAACTTCCTTAAAATAAGCCGATTCTTTGGTTTCAAAAATAAATGTTCGGTCCTGTCTGAAACAATTTTGATTAAGCAGATTTCCTAATGTTTCAACATCTGGTATATAAAAATCATAATCTGCCGGTGTTTCCCCACGTAAAGCAGATCCTATTGCACCACCAGCTAAAATGACTTTATGCTTAACCAGTATATCAATAAATCCAGGCATTATTTTTTCGATGCCTTTCTTTATTCTATCTACAGCAATTAACCAAGCAACATCAACATTGCCGTATTTTGCTATAACACATGTTTGATATACTGGTATTATTGGCATTACCAATTTGTCCGTTCTTTTTGTTGTTCTGTTGAATCTTTAATGGCTTTGACACTATCAATCACCATGTTATGGCGCATCGTTACTATTATCTTAAAATCAGGATTTTCGACAAAAAATAATGTGTCCTGATTGTTTAATATTCGATTTTTTATATTTATCCATTCAGGAGAATAACCATCGCCACTACGAACCACCGAATTGATTCTTGTCTGCAAATTATCAGCAATTTTTTCTTCTGGTGATGTATTTATCAATGAACATCCAATTATTACAAGCAACAACATAGCAAATAAACATTTGTAACTAATTATCATAATTTTGCCTTTGGTTAATAAAAAAAGGGCTACTTACTAGCCCTTTTTATTTTATATTTGACTGTTTATATAACTACCGTGTTGCGCCTTTTGGCATCGACATATCAAGACCAAGATCACGAGCGGCTTTTATACCCATAATCTCCATGAAATTTGTAGCACCATTACCCGAATTACCACCGCTACCGGATTGAATTTGGGGAACAATACTACCCTGGTATTTTGAAAAAGCATCTGCCCAATATTGCTGGGCAACAGTCCATGCCTCGAGCTTCTGGGTAAGAGCACCATCGGCATTGAGTATCAAACGCCTTTTGGTTGATTCTCCTTCTCCTTCAAGAATTGCGGCCTGTTTCTTATAATTAGCTGCCTCAGCAACAAGCTTGGCACTGTCCCTATCCTTTTCAGCAATAGTAACCGCGGTTGCTTTGACTGCTTCCTGTTGCCATTTAGCTTTTGCTGCTTCGGCTTTACCGCTTGCTTCTGCAGTGATTGCTGCCTGTTCAGCTTTTTTGGCCTCAGCTATAGCGGTTTGTACCGACATGGTAATCTGCTGTTGCTGTTGTATTTGTGCTTCGACAGTAGCATCATATTTTAACTTTTCTATTGAAAAATTGTATGTACCAATACCAAATTCGGACAATACTGCCGCTTCCTGTCGTTCAGCTATACCATTTTTCATTGAAATTTCAACGATGGTAGTAGTTTTTTCATTGCCGGTTATTGGATCTTTAATGGTGATGTCCTTCATGTATGTTTTATATACACCATTTTTGATCTGGTCTTCAACATAATTAATTAAATAACTACGTTTTTCGGCATATGATTCCCTACTTGACATCATCGGACCGGTCATATACAAACATTTATCAACGACTTTTTGAACAAGTTGTGCTTTAACTGCTTCTTTACTGCCGTAACCTTTTTGAATTTTATCGAGATATGATTTGTTGAGTGGCATTTCAACCTGAATTGATGCTTTCATAGTACCATGTCCTGCATCATTGAATCGAACCTCATAAGCCGGTATATCATAAATGAAACGCTTCGGATATTTGGTAATTTTACCAAAACCCTGCCATTTCGGACCTGCTTCGATATACCATGAGAGATGACCTGATATTGGACTTTGTACACACATGATTTCGTTAGCATCGACCTCCTCAAACAGATTGAACATGAGAAAGATTCCGATAATTAAAATCAATGTGGCAATGATTGCCTTGAATGAGATATTGATCTTTGTGGTAGGCATATTACTTTACTCCTTTTTCTTTTTTTGTTGATTTGATTGTTTGTTCCAATTCCTTCTCGACAACGGACTGATTTACCGCTTCAAGTTCGGATTGAAGTTTGGCCTCCCTTTTTGACATTGGGAATAGCTGTGTTCTCCTGAACATGGGAATAAAGATCTGTGTGATAAGCATCCACACTAGGACAATTGCTAGTCCTATCTCTATTAACCTCAATAACATACATCGACCTCCTTTGTTAATTGTTTATTAATGTTATTCTAACTTCCTAAATGAATTTCCGACAGGAAACATTGTATCAAGTTTAATATCATATTTCCTGTCACTTATTACTTTTTGTCCTCTTGATAAATAATCGGATGCCGGTACATCCAGATCGTCAGTAATGACCACATCTTCTATTGGATTTGTTGGATGATTATTACTCAAATGAATTATCCTGATCATAAATTATCTCCTGTTAATTACCTTATTAAATAAATCTGGTTCAGACATTTACTTTACCACATCATTTAATATTTCAAATATTTTATTATATCTATAATAGGGGATTCTTATTAACTTAATTTCGTGTTTTTTACAATATCTCGATTTTTTACGATCATTTTTCTTTAAAGTCTCATATTTATTGTTTTTGTAATATTTTTCAAAATATTTCTTATTAAAATGTTGTTGTCCATCATATTCTATGCACATATTAAAATCTGGCAGAAAGAAATCAAAACGAAGTAAACCGTTATTAATACTGTCGAGATTTTTAAATATTTTTTCTTTAATGAATTTTATATTTGCTTCTTCTAAATATTTTCTTATTAATTTTTCTCCATGAGATTCATTGCATTTATTACATCCTTTGCCTAATAAATGACTGTTTGGTGTTTGTTCAAATTCTCCATGTTTATGACATATGATAATAACTTTTTTCTTACTATGATTATAAATAATTTTATTGTAGTTATATTTGTTGCCATGAACTAATATGGCTTTTTTAATAAATTGTTCTGTTGTTAGTTTTGGTTTATTATTATAATTGTTTGATTTTTCGATTCCACATTTATTACATCCTCTGCCTTGTAAATGACTCCCCGGTTCTTGTTTAAATTCTCCATGTTTATGACAAATTATTATTACCAAAATTAAATTGTTTTTATATTTTACTTTTGAATAATCATATTTGTTGCCATGAACCGATATAGCACGTTTTATAAATTCTTCGGTAGTTAACTTTTTGTTCCCTACACATTTATTACAACGTTTTCCTTGTAAATGGCTGTGTGGTGTCTGTTTAAATTCTCCGTGTTTATGACAGACGATAATAACTTTTGAATGATTGTTTTTATATTTTACTTTTGAATAATCATATTTGTTGCCATGAACCGATATAGCACGTTTTATAAATTCTTCGGTAGTTAACTTTTTGTTGTCTTTACTCATATTAATCTTTTATCATATCCCAGAAATCATTTTCACCAAGAATAGTAGTTCCGTTCTTCCTTGCTGCTTTGGTTTTAGTAGTGTTGCTGTTTGGATCAGCCTGAACCAAATATGTTAATCCTTTAGTAACTGATTTACTTATAACACCACCATTATCTATTGTGATTTGCCAAGCTTCCTCTCTGGTCATCCTTGACATGTCTTCCTTTAATTTTTGTAAACTTCCAGTGAAACAAAATGATTTTCCTGCAAGCTTATTTGATTTTGCTTCTTTTTTCTTGGTTTCTGTGATCATGATGACTTTGAGAAGGTTAAAAATTAATTCTTGTTTGGCTTTTAAACCTTCTACTATCCTTTCTGCTGTTTTGTTTTGAATTCCCTTTATTTTCAGAAGATCATCAATTGTCAAAGCCATTATGGAATCGATGGTAGTATATCCGGCATCTATCAATTTTTCAGTAAGACCTTCACCGAAATTGGTAATGTTGATACCATCAATAAATTTTGGCAAGCTGATAGTTTCTACACTATGAATGTTTTTTATCAACTTGTTTGCCATGACATCGCCCATATAGGCAACATCTTCATATTTGATGTTATAAAGATCGGCGGGTGTTTTTACTATTCCTTTTGTGTACCAATCTTCTATGGTATTTGTTCCTATATTTATAATTTGTGTTCCTTCCAACCATTTCATTATAGTGCCGATGTCGAGAGATTTACATGTTGGATTTGTACACATCAGGAATTCGCCTTGTATTTCGGCTTTATGATCACAAACAGGACAGTTGGTAATCAAACCGATAGAATCTTTACCAGACTTTTTGCTTACACCTTCAATATAAGGAATGACATCATTTCTTCTACTGATAATCACTTCATCACCAATAGCAAGGTTTAATGATTTGAAGATATTCATGTTATGCATGCTAATGTTGGTGATAGTAACCCCACCAAGCTTGAGAGGCTTTACTACAGCAACAGGAGTAATTCTACCATTACGGCCAGAACTGTTTCTTATTCCTTCAACTGTGGCTATTCCGGTTAATGATTTGAATTTCCATGCCATCTGCCCATTAGGATTGCCACCGATAGTACCGAGATTTATCTGAGTGTCGGTATCATTAATTTTGATCACCATACCATCAATATCGTAATCAAGATCTTTTCTTACTGTGGTTTCGCAATGATCGAATGCTTCTGCTATTTTCCATTTATTACCAAGAGCAAGAATTTCGGCAATCTGGAAACCATACAAATCAGATAATCTATCTAATACATTAGATTCCTTATCGATGATATGATCTTTTGATCTGAATTTGTATGCTACGAAGGAAAGCTTTTCAACATCTTTTCCATCAAATCTTTTAAAAATACCGGCAGCAGCATTCCGAGGATTTGACATTTCTTTTTTACCATTTAAAATTAATTCGCCATTTATCATGTTAAACTGGGTGTATGTAAGGTAAATTTCTCCGATAATGGTGCAAGACATGGCCTCCGGAAGTACTTTCGGTATAGTAGGAACAAGAAGGGCATTCTGATAAATATCCTCCCCCTCAAACCCATCTCCCCGTGTCACGGCTTGCGTAAGATGACCATTTTTGTATTTCAAATCAAGGCTGATGCCATCAAATTTGTATTCCAATATCAGTTCGGTATCATCCGGAAATCGTTTGCACCAATCAAAAAATTCTTCCTTGGAATTAACTTTATTCAAGGAAGTCATGAGATTGTCATGTTTGGCTTTTTTCCATGCCGATGATACTGGTGCTCCTACCTGTGTTAATATATTGTTTTCCGGATCTTTGGCACGAAGTTCATCAACAAGCGCATCATATTCAGCATCGGTAATCAACGAAAATGCTTTGTTGTAGTAAGAATCTGATGCATCTTTAATCTGCTTCTCTAATTCTTTGATTCTTTGATTTGACATTTTATCTATCTCCTGTGTTTAATTTCTAACCAATTGTCCCTACCAAATTGCGGGTTCGGTAGTTGGGTTGCATCCAAGCAATTGATGTTTTGGTGAGGTGGTGTTGTCGGTTTTTATAACCCAATTAAGGATAGCATGCCCCTTTCGGGTTCCTAGCCAACCGGCAACATCACCCAATATTATTCTTCCTCCACAATAGCATCAGACCAAAGTTTGAATCTGTTTTCAACCCAAATCTTACCTTCTTCCTCAGTTATGAAATTTTCTTTTGGTTGAATTACATTAGGAAGATTGGAAAAGGCTTTATATTTCTTTTTCTCACTTGCTGATGTTGTGCCATCATAGCTAACACTACCAACTTTGATTGGTCCAATATGGGCAACAACAGAACTACTGAATTTTAATTTGCTTTGCTTCCATATTATCGGTTTAAATTTCATATGGCATCCTTAATTTCTGACATTGACTTCTGTTTGTCGGCACGTTTGAGATATCTTCTTGATGATGCTTTTGCTTTTTTGTTTTTGAAATAGTCTTTACCACCAGCAGAAGTTTTTCTTCCTTCGTCCTTAACATCACTGATATCAGGCCAATCAGTTAATTTTTTGTTTTTGTAAGGAAACATTGTATCCAATCCTTTTAGTTTAAAACAGTAACGACACCACCACATGTGTAATACTTGCTGTTATAAACCTGATAATTCCATCCACCATCTCTTGCACGAGTAGCATCAACATAAACATCTGCCTGAAGAGTAACCAATCCACGTTCTTTGCTCTGAACTATCGTTCCTTCCGGAATCTTAATCATCTTCGTGTTTGCCATATCCACTCCATTGTTGATTGTTGATGTCCACTACTATACCTAAAAAATACCACATGCACAGCCATTTTGTCAATATTATAATTAATTAGATGTTTTTGTTGTCATTGGTTTCATAGCAATATTTGATGTTTTACTACCTTCTTGACCGTCTTCTATAAGACTTATGAAGTTATTTATTCCTTTTGTCAATTGACAAATAAACATGGCTTCAATTCTGTCTTTCAGGTCTTACTGACAGAATTGATCCTAGCATTATGAGATTCTAAATATCTTTCTGCTACTTCTTTCGCATATCCATAAGTATTAAATTTTTCCATATCACCATCGGTTATTCGTTCACCATATTTGGTTGAAATATACCAATGCCTGCCTTGAGGCCATTTATCTATGACAATATCAGCCATCGTAAGTTTGTCAGATGGCCAATCAAATTTTTCGGTTTCAAAGGTTTTTATGATTTTAACTGCATCGGTATGGGCAAAATATCCACCCGATCTTTGTATATAAATGCTTCCATATTTTTCAATCATTCCAAGACATCCCTGAGTAAACTTATCAGATAATTCAGCATAGGCATGAGCAATACTTATTCCCCTAACTTTGCTTACTACTTCAGCGGTTGATGCAAGCATATTATTATGGTGTCCTATTTTTTGCTCCATAATTTTAGCTGTAGATATGAAAGCCGCTTGCATTCTTGGTTCTTGGACATGTTCTGAATAATTAAGGAAGGCAAAAACATCTGATATTACACAACACCAACCATACTTTAGTTGCATGCCGTTGAAATGGTTTTCGACTACAGCGAAGACGTTTTTAGTGCCTTTAATCATTTTCTTGATACTGCCGGTGCAGGTGATGCTTTAGCTTTGCTGATTCCGGATATCTTTTGATCCTTAATGATATCTTCTTTTGATTTTTCAATTTGGTTGATTTGATGGATGATGGCATCGGCTGCAGTTTTATACCGGCATGCGTCAAGGAATTCGGTAATGGTGATTTGCCGGTCCTTTTTTGAACTAAGATGTTCAATAATCTCCTGCATGATTTTCAACTGATTGTTGGTTAATACTCTATGCATAATACTCCCCTGAGAAGTGAATTTTCTTGGTTTTATTGGTGTATATGGTATTTGTGTTCATTTCAAAGGATAATAAACTATATAATTAAAATAAATAAATATTTTCCAGTTTACTTGTCAAGTATTGCTTATTGAAAAAATTTGCTTAATTCAATATTGGATAAAGTTTTATTTATTCTTGCTACGCGTAAGTTATTAATATTCATCAACGGCACATTTGTTTTACTGTAATTCCTGAACCATTGAATCCATCGCATTTCTGATGGATGTGGTTCTTTTTTCATAATTTCTTCATATGAACCAACATATCTGATTGAAGGATCATGTCTTGATGCATCGACAAGTAGCCTTAGTGCTTCTCTGTTTATTTCCACCATTTCGCCCTTTTCTAGCGATAATGTTGATTTGCCGATTTCAATAACTTCCTGTATATTCATAATTTTCCTTCACAACATTTTTTTAAATTTTTTACCTGATCCACAAATGCAAGAATCGTTTCTACCAGGCATTATTTCGTAATTTATTATTTCCAAACCACTATCGGTATTGTGGTATATTTTACCATTTTGTATTACTGCCATTGGGTTATTTATGACCCAAATAAGCAATTCCGAAAATTCTTTGTCGACTTCTTCTATTGGTTGAATCATATTATTGGTTTAAAATTTTTTGGTACACAATGAAATTTAATAAGGAATTTTAAATCTTGATTTGGACAATCCAAATATGCTGCTGTATATGATATTTTATTAATTGCCTCTCTGGTGGCTTTTTTAAGAATTGGATTTAAAAACATTCTATAAAAATTGGTTTTACACCTGAGAAGCTGACTTCTATTCTCTGGTATTACATCTTTTGGAACAAAGCTTTTATGCATGTCCCTATACATAAATTTAATCATACTATTTCCCCAGCAAGTAATTTTTCTCCCATCAATATTGACAAATCTTTTACAGCTTTTACATTTTCACCAACATATTGTGCTGCCAATAATTCTCCGGTGAGTGGATCACGAATAACCACATCATAAGTTTTGAGAGAATTTTTTACTACTCTACAATAAAGTAATGGCTGAGTTCCCTCCCTGATGCTCAATGTGGTTTGATATACTGAACCATCTTTTTCAAGATCCACCCACGGAGAATTATACATGATTGATGCCTTTCGTTATGCGATTTTTTTGCTTTCAATGAGTAACTGTTTCATGCTTTCCTTGATTTTTGTCGGACTTGCTGCCGACAATGTTGCGCTGAATGCAAGACCGATGGTTGTTTTATTGGGTCCGCTTGTTGACCATCTTGAATTTATATGGGGTTGTGCCGATGATGCCGCATAATAATCACTCAAGCGCCGACCATTTAAACGTCGGAGGAATTCGGTATCGTTCTTTTTTGATGCAAATTCAGAGAGAATGTATCCCCTTTTGGTTGAGTGAATGCCGATGCCTTTTTCACGCATCATGCGGATGTATTTGCTGATGGTACCAACTGATGTGCCGCATTTTGATGCAAGCTGTTTTGCGAACATGTATTCGTTGTCTTTCAATAACGACTCGATTTTTTCCATGAATGCTTTCTGTTCGGCCAGATTGCGATAATGTCTTACCAATCCTTTAGATTTTGCCATTCGGCATCTCCCTTTGTAAAATGTTTATTTATGTGTACTTCTATCAGTACGTTTATTAAAGATCATATGACTTCGTAAATGTGGTAAACAAATACTCCTTTCATTTTCCCATTTCATAGATAACTTTTTCAATGATTTCGTTAGATGCGATGATTGCTCTCATTTCAAGCCGGTGGAATATCATATTTTTAAGAGCAGTAAGGCAACTGGCTTGATCTGATTCAGGAAGTTTGGCTATCTTCCTGATTGTGGTTTTTTCCACCATTTCCTCAAAAAGGATGGTTATGTCCTTGTTATCGACATTTCCGGCCCTGGATGATTCTTTTGATTCGAGTTTTTTGGGATCATTCTTGAATACTTCCTTGAATGCCGCGGCTGAATAATACTTGCTGTCCTTGTTTGTGATGCTTCCTTTATTATCCTTATTAATGGAATAGATTACACCATAAAGATTGCTAAGTGATATTCCAGATTTTTTAGCAAGATCAACTACCGTAATACCAAGACCTGCAGCATTGACAATTTTTAAAACTTTTTCTTTATTAGTCATATCCACTCCTAATTATGTTAATATATAACAAATTGCGATATTCTATATCTTACCGCAATAGGTGAACCATCAAGAAATTTTACTAAAGCCATTTGACAACCAGGCACATTTAATGGATCTCCTTGAATTGCCCAGAATGGAATTTTTAGTTCATCAACACTAATAATATGTCCTTTTGGGGTTTCTGTTATTAATTGATCTGCATTTGGGAACAAATCATACACATTACAGCTTGATTCACAACACATGTTGGAATTTCCTTCTGAGATAATCGTGTTCATCAACATTGCCGATTACAGTATATAAACCACTTATACTGAATGCGTCTTTATTTTCTGACATTATCACAAATTCAGAATCAACAAATAACACCACACCAGTAATTGAAAGATTATCAGACAAAACATCTCCCTCGTATATTTTTTTATCATGATAATCATTTTTGCCAATAAATTGTCGGTGATGATCGCTTACCCAAACATAACCGACAAGCCATGGTTTCGTGCCAACACCATAATAAAACCATGATTTTTCTGTGGTACCTTGCTTTTCGGCAAGACCACGAAACTCAATAGATCTGTTCAATCTTTCAAGCATTTTTGTTACCTTTCATTAAATTTCTTTTGCTAAATTATATTTTAATGTTTCTTCTTGTAATAATTTGTTAACAAAATCAAGATGTTCCTGACTTTGTGGTCTGCCGGTGGTGTTAAGCTTCAAAAAATATTCATATACAGCGGTTTTATCCATTGGTTCTGATCTACCAATATTAACCGGATAATGTCTGAAGTGATTTTGGTCATAAAAATTGAGTTCGGTAAACAATAATCCTTCATATCTGAATCTGTTCTCACGAAATTCCATTAAAGTGTTAAGTCTCTGTTTTCCATCAAGGATTTCATATAATTTGTGTTCGTTATAATCTCTCCTGATGAAAACAAATTTGCCGATATCGATGTTATTAAATATCGATTTGATTAGGGCAATTTTGTCGCTAAGTTCCCACACTAACGGTCTTTGATATTCGGTATCCATTTTAACACCGAAATGATATGCATATGTGAACAGGCTACTAATATCTGATTGACTGTATTGTACCCTGAAATTGTCTTCTTTAAGGAATTTTGGTATTGAAATAGCATCTTTTGGTTTTCGGTATGGCAATAACCTTATCCATGTAAGGTATGTATCAGATTCGCTTGTTCCATCCCTTGTTGTATGCCTGACATGTACCTTATATATCCGTCCACCATCAATTATTTCAACAATATGAGCATGATCGGTAACACCATATTTAACTTCCTCACCTACTTTAAATGTGTATGTTGGATCTGATATATGTTCTTCTCTTGCTGATTTTAGTTCACGTTCAAGATGTTCAGCAGCAAGTTCTTCTGGCGATAGTTTTTTTGATTTTTTGGACATATTTTCCTTCAAGGTTAATGGTGGGGATCTGTTAGATTCCCCACCTTGATATTTCTAGTTCAAGAGCAATACTTCCCCGCCGATACGCTCGATCTCCACGGAACGATCATAATCAGTGATGTCGTGAGCAGTGGCAGTAATGGCATTGACAAGACCAAATCTGGAAGTATCGCCACCAGCAAACATATTGCCGGTGATCAGCTTCGATTCCTCTTCGGAAAAAGCGTATTTGTTGGTAACTTCCTCGATAGCTTCCTCGACATTCTCGATTTTCTGCTCTGTTGCTTCACGCATTTTATTAACGATCTGGGAGAAAACTGACTGATTGAGGGCAGCTTTTACGCTATCCCTTGCCTTGAGCAGGAAAGTGCCGATATCAGCCATAATGGTTTCCCTGCTGTAGATTCCATTGACTTCGATATCTGAATCCGGAACCCTGCGACCAAGATGATGTCTGGTGTGCGACATGTCGTTAACGATGAGGCCATTTTTGCAGACAAGGCGATAAACGAGAGGACTGATTTCGATACGACCACAACCGATTTCGGAATTTTGAATGAGGACACCTGCCTGTACCGTATCCCCAACTTTGATTTCATCGGTGGTTTTGGGCGAAAGTGCCTTGATGTACAATTTCCGTTCGGTGATGTCGCAACTGACTATTTCACAACCCGATTCGATGATCTGGGGCAACAATGCCCTGAGAATGTCATGATTGTCGATGGGAAGGTAGCTGTCGGAGAGAATTGCACGAATTTTGCCATCAAGAGTCCGGACCAAACGCTTTGAACCGGCTTTTTTGGTTTCAAGCCAACGATTGACGTTTGTTGCGAGGAGATCAGGCTGTTCAATGAGCATTTTTTCATAATACTGCTGAGGGATACCGGAATATGTGGCAACCTGCCGGTGAGCGTATGAAGTAAGAGGGCTTGATTTGCTTTCCTTGTCTTTCTTATTAAAAAGTTCGCCTTTGATGGTGAAAGCAAGGAACGATGTCGGGAAAATAAAATCTTTCTTTGAATGCATCTGCCTTTCAACTTCTGCTGTGAGCTGATTGAGTGTCTTTCCTGTAAGCATACTGCCTCCTTATTGAATTGTGATTGGTTTGTTTAAAATTTCCACTACTATACTTAAAAAATACCACATGAGCAGTATTTCTGTCAAGTCTGTAATTAATTCAATACCTTAGAATTAATTACAAGTTTTGGAATCACAAACCGTTCACAAGACATGATTTGTTCCCACAAGTAAATCTCTTTCCATCTGGAAAACATTCAATTTATTGACGTATACGATATTCATTGACATGTTTCCGGACAATATGTCCTTGTTGCGGCGATTTAGACCTTAGGTGTCGAATCGATAATTTTGGTATATTCAAAATCGAAACTTATTCCATCATCATTTGGTAGTCTGATTGATGCTTTTGTTCCATCCTTTAAACACATGTAGTTCACTGATTGAAAATCATTGTTTCCTGAACCACTATCGTCTTCCATTATTTCATTACAAATTGGACATCTTAATTGGATAAGACTACGTGCCATTCTATACAAACTGTTGGCTGTGCTTGAAAATGAAACTCGTTTATCAACACACAATTTTACCGCTTTTTGATCATATGGGATACAATCATTAACTGATTTGAATTCATTAAAAAAATGTTGTTCTGCCAAAATCAGGGGATTTATGAAAATACTGTCTATATGGATAGGAATACCAAGAATACCAGATACTTTTTTAATATTATCTGACATAAACTTTCCCTTTCAATTGGTAATAAACTGGGATATCAATTTAATTATATACTAAATAAAAAATAATTTGCTTTATTTCTTGTCAAGTATAAAAAGATGTTATCTCCTACTTCTTATTTCCGCAACAAACAAATTGCTATTCACGGGTTTCAGTTCAAGATTCCGTTCTACTTTAAACTGAAAGGATTTTTTACAAGCAATCATTGTTTCCATAAGTGTAGTTTTTCATGGCGATAACATCCAAATTGTTAGTACCGATCATCTTTTATGACATTGATGCGCCTTGCCACTTCAGAAATGTTCCTCGGCTTACCATTTTTGTCGGCATGGTATCCGCAACCATCAATATCGGTGCACCACTTATTACCCCTTTTGTTGGTAAAAAGCTTTCCCTTCTTGCATATCGGACAAGTTTCCTTTATCTGATAGCCGATCAGGTCTTCATGATTTGTTGCTGTTGCCATAATATGCCTCTTTCTGTTATTTGGTGTTATTGCATTAAAACATAATCTACTATTCGGTTACGACTGAAGTTTCCGACAACGTGCGCCGTGTTATGATGCCTTGCGCGGCGTAAATAAATCGTTAAATGTTACGTTATGAATACAGAGCTTGCCGCAAGTATCCAAAGGCCCGGAACTGCACCCCGCGCAAGGTTTCATAACGCGGGTGTTAGGCGCACGTTCTCGTACACCTTCCATAGTGTGTTGAGCGGTGCCACACCATGGGCAATAGGTATACATATAATTAATTTCATCGCCGCATTCTTTACATGGCAATCTGCCTATTGCACCGCTCATATAAATAACTGCCTTTCGTGTGCGAGTAATTGCGCCTAACGTCCCGGCTATGCCTGAAGTTGGTTGCGTACCCAAAAAATACGATTTTTAGCTAATTGCCAATCACCAGCATCTAAAAAAGATAAAGCCTCGTCCAGCAACGCAACCAATTTTAGGCTGGCCGTGTTGGTGGATGTATCGCGTTTTACAATAATGTCCTGCGCGACAGATGATTTAAAATTCGACTCGAAACAAATATCACCGTTAGTATATTGCTTAGACATAAGTTCCTTTCAGGTAGTCGCGCCTCTTAACCAAAAGAAACGCGATATTTCCACCAACGGTGGCAAAGGGTGAAGTTACCGCTTCGGTAATTTAGCCTTGCGACATCCCTTTGCCTGTTGGTTGACTGTTGCGACCGCTTCCACGTTCTTCAGAGGGTGATATTGGACAGTTAATACCACCTGCTCGGCAGCGGTATCGGTAACTTGCAAAACAGTACAGCCCTTTAATATCGACAAATCTTCAATTTCGTGACCCGTATCGTAAAACGATGCACTCGTTAACTGCAATAAAATTCGAGTTTTCAACTCACCCTCCTATCAAAAAATTGTTTATCTTTTCAAGGTCGCAATTGCAACCAACTACCTACGCAATGGGTGATAGTTTGCCCGACCCTTTACAAAAACCACATCTTGATGCTCGCCATCCATCGCTAACTGGCTGGAATGTTCGACCGTTCTGGCAATGAGGGCAAATTTCATCCATAGCGCTGTTGTGCGCTGGTTTTAACGCCTCCACCAGTGCCGCACGAATGGGAAGCCACTCCTCGCGCCGAATACCAGTCCCAACAACAATGCCAACGCCATCTTCAAATTTATGCTCTAATACATTAAATGCCTGTTGTAAATCCATTCGTGCCTCCTAAATAAAAGTGTTAAAACTTGCGTACAACATTGCAAAATATTCGTCTCTTGATGCTAGTTTTGATTCCTTAATGGTGTGGATGATGTCTTGTAGGCCAAGAATATGTACTAATGAAATAAAATCATCGACATATTTGATGCTTGCCGAATATGCTGATTCTCCTTCATCCCTGAAAAGGTAAAAACCACCAAGATCTTCGATACGAATATTAACATTGATTCCTGGAGAATAATAACGCCTTATTCTCTGATCCAGACAATAGATGGTTTTGAGTCCCATTATTTCACCAACATCAATACTTCTATTGTTTATGGTCTTTTTTGATCCCCATGGTATCAGTATAGGAATAGGTCTTCCTTCATGAATTGCTTTTTTAATTACCGATCTGATTGCTACAAGGCTTTCCGGATTTGGTGCAGGACCGAATCGAACATTTGATGATGCAATGATTTCTGCGGTAACGGCATCGAGTATTTGGGATGATGTAACAATGGCGTTAAGCGGGAATGACATCATCAGTAAATCTTTAATCATGTTTCCGTAAGGATTGCTGGAATCGATTTTAATATCAAATTTTTCCATAATATATCTCCAAATTTAAAGTTTTAGTTACCATCTTGGTTTTCTGACTGATACTGAATATTCGAAAGTCATTCCATCACGTTCTGTCTGAACATAATGATAACATGTTGTTTTTGATTCTGTCCTAAAATATCTTACTCTGACACCTTTTACTACATTTATTGTTGCCGGTAATCTAAATCTGGTATCGTCAGGAGTAAGACCATTGTTTGAAAGGTTACGCATTACAACATCTTTTTTGAGAACTATTTCTCCGGTAACTCTTAATCTACCTCCTTCTTCAATAACTTTATGTTTATATATTTTATTGAGCATGTTATTCCCAATTTAATTGTTAAATGACTTTTTTCTGTGACTGAAGCTTGGTATATAATACTTCTACTGCATTGACGTATCCCCCCCATCATCCAAACCATGTTCCCGTATAGCTTCCTTGAAGCTGGGAAAACCCTCATGAACCATTTTACATTTTTCATTAAAGCTTGGTTCACTTTTCGGCATAGGAAATAGTAACACGGCCATCTTTGGTGTATGTTGGTCCGACAAGGCTGATTACATCCGGTACAAGCTCAATAATGGTGACTGATTTGATTTCAGGTTTTTTCAATATTGCGGCAACACACATACCAAGACCAAGGCCATTAATAAGAACATCGCCGGTGGCTTTGTTTATGAAATAAATATGATCCCTTATTTCTGCAGGTGTGTTACTCATAACTACTGTTGACCCACGCAATAGACGTTTGTATGTTCCTGGGCTTATAAATCTATGAGAACCAGAATACAATGATCTCATAGATTCTAAACGTGCATCTTCTTCAGATACAGTAAATGTCTCAATTTTGTGTGCTCCGGAAATTCCGTCAGGAACATCTATATCAATTTGCATTTTGCTGCTCCTTAATTAAATATCCAGAATCAATGGTTATTCCTTGTCTGTTAAGATG
>Ga0315273_10002443_pt1 | contig 21944 bp, 11 predicted proteins | sample YL17G02_0_MG_FD_205753 | JGI IMG/M metagenome (GOLD analysis project Ga0315273, IMG submission 205753) | Sediment microbial communities from Yellowstone Lake, YNP, Wyoming, USA - YL17G02_0 | ecosystem: Environmental > Aquatic > Freshwater > Lake > Sediment | place: USA: Wyoming | collected... | reverse complement strand
CAACCGCCGTCAAGTATACAGCAAAGCAAAACTTATTGCAACGATTTTCCTCTCCCGGCGATTTAGGACCTCGTGGTAAGGTTGTTCACAGTGGAGAGGGGTTCTCAAGAAAAATCATGAGGAGCACGCAGGATCGGATGGCCGTTGACAACGCCTCAGTGGTGGCGGCAAGCTAAGACTGTGTGTCAAATGACTGTGCGAAGGGAATGGCGTCTTTTTTTGACACATATTCGGGAGGGTGTCGCTTCGACAGTGATGTTTTGTCCTCTTTCAGGAGGCGACGTCTTGCAATGCTGCCGAGTGACTCAGAGTGAAGGGAGCCACATGGCATGGCGTTTGTTCTCCTATTATTTTTGAAATTTCCCTTGACAAACTCCTGCTGACGGACTAAATTCTCGACAGGTTGGTTGCGACAACCAACAAACTCTCCTTTTGCGCTGACACAAAATTCCTTGATTCGGAAGCGCTACATAATCTGTAAATTTCCTTATTCTTTTTAGTTTGTTGTTAAGCCAAACTAATTCGCAATCACTCGGCTTTCGCGCCTGAATCCGTGTCAAATTATGATTAGCCCAAAGAAGCCAAAGCACGATCATGTCATCAGTGCGAATTCGAGAGTCATCCGGAATATCAACCGGGCGGTGATTTTGAACTTCATCCGAGAGCGCCAGCCCATCTCGCGGGCCGCGATCGCGCGTCTTACCCGTCTGAACAAAAGCACTGTTTCGAGCATCGTGTCGGGGCTCATCAAAGAGGATATCCTTGCCGAAAAGGTCGAAAAGATCGCGGCCGTCGGAAGGAATCCGATCAATCTTCATCTGAAAAAGGGGCGCAACCTTGTTGGCGCGATCTCGTTCGATTCTGCGGCCACGCGCGTAGCGGTAGTCGATATCGACGGAACGATCATACACACGGACAAAATCACCGCCAACGGCCGATCTCCCGAAGAGTTTGTGACATCATGTGTGGACATTCTCATCCGTCTCCGGACACAACACCGTCTTCCGCAATTCAAAGGGATCGGGGTCAGCGTGGCGGGAATCGTTGACTCATCGCAGTCGAGAGTCACCTTCGCTCCCAACCTCGGGTGGGAAAATGTGGACATCGGCGCTCTGCTCGCGAACCGCTGTCCTGATGTCGCCGTCACCGCCGTGGAAAACGACGCGAAGGCGGCAGCGCTCGCCGAGCTCTGGTTTGGACGACACAATATCAATCTTTCGAATTTCGTGTTCCTGTCCGTCGGTCGGGGTATCGGGACGGGGATCGTGATCGACAAACGAATTCTGAACGGTGAATCGCATCTTGCGGGGGAGTTCGGGCACATGGTCCTCCTCGAAGGGGGCGAGCATTGCGCATGCGGCAACGAGGGGTGCTGGGAGGCGTATGCGTCCGACCGGGCGACGGTTCGGCGCTACGTTACCGCCAGAAAGATGGCGGCCGCGCAGGAGGTCACGATCGACGATGTCATCGCCGCCGCGAAGGGCGGCGACGCGCTCGCGATCGCAGAACTAAGGGTCTCGGGACGCTACCTCGGCATCGGCATTGCCAATGTGATCAAGGCCGTTGACCCCGGGGCCATCATCATCGGTGGGCATATCACCCGCGTGTGGGATATGGTGTCGGCTGAGATCATCGAAGCAGCGCGGAAGCGTTCTTTTTTCGGGGAGCGGGAGGGGACGGCCATCCTCCCGACGTCGCTAACCGCGCGGCCGTCGCTGCTCGGTGCGGCAGCGCTGGCTGGAAGAAAATTCTTTGGTGATGCTAGGGTTACGCTATGACGATATCACGCGGCGAAGGTCCCGCCGGTGTCGGTGCGGGAGAGGTCATGGTCGGGGTGGATATCGGAGGGACAAATTCCGTAGTAGGAATTGTGGATGAGGCGGGGTCCATGCTGCTCCAATCGCGTTTTCCCACGCAGGCGCAGGAGAGTGCTGACAAGTTCGTGCCACGGTTGGCCCTTGTCGTTGCCGGTCTCCGGCATCAACTCTCCCCCGGCGCCCGGGTGACAGGCATGGTGATCGCCTCACCCGCGGCCAACGCGCGCAATGGGTTCGTCGACAACCCGGCGAACTTTAACTGGGGCCGGGTTGATCTCATCGGGTTGATGCGTCAGACGTTCGACATACCTGTTTCGATCATGAATGACAGCGATGCGGCCGTGCTTGGCGAATCCCACTTTGGAATCGCGCGGGGCATGAACAACGTTCTGCTCTTGACACTGGGAACGGGCCTTGGCGCGGGGATCATGATCGACGGCAAGCTGGTGCAGGGGGCAAACGGGGCGGCAGGGGAATTCGGGCACATGACCATGTCATCGGGGGGGAGGTCGTGCGCCTGCGGAAGAAGCGGGTGTGTGGAAACCTATGTCTCTGCCCCCGGAGTACGGAGGACCGTGTTCGAGCTTCTCGCAGAACGGGTGGAGCCGAGCGCGCTACGGAGCGTTGCCTTCAACGATCTCACCACCGACCGGATCTATCAGCTCGCTCTGGAGGGCGACCCGATCGCGCAGGGGGCTTTTGAGGTGACAGGGCGCCATCTCGGTGAGTTGGTTGCAGACATCGTCGCCGCGTTTGATCCGGAGGCGGTGGTGCTCTCCGGCGGCCTGGTCAATGCGGGTGATCTACTCGTCGCCCCCGCACGACGCGCGTTTGAGGAACATGTGCTTGGGCGCTATAAGGAAAGGGTCAAGATTCTCGTTTCAACGCTTAACGATGGACAGGCGGCGATACTCGGGGCGAGCTGGTTCGCTCGCGAGATCCTGCTCGATGCAGAACTCCCATAATCGATACGCGGGCGAATTCTTGCCGGGTGCCGGTGATCGGCTCGTGCCCGGGTTCACCGCCCCCACGGTCTATTCAGAAGGAGGATCCCAGCGATGACACCTAAGGGAAAAATCACCAAAGCTGCTGTTCTGCTTCTCGCGCTTTCTCTGTCCGCTGGGATGGTACGAGCGGGGACGACGGGGAAGATCACCGGCCGCGTGACGGACAAGGACTCGCGCGAAGCGCTGGTGGGCGTCAACATCACGGTCGTGGGTACCACGATGGGGGCCGCGACCGACATCGAGGGACGGTATACCATTCTCAACGTCGCTCCTGACACCTATACCCTCAGGGGGAGCCTGGTGGGATACGGGACGATGGTCGTCAATGGGGTCAAGGTAGAGATCGATCAGACGACGACGATCAACTTCGCGATCGCGCAGCAGACGCTCAATCTCGGAGAGGTAGTTGTCGCCGCCGAGCGAAGGCTCGTGAAACGCGATGTCTCGACCAGCGTCGCCTCGGTGAGCAACGAGGAAGTGCGGGCGCTTCCCATCAGCGACGTCACCGCTGTCGCAAGTCTGCAGGCGGGGGTCGAGGGGGGGCTCGTCATCCGCGGCGGCGGGGCCGACCAGTCCCTTTTGCTCATGGATGGAGCCACGCTGCGTGACCCGCGCAACAACCAGCCGGTCCTCGGCATCGCCCTGAGCGCGATCAAGGAGGTCTCCATCGAGCGGGGAGGATTCGAGGCAGAATACGGAAACGTTCGGTCCGGCATCGTGAACGTGGTGACGAAAGAGGGAGGGGCGAACAACTACTTCATAACGATGACAGGGCGATACCAGCCGTATGCCAAGAAATATGACGGGATCTCACCGTACGATCCGAATTCCATGTGGCTTCGCCCCTATATGGATCCCGCTGTCGCCTTCACAGGAACCGCAAGCGGTGGATGGGACCAGTACATGCAGGCCCAGTACCCGACCTTCGAAGGGTGGAATGCGATCTCAAAGGATCTGATGTCCAATGCAGATCCGGCGGATGATCTCACGCCGGCGGCCGCTCAGCGGCTCTTTGAGTGGCAACACCGGAAACGGCCTGACACCAACTCCCCCGACTACAATCTCGATCTGGGCGCAGGCGGGCCGGTGCCGTTCATCGGTGATCAGCTCGGCAACATGCGATTCTTCGCCTCCTATCGAAACGTTCGGGAGATGCTGTTGATACCGCTGTCGCGCCCCGACTACAGGGAAGAGTTCGGCTCGCTCCGCCTTACGTCGAATATCGGCTCCGGCATGAAACTGGATGTGACGGGGACGATGGGGAAGACCTTTGCCAACGCGGTCAATTTCGACGAACAGCTGAACAGCACGGATTACCTCCGTAGCCCCTATCAGATCACAGCGAATATTTCTCAGCTCGGGTACGGCGACTCCCGCGTTTTTCTGGACTCCTTTTACAGCCTTGCCGAGGTGACGAACTATTCCGTTGCGGCTCAATTCAACCACCTTCTGAATTCGAAAGCCTATTACGACGTCAGGGTCGAATACATCACCCGATCCTATGAGACGGGACCAGGGAGGGAACGGGATACATCGAAAGTCTACGAGCTCTTTCCGGGGTATTTCGTCGACGAGGCACCCTTCGGGTACAGTTCCGCCCTCACCCCGGTGGGTCTGGGAGGCGACGGAGGCGGTATGCTCATGGGGGGCCATACAAGCACGACGCGCGATTCCACGACGATCTCCGCACTCACGATCAAGGGAGACTTCACCGCCCAGCTCGACGCTCATAACCAGATCAAAGCCGGTGCTGAGTTCGCATACAACGATCTCAATGTGAATTACGGGAGTCTCAAACCGGCGCTTGTCGACGGGAACATATTCGTGAAATGGCACCGGTTCCCGATCCGTCTCGCCGGCTACATTCAAGACAAACTGGAGTTCGAAGGATTCATCGCAAACCTGGGTGTGCGGGCAGATTACAGCTCGCTGCGCACCGATTGGCCGGATGTCGATCCCTACAACGCAAACTTCTATGCCCCCTCGGGCGGGGTGATTGCACCCTATCCGACGAAGGAATCAAAGGGACAGGTAATCTTCAGCCCGAGACTCGGGATCTCACACCCGATCACCGAGAATTCAAAACTGTACTTCAACTACGGGCACTTCCGCCAGCTCTCAACCTATGAGGAGCTCTTCCGCGAGTCGCGCAACATCAACAAGGCAGTCCAGAACATAGGAGATCCGAACCTTCCCATGGCCAAGACGGTTGCATATGAACTGGGCTACGATCACTCGTTGTCCGAAGAATACCTCTTCCAACTTTCTGCTTTCTATCGTGACATCAGCAACCAGGGGAGTTTCCAGCAGTACATAAGTTCGGGGACATCGGGAGTCATCTACAATCAACTGACGGACAACGGCTACCAGGATATCCGCGGGTTCGAAGTCACCGTGAGGAAGATCAGCGGGCGATGGTGGAACGGATTCGCCAATTTCACCTATCCGGTGACGTCCGGCGGACACTTCGGCAGCATCCACGCGTACCAGAATCCCGCCAAGCAGAGTGCGGATGACATCATCACCACCAATCAATACCAATCGACACCGCTGCCGTCTCCCTATGCGCGTTTAAGCCTCGGCCTCTTCACCCCTGATGACATCAGCGACTCCCCCTCTGGGCGGCTGCTGTTCGCCGGATGGAATATCTCGCTTCTCGGAGATTGGCGGGGGGGCAACTATGTCACCTGGAATCCGGACAATCTGGTTCTCACCGCCCCGAACCTCAAGGCGGTGGACTGGTACAATCTCAACCTCCGTATCTCGAAGTCCATCCCCCTTGGCCCGGTCAAGCTCCAGCTTTTTGTCGACATGACGAACGTCTTTGACGCCAATAGACTGAACCTGAATTCGTTCTACGATTACAACGATTTCCAGGCCTATTTCAAATCGCTCCATTTGCCCGCGAGCAGTGTCTATGCCGGAACCAACTACATCGTTGGAGACGACAAGGCCGGGGAGTATCGGAAAATCGGAGTCCCCTACCAGCCCATTGTGCCGATCGACAACGTCACTGGTTTTACGGGTGCCAATGCAACGGCGATCTACTACGAGAAATCGACCGGGAGATACATGACGTACCTGAACAGCCAGTGGCAACCGGTTGATCCGGGCCGGCTGGATCAGGTGCTCAAAGACAAGGCGTATATCGACATGCCGAACGAGTCTTCGTTCTGGTTCCTAAACCCGCGGAATATCTTCTTCGGGATCACGACGACCATTGATCTCTGATGGGACAAGCAATTCTCACATGGATTCCTTGACACACCTCAGAAGGCACACACATGAGCATCAAACGTTTTGATTCCGCGGGAGTCTTCAGCGTCCTGATCACCTCGAGCGTTCTCCTCGTCGGTCAGGTCGAGCCTGCCCTTGCACAGAGCGGCGAGTACCGGTGGCTCCGGGTCGGGTCGCTGCGAAGCTGGTACTCGAACGTAGGCTCCGAGATGGAGCTCGCGAGAACGGGGCAAGTCACCGAACAGAATGACGGGCTCCGCTGGCCCGCGCAATTCAAGTGGGGCAACAACTGTGCGGCCAAGGGGATGTGGCTCGGGACCACGAATTACGACGACCGCACATTGAAAGCGACGGTTGCCCACAAGGTCGTTGCCGTTGGACCGCGGACGACCGACATCCAGACTGAGATCATGCCGGCGACGTTTAAGATGATCGGCCAGTACGGCCCCCCCACCGTCTCGGTAGACGGCAAGGAGGCGTCAGACAACTCCTCCGAAGACGTCGTCGACCTCATCTCCGATACTCTCAGGGCGGACAGAATGGTGATCAACGAACTGAACTCCTACATCGGAGTCACCATCACCCGCCGGGTGCTCGCGTACAGTCAACAGAACCATGACAACTACTTCATCTACGAATACACGCTCAAGAACACCGGAATCATCGACAAGCAGGGGACCGTGGAGCAACCGCGGAAGACCCTCACCGGCGTTGTCCTGTTCTTCACGTACCGCTACGCACTGGGGAACGAGGCGTTCAAGAACGGCTGGTACCCGAGCAACAACATCGATTGGGGCCGCAATGCGATGGATCAGGTCGTGGGGACCAATCCGACTGCTCCGAGCTTCACCGACCCGAACTCGCCTACCTACCACATCAGATCGAACTATTCCTGGTACGGCAGGCACACCCTGAGCCCGTCGGTCGTCAACGGGGCTCCAGCCACTGATGTGGGCCTGCCGGACTGGCCGCACGACGGACATCTCGCCGCCGTCCACTATGTGGGGACCGTCACGCTCCATGCAGACAAATCAGCGATTGATCGTTCGGATAATACCAGCCAGCCTACCACCACGATGTACATCGGCAACGATACGGGACCGAACACGAACCAGCAGTTCAATCCGACGTTGATGGACAGAAAATACGCGGCCATGACGGCGGGCCACGCGCCGGTAACGCAGGCAGATCAGATTGGAAACGGTTTCGCCGACGGGTTCGGCGGTGATGCCGGCGGTTACGCTCAGGGACAGGGGTACGGTCCGTACACGCTTGCTCCGGGGGACAGCGTCAGGATCGTCATCGCAGAGGCGGTGGCGGGATTGGACAGGCAAAGCTGCTTTGCGATCGGAAAGAAATGGCTTGACAACGTTCCCCCCTTCACGCTGCCGGGCGGGTCGACTACCGCCGACCGGAACGCATATAAGGACGCCTGGGTGCGAACAGGCATCGACTCGCTCATGCAGACATTCCACCGGGCCATGAAGACCTATCAGAACAACTATATCGTTGTTCCTCCCCCCCCGGCGCCGAACTTCCTGGATGTGAACTCAGGAGGAGACCGGGTCAGGCTGACATGGGCGGTGAACGCTGAATCGTCCCCCGGGTTCGACGGCTATGAGGTGTACCGTGCCATCGACCAACCCGACACATCTTATACACCGATCTTCTCATGCAACAGGGCGAACGTGGTACACACCTTTGACGACACGACTGCGCTGCGGGGACGCAACTACTACTATTACGTTGTTTCAAAGGACGATGGCTCCCGGAACGACGTGAGCCCGGGGGTTCCGCTCGTCAGCAGCAAGTACTTGACGATGACCAACACGCCTGCCCAGCTCAAGAGGCCGGCGAATCAGGACCTCGCCGAGATTCGCGTCGTCCCGAACCCGTACAACCGCGCTGCGAACGCCTTCGGAACCGTCACGAGAGACCGGCTGGCATTCTACGGCCTGCCGGGAGTCTGCACGATCAAAATATTCACGGAGCGCGGTGATCTCGTCCAAACCCTGAACCACGATGATGGGAGCGGGGATCAACTCTGGGACTCGCTCACATCGTCCAAGCAGATCATCGTCAGCGGTTTGTATATAGCCGTGTTTCAGACCCCCGATGGCCGGTCGGCATTTCGAAAATTCATCGTCGTGCGCTAAAGGCGAGGAGAATATTCATGAAAAGACATAGAACATTCCTGACGATTCTCTGTGCGATCGGCCTTTGCGGTGCGGTGCAAGGGTGGTCGCAGGACAATGTCAAGCTTGCGCAGACCGGGATGCAGTTCCTGAGCGTTGTGTCCGATGCGCGAGGTTCAGCCATGGCGGGAGCGATGACCGCTCTGCCCATGGAATCGGCCTCGCTCTTTTACAATCCTGGCACGATGGCAGTGACGGACAGGATGCTGAGCCTCTCCGCGAGCTATAACAAATGGATAGCGGACATCGCGCACACGACGTTCAGCCTCTCCTACAGGCCGGCGAACGGGGATTACGGTGTGATCGGAGTGTCCGGACAGTTTGTGGACTACGGTGTCCTCCAGGGGACGGTGGTCTCCAGCGCTGACAAGGGATACGATGATACGGGTGATCTGAAACCGTATGCGGTCGCCCTCGGCGTGGGGTACGCCAAATCGCTTTCCGAATCATTCTCCGTCGGGCTTCACGTGAAGTGGGTCTCGCAGAGCCTCGGCTCGAGCATACTCCCCGCTTCCGGAGGGGGTACGGAGGTGAAGAACAATCACGCGACAGTCCTTGCTTTCGACTTCGGGACACTCTTCAAAACGGGGTTCAAAAGCTTCGCCTTCGGAATGTCGGTGCGCAACTTCTCAGGCCAGGTGAAGTTTCAGGATGAATCGTTCCCCCTCCCCCTGACCTTCGCAATCGGGCTTTCCGTGGACGCTTGGGACTTCGTCCAGGACAAGAGCGTCGTCCGCTCCGTGTTCGTCGACATCGATGCCATACACAACAGGGATTACCGGGAACAGTTGTTCATCGGCGTCGACTGCAGGCTCCTTGGCGTCCTCGCCCTGCGCGGGGGATACATCGGGGGGAGCGATGAGGCGGGAGCGACGATGGGATTCGGCGTTCAGAAATTCGGTCTGGAGGCGGATTACGCATTCACGCCCTTCGGCGTTTTTGACAATGTGCACCGTGTCACGCTCCGCTATTCCATGTGACGCGAAAAGTCATGAAGGCATGTTTTTCAATCTGGAGAGGACACATGAAACGGAACAGGATTCTTCCCGTTGTCCTATCGGGAATGCTCTGTGCAGCGGCTGTGCTGCTCGGAAGTTGTTCAGAGGAGGATATCCCGGTCGTGTACGATTCCGGCAACACCGGGGGGCCGGCGGCCACTATCACCGGCGTCAGTCCCGCGAGCGCCCTGGGACTCATTACACAGGTTACGCTGACCGGTCAGAATTTCGGGGCGGTCGACACGCAGAACTTCGTCTACTTCGGAACGACACCTGGGACGATCATTTCCGGAACGACGACGTCGCTCGTGGTTGTGCCCCCCGATCTGGACATGGACCAGTACACCATCAAGGTTGTCGTGCCGGGTGTGTTCCAGCCCGCCACATACGGTCCCTATGTGGTCGAGCCTGCGGGGATCGAGTATGGAAACTTTCAAGATCTCGACGACGTCTTCTCGATTGCGATGGATGGCTCGGAAAACCTGTATGCGCAGCAGGCGGCGGTCAACACGACTACCGACACGGCAAAGGTCTACAAGGTGGACCCGAACCAGGTCAAGACCGTCTACGGCTACCTGCTCGACGCGTCGCTAAAGGGCTGGCCAAAGGCCTCAGATATGAGGATAGGCCCTGGAGGGTACCTGTACCTCCAGCAAACCAACAACGTCAACATGTACAGAATTGCCCCCGGGGGGGGGATCACACAGCCGTACGTGACGCTGCCGGGAAGGGCGAGCACGATTGAGTTCGACTCAAGCGGCAACATCTTCGCCGGGGGGAGTCTAAGTCTAGCCGGGATCTTCGCCGTACATCCGGATCGCAGCATGAAAGCGGTAGGCAGCTACACGGGGATGAACATCAAAGCGCTCCGTGTCTTCGGCGGCTATCTCTACGTCGCCGTAGCCACGCCGGCCGCCTCGGCGGGGGTCTGGAAGAGCCAGATACTCGACAACGCGGGGACGCTTGGCGCAAACGTCCGGGTGCTCACATGGTCGGCAGCCGGCGGAACCTACCCGTCGTCCGGGGTCACGTCGATGACGATCGCGGCCGACGGAACGGTCTACGTCGGGACGGACAACAACAGCAATCCCATCCTTGCTGTCCCTCCCGTAGGCACTCCCGCGTCGCTTTACCCCGGAGTGCTGAGTCCCCCTGCAACACAACTCGTTTGGGGGAACGGTCAGTATCTTTACTGCAACCGGGAGAGCACGTCCGGCAGCGTGCCGCGACGGATCATACGGATCGCGATGGGAAAGAACGGTGCGACAGATTTTGGCAGAAAGTAGTAGGACAGGTTCCTCCAATAATGTGAGAGAGACTCGAAAGGAGGTGGTGGACAAAAGTTTGCATGACAACAGATGTTGATCTGTGGTTCCAACCCGGCGATGCCACTCGGTCTATGCTTGGGGAGGCTGGTGGCCCCCGGGAATATATCCAGTTGGGACGATCTTCTGTCACCAACAATTCTCTGATTCAACAAGGAGGCAGTTCAATGAAATCACCTCGAATATTCTTGGCGTTGGTGATCAGTCTGGTGTGTCTGCCGGCTTTGCTGTTCGCCCAGTCGTCGAAACAAATATTGAGCTTTGACGCGGGTGCAAACCAGTGGGTGACCAGCTATCAGGCCAACGGCGCTGCAGCGAACAACATCTGGCAGCTCAGCGACAATCCGGACGACTATGTTGAAGGCTCCGGTTCGATTCAAATGAACGCGGTGTTTCGCGGCTATGGAGCGAGCTGGGGAGGGTGGACCGATGCACGATGGACCTTTCCTGTTCCGATGAATCTTTCGGGCTACGATGACATCCGGTTCAACATGAAAATCGTCCAGGCCCCGTCACATATCGGCACCAAGGTGGCTGGCTCAAGGGCACTTCAATTCGTCATCGACGTGTACGATTCCGTGGCCGGGGATACGGCCCCTGTCCTCTGGCGCTATTGCGAGGGGACGGGCGACATGAACATATACTATTATCCCCACGACAAGTGGATCACCCCGACCGATGTTGGTTGGTTCGAAGTCGTCATTCCGTTTTCCGCACTCCGGACGCCGAGCTGGGCTTATCAGGGCGACGGGATATACCACGGTTCGAATGTGGTGACGATCGGTTTCGGAGCCGATGGCGACAGCACGGCCGCCGACAGCGTCCAGTTCCTGATCGACAATCTGCGCGCCACGAAGAAGGAGTCGGTGGTACAGCTTACGTCGATGGACGGCCCCGCGAGTGCCTGGACGGTGGGACTTGCTGCCACGACGCCGCCGAACAAAGCAGAGGTATCGGACAACTTCGACGACTATGTCGAAGGCTCCGGCTCGATGCTCTTTGACATCGCACTCCGTGCGATGGTGGCTTCATGGGGGACATGGACCGATATTCACTACAGACCCCCGCAGCCAATCAATGCGACGGGAGCCACCGAGCTCCGCTTTTCGTACAAAGTCCTGACGCCCCCAGCCAACGGCAAGGATATTCAGCTGGTTTTCGACCTTTTCGATTCGTCGGCTGCAGGGCCGGGCGGCCCGTGGCGCTGGTCGAACGGATACGGGCAATATGGCCTGTTTGCCAACGGTCTCGGCAATGTCAATCAGAATACCTGGACCGAAGTGGCGATCCCGATGATCGACCTCACATTCCCCAGCTGGGCCCCCGATCCGGATGGCAGCCTGAACCTGGAGAATATTATCGGCTTGTCGATCGGCCTCGATGGGGACAGCAGCGGGACCGACAGTGTCAGGGTCCTCTTCGATAATGTCTATTTCTCGAAGCAGTTGGGGACGACCGGTGTGAATGAGCGCCTCTTAGCGGGGATACCGGGTGAATTCCGCCTCGAGCAGAATTATCCCAACCCCTTCAACCCGTCCACCAGGATTAACTTCACGCTCCCCCAGGCGGACAAGGTGAGTCTCAAAATCTTCAACGTCACCGGCCAGCTGGTGGAGACCGTGCTCGACAATGCTGAGCATGTGGCCGGGAAGCATCAGGTTGACGTCAATATGAACCGGCTTGCCAGCGGTGCCTACTTCTACGTCCTCCAGGCGGGGGCGAACAGGCAGGCAAAGATGATGATGCTGCTGAAGTAAACTTTGGATGGAATTCCGGACCCATCGTCGCCGGCGGTCACCACTGAGGCGATGGGTCCGGCTGTTTTTCTTCACGAGGAAACGATGAATCATGTCTACCGCCTCCGCGGACGAACCTCTCTTGTTCTGATGGTGCTTCTTACGGCATTTGGTATCGCTGCTCAGGTCGCGATTTCTCAGTACCGTGTGATCGGGTACTATCCCATGTGGTCGCGGAACGCACTCCCCGCGTCCGCCGTCCGGTTCAACCACCTGACGCATCTTATGCATGCATTCGCTTGGCCCAATGCGGACGGAAGCATCGCCTCGGATGAGGCCGTGGTCGATACCGCACTGATCAACACGACGCATCGCGCAGGGCGCAGGATACTACTCTCCTTCGGTGGTGCGGGGGGAACGCAGACCGCGAATTTTTCGATCGTTGCGGCGGACACCACCCTCCGTCGAATTTTCATCAACAACGTCGTCGACCGGCTCTTGACTTATCACTATGACGGGGCCGACCTGGACTGGGAAGGGCCTGCGAACTCTGCTGACAAAGTTAACGACGTGGCCCTCGTCAGGGAAATGCGGACGGCCTTTCATGCCGCCGACACCAGCTGGCTCCTGACCATGGCGGTGGGAGTATCGAACTGGTCCGGCCAGTGGAGGGACTTCGCCTCGCTGAAGAACTTTATCGACTGGTTTGGGGCCATGACGTACGATATCCATGGCGGCTGGTCCCCGCGGATCGGGCACAATGCTCCGCTGTACCCCGGCGATGACCAGGGAAGCGTTCATGACGGGATCGTCTACCTTAACCAGACCCGCGGCATCCCGGGGAGCCAGCTCGTGCTCGGGATGCCGTTCTACGGAAAGGAATGGCAGGGAACCGCGCTTACGCTGTATGGCCCGTTCACGGCGGAAGTCGACAGGACCTATCCCGACGCCTTGTATAATATCGCACACAACTGGTTGTACGTATGGGATAATGTGGCGAAGGCCCCCTATCTCCTGGCCCCCTCGGGGACGAGGCTTCTGACGTTTGAGGATTCCACATCCCTCACATTCAAATGCAGCTATGCGCGAGCCAAGGGCCTTTCGGGGGTTATGATATGGGAGATCAGCCAGGATTTGGTCGCGGGGGGTGGACAGCCCCTGATGGACGCTGTCGGAAAAGCTATGTCCACCACCCTCGATGTGGCCCCTGGACAGAATGAACCCGTCGCAGAGGGCTTCAAGATGCTTGGGAATTACCCGAATCCGTTCAACCCGGCGACCATCATCGCGTACCAGCTGCCGGCATCCGGTCTCGTCACGCTCACGGTCTTTGACGTGCTGGGGCGAGAGGTCGCGACGCTTGTCAAGGCACAGCAGCCAGCAGGGCGCTATCGTGTTCAGTTCGATGGGAGTGGTTGCGCGAGTGGTATGTACTTCTACAGACTGGAGGTCCGCCAAAGAGAAGGCGGGGATGCAGGTGAGTTTCGGGAGACCGGGAGAATGGTGCTCGTCAGGTAAACGAATCTAGCGGAGGGCGTGGAGGTGCGGAGGGAGAACACCCCGAATCCTTTCCACCGCCACGTCCCTCCGCATATTGCTCACGTCTGACAAGACAGGCCGTGGCAAAACAATACGACGCAAGGTCCGCCGTCGAGGCGCTGGAGACCGCAAAGAGCGGCAGGAAGGAGATCTACGCCCCGACCGAAAAGATCAGGGTGATCGAGGTCGCGAATTTCCCCGCGCTGGGGAGACTGGCGGCCCTCCGGTTCATCGAATGGGCGCAGAAAAACCCGGGAGGTGTCATCTCCCTGCCGACGGGAAAGACTCCCGAACACTTCATCCGGTGGGTCACCCGCATCCTGGAGAGGTGGGAGACGAAGGAGACGCAATCTCTCCTCGAGGCCGGCGGCATCGACACCTCCCGCCCCCCTGATATGAAGAGCCTGCACTTTGTCCAGATCGACGAGTTCTATCCGATGGACGCGTCGCAGCATAACAGCTTTCACTACTATGTGAGCGAGTTCTACATCAAGGGGTTCGGACTCTCCGCCGAGAACGCATTGCTCATCAACGCAACGGCGCTCGGTCTCCCCGCGGGCAAGACCATGGCGGAAGTCTTTCCCGAAAACATTGTCGACCTCACCCTTCGTGTCCGCCATACCAGGTCCGACCTCGAGAAGCTTCAGAAGGACGTCATCAACCGGGTCGACGAATTCTGTATGGAATACGAGTCGAAGATACGGTCGATGGGGGGCATCGGATTCTTCCTCGGCGGGATCGGGCCCGACGGGCACATCGCCTTCAACGTTCGCGGTTCGAGCATATATTCTGTCACACGCCTGACGGGGACAAACTACGAGACACAGGCAGCTGCGGCGACCGATCTCGGCGGGATCGAGATCTCGCGCACGCGCCTGGTCATCACGATCGGCCTGGCCACCATCACGTTCAATCCGACGGGAACGGCGATCATCATCGCGGCGGGGGACGCGAAAGCGAGGATTGTGCAGCTGGCGGTGGAGAACACGAAGGGGCCGCAATATCCCGCGTCGGTCCTTCAGGATCTTCCCCACGCCCGGTTTTATCTCACGCATGGTGCCGCGAGCCTGCTGGTCGAGCGCCGGTTTGAGGACTTCTGCAAGGCAACGGAGGTCTCCGGCACCATGGTCGAGGACGGCGTGAGTGCGCTTGCACTGGCGAAGCACACTCCGCTTGAGGAACTGAGCGCGAAGGACTTTGCGGGGGACCGCTTTGCCCGGGAGCTTCTCCGCAAGAGCGGTAGAGAGCCTTCCGATCTTGCGGCGGAAACCCGGGAAAGCATCATCGGCAAGATCTCCAAAGGGCTGAGCCCGGTCTCGAACACGACGTTTCTGCATACCGAGCCCCATCACGACGACATCATGCTCGGGTACCTTGCCTACATCTATCATCTGGTGCGTGACCCGAGCAACCAGCACTATTTTGCCAACCTGACCTCGGGGTTCACCTCAGTCTCGAACCCCTATTTTCTCTCCCTGCTGCTGAAGCTCGAGGGATTTCTCGACAGCGGGACCCTTTTTGCGCTCCTCCAGTCGGGATACTTCGACGAAGACGGCAACATCAGCCGGATGGAGGACGTCTACCTCTACCTCGACGGTGCGGCGGCGGGCAGCCTGGAGATGAAAGACGAAGCGGAGGCGCACCGGCTGCTCCGCAACCTGATCGGACTGTATCAGACGCACGAGCTGGCGACCATCCGGAGCCGCGTCAAGGAGTTGATCGGCTACCTCCGGATGCAGTATGCGGGGGCGAAGGATCCCCAGCACATCCAACTCCTGAAAGGAATGGTCCGGGAGTGGGAGGTCGAGTTGCTATGGGCGTATGTGGGTATCGAGTCCTCGTCGGTCTTCCCGCTCCGTCTGGGGTTTTACACGGGCGATATCTTTTCTCAGGAGCCGGAAGTCAACAGAGACGTCCTCCCGATCACGGAGGTCATGAAGAAGGTGAAGCCGAACATTGTCTCCGTCGCCTTCGATCCGGAGGGGAGCGGGCCCGATACGCACTACAAGGCTCTGCAGGCGGTCAGCGAGGCGTTGAAGATCTACGAGAAAGAGAGCGGCGACAGGACCGTTCGCGTGTGGGGGTACCGCAACATCTGGTACCGGTACCGCATCGCAGAGGCAAACCTCATGGTGCCGGTCTCGCTCAACTCGCTCTCGATGATGCATACCGCGTTCATGAATTGTTTCGGATCCCAGAGTGCCGCCTCCTTCCCGAGCCATGACCACGACGGACCGTTTTCCCAGCTCGCTCAGCGCATCCAGGTGGAGCAGTATGGCATGATCAAGACATGCCTGGGGAAGGACTTCTTCCTGAAAAACGAGCACCCGCGCCTCCGGGCATCCCGCGGGATGATCTTTCTGAAGGAGATGGAGCTGGGAGAGTTTTACGAGATGGTGCGCGAGTTGAAGAAGCTGACGGAAGACCGGCATTGAAGCGCGCGGAGACCTCTGCCGGAACATGAAGAAGGCCCCGTCCTTGCGGACGGGGCCTTCGCTCATGAATCGTGACAGCGTTTCTCCCGCTTCAGCCCCGAAGGGGGGGGGAGTTCCTACGACACGTCCGCCTGTTTCTCCTCTTCCTTGTCCACATCCCCTTCCTTCTTCTCCGCGGTGACCCCGCTGAACTTCAATTCGCCGGTCTTCTTGTGTACCTTGACCTTGATCGTCGTCCCTTCGGGGTATTTTCCCTTCAACAGCTCCTCCGCGATCGGGTCTTCCAGGTATCGTTGCAGCGCCCGGCGCAGCGGACGGGCACCGAAGGCGGGATCATACCCCTTCTCGGCCAGCAGCTCTTTGGCGGCCTTCGTGAGCTCCACACTGACTCCCATTGTCACCATCCTCTTGGTCAGATCCCGCATCTGGATATCGACGATCTCCATAATGTGAGTCTTCTCGAGCTGATGGAAGATGATCGTGTCGTCGATGCGGTTCAGGAACTCCGGATTGAACACACGTTTGAGCGCCTCCTCGATCGTTGATTTCATCGCGCCGTAATCTTCCTTGGCCGATGGGGTGCCGAACCCGAACCCGCCGCTCCGTTTCAGATCCCGCGTGCCGATGTTCGAGGTCATGATCAGGATGGTGTTCTTGAAGTCCACCCGCCGTCCCAGACTGTCGGTCAGTATCCCGTCGTCCAGCACCTGGAGCAGGATGTTGAACACGTCGGGATGCGCTTTCTCGATCTCATCCAGGAGGACCACCGAGTAGGGTTTGCGACGGACCTTCTCGGTCAGCTGTCCTCCCTCTTCGTAGCCGACGTATCCCGGAGGAGCCCCGACCAGCCGCGACACCGCGAACTTCTCCATATATTCGCTCATGTCGATGCGGATCAGCGCGTCCTCAGAATCGAAGAGATAGCGGGCCAGCGCCTTCGCCATCTCGGTCTTGCCGACGCCGGTTGGACCGAGGAAAATGAACGATCCGATGGGACGCTTGGGATCCTTCAATCCGGCACGTGTCCGGCGGATCGCCTTCGTGAGCTTCACGAGAGCCTCCTCCTGCCCCACCACCTGATCTTGAAGGATCTTGTCCATCTGGAGGAGTTTCTGGCTTTCGGACTGCGCGATCTTGTTCACGGGGATGCCCGTCATCATGGCCACGACGTCCGCCATGTGTTCTTCGTTCACGTCGTGGACGGTATCCTGGGCCTTCAGCTCCCATTCGCGTTTTGCGATATCCAGGTCGCTCAAGAGCTTCTTCTCGAGGTCGCGCAGCCGGGCCGCTTCCTCGAAGTTCTGGTTCTTGACGACCTGGTTCTTGGACTGCTTGATCTTCTCGACCTCGCCCTCAAGATCCACGATCTCCTTCGGCACATGGATGTTCGCAAGGTGGACCCGAGAACCCGATTCGTCCAGGACGTCAATGGCCTTGTCGGGGAGGAACCGGTCGGTGATATACCGGTCGCTCAGCCTCACAGCCGCGTCGATGGATTTGTCGGTGTAGTGAACGCCGTGGTGCTCTTCGTACTTGTGCTTGATGTTTTTGAGGATCTGGATCGTCTCGTCGACCGTCGTGGGATCGACCATGATCTTCTGGAACCGGCGGTCAAGGGCGCCGTCCTTCTCAATGTACTGGCGGTATTCGTCAAGCGTCGTTGCTCCGATGCACTGGAGTTCACCCCGCGAGAGGGCGGGCTTGAACATGTTGGACGCGTCAAGGGAGCCCGAAGCCCCGCCGGCGCCGACGATCGTGTGGAGCTCGTCGATGAACAGGATCACGTCCTTCGCCTTTTCGAGTTCGTTCATCACCGCTTTCATGCGTTCTTCAAACTGGCCACGGTACTTGGTGCCGGCCACGAGAGCGGCAAGGTCAAGCGTGACGACCCGTTTGCCATGAAGGATCCTGCTGATCTTCTTCTGCACGATGCGCATCGCGAGCCCCTCCGCGATGGCCGTTTTGCCGACACCCGGTTCCCCGATAAGGACCGGGTTGTTCTTCTTCCGGCGACTCAGCACCTGGGCCACCCGTTCGATTTCCTTCTCTCGTCCGACGATCGGATCCAGCTTGTCTTCCGCCGCGAGCTTGGTCAGGTCGTGACCGAAATTGTCCAGCACGGGGGTTTTCGACTTCTCCTGCTTTTTCTCGGCAGACGGCTGGCTGTGCTGGGGCGACGAGGGCTTGCCGCTGATGATGTTGTCAAGCTCTCCGCGGACCACGTCGTAGTGAATATTGAACTGGTGCAGGATCTGGGCCGCGATGTTATCGTCGTCACGCAGAAGCGACAGGAGAAGATGCTCGGTACCGATCACGTCCGACTTGTAGAGCTTCGCTTCCAGGTAGGTGATTTTTAAAACCTTCTCGGCCTGCTTGGTCAGCGGGATGTTTCCGATGGTCAGCGTGCCTCCGGAGGTGCGGACCGTATCCTCGATCGCTTTCTTCAGCTTGTAGAGATCCACCCCCAGGTTGCGGAGGATCTTGACGGCGATGCCTTCCCCCTCCCGGATGACCCCCAGTAGCAGGTGCTCGGTGCCGATGTAGTCGTGGCCCAGCCGCAGTGCCTCTTCCCGGCTCAGCCGAATCACATCCTGTACTCTGTTCGAGAAATTGCCTTCCATCCGGGTTCCTTGGCTAAGTGGTTGGGAGAAACCGCCCGCGCTCTCTCTCTGGTACAACGCCCCCCCCCTTTATGTTGGTTCCTCAGGGGGGGGAGCGGGCAATCCTTTCCCCCCCTGAAATATAGAGATTCAGGGGGGGGAAGTCAACGTCAATTCATTCCGGTTCAATTCGCTACTTTCCGGGTCAAATTGGGCAAAAGGAGAGTGAGCAGGGGGGGGCTCCCATCGCAGCTGTCTTCTAACGACCCGGGGGAAAAAGCTGTCCGTGGTAATAGATGAGATAGATGCAGGTGAGAATCCAGAGGAGGCCGTTGGCGATGATCGGCATATCGGAGGTGAGTGCGTTAGTGGGATTTTCGCTCCGCTCGCCGGAGTGGATGAGGTAGAGATAGCGAAAAATACCGTAGATGACGAACACCGTGGTGTAGATCAGCTTGTCGGTACCGTAGGTCTCCGTTGTCCGCGGTGCGACGGTGTAGAGTGCGTAGGCGATCACCGCCCCGGCAGCGGCGATCGTAAGCATTTGATCCAGGAATTCCACCCGGTAGAGGTGCAGCACGCGCCGGGGGGCGGCCTGCCCGACGTCCTTAAAGTGCACCAGTTCGCCCCGTCGCTTGGCGAACCCGAGGAACAGCGAGATAAACATCGAGCAGAGCACGATCCAGCTCGACACCAGAACGCCGATCGCGTATGCTCCCCCGAGGACGCGGAGCATGAACCCCGCGGCGATGACGAAGACGTCCAGCAGCATCACGTCTTTGAGCTTGAACGAATAGGCCAGGTTCAGCGCGAAGTAGGTCCCGACCAGGAGGACGAAACGGCTCTCCATGCCGGCGCAGACAAGCACGTCGGCGGCGAGGAGAGCTGCAAGGAGGGCGAAGGCGCCGCCACGGGACAGGGCGCCGGAAGCGATGGGGCGGTACTTCTTCTCCGGATGCGCCCTGTCGGATTCCGCGTCAGTGATGTCGTTGATAATGTAGACCGCACTTGCCGTCAGGCAGAAGGCGACGAACGCCTGCACGCTTGTCAGGAACCTGTCGGCGACGAACAGTTCCCGGGCAAAAATGAGGGGGGCGAAAACCACTACGTTCTTGATCCAGTGCTTCGGACGAAGCAATGAGAGGACTGAGGCGAGCATCGGGAGTGGTGCCTGATGACGGAACGGTCGTGGTCCGTAATAGAATGAATGTGGTCAAACGGGGAGCCAAAATCAAGGGATCGCTCCTCTTGTGCCCCCCTGTTTTTTTTTGTACCATCGTGCATGCCCGTCCTCCTCCATTACGGTCCCCCGACCCGACCCGTCCCTTTTGACGAAAGAATCCGGCGTTCGCGCATGGAGGGGTGTCTGGTGATCGTGCCGACGAAGCGCCGGATCCGCCACCTGACCAGAGAGATCATGCGTCTGGCGCCCGGGGCGGTGGCACCCGCCCTTGCGCTTCATACGCTTGAATCTTTCTGCCGCTGCATGTACCCGGTTCTCCCGGGTGCCCGTTACATTGTCGGCGGACCGTCACGGACGCTCCTCTTCCAGGAATCGGTGAAGAGCGCAGCCCAGGGATTGCGCTACTTTGCCGTGCGCGCCGGGGGGGCGAATCTTCCGCGGGGGACGTTCGACCGGCTATTCGATGTGATCATCACTCTGAAGGAATCGGGCATCTATCCCGGAGCACTCGAGGATGAGCTCGCAGTCGAGGGTCCGGAGGACCGACCGAAACTTGCGGATGTCGCCACCGTGTACGCCGCGTATGAACGGGGGATGGAGGCGCTCGCCGTGGACGACCTTGAAGGCATGTACAGGCATCTCGCGACAGGTTGCTCGCGCGAACAGTTTCAGCACGCCTTCCGCACGCTCTTCCCTGATGTCGAGACGGTGTCGCTGGCCGGTTTCGATGAGTTCTCGCTCCCCGAGATCGGGATTCTCCGCAAGCTTTCCGCGGTCCCCGGGCTCTCGCTGATGATGATGTTCGACTTTCTGAAGGGAAATCCCGGGCTGTTCGGACACCTTGAGGAGAACTACCGTCTCCTGACCGAGTTGGGATTCCGCGAGACACGCAGCGAGAATGACGCGTCCAGCGCCGCCTTCTTTTTCGGTTTCACGAAGAAGCCGGCCCCGGCGCGCGATGCCTCCGAACATCTGGCGCGTACGCTCTTCCGCCGCGATCAGGGGGCTCCCCCGGCAGACCTCTCCTCGCTGGTCACCGTCATGGCAGCCCGGAACAGGGTGCAAGAAGTTGAACTGATCTGCAAGCTGATCAAGCGTCTTGTCACCGAACGTCCCGGACGGGACATCGGCGCTGTGTGCGTCGCGCTTCACCGACCCCAGCTATACACAGACATCATGCGCGAGCAATTCGCCCGGTATGAAATACCGGTGAACATCACCGACCGGTACGAGCTGGCGCGATCTCCCCTGGTGGTGACGCTGCTCGGACTGCTGGCGCTCCCGTTGAGGGGATTCAGGCGGGAAGATGTCCTGCGTGTCATAGGTTCCCCGTCCATCGCGGTTCCGACCAACGACACAGCGTTCGATGCGGGGAACCTCTCCGCCGTCGCCTCGCGCGTGCGGGCGACGGCGGGGATCCGATCGTGGAATGACCGCCTCGAGCGTGCCGTTGCGTGGGCCGAAAGAACGCGTGCCGCATCGGCGGGCGAAGCCGAGACCCGACGTGCAGCGGACGACGTCCGGTCGTTCCGGAAGGGACAGAGCGATCTGGGGGCACTGGAGCGCCTTGCTCAGCCATTCATGGAGCCGATGACGGCGGCTGAATTTGAAGAGCGCTTTCTGACCCTTCTCGATCTGCTCTCCGTACCCCGCCTGTTGATCGATACGTCACTGCGGCAGCTTCCCGAGCTCATGGAGAAGGATATTCGCGCCTTCACCTCCCTCCGTGATGTCCTGCGAGAGATCACCGGGGTTGCCGGGGCGCTCGAGGGCTCCGGGGGGCGCTCCCCGCTTGCAGTGCATTATGACCGGCTCCGGGCCGCGATCGGCCGGGAGCGGTACAACATCCGGGAGCGGTTCGGCCGCGGCGTG
>Ga0315273_10002442_pt1 | contig 21944 bp, 18 predicted proteins | sample YL17G02_0_MG_FD_205753 | JGI IMG/M metagenome (GOLD analysis project Ga0315273, IMG submission 205753) | Sediment microbial communities from Yellowstone Lake, YNP, Wyoming, USA - YL17G02_0 | ecosystem: Environmental > Aquatic > Freshwater > Lake > Sediment | place: USA: Wyoming | collected... | reverse complement strand
AACCTTGAACCTGCTTCTGTGAGTTTCCCGTCATCAACCTTGAGTTTTATTTTGCATTTCGGACATATTACAACCACTGTCTCTTCCTCCTTGGCAGCCAGAGTTTTATCGTTACAAGACCTATGAGAAACCCTCCTATGTGAGCGAACCATGCAATACCGCCGCCCCCATGAAGTCCTGTACTTACCAAACCATTAATGAATTGTATAATAGCCCAAAACCCGATAACTATCAAGGCAGGAATCTTCATAGTCGTTATAAAAAACCCTAAAAAAATCAATGTATGCACATTTGCCCTTGGAAAAAGCAGCAGATACGCGCCCAGGATACCGGAGACAGCGCCGCTTGCCCCGATCATAGGGATGAGAGAATCCACACTTGTCAGGGCATGGGCATAGGCAGCAAAGATCCCGCAGGATAGATAGAAGACAAGAAACCGCAGATGACCTAACACATCCTCTATATTATTGCCGAATATCCACAGATAGAGCATGTTGCCTCCCAGATGAAACAGGCCGCCGTGCATGAACATGGAGGAAAAGACTGTCAGCGCCGGATGTATCGGCTGAACCTTTTCAAAGGTCAGGAGGTAGTGAGGAATTGCACCATATGCATAGGTAACTTCCTTTATCCCTGATTGAGAAATCATCTGCAAGATGAATATGATTCCATTGAATGCGATAATTCCGGCTGTAATATATGGAGTAGTATGAGTTGGGTTGTCATCTTTATATGGAATCACCTGTTTTTACCTCTGAAAAAGCAATATCAGGAATTATACGGTAATAGGGGGCAGGAGTCAAAAAACAAGGTATTTAGTGCTTGCATTCCATGATTTAGATATGCTATAAATTTACGGTCATAAAACGTTCTCAAAAATGAAAAAAACCTATAGGGGGTTCTATGGATAATAAAAAGATCATATCAATATTTTTGCTTATCGCCTTTATGATTTTCCCCGTTTATGTGAGCGCTGCAAAAGGTGTTCCGGAAAAAGGCGGTTATTCAAAAGTTACACAGATGTGCCTTGCATGCCACTCGGATAAAACTCTCAGCAAGAAGCTTATGAATAAGGAAATCCTACCCCTCTATATAGAGATCAATGAATTTGCCAAATCTGTCCATGGCAAGGTCGGCTGCTCCGGCTGTCATCCGAATATCACTCTGGACAATCACCCTCAGGTAAAGATGATCAAGAGCAAGAGTGAATATTCGGCAAGTGTATCCAGGGCCTGCTCGGTCTGTCATACTGCTGAACAGCTCCGGAAAAGACAGCCGATTCACACTTCTTTAGCCGCAAAAGGCACATGTATTGAGTGCCACGGGTCACATTATATGAAGGGAATGGCGGCTGCAAAAGCCGGAGTAAAGGAAAATCAGTACTGCCTTACATGCCACAGGAACAGAATCAGCATGGCAATGAAGAACGGTGAATCCCTCTCTGTTTATGTAGACGAATCAATAATCAATAATTCAGCGCATGGAAAACTTCAGTGCATAGACTGTCATAAAAATTTCTCAAAGACTGCTCATCCAGTGAGGTCTTTCAATAGCAGGCGCGATTATTCTATTGTTAACTCAGAACTCTGCTGGAAATGCCATGCTGAACCACTCAAGCAGTATAAGGTCAGCGCTCATCTCGATCAACTCAAAAAAGGAAATACAAAAGCAGCAACATGTTCTGACTGCCATGGCGATCATGCAGTGGCCGGCACCAAGAACAATAAGAATATAGGCTTAACATCCTGCAACGCCTGCCACGCTGACATGAACAGTTCATTTGAAGCGAGCGTCCATGGAAAGGCGAGGAAAAAGGGAGATAACAAGGCCCCTGTCTGCTCATCATGCCATAATGCACACGATATCACATCTACTGCAATGACAACAAAGATTAAGGATGGTTGTCTGAAATGTCACAAGGATGCTGGAAAGCTGCATAGCAAGTGGCTGTGGAACCCGCCCATATCACTTCCTACTTTCGCGGCAGCACATTTTGATGTCGTATCCTGTGCAACCTGTCATTCAACAGTAGCAAAACCGGCAGTCATTCTCAGCATTTTTGACCGGAAAACAGGGAAACCGATATCTGAGGAAGAACTTCTGAAGATACTGGAGACGGATTCAGGCGGGCTAATGGCGAAGATTGATACAAATGGAAATAGCATAATAGATGCAAAAGAGGTCTGGGATCTCTTTGCCGTTCTTTTCCAGAAAGGGAAATCAACGGTATTCATGGGCAAGATGGATGTCCGGAGCGCAAAAGAAGCACACATGATCGGCGGCAAAGCAGATGCCGTAAGGAACTGCGAAAAATGCCATCATCCCGAAGCTGAGCTTTTCAAGGATGAATTTATTGCGATCAGCAAAGCCGACGGCACGGTCAGGTTCCTGAAGGCTCACAAGGATGTGCTGAATTCCATCTATACCATTGTTCCGGCAAGAAAGTTCTATGCACTCGGAAGTACGAGTGTAGGGCTCTTCGATATACTATTTGTCGTTGCACTGATCGGCGGCATTGCTGTTCCGATAGGACATATTACATTCAGAATAATAACTTCGCCCCTTAGGTCATTACGAAGGATGGGGAAGGGAGGTAAAAAATAATGCAAAGGATATTTCTTCACTCAATATGGGTAAGGATATGGCACTGGGTTAATCTGGCGGCATTCATCATTTTAATCATCACAGGTGCCCAGATAAAAATGGGGGACAAACTGAACCTTTTCTCATTCGAGACTGCTGTTAATATTCACAGCTGGCTGGGATTTATCCTCATAGGCAACTACTTTATATGGCTTGTCTATTACCTGGTAACAGGAAACATAAAGATTTATATCCCACCCTTGCATAAACCCATAGAGTTTGCAAAAAAGGCCTTAATTCAGGCCAAATTTTACGGGTATGGCATTATGGTTGGTGATGACAACCCCCATCATACTACGTTCTATAACAAGTTCAACCCCATGCAGCAGCTATCATACCTCATGATCATGGTCGCCCTGATACCACTTCAGCTGATCACCGGACTTTTCCTCTGGGATCCCAATCTATTCGGACCGGCTGTCAATCTCATTGGAGGAATACAGATAGTAGACCTGATCCATGTGTTTCTCTGGATTTTCTTCAGCGCTTTCATGATAGTACATTTCTACCTCGCAACACTCGGACATACTCCCATGGCACATATCATTGCCATGTTCAAGGGGTATGAAGAAATCCATGAAGAGAACGGACACGGACATGATGAAGGACATGGACACGATGAGGGACATGGAGATACGCATACCAAAGAACACAGCCACTAAGATATATTGTATCTAAACAAAAAAGCGGGGCATTCATGCCCCGCTTTTTTTATTTCTTAACAATAACTTCCTAACCTTAAATCTACCGGCACTTCGCAAGAGATGTGCTGTCCACATTGAAAGAAACATCTGTGATGTTCCCATTAATTATCTGATGAAATCTTCATACATGAATCTTTGTACGTGAACCCCTGTCTTGACGAATCAAACAAATTTTGATATAAATTGATTAAAATAAAAAAAGAGCTTAAAAATGAAAAGGTATATTTCAAAGCAGATTCCCTTATTTTTTCCGATGGGTCTGGCGGTTGCCTTAATTGAGACTCACTGCGATTAACCTCCTTGGGGATAAGATATGGGGCAACGCAATACGTCAGGCTTCTAAATCTGAAAAGAGGTTTTATATGTGTTCTGATAAATCTTTAATATCTCCCGAGAGGTATTTAAAAAAGGAGGTACTATGAAGGGTGCAAATATTTTCACACGCGGGTTGTTATGGGTGATCATTGTCATGCTTGTGATACCACCCGGAATAATGGCTCAGGATACAGAAGAAACAGTTCAGCCTGCCAAGCTCGCGAAAGAAGAGTTGGCACAGATGCTTGCGCCGATCGCCTTATATCCTGATTCACTTATAGCCGATATACTGATGGCATCAACATATCCGATTGAAGTTGTCGAGTCTGAGCGGTGGATAAAGCAAAACAAAAACCTTAAAGGTGATGAACTTGACAGGGCACTACAGGAAAAGACGTGGGATTCAAGCGTGAAATCACTCTGTCATTTTCCCGATGTCCTCTATGCAATGAGCGATAATCTTGAGCGGACGACAAAGCTGGGAGATGCTTTTCTGAGTCAACAGGATGATCTTATGGATACCATACAGGAATTGCGCAGGAAAGCCGAGGAACAGGGACATCTTAAGACAATAAAAGAACAGAACGTCATCGTTGAAGAGGAGGTTATCAGGATCGAACCAGCGGACCCGCAGGTTATTTATGTGCCAGTATATGATCCGCTCTATGTATATGGCCCGTGGTGGTACCCTGCCTACCCCCCTTATTATTGGTATTATCCACCAGGTACGGTTATAGCCAGCGGATTTATCGGCTTTGGTTTTGGTATTTTTGTCGGCCTTGGTATATCCTCATGGAGCTGGTTTGACTGGCATCACCACGACATTTATATAGATATACACAAGACAAGACATTTTAACAGGTTCGATAGGGGCAGATGGGACTTCGACAGACATGTCTGGGGGCACGAACCGGATCATAGAAGAGGGGTCGCTTATAGAGACAGGTCAACGAGTAAGCGTTTCGAGGTGCCGTCTTCACGCATATTCAGGACAAGTCCAGAGGCCCGCGGTTACACCGGTGGAAAGATCGAACACGAAAGGGTACAGAGACCTCCAACGGTGCAGAAACCTTCAACAGTGCAGAGACCTCCAACGGTACAGAGACCTCCAACGGTGCAGAAACCTTCAACAGTGCAGAGACCTCCAACGGTGCAGAGACCTTCAACGGAACAGAGACCCCCTACCAGGAACAATGCCTTCGACGGTATCGGTGATGGGAATTTTGAGCGCAAGGCAAGTGAACGTGGTGGCTCAAGTCGGCAGAGTGGAGGTTCCCAGAGTGGAGGACAAAGTGGTGGATCCCGAAGCGGCGGGCAAAGCGGTGGATTCCGGAGGTAGAATTACAGTAACCGCGTTCATGTGAATTCGGTATGTTTGATTAAAGGAGAAAAAAGGATTATAGATGCACAAGGGAGGAAAAGAATGAATACATTTAGATGGTATAAGTGTTATAAAAAGAGTGGTTCACTTTGTCTCACCGCACTGATTGGCATTATAACTTTTGTCATATTCTTGAGCGTAACCTATTCGACTTTGCTTGCCAAAGATATAAAGCAGAAGAGTTTTGCCTTGCCTGAAGATGCTGTGAATGCCCTTGTTGCTGCAGTAAAGACAGATGATAAGAAAGAGATGCTGGCTATTTTGGGCACCGGGGGCAAGGAATTGATATCTTCCGGCGACGAGATAGCAGATAAGACAGGACGTGAAAAGTTCCTCAAAGCCTATGACGAGACGAACAAACTTGAGAAAGTATCTGATAGTAAAATGATTCTTCATATCGGGAAAGATGACTGGTCTTTGCCAATTCCGGTTGTGGAGAAAAGCAAGAAATGGCTTTTCGACACAAAGGCGGGAAAAGAAGAGATACTGAACAGGAGGATAGGCAGAAACGAGTTGAATGTTATCGAGGTTCTTCATGCCTATATCAATGCACAGTGTGAATATGCAAGTAAGGATCGTAATGGTGACGGGGTAATGCAGTTCACCTCAAAAATTATCAGCACTGCAGGTAAAAAGGATGGACTTTACTGGGGGGCACAAGAAGGGGAGGAAATGAGTCCCCTTGGTCCTTTTTTTGCCCAGGCGTCAAGCGAAGGATACGCTAACCTTTCACCTTTTCACGGCTATTATTACAAAATATTAAGGGGACAAGGTAAATATGCTACAGGTGGTGCATACGACTACGTGGTCAAAGGAAAGATGATCTTAGGGTATGCTCTCATCGCTTATCCAGCTCAATATGGTAACTCTGGTATCATGACTTTTATAGTAAATCAGGCAGGGGTTATTTATGAAAAGAATCTTGGCAAGAATACAGTGAATATAACAAAAGCCATGAAGAAGTTTAACCCTGACAAGACCTGGAGGGAAATTAAAGAAATAACGAAAAAGTAACATTCAATATGCTCCGTCGTGTGGCCACTACTGATGTGCTACACCCCGCTTTTTGGCCATGGTTACGCAGTATATGCCCCTGCCATCGGATGCAGGTGCAAAACACGCATTGTCTGAGACGCATTCAGCTGCGCGGCGGTCGCCCTTCCGCCAACGCTTGATTAGCGATGGTTCGCAAATCAGTGGCCGACTCATTGAAATATAGTCGGCTATTCCATTTTGGACCAGTGCCTCTGCAACGCCATAGGAGCGGATGCCACCTACCAGCATCAGCGGGATCGTGACCTTCTGTTTGAAGAGCATCGCGGCTTCCCGGTAATAAACCTCTTGCTCCGGCGTCTTCAGCTTGCCTGGGCGTACAGGCATGAACTTTTCAGGTGAGGCAACCGTTCCGCCTGACAACTCAATAGCGTTGATGGAGGCATTTACCAGCATGCCGGCAACCCGAACAGCCTCCTCGCGCGTCATGCCGCCCTCCAGAAAATCCTCGGAGTTTAGCTTGATGAGAACCGGATACTCCGGCCCGACTGTCTCCCGGACACTCCTTACCACCTCAAGTACGAGCCGCGCACGGTTATCGAGTTCGCCGCCATATTCGTCCTTCCTCTTGTTGAACGCGGGCGACAGGAACTGGCTGAGCAGAAAGCCATGGGCAGCGTGGATCTGCACAGCGTCGAAGCCGGCCTGTTTCGCTCTGCCGGCGGCGCGGGCGAAGGCGGATATGATGGCTGAGATATCCTCCCTGCTGGCCTGACGGCACGTTGACAGAACGGAAGGCCCGACAGACTCCAGGCCGCTCAGCTCGGGATTAGAGCTGCATCCGCCATGAACCAATTGAAGAGCCATCTTCCCGCCAGCCGAATGTACAGCATGGGCCATCTCCCGAAGCCCTGGCAGCAAGCGGTCATCGTAGACAGCCAACTGGCCCGGACTGGACTGTCCTTCGGGGCTGACGAAAGCATAACTGCTGATGATCAACCCCACCTCTCCCTTAACCAACTCGATCATCATCTCTATAAGCCTGCCGGTGACGGAGCCATCCTTATCCGCCAATCCCTCCCATGTCGCGGAACGCACGAACCGGTTCGGCAGACTCATGCTGCCTATGGACGTATGTTCAAATAATTCAGCCATTGTGAATCTCCTTTTTTATTCTCCCGGATTATTATTACAATAGGTTAAAACCGATCTTTTCTTCGGTTTTCCTCATATCAGACTTGCATCAAATATTATTATAAGGCATTGTGAGAAGCAATTTTAAAATACTACCTGACAGGAAATCCCTTCCCTTTCAAATGCCATATTCAACTCCTCTCCCTTTAGCGAGAAGAAGCTATCTTCCATTGCCCACTGCATACCGTATTTTTTGTATGCCCAGTCTGCATAATGATAGTTCAGCCTGTCAAGAATTACATACTCCACCTTACCCTTAAGCGCAATAATCAGCCCCTCGGCGCCTGGAAGAATTGGCGCTATCATGGCAAAGGTTCTAATCCCTTCCGAGTGAAGCATCGCCAGGGCCTCAATCCTCTTCTTTAATGGTGGTGCCCCTGGTTCAAAGATCTTCCTTATTTTCTCATCCGCCGTGGTTATGGTCAATCCGACCTCAGCATCCTTTGATCTCTTCAGTATATCGATGTCCCTCAGGACAAGAGAAGATTTGGTCTGAACTGTGAAAGGCCAGCCGTTTTCCACGAGGATATCCAGACATCTCTTCGTGAGCATATATCTCTTTTCTAAAGGTTGATAAGGATCGCACACACCGCTTATCCATACCCTTCCGACCTTTTTTTTCTTCACCTCATGGGCCAAAAGCTCATGGGCATTTATTTTTACGTCGACAAACTCCCCCCATCTCTCCGTGTGACCTGTAAACCTTTTCATAAATTTTGCATAGCAGTAGACGCAACCATGCTCGCAGCCAAAATAAGGGTTTAAAGCATAATCATAGACCTGAGACTTAGACAGAACACTTTTAGCCTTTATCTCTCTGATCTTCATATCTTAAACTTTATCACGGTTCGGTTAATTCTCAAAGCTATACGGTGATATCATTGCACATTGACGCTATAATTGAAGCCCATGAGGGGGTTCGACTTTATTTGCAGATTCTTGCCTTCTTCTTGTAAATTACACAGCTCGGAGTCTCGATAAACGTGAGTCGTCCACATAGAAAGGAATAGTCCTGTGAGATTTACACGCCCATTTTGTTCTTCCTGTTACAAACACCCCGTAATGTCCCTTGAAGGCGCAAGCATTCACATAGAAGTCATCGTCAATAAGGTTTTATAATTTGTATTTAGTATATTCAGAAGTCACAATCCACTCAAAGCTCTGAGGACTTTTGTTTCAACTCCAAATCTTTACACCTTGACAATACATCAGTCCTGATGTGTATAATAAAGATGCGTGGAGGTGTGCTTGTACAATCTCATCTTTTACACAACTGAGCGAGGAGATTCACCAGTCGATGAATTTTTAGATGGACTGGACAAAAAATCGCGGGCGAAGGTGGCAGCGCACCTATCACTATTGGAAGAGCAGGGGCCTAATCTCAAGCGGCCTTATGCTGATGTTGTCAGAGGAAAAATCAGAGAGTTAAGGATACAACGAAGTTCGAATCAGTATCGAATCCTATTTTTCTTTCAGGTGCGTGATCAAATCGTTTTGGCACATGCTTTTATCAAGAAGACACAGCAATTGAAAGAGAAGGACATTGAGTTGGCGGAAAAACGCATGGAGGATTGGATACAGCGTTTTCCAACAGGAGGTACAATATGAAAAAAAGCAAAGTTAGGACATTTCGAAGCAGGTTGTATGAAGATCTCAAGGATCCCGAATTTAAAGTTCATTACGAAGAAGAGCGGCAAGCCCTTAAACTGGCGATGAAAATCACGAAGCTGCGAGAGAAGAGAGGGCTATCTCAACAGCAATTGGCGAAACTTATGGGGACCAGCCAGCAGGCAATTTCGCGGATTGAGAGTGGAGAATATGAAGGATTTACACTAAAAACCTTGGAAAAGATCGCCGAAGCGACTGGGACGCGGGTCAAGATCGAGTTTGTTGCAGCATAATCTGGCAGCCCATGCTCACAGCTTTATCCCATAGCCTCAAACAAGCCCATCGTGTGTTTTTATTGATAATCGCTGACATATAGATTCTATTTTGGTGTTAAGTATGGATGGAAAGCTTCACAGTTTGTGAAGCTACTATTATGCGCATTAGATGAAGTAGTATTGTTGACGGAATTTTCTGAGGATATCAATAGTTCAAAAGGAAATAATTATTTCTGATCGTATCCGGAGGATGCGTGCTTGCAGGAACAAAACACCCTTAAACTCTCCTCCTGTCTATATTTAAAAGGATCTTCTTTTTCTCTTCAGTTGTTGCTATATTTATAAATAGCGGCAAACCGGGGTAACGTATAATTACTATTAGGAAAATACTATGTCAGTTATAAAGTCAATTCTTCTGGCAATTTATCTTGTGGCACTGCAGTTGCCTTATTTTGCTATAGACAGCCATGCAGAAATGCAGATGGACATGCAGAGTGCACTCTTTCAGGGGCAGCCTATGCAACGGGAGGGAACCGGAACAAGCTGGCTTACGGATTCCTCATCGATGCATGGATATCATTTCAAATCCGGATCATGGGATTTCATGCTGCACTGGAATGTCTTTCTCCGCTACACCAACCAGGATGCCGGGAGCGACGGCACAAGGGGAAATGAGAAATTTGATGCGCCAAACTGGTTCATGATCATGGGGAAGCATCAACTTGGCGATAATTCAGCGCTCATGCTGAGAAGCATGCTGTCGCTCGATCTTCTGACCGAGGGGGGCAAGGGATATCCTCTTCTCTTCCAGAGCGGTGAAACATGGCATGGCAGGAGGCTTATAGACCGGCAGCACCCGCATGATCTTTTTGGGGAGTTATCTGTTTCATATGGTCTTGCAACAGGAAGCAATTCCGGTCTTTTCCTGTATTTCGGACTTCCCGGAGAACCCGCTCTCGGACCTCCCGCATACCTGCACAGACCGTCAGCACAAAATATTCCGGATGCACCACTCGGTCATCACTGGCAGGATTCCTCACATGTAACGTTCGGAGTAATAACAACTGGTTATTTCTATAAACAATTCAAAATCGATGCCTCACTTTTTAATGGAAGGGAACCGGATGAAAAACGGTATGACATTGATGAACCAAGATTCGATTCCGGAAGCATAAGGCTTTCTCTGAATCCCTCAAAGAATACCAGCCTGCAGGTTTCACATGGGTATATCAAAGAACCGGAAGTCCTTGAGCCGGGTGTGAGCATCCACCGCACAACCGCATCCCTTATCTGGAACTATCCAGTTTCATCTGACAGTACACTTTCAACAGCATTGGTCTGGGGAATGAATAAACCGGTTCACGGTAAAGCGCAAAATTCATTTCTGGGAGAGGCGGATTATCAATTCGGTAAGAATGCACTATTCACAAGGATGGAATTTATTGAGAAATCCGGTGAAGAATTAGGACTTGAAGATGAAAGAGGGCAAGATCTTTTTTCGATCAGTGCTTTTACCCTCGGGATGGCACGGACTATTTTCAGCAGTCATAATGTATCAATATCAATCGGAGCACTCTACACGGTCTATCCTGTTGAGCATGATCTCAGAAGTATATATGGGGAACTTCCATTTTCTGTTGAAGGCTATTTACGGTTTAGTCCCGGCTCATCTAAAATGGTGACCGAACATAATATGATGCATATGGGACATTAACCCATTCCTAAGGGATGTTGTTTCTGAACTGCATAAGCCGGCCTTATGGAAAAGAAGCAATCACCAGTAGGGACTAAATGGGTTTCTCGATTTCTCTCAAAACTGAGTCTAATGACTGCCGAGTATCGCTTTCACCTGCAAGCAAATGTTTTCAAGCCCTTTAAAGTTTTATTTCTTTCGAATAAGCGTCATTCCGCAACTACCGCAGCGGAATGACGCTTATTCGAAATCGTTAATAATTGTGGATTGTAATAAATGACCATAAAAGAGTTACTCCAATTTGCCCTTGAACGTCATCAAACAGGCGCATAAGACACCGAGCATATGTTCTCAACTTGGAAATCATGATGCTGCAATATGGTATTTAAATTTAAATTCACGTCAACCTGTTCCCGAACATTCTGAGAGATGATGTGGGGACAACCAGTCAGGATATATGTTGCCATGAAGAGGATGAAAATATTTCTCTTAGTTTTATTATAAATAGTCAAAAGAGTTTTAGGAAAAAGTTTCCAAAGATCTTATCTTCAAGGTAACTGACATTCAAGGTAACTGTCATTGATGTTCAATTATATTTCTGGTATCATAACGCAAAAAAGATAGCAAGCATGGGTCAAACAAAAACAAAGGTCTCTTTGCGGATTTTACCTTATACGGTAATCAGGATTATTGCAGGACTTCTTGGTATCTGCTGCCTGTTTCTTATATTAATATTTCTCCTTCCACTCGCTGTCCCATATATACATGATGCTCGTTCCTTTCAATACATCAAAACTGCAATGAGCATAGAAAGATCTATTTCTTCTTTTGTCCAGCACATAATTCCGACAAAGATCGCCGGGAAAGATATGACAAGGTGGATCATCATTGTTGCAGCCTTTATTCTGTACGGAACATTTGTAAATATGAAAGAATGGGTGAGAAGTAAAACTGCACGATTAAAAGTCATGAGAGATTATGAAGAGTTGAAAAAACAGAAAAACCTGACTGATGATGCAGATGTTCTTACGCCCTTAAAGGAAACAATACAAAATCTCCAAACCGCAAATAAAAAAGATCGAGGGGACCTGCTGAAGCTGTTTGCCGAGACAAAGAAAAAACTCGACGCAATGGGCAAGGACCTCGCTTTCTTAGCAATTGATGTTGTGGATTCAACTGGAATGAAGGCAGGTGAGGAGAAAGCGGCTATAGAATATGATTTCAAAGAATATAAATATTTTGTGGACGAAAGATTAAGGGCTGGTGGATCTATTAAATCTGCCTGGACACCTGATGGTGTGATGACTTGTTTCAATACGGTCGATGAAGCAGTAAAAGCCGCTCGAGCTATTCTGACCGGACTGGAAGACTTTAACAGGAATGTTAAAACCATGAGGCGGGATTTCCATATAAGGTGTGGAGTCAATGCTGGTTACGTTTATTTTGATGAGACCTTGCCTCTGGAGGAAATGTCTGACAGGGTTATTGATGTAGCCGGTCACATGCAGAAACAGGCGGCTACTAACTCTATCTGTATAGCGAAACCTGCCATAGAACCTCTTAAAGATCGTTCCGGGTTTTTCCCGATCAGTAAAGTCGTAGACGGCTATGAAATCTATGTTTCGGAAAGGCGTAAATCACCGAGAGAATAAGATACGCAAATGGAGAAAACAGCGGGGATAATCATCATCGGGGATGAGATCCTTACCAGCAAGGTTCAGGACAACAATTCTTTCTTTACGGTGCGGGAACTGTGGCCTCATGAAATACAATTATGCCGCATATCCAATCATACCCGACTCGGTTAATTAAATAGCTGAAGAACTGAGAACTTTTTCTGAGAGGTTTGATTTTGTTCCTCAAATTCAATAGTCGTAGGTGTTTTTGAGAAAAATGACGTGTTACCTTCGGGGCAAAAGATGTTTGATACATGTATTAGTGGCGACGGGGCTCGCCTGTAGTAATGTGTATTTCTTCTCCAAACAGTTAGTAGGTCCAACTTCCAATATCTATTTGCTTGTAGGTGTCATCAACAATTTGCGCTCTTCTCATTCAACCGAGAGAAAAGCGTAGTACAGTTTGGAACAAACGCTATCTATGGATTTGTGCCTTATTCCATTTATTCCGGTAAGAAACAAATGCCGGTCTTCAAGGGACAGGTATTTGTTTCGATTTGAAGGACTCTCTATACACAAATCCCGGCGTATTTAGTCCCGGATGTACTCTTCAACAATTTTGATTTTTGCCCGGCGTTTCTTAGCAGGTGAGAGGCGCTGCTCATTCCACTGAATGACGTCCAATCAAAAGACAATCTCATTTTTTTATGTTAGAATTGTTTTGAAAATGGGTAGATATCAATGGTAAATTGCAGTCAAAAAAGAGAGAAGGGGGGAATATGATAGCACTACTTGGTATCCTTGGAATTTTGTTGGCAGTTATCTTTGTTGGTATAGCTATTTATAACAAGCTCGTCCGGTTACGTAACACGGTAAAAGCCTCATGGTCAGACATCGATGTCCAGCTCAAAAAGAGATATGACCTTGTCCCGAATCTCGTCGAGACGGTCAAAGGCTATGCCGCACACGAAAAATCCACATTTGAAAATGTTACAAAGGCAAGGTCGATGGCCATGCACGCAACAGCTCCTGCTGATAAGGCAAAGGCAGAAAACATGTTCATGGAGACCCTGAAAAGTTTGTTTGCCATTGCTGAGGCATATCCTGAGCTGAAGGCAAATGCAAATTTCACGCAGCTTCAGACACAGCTGAAAGAACTGGAAGACAGTATCGAGTATGCAAGACGTTATTACAATGCTGTTGTGCGTGATTTCAATATCCTTATTGAATCTTTTCCTTCAAATGTTGTTGCATCATCTTTTGGATTTAAACAGGAGGAATTCTTCGAACTCGAAGCGCCTGAAGTTGAGAGAAAACCGGCAAAGGTAAGTTTTTCATAACGATGCAGGATGGAGAAATCAGATTTTTAATAAAATGGCGATATAATATCGTAAACCGTCATCCCCGCTTGTCGGGGATCGAACGGTTTGACATATTAAATCTGAAAAAGGATTCCGGACAAGCCGGAATGACAAAATTAAGGTATTTAGTTGCCGGATTAATAATATTAACCTTTCTTTCGACATCAGCATCAGCTCAGGATTTCACGATCAAAAAATACCATTCTGATATAAACATCAGCGAAGATTCATCTTTCATGGTAAAAGAGAGTATAGATGTTGAATTCCACCGGTTGAAGCACGGTATTTACAGGGAAATCCCTTATAAATATGCTGATGATTTCGGCAAGACCATTAAAACTCCATTAAAAGTAAGATCCGTTACTGATGTGGCAGGAAAAGAATGGAAATACAGTGTAAGCAAGAAAGGCAATCTTGTATACATAAGGATCGGTGATCCGAATAAATATGTGGAGGGGAATCAGACATATGTAATTACATATGAAGTTGAAAACGCCCTGCTTTATTTCAATGACCATGACGAGCTTTACTGGAATGTAACAGGAAATGAATGGAAGGCGGATATAAGGGAGGTATCTGCTGCTGTAACGCTGACTTCAAAGGATAAGAGTGCGAATCTCTGGGCAGCCTGTTATACCGGCGTCACCGGGTCGAGGAGTTCTGAATGCAGCTTTGAGACATCAAACAATATAGGGGAGTTTTCTGCTAAGAAAAGGCTGAACGTGGGCGAGGGACTGACAATCGCATTTGGATGGGATAAAGGGCTTGTTTCCCCTCCATCAGCATGGAAGAGGTTTTTGTGGTTTATTGATCTCAGAGAGAACTGGATTTTTATCATGCCTTTTTTCTCGCTGATAATCATGATAAATATCTGGCGCTTAAAGGGAAGAGATCCGAGGGTCAGGGAGGCGGTTACTGTAAGGTATGAACCTCCGAAATATAACAATCTGGCGCTGACACCTGGGGAGGTTGGAACACTTATTGATGAAAAACTTGATTCAAGGGATATTACTTCCACTATTGTCGGTCTGGCGGTTAAGGGTTATATAAAGATAGAAGAATCAAAGAGAGAAGGGTTGATATTCGATTCCACAGATTTTTACCTCGCAAAGATTAAAGCGCCTGATGATAACCTGAGCCATTTTGAGACAATTCTCATGGGCAAGATATTTACGACAGAAATGCCTGGAAGAATGGTCTCTGATATGAAGAATCAGTTTTACAGGGAGCTGGATTTATTGAAAAAGACCCTGTACGGAGAATTAATCAGTAAAAGATATTTTCTTGTCAGTCCTGAAAAAATAAGAGCTGTCTATATAACAGCAGGGATTTTTCTTGCAGTGCTCTGCAGTATTGTTTTTGCGTTGCTTGTATCACCAGGGAAGGGCATAGTTGCAGGCATTTTAACAGGCTTTCCAGTACTTGCATTTTCAAGGGCCATACCTGCAAAGACACGGACAGGCGCCTCGGCATACATGGATATCCTTGGTTTTCAGGAATTCATGGAACGTGCGGAAAAAGATCAGCTTGAACGTATGCGGGATAAAGATCTCTTCTCAAGGTTCCTGCCTTATGCAATTGCGCTCGATGTCGTGGATAACTGGGCAAAGGCATTTGAAGGTATTTATCAGGAACAGCCTCAATGGTATGGTTCGCACGCTGGTTTCAGGACATTCAATCCATATCATTTTTCACGCTCTATAAGCTCAGCAACCTCGGTTCTTGCCTCGGCAATGTACTCTGCGCCAAGGAGCAGCGGCATAAGCGGCGGGGGAGGTGGTTTTGGAGGAGGAGGCTCTTCAGGCGGAGGATTCGGCGGTGGAGGAGGCGGAAGCTGGTAAGGGTTCTGTCTTTTTAAGAGCTTCCGTTTTTTTTGTCTGTCATTCCCGCTCTACGAGTCGTAGACTTGTCGGGAATCCTTCCGGAGCATACGTTTTATACAACAATACAGTAAAGCAAAAAAGATTCCGGATCCCGAAAGCTTTCGGGACTGCGTGGTAGTTCATTTTTATTTCGATATGATATATGTTTACACTGCCCCTGTCTTCAGTTATAATTTTTACCATGCGCAAAAGATTACTCATTTTCATTATCCTCATCATACTTGCGGCAATAGTCGCCTACAAAATCATTGTACACATCAAATCAAAGGACAGCTTATTGACAGTCAGCGGAAGGGTTGAGGCGACTGAGATCGAATTGGCTGCAAGAGTTTCAGGGAGGCTTGAGAGTGTCCTAATAGAGGATGGGATGATTGTCAAAAAAGGAGCTTCAGTTGCGCTTATTGAGGATCAGGAGCTGCAATCTAAGCGGAGAGAGATTGTCGCCAGGATAGATGAACTGAAGGAAAAGATTCACGCTGCCGGGCTTGATCTCGATTACACATCGAGCAGCGTTGATCATTCCATCGATGAAGCAGAAAAGACGCTTTCGGTTGCTGAAGCACGGTTGAAACAGGCAGAGGCAAACAGGGAAAATGCGGAAAGAGATTTCAAGAGATATGCGAATCTTTTGGAAAAAGAGGTTATATCAAAACAGAAATACGAGAGTATAAAACTTTCCTATGAACTCTCCCGGGAAGAACTAAACGTTGCCATGAGGGAGGTTGAGCGGGCAAAGGTCTTTGTGATGAGATCAAAAGACTCAAAGAAGCTCGTAAGGGCAAAGGAAAGTGAGCTTCTTGCCCTCACTAAATCAGTAAACCAGCTCAAAGAAAGTCTGCACCAGGTGGATATTAATATTGGTTATACAAAGGTGAGTGCTCCGTCAGATGGTGTCATTCTCAAAAAGGTTTCCGAACCCGGTGAAGTAGTTGCGCCGGGAGGTGTTATCGGTATTATGATCAATCCTGAAGATATTCATATCAGGACCTATGTGCCGGAAAAATATATCGGAAAGATAAGTCTCAATATGCAGGCTGATGTATTTAATGATGCCTATCCTGATAAACCGTTCGGCGGCAATGTCTGCTATATTTCAGACAAGGCGGAGTTTACGCCCAAAGAGGTGCAGTCCTATGAAGAAAGGGTAAAGCAGGTCTTTGCAGTCAAGATCTGTTTCCCGCAGAAAGAAGACTCTGCATCAAAGAATAAAACACCGTATGAGGTCTTCAAAAAAGGAATGCCTGTAGATGTAAGATTTGGTATCAAAACCAGATAAATGGCCCCTCCTGTCATATCACTGAGAAATATTTCAAAAAAATTCAAGAAGGTTGAAGCGCTAAAAGGAATAGACCTTGATATCACACCCGCGGAGATTACCGGCATAATCGGCCCTGATGGCGCCGGTAAAAGCACACTCTTAAAGATATGTGCCGGAGTTCTTTCCTTTCAGGGTACTGCAACATTCATGAATACAGATATCCGCAGGCATCCGGAAAGAATAAAGAAATATCTCAGCTTCATGCCCCAGGGTCTTGGGCTGAATCTTTACATGGACCTTTCTGTGGAGGAGAATATTGATTTTTTTGCTGCGATAAAGAATGTCCCGGATGCAGAGAGGGACAGGCTGAAAGATCAACTGCTCAGGGCAACCGGCCTGGAGCCTTTCAGGGCCAGATTGGCAAGGCATCTTTCCGGCGGCATGAAACAGAAGCTCGGCATCTGCTGTTCTCTGATCTCAAACCCTGAGGTGCTTCTGCTTGATGAGCCGTCAACAGGGGTAGACCCGCTTTCACGGCGCCAGTTATGGGAGATCCTGAACGGATTCATTACAGAAAAAGGGACTACCCTTATCCTTACTACCTCATATATGGATGAAGCTGAAAGATGCTATTCAGTCAGGTTTCTGCACGAAGGGAAGATCCTTTTTTCGGGTAACCCTGAAGAGCTGATGAGAGAGGAAAAAGACCTGGAGGATGCCTTTTTCAAGATGCTTCTTGCAGGCAAGGAACTGACCACATACGATATACCATTCAGGAATACCGTTTCAAAAAACGGTTCAGTTGCGATCGAGATTTCCGGGGTCAGCAAGCATTTCGGATCGTTTAAGGCTGTTGATGATGTAAATCTTTCCATACATCACGGCGAAATTTTCGGGTTCCTTGGCCCTAACGGGGCAGGGAAAACAACACTCCTGAAATGTGTCCTTGCACTGTATAAACCTGATGAGGGCTCAATACGTATTATGGGACTGCAGTCAGGGAGTCCTGAACTCAGAAAGACAATAGGATATATGTCGCAGATCTTTTCCCTTTACGGCGATCTCACGGTGGCTGAGAACATCGAACTCTATGGCACTATATACGAGATAGAAAAGAGGGATTTGAAAGAGAGGATGCAGTGGGTCATGGATGTCTCTCACCTTGCAGGGATGGAAGATACCATGGTGAGCAGGCTTCCCCTTGGGATAAAACAGAGGCTTGCCCTCGGATGTTCAACCCTGCATCTGCCGTCAGTCCTTATCCTTGACGAGCCTACTTCAGGTGTTGACCCTGTTGCGAGGAGGTCTTTCTGGCAGCTTATCCGTTTGCTCTCGGATAAGCTTGGTATGACTGTAATTGTCACCACGCATAACCTTGTAGAAGCAGACTATTGTGACAGGATTGCCATCATGAATGAAGGCAAGGTCATAGCAGTGGATACCCCTGAAAACCTCAGGAATGAGTTTATCCGTCATTCAGGAGATGTGTATGAGATTTACCCGGAAACCGCGCTTGATCACAATATATTTTCTGAGCAGCAGATAGAGATAGCCCCTTTTGGAAGGCGCTACCATGTCTGGAAAAAGGGCCTGAGTGAAAATGAAATCAGGGCGCTTATGGATTCTCATAAAATGGGATACCGGTACATCAAGACCATCCAGCCTTTGATGGAGGACGTATTCATATACTTTCTGGAAAACAGAAGATGATGCCCGGCGGAAATACATTCAAGAGGATTTTTGCGATCACCTCAAAAGAGGTTAAGGAGATAGTGAGGGTGCGTCTTTTTCTCATGCTCGCCTTTGTGGTCCCCTTCATCATGTTTAATGTCTTTGCATACGGCATCAGCCTGGACATCGAAAACATGCCTTTCGGTTATATTGATTATGATCACAGCCAGATAAGCAGTCAGCTAATCGAAAAATTCAAGGGCAGGAATTTCAATATGAAAGGCGAAATGTTTTCTCCACAGCAGGCTGACAGACTGCTTACAAGCGGGGAGCTGAGGGCAGTGATGGTGATACCCCCGGATTTTTCAAGGGAGATTTACAGGGGAAGGAATGCAGAGGTCCAGTTCCTCATAGACGGAGGGTATCCCTACAGGGCCCTTACAATAAAGGGCTACTGCCAGGCGATAATACTTTCCTTCAACAGTGAATTGATCGGGGAAAAGCTTCAGAAGACAGGGGTTCAGATAACAACAGGTCAGCCAATAAGGACAGAAACAAGGTACCTCTTCAATGAATCCCTGAAGAGTAGTTACGCGCTCGTACCCAGCCTCATTGCCATTATACTGCTGATGAATCCGGCGGTGCTCACAGCTCTTGCCATAGCAAGGGAAAAGGAGTTCGGCACTATCTATAACATCTATTCCACTCCAATAAAAAAGTGGGAGTTTCTGGTAGGCAAGATCATCCCCTATCTGTTCATTTCAGCGCTTAACTTTACGGTGCTGGTCATTACAGTGAGATTTCTCTTTCAGATATCCATGAAGGGAAATATACTCGATCTTATACCCGGAGCCCTGGTCTACATCCTGATTAATGTTTCCTTCGGCCTTCTCGTCTCTTCAGTGACCAGGACAATGGTCTCTGCCCAGATCGTGACTGTCGTTGTTACTGTCATCCCGGCTTTCCTGTATTCGGGTCTCTTGATCCCGGTTACGAACCTTGAGGGCGGGGCAAAGATCATGGCATATATCTACCCCACCATGCATTTCATGAAGATCATCCACGGTGTCTATCTGAAAAATCTGAACTTCTTCAATCTCCTTCCACAGTTTCTTCTGCTCGTCCTCTATTTCTGCATCCTGTTTTCTCTGGGGATTTTTGTTTTCAGGAAGAGGGAAGGGTAAGCCATGTGGCAGCTGATAAAAAAGGAACTCCTCCACATACTCAGGGACAGGGGGCTCCTTATCTTTGTCATTTACGCATTCACCCTTGATATTTATATCGCATCAGAGGGGTTCAACCTGATCCCCGAGAATGTATCCATAAGTGTATATGACGAAGACCATTCATTGAGAAGCCGCGAACTGATTGACCGGATCAAGCCGCCGGCATTCAAACAGCCGGATATCATAAGCAACCGTCAGGAGATAGATTATCTGCTCAACGAATCCAAAACAATCCTTGCACTGGTAATCCCTGACGGTTTTGAGAGGGATCTTCACAGAAACAGCGCATCTGTTCAGGTGCTTGTTGATGGAACACAGAGTTCAGCAGCATATCTGAGTTCTGCATACCTCAATATTATCATTGAACACTACTCTAATGATTTCAGGATGGAAATGCTCAAGGTGAATAATATCACAGGATTACCCTCTATCAATATCAAGAGCAGGATATGCTTCAATGAAGAGGCAAATGACAAACTCTTTGAAGGGATCAATGAATTTTTTATGATCATCACTCTCATCGGAATGATACTGCCTGCTGCCATTCTCATCAGAGAGAAGGAGTACGGTACCATTGAACAGATCATGATCTCACCGCTCAGTATTCAAAAGCTTCTCTTAATGAAGGTGATCGCTGCATCGATATTCCTGCTCAGCATGATAGGGTTGAGCTATGAGTTTGTCCTCTCCCTCTGGCTTGGTTTTCGTCTGAAGGGAACGATCCTTGAATTCCTGCTGATCAGTCTTATCTACAGTTTTGCAACCACAGGTCTTGCATTCATCATTGCATCCATAGCTAAAAGGCTCAGTCAGATAGGGCTGCTTACCATGGCAATCTTTGCGCCCATGCTTCTCCTTTCAGGCGGGTGGGTGCCACCTGAATCACTTCCTGAATGGTTAAGGAAACTGACTGTCATCTCACCGTTGAAATACTATATGGATCTGGGTATCAGCCTTCTCATCAGGGGAGCCTCCCTCGATCTGCTTCTGCCGAATATGATCAAGCTGTTGATACTCGGTGCCATCTTCATGGGAGCAGGGTATTTTTTATACGACAGAAGGATCATTAAAGGAGAATAAAACAGTAGGTAGTAGAAAGTAGGTAGTAGACAGTAGATAGTATGTAGCCGCAGGCTTTAGCCTGCGTGTGTTTGATAACAACGCTGTCATTCCGCACTTGATGCGGTCACCTCTTCTCCTCAGCGAACCCGCCTGAGTGCGGGAGCGACTCGCCGAGGCGAGAATCCAGGTTTTTTGTCTCCATTTTTTTTAATGTCCTTCTTTTGCTCTTCGCTTTCTGCCTCCTGATCTTCTCTCTTTTGATGTCATCCGTTGTTATCTGCCCTGATAACGCCTCAATCTTCTTCACCAGTTCACGTCTGGCAAGAAAACGGTTGATGGACTGGCTTCTGTCTTTCATGCATTTCACTTCAATGCCTGTAGGGAGATGTTTCAGATAAACGCAGGTTGACGTTTTGTTAACGTTCTGACCTCCGTGACCGGAGGAACGGATGAACTTTTCTTCAATATCCTTTTCAAGGATACCAAGCGCCTCCATATGCTCCCTGAGCCATTTGTTCTTTTCTTCACTGACTGCAAAAGTAAGCATGAAGTATTATAATTAAAGCCATGGAAGATATTCTAAAAATACTGCCCAATACCTTTATCCCCCTCTTTGTCGCAACAAATATATTTATGCTCCTTCCGATTTTTATCTCGATTACAAAGGAGATGACAAAGGTAAAAAGGAAGGTAGTTGTCAGGGATTCGATACTGACAGCCATAATCGTCAGCTTTTTATTCATAGCGCTGGGAGAGCTTATTTTCCGGATACTCGGAATCACGACAGATGATTTCAAAATAGCAGGAGGAACAGTGCTCCTCGTATTCGCAGTGCGTGACCTTGTACACAGTGGAGAGGAGCGGATAAAACCCGATATTAAAGTCGGAGTGGTTCCCATTGGGGTTCCCTTAATTGTGGGGCCGGCTGTTCTTACTAATATTCTGCTGCTTGTGAATCTTTATGGAATTGTCCCGACTGTTATCTCATTAATACTCAATCTGCTCATTGTATGGATTTCACTCATAAACGCAGAGCGGATTATCAGCATTGTCGGCAGAGG
>Ga0315273_10002441_pt1 | contig 21949 bp, 28 predicted proteins | sample YL17G02_0_MG_FD_205753 | JGI IMG/M metagenome (GOLD analysis project Ga0315273, IMG submission 205753) | Sediment microbial communities from Yellowstone Lake, YNP, Wyoming, USA - YL17G02_0 | ecosystem: Environmental > Aquatic > Freshwater > Lake > Sediment | place: USA: Wyoming | collected... | reverse complement strand
TCTTGGTCTTCATAACGTTGTCTCTCATGCCGCAGAGCGCGGCGCGCAGAAATGATACGAATGACGTCGACGCCCCTAGGGTGCCGCACCGCGTGGGCGACAACCAAGACAAGATGAGGACCGGCGCGCCCGATGGCCTGCCAACGTTCCTCGTCACCTTCGACGCGGTCCTGGAGCATCAGGGCGAACGGATCGTCAAAGACGCGCGTCGCTGCGTCGAAACTGACACCGTGCTTGGCGAGGTTGCGCCGCGCCTTCGTCGGGTCCCATTCGAACCTGAGCATGGCTGGTATGTTACTACAATTTAGTTAATACAAGCTGCCCGCAGCTACGCCGGGTCGGTGTCACGTGCCGCGGTGAATGAAATCGAGTCGATCTCGGTCGAGAGCCGCTGCGCGGTCGTGCGGATGCGCTCGAGGCTGCTGTCCAGCGTGTCGGGGGTGCCGCGGTAGGACTGGATGTACTCGACGGATGCCTCGGTGCCGGCGATTCCAAGCTGCGCGCAAAGCAGCCAGGTGACGGCCTCCGCTTCGGTCTCGCGCGTGGTGAGGTCGGGGCGCGTAGCGCGATCGGCGGGGAAGTGCAGCAGCAGGTGCGTGGTTTCGTGAGCGAGCGTGGCGAACTAGACGTGCGCGGCCTGGCCGAGCCCGCAGGTGATGCGGCGGCCGTCGGTGTAGCCGAACAGGCCGGGTGCGAGGGTCTGGTACTCGAGCTCGACGTTGTGGCCGACGAGGAAGGCTTTCAGCTGTTCGAGGACGCGGTTCGCGTCGGTGGTGCCGGCATCGGCACGTGCCGGTGTCGCGGTGAGCGGTGCGGTGCCGGGCAGGGCGTCCACCTGGGCGAGGTCGAAGACGTAGGCCACGCGGTAGCCCATGCCGGTGACTGGGCGGGGTGCGGTGGAATCGTCGGACACGTCGGCGTCGTCGCGTGTGTGCTTGAAGCGCACGGGAGCGTAGATCGCGATGCCGTGTTCGCCCTTGCGCACCTGGTAGCCGGCCTTGTTCCAGGCGCGGTAGCCCTGGACGCAGGTGGCGTCCGGGCGCTGCGCGAAAATCAGCATCTGGTTCGCGAGCGAGTACTTCGGGAAACGGCTCATCGAGGTGAGCAGTGGAATCATAGACTGGCCGGGTTGGGCGAACTCAGTGCGGAGTGTGGCGAGCAGGTGGTCGATTGAGGTTCTGGCATCGCTGCGGGCGTCGGATTTCGTGTTCATTGGGAAGCTCCCTGTTTTCGTTGGGACCCCACGGTCCCTTCGCCCGACGTTCGGGGGACCGGGGGAGGACCGACGAGGGAGCGGGCGACGCCGAACGCGTGGCGCGTTAACCGCGGCCTTGCGGGACGAATGACAGCTTTGCTGGCGTGAGGCCCGCGCCGTGGGGCGGGCTTGGGCAGGGAGGCGGAGACTCAGGATGAACGCAGAAGCGCGGAGTGCGGTCGGGTGCTCGCGGGCTGGTCAGCGTGCGGTCAGCCGGGTAAGTACTTGAGGCGCACCCGGTGAGCCTGCGGGGCGGTAATCTCGGAGTTGGGGAATCAAGTCAGACGGCCGCGGGTCGGCCTCGCGCCGAAGTCGGCGCCCAGGAGTTGTCTAGCGATGGAGGTCTGATGCCGAAGATCAAAGACGAGCTGGGGCTGGTGTTGCGTGCGGTGCAGTTCGCGGCGCACAAGCACAAGGACCAGAGGCGCAAGGACGCGAAGGCGACGCCGTACATCAATCACCCGATTGCGCTCGCGGAGGTGCTGCACACCGACGGCGGGGTGCGCGACCCGGTGGTGCTCGCGGCGGCGTTGCTGCACGACACGATCGAGGACACCGAGACCACCTACGACGAGCTGCGCGGGTTCTTCGGCGAGGAGGTCGCGGACACCGTGGTGGAGCTCACAGATACGAAGTTCCTGGGCAAGGAAGCGCGCAAGCGATTGCAGGTGGCGAAAGCCGGCAAGTCGAGCGCGGCGGCGAAGCAGGTGAAGCTCGCGGACAAGATCTGCAACCTGCGGGATATCCTGGCGAGTCCTCCCGCGAGCTGGTCGCTGGGGCGGCGGCAAAAGTACTTCGACTGGGCGAAGGAAGTCGTGGACCAGGCGCGCGGGGCGAATCCGCGGCTGGAGCGAATGTTCGATCGGCTGTATCGGCAGAGGCCGGTGAGGTGAGCACCGAGAGGACGCTGCACGTGGCCTGGCAAGTCCTGCGGCACGACGACAACGGCAACCGCTTTGTCGTGGCCGAGTGTGCGTCGGAGGAAGAGGCGCAGCGGATCGCCGACGAGTTCGCTGCTCGGGGTCACAAGCAGGTGTATTGGGTGGAGCGAGTTGCAGAGGACGAGCCCGGGCACGGTCGCTGATGAGACCGCGCGCCGCCTCGTAAGAATTGGGCAGGGAGAATTGTGTAATGCCATCCGACAAAGGCGAGATTGTGCTCGGCGTGGACCTCGATGGGGTCTGCGCCGATTTCTACGCGCGCATGCGCGAGATTGCGGCGGGTGAGCGTGAGATCTTCGCCGACTGACTCAATGTCAGTCGGCTCGCGCGAACGCCGGGACACTGACGTCCCGGCCGGTACGCCGTGGAGCAGGGACAGCGCAACGTGCGGGCTCGAGGTCGGTCTAGAGACTCTCACTACGGATGTGTCGTACGGCCTCGATGAGTGGGGGATCCGCGACGAGGATCACTACCGACAGCTGCATCGCTTTGCGGTGACGCAGCGCGATCTCTTTGAGACCTGCCGCAAGGCTGCGCTGTCCTGCTGCGCTTGCGGTCCAGCCGGCACTTCAGTGTGCCGGCGTTCGCACGGACAACGAGACATTCAGTCTCGTTGCAGGAAGAACCGTGCTCACCCCATCACGGGGGCGGCGACCACGTTGCGGCGGCTCTCCGATGAAGGCTATCGGATCCGCATCATCACGCATCGGTTGTTCATCAACATTTTCCATGAAGCATCGGTGCGGCAGACGATCCGTTAGCGGGGTGTTGAAAAATGACATCCATGCGCTTTTTCAACGTCGCTTGCGAAAGGCGCGACTTTCGCTGCGCTCCCGAAATCAGGCACATAGACATGTGCACGATTTCGCCGGGCCGTCCGTGGCCCGGAAACAGGCTGTTGAAAAGAGTCTTTCGACAGCCTGTTAGCTCGACAAGCACGGCGTGCCCTACCGTGACCTGTGCTTCATGGGGGAGAAGGACCAGGTGGGGGCGGACATTTAAATCGATGACTCGCCGGACAACATCGCGGCATTGCGGGCGGCCGGGCATTACGCGATCTGCTTCGCCAACAGTGCGAACAAGGGGATCGCGGCACCGCGAGCGCGGAAGTGGGACGAGGTCTACGCGCTCATCAAGCAGCGGTGGCCGGAGCCGGCGGTTTCAGTCGACAACGGATAGCGATCGGAGAGGTGGGGGACGCAGCGGAAGAGAGGTGCAAAACATTCCCCGCACGCAACGGCGGCAGGCCGCACAACACGAATATCGGGTATGTAGCCCTGCTCGCGCGATGAGGAAGATGGGATGTGCAACGTTCGCTGAGCAAGCAAATGCGGGAGTCCGTCCATCGCGACCAACGCGTGCGGGGGCCTGATCGCTGCCTCGGAGGGGTTTGGCATGGGTCCGTGACTGGTCGCGCCCGGGTCCGGTCAGCGCAATGCCAGGTGAATCATGCCGGCCAGCGTGGCGCCGAGGATCAGGCCGAACAACATGGCGACCAGGCTGATGAGCAGGGCGTCGCGAAAAGTGATCGGTCCCGTGTCGGGGTGCTTGATGAGTTTCGCGACAATGGCGGCGTAGATTACCCATCCCAGTAGACCCAGGACGATGTAGGCGGGCCAGCGGAGCGGCACGCCCATCGAATCGGTCGCGGGGCCGACGATAAAGCCGACGGCGGCGTTGACAAGCGTGGCCAACAAGGCTGCCGCGAAGGCGGTGGCGAAAGGCGGCCGGAAGTGCAGCAGCAGGTGCGTCGCCAGGCGAATGAAGAAGCCGCCGATCAGCGCCCCGACGGTGGCTCCGATCAGGCCGCCGATCAGCATCGGGATCACATGTTCCATGACGGCTGCTCCTTGCCTCGCTGGCCCGCGAGATCAGCTCACGACATCGGTTCGCTACGCCAGCCGGTACCGTTTCCAGATTACCCGCAGCAATCGCGCTGCTGCTGGACGGGTGGGCACTTCACCGAGCCGAACGAACAGAACACGCAGCAGTCCCCCGGCTTGGGGCGCAGCAGGGCTTTGCAGTTCGTGCACTCGTAGAAGAACTGGCAGGCGTCCATCGGCATGGTCTCCTGCCTGGCGAATCCGCACTGCGGGCAGGTCAGTACCGAGGTCTGGACTATTTCGGTCACGGCGTGTTGGTCAAGCAACGCAATCGGTTTCGCGCTAGCAGCGCTTCTCGACATCACGGACGCTAAGGGTGTCCACGGGCCGGTGGAGTTCAGCGGCGGTGATGGTGATCGCTTGAACTGCGGCGGGGTACTGCGCGAGCTTGTTTCTGATCAGGAAGAGCTCACGCTCCTCGGTGACGCGCATGCCGCCGAAGCGGCGCAGGCCGCTCTGGAGCTCGGACTGGCGCTTCAGGAGGCGCAGGGCTTCGGTGATCGGTTCCACGCTTGTCTTCTCCTCGGGCCGCTTGTCGTCGGTCGTGCTTGTCGTCAGCTCACCAGAACGTTGCCGGGCGGTGCTCATCGTCGGGACCTCCTGCTGCTGGGTGTGGCCTTGCGCTTCGCGGCGGATTTCGTGCGAGCGGAAGTTCTGCTCTGTTTGAGTGATTGCTGTTTGCGCTTCCTCGCGGCAGCGGCCGTTGGCTGGGTGGCCCGGCCGCGCCGCAGCGCGACGTTATCGCTCAGCTCGTTCAGGCGGCGCTCGGCGGAGGCGCGGGAGGCTTGCTCCTTGCGCAGCATGGTCATGAGCGACTCGATCTCGATTTCGAGTTTCGCGACCCGGCTTTCGCTCTGCTTCAGGCGATCGGAAATTTCGTTCTCGCGGATCGACAGCACGTGGGAGCGGATCTCCAGGTCCTGACGTTCCCTGGCCAGAGACGTCTTCTTCGAGCCCTGCTCCAAGGTGACGCGCATTCGTGCGTCATCGAGCGCCTGCAGGCAGAGACCCTCCGCCGCCAGGAGCACCGGCTCCGGCAGGCGGTGCAGGGCTGCGGGGCCGGCGTCGAGGCGGCCCGCGAGTCGCTTCCACCAGGCATAGAGCAGCGGGTTGATGGTGTTGGGGGAGCCGCGGCCGAGTGCGGCGCCCACGCGCTCGACGGTGGGGCGGGTGCCGGCGCGAAGGAGGGCATCGGCGGCGCGGTCGACGTCAGTGGAGCCGATGCCGCGGGGTGAGGTTTCCGTCGCCGGTGGCGGGAGGGTGGTTCTGACGGGTCGGGTGGGCCGCTTGGCGTCTGTTTGGGAAGTTGTCGTCGACCTGCGCATGTTACGAAATAGACACGTTACATAAGGTGTAAGAAACACTACTAATGACCTTTAGGAGGGTGGGGGACGCCGGCCATCGGAAGGCGCGGCATGCTCATATCGGGCAACGGCGGCAGGCCGCACCCTACGCGCAGCTCGGTTGGGGCACTGGGGTTGGCAGGGGCAGGGATTCGGGAGTGGGGGAAGGTGCGACGACATCACCTGTCGTTGCCTCGGCGGAAAATGAATCCAGGCTAAGGCGTACTCAGGAGAGACGACAATGTTCTGGATGGTTCTGCTGCTGGTGGTGATGGGGCTGGTGTTCTTTAAGCTCGGCGTACTCACGGTCTGGTTCGGGCTGCTGCAGGGCCTGGTGAAGGTGCTGTTCGTGCTGTCGGGCGCGTTCCTGGTGGCGGCGGCCTGGAAGTGGGTGGCGCGGCAGCGGCGCATTCGCACCGTGGATTTGCGCCGATAGGGAAAGCCACGGATACCGCTCGGCGGCCGTTGGGGCTCTGATCGGATTGCGCCATGACTGCAGGAACACACGACACGCTGGTCTATCGCCTTGCGCAGATGCTGGTGAAGCTGAACCAGGGCGAGAGTCTGGATCCGCAGGCGCTGGCGGAGGAGTTCGGCGTCAATCTGCGCACCATCCAGCGCGACCTCAACGAGCGTTTCGCGTACCTGCCACTCGAGAACACCGATGGGCGCTATCACCTCGATCCGGCGTTTCTCGGCAAGCTTTCGACACGCGACATCGAACGGTTTGCGTCACTCGCCGGTGTGCGCGGGCTCTTTCCGTCGCTGTCGGATGAGTTCCTGCGCGACATTTTCGACTCGCGGATGCAGTCGGCGCTGCTGGTGAAGGGACACCACTACGAGGACCTGGCGGATCGCAAGGACGCGTTCCGCGAGCTCGAGCGGGCGATCGTCGCGCGTCGTCACGTCGCGTTCGAGTACCGCAAGGAGGAGGGGCCCAAGCACTACGCGTCGGTGGCGCCGTTCAAGCTCGTCAATCACAAGGGCATCTGGTACGTCGCGGGTCGCGACGGCGAGAAGCTGAAGACCTTTGCATTCGGCAAGATCGAGCGGCTCCGCACACTCGAGACGACGTTCGCGGCGGATCCGTCGGTCGATAAGACGCTGGTTGAAGAAGACGGCATCTGGCTCGGCGAGGAGAAGCGGGAGATCGTGATGAAGATCTCGGCGGAGGTGGCCGGGTACTTCAAGCGTCGCAAGCTGATCGCGAACCAGGTGATCGAGAAGACGCTCGAGGACGGCGGGCTCATCGTCTCGGCCAAGGTCGGACACGCCAACCAGGTGCTGCCGATCGTGCGGTACTGGATTCCGCACATCCGCATCATCAGTCCGGAGGGGTTGCAGGGGGAGCTCGAGCGGGAGCTCGTGCGTTATGTTGAATCCGGGCGAGGGAACGTGGGTCGGGACAGCAAGGAGGGAGCCAAATGAAACGCCCGTCGATGCTGTTTGTGCTGCTGCTGGTGGTTACGGTCGCGGTGGCTGAAGAGCCGAAGCCGGTCCTGGCCGAGAAGACGAGGATCTACCAGACTGATGCCTACGGCAGGATTCAGTACAGCAAGCCGTCGCTGGTGGTGAAGCCGAACGGCCGGATCGTGCAGGTCGATCCCTATGGCCGTCCGCAGTACCAGCAGCCCGGGTTCCAGGTGAAGGGTGACACGGTCTACCAGACCGATTCGTACGGACGGATCCAGCACAGTCAGCCATCGTACACGGTTCAGCCGAGCGGGCGGATCCTCAAGAGCGATCCTTACGGTAATCCGCAGTATCACAATCCGCAGTACCTCGTTAAGGATGGCAGGATCTACCAAACGGATGCGTATGGCCGCATCCAGTACCAGCCGGCATTGGTCATCAAGAAGTAAACAACGTGACCAGGCAGAGCGGCAGGATGCCGCGTCGAGGGATCGGGGGAATCCTGCTCGCCGGATGGCTGGCGGTGCTTGCGGGTTGCGCACCGGTCAACGATCCGAGTGCGGGGCTGTCGATGGCCGATGCCGTGGCCCTGATCGAGAAGACGCCGCGCAGCGCGCGGACCCCCGCAGAACTCGCTGAAGCGTTTGCGCTCAACTCCCGTGCCACCGACGTGCAGCGCAAGATGCTGACGACGGACGTCGTGGGCCGCAGCGTGGAGTGGGACCTGCCGGTCTACGAGGTCGAGTTTACTGAGGGCCGCTACAAGGTCACCTCGCAGGCGATTCCGGTTCAGGATGCCGATGCCGTGCCGCTGTTGCGGGTGGTGGCGTTCGTACTGCCGCGGAACGAGGCGGACGATGCGCTGCTGCGTGCGGTGAAGACCGGAGAGGTGATCCGGATTCGCGGCGTGGTGCAGGAGATTCAGCTGCGGACGATTGTGGCGGTGGTGCCGGGGGTTGTTGTTGGTTCCTCGACGAGTGAGGCCACACCAGGAACAGGGACAACATAAATGGGGGAAATATCAGTGACAGATTCAAACCGTCCTGTGCTGATCGTTGCGGGCATCGTAGCTGTGTGCGCAGTTGGAGCGGCCTTCTGGATCGGAACATCCATTCGTGGGCTGAGAAGCGAACTCGAAGCATCGCGCAAGGCGTCTGACACGGGGATGGCGACGATCGTGGGCAACCTTGGGTTGGTCCAAGGCGAGCTCGCCATGATTCGCAACAACCCGCTCGGTCCGGGTCCAACGAATCAAACCGATGACGGAACTCTCCAAGTAGTGTTCAAGACGGACGCCGACGTTGTCGCGGAAATCTTGACGCTGCAGGGTCGGCCAACAGTCGACAGTTATGCGCGAGTGCTAAGCGAAATTGACGAGTGGATCATTACGCCGACGGACGAACCAGTTGTCCAAGGCCGAATCGCAAAGTTACTGCCACCCTTGCGGGCGTTGATTAAGAGCGATGTAGTTGCCTTGCAGGATGCAGCGCTGAAGGAAAAAACCGGCGAACTTGGCGCGGCACAACTTGACGAAGCAGGGCGGCGGTTGGCGTTGTATCCGATGTCCGATGATGCGGCCGTTCTAACCGAGGCCAAAGCCTTGTCCGTCCGCCAAACGCAAGCGCTTGTGCATCTCGAAGGATTGCGACGACAGAGATACAACCAATGGGCACTCGTCAGCGTTGCCAAGGCCATTGACTACTACAATGCAAATGCCAGTAGCTGGAATCCAATGGCAAGCAATGCTCCGCTACTCAAGCCGCTCGCCGACCAACTCAGTGAAATCGACCCCCTGCTTCTAGAACCGGCTGTCTCGGAGCTTTACACCTACATCATCGGAAAGACCAAAGAAGGGCTTTCCGACAAAGACAAGGTCGGTTTCGCGAAGCAGCTGACGGATCCGGCAAAGGTGCGAAAAACGTTGGGTGAGTTCTGATGTTCTTGCGCGGTCTCTTGGCTGTACCCCTCTTCGTCCTTTCACTAGGTCAGTTGCAATCTGCTGCGGCCGGTCAATACCGGCCAATGGCCAATTGGGTTGATCCCCAACTTGAGTCGCTGGCGAGATGGGAGGGGCATCTACAGGGCGCGGTCGAGCTGTCGAAACCTGGCGCTGCGCCTACCGTAGGCGTTCTGCGGAGCCGGCCACAGGGCGTAACTCTTCTTGAAGACTACATGCTCAGAAGGCATCCGCGACTGCTCAATTACAGTCCGGCGAAGGCACGAGCACTGATTGATCGACAATATACGCGACGACTCGGTCCGTTGAGGGGGTATACCGCAGAGGCCGTGTTCGTCGACCGAAATCCGGAGTGGAAAATTGTCGAGAGCGGAAACGCGTCGCAACATGACGTCACGCGATTCGTTCCCGGCCGCAAGACGCCGTTCAACGGTCAGATCAAGTACCACGACTCGGGGACTCCCTCCGTGTATGCGAGGGACATGGTCAAAGACTACCGTGCACATCGAGTCTTCATTCCAGACGATCATGTTGGGCCGACGAAGGCATATCTGCGTGCGGAGGCAGAGAAGCTCCAGGCGCGTGGGGATGTGGCTGGCGCGAAGCGCGTCTGGCGCGACTACGGCCGGACCAGGGGTATCGGAGCAACTTCAAAAGAGATTCGTGGACTTACGGATGATGCAGGCCGCTACGTGGCGGCGGAGCGGCGCGTCATGGCAGCCAATTGGCGCACTGCGGCCGTGCGGCTTGAAAGCCAGCCGCTCGCTAGCGCGAGTTCCGCAGGGACCGCGACAGGCATGAGACGCGGCTTGCGGTCATCGAGCTACCGGGTCGGAGGAGGACGGTACGTGGCTGCTCGGGCATTCCGCCCGCCAAACGTAGTTGTCGGTGGTGTTTCCGCGGTCGTACTGACGGCTCTCTTCTTGTACGAACACGGGTGGCGAAACGGCTTTTCGCGACCAGAGTTCTACGAAGATGCCTTCGGCAACATCAGTGCGTTCGCTATCAGCTACGTGGTTGGTAAATCTGTCACAGGCTTGGCCGCGGGTACCGGACCATGGGCACCGGTTATCGGTGCCAGCATCGGCATGTTGACCGGCGCCGTCGTCTATGTGGGTGGAAGAGAGATCGCCCACTCCATTATTGCGCTACTAGCCCCCGAAATGTTGCTGCAGTGGGAGCGCGGGAAGCGTGAGGTTGCCGGGTGGGTCGTTGACAGGTCCATAGAGGAGCTGCAGCGACTCTAATGGCCAATGGATTGCTGCAATCGGAACCTTCTCACGCTCGGGCAATACAGGAATGAGGACACAACATTCTCTCATCTTGGCATTGACCATCCTGTGTGTCGGCGCGGTGCTGGCGTTCGGGTTCATGAAGCGGGATGACTTCAGGCCTTGGCCTGAGACTGGACGCGAGGTGCGTTCCAGGCTCGGCGGAGAGATCGTGCAGGTGAAGCAGCCGCGAACAATCGTGGCGGCGCTGCCGGGGGTTGTGGTGGGGACGGCGACGTGACGGACGATACCTGTGACTGATGCCATCGCGACTCTTGCAGCAGGACGCCGACCATCGGGTGCGCTGGGGTATGCGCTTGCCACATTGACGGCAGTACTCCTGCTGTACCTGTTGACTGCGATGTTCCCGCGGGTCCGATGTGAGTGGCTTCTTCCCATGGCCGTGCTTGTGGCGTGGCCGCTGTGGCGCTATCAGTCGGATCGCATTCTGTTTGAAAGGCGGGCGATTCTCGCAGCAGTAGCGACACCGACAGGTCGGCTCTGGCGATGGTTCTGGCGTGGCCGAATTACGTCGGTGCTGCAGGTTTTCGTGGCGCTGGCGTTCGCGATTTCGCTGTTGTGCTTGATGTCCGCGTTACGACCGCTGCATTGGAGCATTCTGGTCGCGGATGCGATCGTGCTCGCGTTCATCATCCGCCCGGTGCGACGCATGCTCTCCAGTCAGATCAAGGAGGGCTACCTCGGCCTGGTCGCCAGGCGCTGGCCTTTGACTGCGATCAACGTGGTGCTGTTGGTCGCCGCGTTCGTCGTCCTGGAGTTCTACTTCATCGAGCGACCCGATACGCGGGGCCTGTCATGGGCCGTGGTGGTCGAGGGCGCGTTTGAGAATGCCCGGAACGGGGCTGTTTGCCCGGCCGCGGGACTGTTGCTGGGTGCTGTCTGTGCAGTGGATCAGCTAAGTTGGCACGTGGCGATGGGGCTGCTTCCGAAACTGCCATCGATGCCCGCCCGGGCGATGGCATGGGTGGTCTTCCTGGCATGGACGGGCTTCGGCGCCTTCCTCTTTACTCGATGCATGCTCGGGGTCATTGCACTGCTGGATCGATTCGGGGCTGGCGAAGCGGGCGCTGACGACAAGCTATCGCGAGCATTTCTGTACACGATTCTCGTGCTGGCGGTTCCGTACCTCTACGCCACCATCAAGCTCGCGGAGTGGGAACCCACGCTGCCGTCGCTGCCCCCGTCACTCCCGACAGTCGAGCGAGACCCCTGCAAGGCGTACCAATTCTCCACAGCTGAGCTGATAGCCGGTGCAAGTGAAGATGTGCAACAGGCGCGAACGGAGGCGTACTCAGTGGTGGATCAGCGCATTGACGCGGCGCTGAACGAGGCATTCGGCGCTGCGGAGCAGGGGGTCGCACGCTATCTGGACTGGTATTACAGTCTGGTCGGGGATTACACCCGTCTGGGCGCCGTTGTTACCGGTGACGTCGGACAACTGATGAATGACCAGCTTGCGAAGCACATTTTCGACGATACCAATGCGATCGGGATTCTCGAGACGGAGAGTACCGCCCTTGAAGGCGAATCCATGAATCGCATGGAGAGTGCTGCTGCTGCCGTAGGTCTGCAAATTCGCGATGCCGTCAAGCAGAGCCCGTGCCCGGTGCCCAGCTTTGACCCGAGTCGCCTGATGCATCTCGAGAGGGACCGAATGCGTGCGGCCGTTTCCACCACGGCGGCTGGCGCGGTGACCGCCAAGTTCCTGCTTACGAAGCCGGCTACAGCGGTGGCCGCAAAGCTTGCTGCGAAGGGCACTGTCAAGGCGGCGTCCAAGGTCATGGCGAAGGCGGCTGCAAAGAAGGGGGTGTCCGTGATCGCAGCGGCCGGGACGGCTACGGCGATCTGCTCTCCGGGCGGCCCTGCGGCTATTGTCTGCGGCATTGTGGCCGGGGTGATCACCTGGTTCACCGTCGATAAGGTCATTCTCGAGATTGACGAAGCGGTTAACCGAGACGACATGCGAGAGGAGTTGTTGGCGGGGCTGAGGGAGCAACGTGAAGCGGCTGGCAACGAGCTGAAGGCGTTGCATCGAGGGCTCGTCGATGCCTATGTCGCGGAGATCAATACGCAAGTTGGCAAGACCTTCAATCCCAGTCGGGACGGGATCTAGATTGCTCGAGGCGATTGCGAGGGGGTCAGGCCAGACCGGCTACGGAGGCGTTTCGGTAGTTGGGGTCGAGAACGCCGGCGGGGGATTGAGGTGGGGTTTGGGGGAGTATAGGAGCGTCGGAATGTGACGCAGGGAGTCAAAGGACAATGAACAGTACCTACGTGCTCATCGCTCTCGGAGGGGTCGCCTTCGGCGTCCTGACGAGCTGGCTGCTCGCGCGAGCGCAATCCAATCGCCAGCTTGGCCAAATCAAGCAGCTGGAGGCATCACTGCGGGATCGCGATCGTGAAAGCTTTCGAAACGACAAGGAGCACCGTGAGGAAATCAAGCGACTGGAGATAGAGCACGCTGAGAGCCAGAGGGAACGCATTCGCGAGCTGACCAGCAAGGAGTCGGAGTTCAATGATCGACTTCGCAATGAATGCAAACGGGTCGCTGACGATGCACGCGAGCAGGCGCGCTTGCAGTTCGAGCAACAACAGAAGCTGTTCTCAGTAGAAGTTCGTCCGTACTTCGAAATTAACGAAGTTGGCACATATTTCAAGACGAAGTACGAGAAGCGGGTCGGCTATCAGTACCAACTGCTAGTGAACGGGATTCCAGCGCTTCAGCCGCATGTCATCACTGAGTCAAAGGAAGTCGTTGAGAAGACGAAGGATGAGAACATCGACAAGCTCGCCAACCAGGCACTGCAGGCGGCCCAACAGGTGGCGCAGGGAGTGATCGACACCTACCTTGGTGGGCCCGGAACGTTCGTCAAGCTGGGCAAGGTCATACGGCGCCTGCCGGGGACGAGTCAGTGACGGTTTGGAATGTTGCAGAGGTTGCGTGGCGGGGGGATTTCCATGAGCGAGAATGACTTGCAGTTACAGAAGCAGCTCGCAATGCGGATTGCCGCCAATGCCAGTGCGTCCGAAAAGGAAGCCATCCGGCAATGGATAGATCGCCTTCTGGTGGTCAGGGCGAGCCAGCTTTCCAGTCTGCAGAAGGCCAAGCTTGCAATATCTGTCACCGCAGACAGCCAGGTGATCCTGCCCTCGGTCAAGATCATTGGGCGCGAAATGAAGCGCCTTGCTTGGGACGATCGAAGTGTGAAGGCTCGCTTTGGCCTCGGCGGTACCGCAATTGCACTTGCCGTCTTCGGGGGGGAAGGCGCCGGCATCGCGGCACTTGGCACCGGGATAGGTGTGCCGCTGTGGGTTGTGTTTGGCGCCGGGGCGACTTTCCTCGGCGTTCTTTATGAAGAAATCACGGGCAAGAAAGTCGAACCGAAGACGACTTACACCGTCATCGACGCAGAGCGTAAGGAACAGGAGCAGGGCGGACGCGGCAAGGTCGCTGGTGCGATCGAGGATCACGCATGGAAAGGGTCTGCAAGGATGCGGATGGCAATGACAGAAAGAGAACCTTCTGATATGTACAGCGCTTTGCGGAACAAATGACGCTGCGCCGACGCAGTTGACGGTCCTGAGAACAATGGGTTGGGGTGCACAAATGGCCTACACAGCTATCAGCAACTTTCCAGACGTGTCGAAGCTTACGTTCCCGGAGTTGGACGCTCTCGCCAACGTCTGGGCCGAACGTCGGGCGGAGCTTGAAGGGACGGGGGCTTATTTCGATTTTCTGCGGAAGCTGCAACGTGAGTGGGCTATCGAGACCGGCATCATCGAGCGGCTATATGTTTGGGACCGTGGCGTGACGCAACAGCTAATTGAACAGGGGATTGAAGCATCGATCATTGCCCACCATGGCGGTGTGTCGCAGGAAAAAGCGGCGCACATTCAGGCCATCATCGGAGACCAATTGAGTATCGTGGATGGGCTGTTCGCGTATGTGAAGGGGCAGGAGCCACTTAGCGAGCATTTCATACGTGGGTTGCACGCAAAGTTCACGGCGAACCAAGACACAACGGAGGCGATGACCCGGGACGGCCAGATCATTGAGGTGCGACTTCTCAAGGGCGAGTACAAGAAGCAGCCAAACAATCCAAAGCGCACTGATGGCACTCTGCATGAATACTGTCCGCCTGAACTAACTGGCGACGAAATGCAGCGCCTTGTCCAGATGTATCGAGAAGCAGAGGAGCATGTACATCCGGTTGTTCGGTCCGCTTGGTTGCATCATCGATTCACCGAAATTCACCCGTTTCAGGATGGCAACGGCCGTGTGGCGCGTGCGCTTGCAACCCTTGTCTTCCTTCGGGCTGGCATGTTTCCATTGGTTATTCGCGAGGCGGACCGCGAAGAATACATTTCCGCACTGGAGAAAGCGGACTCTGGCGATCTGACCCCATTGTGCGCGCTCTTCGCACGACGTCAGCGAGATGCGATTCTCAAAGCACTTGGCCTTGAGCAGCAGGTGCAACAAAGCCAATATGCTGACCAGATTATCGCGTCGGCAGTGACTGTACTAAAGGATCGGTTTGCGAGAGAGGCAGCACCCCTACTGAGTAAGGTGCAGGACTACGCTGCGCACCTTGAGAACATATCCCAGAAACGATTTGAGCAGCTCGCGAAACAGCTTGACGCGCGACTCAGGCCGCTTACGCCGTTGGGTCATCGCCACTATCACGCCTACTCAAGCCGAAGCAGCGCGGAGCCAGATACAAGGCGCTATTTCTATCATCAAATCGTGTCGACGGCGAAGCGCGTCGGCTACTTCGCAAATCTCGAAACTCGTAGAGAGTGGGTTCGACTTTCCATCCTGACAGACCAGACTTTCGATTACGTCTTGAGTGTTCACGGACTCGGATCAGGGGATAGCGGCGTCCTCGCCGTGTCTGCGTTTAGCTATATACGAGCACCGAAAGAGGAGGGAGGATCGGAAATTGCCAATTTGCATCCGGCATCTCCGGATCTTTTCCAGTTCAACTACGCCGAGCCTCTCGAAAGTATTGTCAAGCGCTTTGAGGAATGGATCGAAAGTTCGATTGCAATAGCGCTGGCCGAATGGAAGAGGACCATCCAATAGTAGGCACGCGCGGCGTCCAGAGCCTGCAGGTTGGGCCGGCCAGGACCAGTGGAGACGGCACGTTCTCATTCGTACGGTTGCCGCTGACACATATGACCGGTTTGGCAGGGGGTTGGATCGGGAGATCGGACGGTGTGTTCGCACCATGACGCGCCGATTGGTCGGCGCGTCCTGAATCAGTTGCGCAGGGGCCGGTCAGCGCACTGGCGAAGAGTTTGCAGTTATCCAGTCGGTGAGCTGCTCTTCGCTCAAGTCGCCGACGGCGAGCGCGAGGAACGTCGTCACGCACTCGGAGTCGCTGGCGGTGAGCTCGAGACCGTTCAGGTCCAGGAACAATTCGGCGACCACGACGCTGGTGCGCTTGTTGCCATCCAGGAATGGGTGATTGCGTGAGATGCCGAACGCGTAGCTCGCGGCTAATCGCGGCAGCGCGTGTTCTCCGTAGACGAACTGGTTCTGCGGCCGAGCCATCGCCGATTCAAGCAGGCCACGATCGCGCACGCCGGCCTGGCCGCCGTGCTCAGCGATTTGCTCGTCGTGAATGGCGAGCACGACCTCGAGGTCGATCCACAGCGGCTCGCGCATGATTGGGCTTCGCTTACTTGGCGAGTTCGCGGAGCGCGGCGCGGCGCTTCTTCATGACCTTCCGCGCGGCTTCCATCTGCGCCTCGAACTCCGGGTTGTACGGAGTCAGCCGATAGCCGTCCGCGGACTCGGTCAGATACACCGTGTCGCCCTTGTCGAGCTTCAGGCGGGCCAGGACTTCCTTGGAGAAGACGACACCGGCGGAGTTGCCGACGGCGGTGAGCTTGAGTTTGATCATGGGGACATGTTCGTACGGGCGTAATAACAAGTCAAGTGGCCGGGGCCGTTTCGGACCAGTGACTTAACATAAGAATGATTATGCGTACTCAAGCAGGATCGACGCAGGATCGGAGGAGATGGCGTCTTAATCGTTCTTTTTAGGCTCCTACGTGCCCTGCTACTTTGAGCGTCTGGGCTGGGGTTGGCAAGGGGTTCGACCGGCCCGCGGCCAAAGGGTGATCCAGACCTCCGGGCAGCAGGTCCGGAAGCCTGGCTGCGCCATTGACGTGCGGTTCTAGAACAAGTACCTTTACGGGAGAAGGTACTGTGTTAGTAAACTATGGCCGCTGAATCCAAGCTCGCTCCGATCCGCAAGGGACTCCTCGAATTCCTGGTATTGAAGATCGTCGGCGCGAAGAGCATGTATGTGCCAGACATCCTGCGCAGGCTCGCCGGCACCGAGTTCAGCACGCAGGAGGGGACGCTCTATCCCCTGCTGAGCAAGCTGCGTCGCGAGGATCTGGTGCAATATGAGTGGAAGGAGTCGGACGCGGGACCGCCGCGTAAGTACTACCGGCTGACGGACTCCGGCCAGGCACAGCTCACGGCGCTGGATGAGTATTGGAACCTGATCAACCGCACGATCGCAGACATCGGACACTGAGCCATGCAACGCCTATCCACCACCGTCCGTCTCAATCGCAGCGTTCTTCAGTTGGACGACGCGGCGTACGTGCGTCTCGAAAGGTACCTCGCCGAGTCGGCGAGTCTGCTCGAGGGCGACCCCGATCCGCAGGAGATCCTGGCTGACCTGGAGCAGGCCGTGGCCGACCAGTGCACGCGTCGTTTGCAACCAGGTCAAAGTGTCGTGACGCTGGCGGAACTGGAGCCGGCGCTCGAGGAGATCGGTTCGGTTCAGGTGCCGGGGGCGTCGCCGTCTGCGGAGCCCTCGACGCCCAGTGCGGCGCGGCCGTTGCAGCAGGTGAGCGAAGCCGCAGTGATCAGCGGCGTCTGCGCGGGGCTCGGGCGTTATTTCGGATTCAACGTGACGGCGCTGCGGGTCTTTGCGGTGCTGCTGCTGCTGCTCTCCGGCGGCGGCGTGGTCCTCGTGTACTTCACGCTGATGCTGCTGATGCCGTACGCGCCGCTCGAGGCCGGCGGCCCACCGCTGCGCTGGCTGCCGGGCAAGTGCCGCACGTTCATGGAATACCTGCGCACGAAATTCAACCTCGCGACGAATTGAGCTCGTCGGGCGCAATTTGGCGTCGTATGGGGCCCGTGGCGTTGTTGCGCACGATGCGCGTGTTCACTCGTGCGCGGTCGCTTCGCCGCGTCGTCCCAATCCTCTACCGGGTCCCCACTCTCCGTCATCCTGACTGCGCGGGGTACCGGCCGGCACGTCAGTGTGCCGGCGTCCGCGCAGGCCGGCTGACATTCAGTCAGCCGGTGTAATACGCTGCGCTCACCCAGCGACGCGGCGGTGCGGCGGATGAAGACCCCCGAGGAACGGGTGGCGTTCTTCGAAGCCGTTGAGCAACGGTTTGCCTGGCAGGCACGGGTGACCACGCTGCTGGTCGGTGGCTCGGGCCTATAATTAAGAATTCCACCCCCGCTACCATAATTACGTGCATCAGTTGCTCCGACTGCACGCACGTGCCAGCGGTCGCAGCGCAGGCAGTAGGTGTGCAATTCGCGCTTGTGTTCGTGAAGCCCCGCGATTTTGCCGAGGTCGATCGTGGGCAGAGGGTGGCGCCGGTGCAGGCTCACCGCGCGAGCCGGGTTACCGGCTAATACCTGCCAGCAGTTCCAATTGCCCGAATGTGAGCCGTGGACGGTTCGCGCTAGCGTGCGCGTACAGGGCGGACGACGCGCCGTTCGTGGTGCGCCCAGCCTCAGGGAGGATTCGGAGGGGGTCATGAGAAGGATGCTCGTTGCAGCAGCCGGCCTTCTTGCGTTCGCAGGGGCCGCATCGGCAATGGATCAGATTGTCAGATGGACTCGCGTGGAGGGATTGGGCGCGGCTGATGCCGCCGCGATCTATGTAGGGCCGTTCGGAGCGTCGCGCGGGCGCACGGTAGGTGGTGGAAGCGTGATGCTCAATCTCAATACAGGTTTCCTGTCATTCACCGTCCGGGGACTCGCCAACGGCAAGCAATACGATAATGGACCGTTGGGAGCGCCGTATCTTCCGCCGAATGATGAAGCGGAGCCGTTTATTGGCACGGTGGTGTGCGACTCCACCGAACGGTGGGGAACCATTACCTATGTAGATACAGAGCCGGTATCGTTCGATGCCGACGGCAATGGAAAATTCGTGGGGTTCGTTGCCGTGCCAGCAGCCTGCCGGGAACGTCCCGAAGAAACTGTATTCCTGCTGCGACATTTCGGATTCAATTGGAAATTCGTAGCGTACGGTGCGGGACGAACGATTCGCTAACGTGCGCCGCTCCGCCGGTAGAGACTCCGGCCCCGCGCCCCGGGTTTTTTGTCTCAGGGCGGCATCATCCAGGTGCTGCCTTGTCAGGTCGGCATCGGCGGGCGCAATCAGTCACTTGTGTTCACGGAAAGGAACACGCGGCCGATGGCCACGTACCAGGCACCATTCAGCCAGTAGCCGTGGCCGGCTGTGGAACTGACTGCGATCAGGGCGGGTCCCCGACTGAAGTAGCGCCGCTCGCCATTGAAAATCATCACCTCGCCGTTGCCCGCGAGGTGGTCGAGGCGGCTGCTCGTGCCGAGATCGGTGTGGCGAGTAATGACTCCCTGCGGGCTTCGCGTGAACACGTGCAGCTGGCCCAGATTGCCGGTGTCGGTGTAGGCCGCCCAGCCGCTGTCGATCTGGTAGTCCCTCCCAGGCCACGGTTCCGCGCCGCGCTTTGCCGACAGAGGAATGAGGTCGAGGCCCTCGACCAGGACAATGTCGAACAGCTGGTTCGTGCAGCACGGGTCCTGTCTGCGGTACAAGACTTTGTCGCCGTCCGTACGCGGATAGACGTGCCATTGACTCGGATCGTTCGTGAGAGCGGTCTGTTGGCCGAGGCGATCACGAACAATCTGGTAGCTGGTGTTCCAGAAGACGACCGTGCCGTCGGCGGCCACTGAGTTCTGCCAATTCCCCGCATCACTTGTGACCAGCGCTGAGGCACCAGTCGCCGTGTTCAAGCGGTAGAGGTTCGTGCCTTCGTTCCAAACCGCATAACCTCCGCTCACCGACAGCGAAGCAGCGGAGATGGGGTAAGCCAGGTCAGTCAACGAACCCGAGTGCCACAGATACACACGGCTGGTCAACACGCTGTCGCTGCTTGCTTGTGTTACGAAGATCGCGCCGCTCGGTGTCAGATAGGCCGAATCCTCACGGACTTTGCGGCCATCGGGCATCACAACGTTCTCGGTCAGGCCACTGACGCGGTCATAGATCGCAAGCTTGTCGCCCGCGTCGGCATGTTCCACGAACAGCAGGCGCCCGTCATCGGCATCGAGTACCAATCCTGGGAGTTCCGTCACCACCGTGAGCCGTGCGCTGTCCTCGACGAAGACGGTCCGGTTCAAGCTTGTTTCCTGCCGCGCGGAATCCCGCGCGCGCAGCGTGACGTCCACGACCTCTCCCTCCCACGCACTCAGATCGAGTTGCCCGCTGAGGGTCAATGGCGCGCTTCGTTGCAGGCCGTCGTTCACGAGCAGTTCGACGACGCATTCCGGCAGGTCGTCGGCACAACTTGCGTCGAACGGCACCGTGGGCAGCGCGACACTGAGATCCACTGGCTCGGTGACCGTGAGCAGCGGAGGGTTGTCGTGAATGACGCTGGCCGAGACCTCGTCGACATTGCCTCGCGCATCAGTCGCACGGATCTTGAGCGTAAAGCTCCCGGTCGGCTGACCGGCGAGCGACAGTGTGCCCACGAAACCGGGACAGCTCATCCCCATGGTGCACTGATACGCTTCGGCCGAGTAGGTCAGCGAGACCTGATTTCCGGCGAGACTGGCCGTGACGCTGCTCACCTCGTACGTCGAGTCGACGGACACGACCACCGAAACGTTATCCGAAACCAGCCCGCCCGCCTTGGGGACACGTAGCGTGACCTTGACTGGCGGCGGCGGCGGCGCTGAGACCGTGACTTGACGCGTGGTCGAGCCCGTTGCGCCGAGATTGTCTGTTACGGTCAGGGTGACGGTGTACGTACCGGCGGCTTGAAATGCGTGGACCGTCGTCACGCCAGAGCCGACCGGCGTACTGTCGCCGAAATTCCACTTGTAAGTGGAGATTGAGCCGCCGGCATCGGTGGAAGCCGATGCATCGAACTGGACCGTCAACGGCGCAAGGCCGCTGGCCGGGGTCGCAGTGAACGATGCAACCGGTTGTTCGTTTGGCGGCGGGGCAGTGCCACCGTCGCCGCCGCCCCCGCCCTCGCACGCAGCCAGCAGCGCGAAGGCCGCGAGCAGAAGCAGTGCCTTGGCTGGACGCATGATCATATGGCTGCTCCCTTGCTGTCCCCGGTCGCCGACCGCGCCGCTGTGGCCAAATATGGTGGCGGCTTGGAGTTGCCGAACCCAATAGTGCCAAGTCCTCGTACCCTCCCTCCGCTGGCCGAATGCTAGTCCTCAAGGTGCGCAGCAGGCATAGTGGAAGAGTGCACCGGGGCCGGCCCCGCGCCGGGGTTTTGTTTGCGCGTTCCTGCCACAAGTCCGCAGAGACGGTCGCCACAGGGCGCGGCAGGCTGGGGCATGGATATCGACATCCCGGCGGTGGGCGACGAGGTGGGCCTGCGTAGGCTGGCCAGGCAGGCGAGGGCGGGCGACCTGCCGTAACTCGACCTCGATCCAATTCGTCTCTAATCGAAGTGGCGCGCCCCCGCTACCAATCGAATCGAAGCGAACGGCCCCCTGGGGCCGTTCTGCTGTTCGGGCCCTGGTTGCGCTCCTCGTCCGACATTGCCACTACTTGACACCGCCCGTACGTTGGGTTTCCCATCGCTACATGAAATCACGGTTGACGGATACCGCTCGTCGCGGCCTGAGTGAAGACCTGCGGCGCATGACAGCGGAGCAGCGGCTGGCTGCTTACGTCGTCCATTGCCAGTGCATGGCTGAGCTCCGTCTGGCCGGCCGGACAGGCCGCCAGCACCCGACGAATCCCGCGCCACGCAATGCGGACTAGCGCGCCTGGCCAGTCGGCGCTGTTGATGCTGGACGTCGCTGAGCTGCTTGTGGCGAAGCGTATTCGCTACGCGGTCGTTGGTGCCATGGCGGCGGCGGTGCACGGGGTCGTACGCGCCAGCTTGGATGCGGATGCGGTCGTCGCGCTGCAGGTGCAAGAGGCCCATGACCTCCGGCGAGCGTTCGTCGAGGCGGGCTACGAAGCTGAACTTCGGGTCGGCGCTGCGTTGACGACCCGATTCCGGCACTGCTCGAGGTCCTGGACCGGCACCGCAATCGAGTCGACCTGTTGATCGGGCTCCGCGGAATGGACCCAGAGGCCATGGGCCGCACTCAGCAGGTCGCCCTGGCGGGAGCGACTCTGGAGATCGTGGGCCGCGAGGACTTCGTCGCCATGAAGGCGTTCGCGGGAGGACCCTTGGACCTGTCGGATGCGCGTGCGACCGGCCCCTCTGGGGCCGTCTTGCTCAGCGGGCAGGCTGGGCGAGAACGGTGCCGCGACTAATGACCAGGACCTTGGCCTGGCAACGCCGCATTCAGTCGCCACAGTTCGTGCACCTGTTTGAGCACGGCACTCTGGGCCGCGACGCGCATTTCCAGCCTCGAGCCGGCGAAGGCCGGAGTCTCGACCACGATGACATTGCGTGAGCTGGGTCCCGGCGTCTTGCGCCCCTCGGTGAACACCTCGCTGGCAGCGAGCAACTCATCGATGGACCCGTCACGGATCGGCCCCCCCTGCTCGTCGCGGCTGATCATTCCGTTCACGATCGGCTCACCGAAGCGCGTCTTCCCAGCCAGCCGTAGCGGCATGCCGGCGGCCTGCA
>Ga0315273_10002439_pt1 | contig 21958 bp, 20 predicted proteins | sample YL17G02_0_MG_FD_205753 | JGI IMG/M metagenome (GOLD analysis project Ga0315273, IMG submission 205753) | Sediment microbial communities from Yellowstone Lake, YNP, Wyoming, USA - YL17G02_0 | ecosystem: Environmental > Aquatic > Freshwater > Lake > Sediment | place: USA: Wyoming | collected... | reverse complement strand
GTGGTGGGGGGTGGGGCCCAATAAATCAAGTTTTTTTTTTCCCTCCCCCCCGAGCCCCCCCCCCCCCCCCCCCCTTTTTTCCGTGCGAACGCCTCTCCGTTGACGGGGGGTCGGACCACTCGTCGCATTTATATTATTTTATTAGAGAGACACCGGACCGCGGCGTACGCGCAGACGGAGTGCGTGCTCCTTTGAGCACGCCCCTCCGGTGCGCACCGCGCGGACGGGCGTCGTGAAGCCACCCCCCTTTTTCAACCCCATATATTAACTGCATTCCCATCATTCCACTGCCCCGCTTGCGCACTCTTCTTTCGCTTGCGCACTCATTACTATCTGAGAGAGAGAGAGAGAGAAAGACAGAGCGAACGAGAGAGAGCGCTTTTGTACAAGGAGCGGCGCCTTGCGACCTACACGGGAGAAGGGCGCGGCGCCCCAGCGCTGGTGGTGGTGTTGAGAAACAAACACCGATTTTCGCCAAAGTTTTTGTCACTTCTGGTTTTTTTCACGCGCCGAAATATACATCAACACCATGCTCTCCGCCCTATCCGCCCGGCCCATGGTGAGTGCGACATTATAGCACCAGCCACGCGCGGTCACGGCAGCTTTCGCACGAGTGCGCGTGTCGGCGAGAGGAGAGAGCCCGATCAACCACACAAGACTTGATTCGCGGCGGGCGCTGCCCCCCCCCTCTCTCGGCAGGTGCGCGCCCGCCACACGCCTACACCCTCCGTCCCCGCCCACGCACGCACGTACATTGTGTAGCATGACAAACAGGCGTGCGCTGGTGTCAAAATACGACGTGAAACGCGGCAGCGCTTGCCTTCCGTGAGCACCGAAAACGCTCGCTCGCCGCTCGCTCGCCTGGGCGTGCCGCTGTGTCTCCGCCCCGGCCTGCCCCCTCTCAACCTCCTCTCCCCTCTCCTCCGCTCACACACAGGCCCGCCCCGCCCTGCCCGCCACCCGGTCCACCACCCGCCGGCGCATCCCTTTCCCCTCCCCGCCCAAGGCCCTGGACCTGGACTGGTCCGACCCGGACACCCTGACGGGCGCGGCGGGCGCGGTGCTGGGCCTGCTGGTCGGCATTGGCGCCCCGCTCTTCTACATCTCCCGGGATGAGAAGGATGAAGGTGTGTGTGGAACGCGCAAAGGGAGCCCGAGCGAGCGAGCGAGAGAGGGGGCCAGAGAACGCGCGCGTGTTGTGCGTGTGCGTATGCGGGTGCCCTCGCACGGACGACGCCCCCCGTCCTCACACGCACCCCCTCTCCCTCCCTTTCCCCGCCCCTCTCACAGCCCGCCTGGATGAGCTGCGCGCGCTCAACCGCAAGACCTTTGAGGAGACGGGCGCCTACATGACGGAGGAGGAGATCAAGGCTTTCCGCCAGCCCCGGTGGACGGACCGCCGCGAGTTCGTGGATGATGACTAGATACACGATGGAGTTGTTGACAGCCACCTGCCACGGGGGCGCGGAGGGAGAGTCCTCCGTTTGTGGAAAATGAGATTGAGATGAGGGGGAGAGAGAAAAAATGATGAGACAGAATGATTTTTTTGAGATTTGTCCCTGGGAGGAGCCTGCATCGTCCAGAGAGAGATAAAGAGAGTGAGGCGTAGGGCGCTTGCTGGCCGCGTGTGTGAAAGAAGAGAGAGAAGGCGTTTGTTGTGTGACGCACACTGCACATGTCACCGCACACTGCGGCGAGGTTAACGTCAGGGCTGTTTCTGTCACAGCTTCGCGCACTTTCGTGAAGCGCGATTTCCACGCACGCCCCGCCTCCTCCCACCTTTTCCGGTCCGGGACGACATTAGACAGTCTCTCCTTTACCTTGCATGCGTGTCGCTGCCAAGCCAAAGCACGGCCCGCCCCTCCATCGGCCCCCTTGCTCCGGCAGGAAAATGAGCGCGCCGCTGCCGCCGCACGCGGCCGGGCGCTGGCCGGCAGGGCCGGCGCCGGGCGTGCTGGCCTTTCTCCTGGTGCTGCTTTTCGCGGGCCAAGGTGTGTGTGTGGAGAGACGGAGCATCATGCCAGTGTGGTTTGGAGGGTGGGAGAGAGACGGGGCAACGTGCCGCCGGTGAGAGAGGCTTCCCTGCCGACCCGACATGCGCCAGGCTAGCCTACCCCGACCCTCTCATCCACTCTTGCCCCACTTTTTTCACAGCCTCGGCCGCCCGCACCCTGAAGCAGGCCTTTACGGGCGGCCTGTCCACCTTCGTCCTCCCCCCCATCGGCGCCCGCCTGCCGCCCGGGTCCATCAACTCCAACATTCCGGGCCTGTACTCCTCCCCTGCGACGGGCTCCCTGCCCTTCAACACGCTGATCGCCCGCATCCTGCCCCAGTTCGCGCCCGGCACGCCCGCCCAGCTGGTCCAGAACAACCCGTTCGCCTTCATTGCCAACCCGAACGGTGGGCCCCTGGGTCAGTTCCTGCTGTGGTGGGGCGGCAACGCGCGGCCCATCGCGCTGCCGACGCTCCCCACCCCGACCGGCCCATCGGGCGCGGCCCGCTACGACTTCAACAACCCGGCCACCTTCGCCCTGCGCGCGTCGGGGCAGATTGACACGAACCAGCTGACGTTTGTGAATTTTGTAAGTTATGAGGAGCGAGCAGGGCGGGGCGCGTGGGCGCGAGCGTGGGCATGCGTGCCTTTCCATCTCTCTGTCCTCACACCTTTTTTTCCATTCCCTCAAACAAACAGGCCGGCAACCCGGCGGGCACGATCACGCCGCCGGTTCCGTGATGTTGGTTGTGTCTGCCTTTGCTCTCTCTCTGCATTACTCGAGAGAGAGAGAAAGAGAGAGTCCTGCCTTGTGTAATTCTTTTGCCTAGCGTCGTGAAAACGAGAGAGAGCGCACGCGAGAGAGAGAAAATGGATGGAGAAGGTTGCGGAAAACTGCTGCCTGCCTGCACTCTCTCAACCCGCCCCCGCGTCTCTCCCCTCACCGCGTGCGTCGCGCCGGTTTTTATAGCGTCCACACACACACACCATTGCCCCCCCCACCCCCACTCCACACACTCACCAATGGCCGACCCGTCTCCACTCCCTTCTCCCACCCTCCACTTTGCGGTCCGCAACCCGGCCCGCCCCGGCGCGGTCGCCGACGTCCTGTCCGTGCCGGCCAGCGCGAGCGTGGGCGACGTCAAAGCCGCCCTGGCGGCCCAGTATGAAGGGGCGCCTCCGCTGGCTAGCCAGACGGTGCGCGTGAGGGGTGTGTTGAGGCATGGGCGCCCTCTGCGCGCGACGGAAAGAGAGACGCGCGCGAATCGGATGGAGCGCGCTTTCTCACGCTCCCTCTCTCCCGCTTGCCCTATCTCCTTACAGCTCATCTACGCGGGCCGGGTCCTGAGGGACGATACCCTGCGCCTGGTGGACGTCCTAGGATCAATGGTGAGTGCCGAGATTTTGGGGGGTGAGGCTGGCGCGTTGCTTTTTCTTTTTTTTGTTCCCCTTCTCAACCGTCTCTCTCCATCCTTACACCCTTTTCCCGTTTCCTCGTCAGGCCGCCGAGCCCGGCCCGCACGCCCTGCACCTGGTCATCAAGGCGCCCGCAGCAGCAGCTCCACCACCACCCTCGCCCCCGCCTGCCTTTGCCTTCAACGGCCCGGCCGGCGCCGCCGCCGCGGCGGGGCCGTCTGCTCCCTCGCAGTCCACTGCCTCGGCTGCGACGACGGGTGCTGCTGCTGCTCCGGCCGAGGCGGCGGCGGCGGCGGCGGCGGCGCCCGGCCCGGATGCTGAGCCCGTGCCTGCTGCTGCTGGTGGCGGTGCTGGTGCGAGCGCGAGCACCACCACCCCGGCGCCGCCCCCACCCCCTCTCTCCGCCCCCCCTCCCCCGCCGCTCACCCCAGCCACCGCCGCCGCCGCGGCCTCCTCACCCGCCTCCTCCATCATTGGCTACCTTCCCATCATGCTGGTGCCCATCGCGTCCGACGCCGCGGCGGCCGCGGCCCTGGCGGCCGCGGGCGTCCCCGCCATCGCCTCGGTCGGGCCGCCTGGCGGTGGCGGCGCTGCCGGGCTTTTGGACCCGGCCGCCGCGTGGCGGGCGGGCGTCCTCGCGGCCCTGGGCCGGGAGGGCGGGCCCCTCGCGGATGTGGCCGCCCGCATGCGGGCGCTGCGAGCGGGAGGCGGGGTGGGTGCGGGCGTGGGCGTGGGCGCGGCCGGTGCTGGCGCCCCACCCGCGCGCGGGCCGGCAGGCGCCCCGCTACGCCCCGGCGCCGCGCCTGCTGCCGCGCCCGGTGGTGGTGGTGGGTTCCGCTGGAATCTGGAGGCCCGGGCCGCCGTCCAGGTAGCCCTGGTGGCCATCGTCCTGTGGCAGCACGTGCCCGCTCGCCGCCTGGCCGGCCTGGCCGCGGGCGGGGCCCTGCTGCTGGCCGCCCGCCACCCGGCCGTCCGGGAGGCGGCCGCCCGCTACCTGGCGCCGCCGCCGCCGCCTGCAGGGGCGGGCGGTGGCGGTGCTCCTGCTGGTGGTGGTGGTGGTGCCGGTGCTGGTGCTCCGGCCGCGCAAGCGGAGGGTGAGGGCGACGCACCTGCTGCTGTTGCTGGCGCCGCCGCCGCAGCTGCTGCCCCTCCCCCTCCGCCCCCTCCTCCTCCACCCCCGCGCCGGGGCGTGCTCGAAGAGATCCGGGCCCTGGTCATCGGCCTGGTGGCCTCCCTCCTACCCGGATGGCCGGGCGAGGAGGGCGGGGCGCGGCCGCACCAGGCTTGAACAATGATGAAGAGAGTGTAGAACGGTTTTTCACACACGAACACAGTCACGACCCCTCTCTCTCTGTTGCGTCACACCGGCGGCAAGCGCTCGCTCAAGAAGGCGGCCACATCACTCAACTCCGCAGGGCAGGCACTGTGGCCCATGCCACCGTACGTCTTGAACGCGACCGGCACGCCCGCGGCCTTGAGCGCGTCCGCCGACGCGACGCCAAAGCCGTACTTCACGACCTGGTCCGCGTCGCCGTGGCAAAACAGGACGGGCGTGGCGGCGTTGGCGGGGGTGGTAAGGGGCGGGGCGGAGGGGTTGGTGGTCATGGGCAGGTAGCCGGACATGGAGATGACGCCCGCGAGCTGAGAAAGGTGTGAGAGAATGGGAGGGAAGGTTGAACAAACAAAACCATGGGTGACCCGCGCTCCCCTCGCTCCCCTCTCTCTTTCGCGCCTTACCTTTCCAGGCACTTTCCCTAACATCGCCAGGGCCATCGCCCCGCCCTGGGAGAAGCCAGCCATGACGACCCGATCGGGCGCAATGCCGACCTCGGCCATCGTCTTCTCCAGCAGGCCGTTGATGTAGGCCGCGGACGCCGCGACGCCTGGCCCGTCCTCGCGGCCCTGCAGGGAGTCCAGGGAGTGAATGTCGTACCACCCAGGCATGGCGTAGCCGGCGTTAAGGGAGATAGGCCGCGTCGGCGCGGTCGGCAGGATGAAGCGGGCGTAGGGTAGGGCGGACCGGAGCTGGTAGGCGACGTCCTCCCATCCGGCCTGGTGAAAATGAGAATGGGGTCGAGGTTGAAAAAATGAAACGCGCGTCTTCCCTTCCCCTCTCAATTCAATTTCTTAACTCTCAACTCACCGCCGTATCTCCGAGCCCGTGCATGATGAACACAGCCGCCGTCGGCTTGCCCCCCGCCTTGGGCTCGATGACCGTGGGGCGCGGGTACGAGAGAGAAGCCATTCCGACGCCGGAGGAAGACGAAAACGCGCGGTGCTGCTGGAAACTGTGGCGGCGGGGCTGCAGGGATGGCTGGGGCGAGGCGCCGGTCGTCGGGGCGAGGCGGGGCGAGGCGGCCGGGCGGATGGAGGACAGGAGGGCGAGGGAGGTGACGAGGCGGAGGGCCATACTTGTTCAGTGTGGAGAGAGAATTGAGAAAGAAAATACACCTCAGTTGCCCTCTCCCGCCCCGGGAAGACCGCAGAGGGGCCCCGCGTACGCTTCCACCGCCCTCGCCCGCTCGCAGGCGCACGCACAATTCGCACTTATATCCCCCGCTGGTAATAGACGAGCACCACCGCCCCCCCCCCCCCCCCCTCCGTGCAAAGCGCGAACCCATTCAAGACGACACTTCTTTCAACCCCCCCCCTTCATCATGAACGACGAGCTGCGCAAACGCCTGGACGACTTCCGCAAGCGCCAGGCCTCCACCGCCAATGCCAACGCGTCCATCGAGGCCGAGCGGGCCCGGCGCAAGGTGACGGCGGCCAAGGCGGCGGCCACGCGGGCCGCGACGATCACGGCCAAGGCCAAGGCAGCGCGCGAGGCGGCCGCGGCTTCTGCGGCGGCGGCCGGTGGTCCGGGCCCGGCCTCCACCTCCGCCGCCCCGCCGGGTCCCCCCCGGGTGAGCGGGCGGCCGCCCGGCCGGGGGGGGGGGGTGCCCCTGGCGTCGCCGCTCATGTAAAAAAACGACTTACTGGGGGGGGGGAGAGACGGGGGGGGGGGGGGTCTCTCTCTCTCTCAACCCTGCCCCCCTCCCCTCAGCCCCCCTTTTTTTTTTTTTTTCCTTTCCTCTCACCCATTCTCACTGTCACCTCCTTGCAGGACGCCCTCGACGCCCTGATGGCCTCCCGCGCCCCCATGCCCGCCCCTGCCCTCGCGGCCGCCTGCGGGCACGACACCTCGCCCGGCTCCGCCCTCGCCGCCGCCCTGGAGGCGTCCGCCAAGGCCAAGGCCCACGTCCCGCCGCCCGGGGCGCCCGCGCCCGCCTCCTATTCGTACGTCCCCGCGCACGCCGCCAAGGACAAGGCCGGCCTAGTGGCCGCGGTGCTGGCCTACCCTGACGGCCTGCGCGAGTCCGACCTGGCGGACGCCTACCCCGACGCCCGGGCGGACACGGTCGCCCTGGTCGCGTCGGGGGAGCTGTGGTCTCTGCCCGACCCTGACGGCGGCGCGACGCTCTTTGCGCGGGAGGTGCCGCCACTCATCAACCCGGACGCGGACGTGACTGGTGCCTGGCATGTGGATGCCCAAGCCCCGGCCGACCCGGGCGCCTTTGACGCCGCCCTGAAGCGGGCGGGCATCCCGCCCGCCCCCCGCCGCCTGCCCGCCCGCCTGTGGGCCGGGATGGCGGCCGCCCGGCGCCGGCGGGGGGGGGGCGGGGCGGGGGCGGCCCCACGCGCGCCGCGCGTCACCACAAACTTGCATATGCCGGAACTTTTTGCGGCGGGAGGGCCGACCTCGATCGACGGGTAGTGTAGAGAGGTGGGGAGAGAGAGCGACGTGTGTGTAGAATCTTCCCTTTCTCCACTCTCATTTTGTGTGTTTTGTAAAGTCATTCACCCGCCCGCCGCCCACGACGCCCACGACGTCAACGAACTCAACACCCCGGCATCCATTGTCCCCCCCGCCCCAGCCGCCTTGGCCAGCGCGGCCTCGCACCGGGCCACCTCGGCAGGCGAGAAGTGGAGGAGGCGGGCGATGACTGGCAGGACCGCCAAGCCGGCTGCCGGCCCGTTGGTCGCCTCGCCCGGCCCGCCCGCCTCGAACAGTTTCACCAGGACGGCCTTCAGGTAGTCCACATCGGAAGGCGGGGTGGAGCCGTCGACCATGCGCCGCTCGCCCGCGGCGGCCAGGGCTTTGCCAAGGCCGGCCGCGCGCGCGGCCGCCCGCTCGGCCTCACGCAGGGCCTCCTTCAAGACCGCCTCCTGTTCCGCCCGCAGACGGGCTTCCGACCGGGCGTCCTCCAGCTCAGAACGCAGGGCCACCGCCTCCGCTTGGGCGGCGGCCGTGGCTTCCGCCAGGCGCAGCGCCGCCGCAGGCTCGCCCAAAAAGGCGGAGGTGCCCTGGCCGGGCGTGAAATCGCCGCCCACGCCCACGCCGCCCAAGCCTGCCAGGGCGGCGGCGAGGGCGGGTGGGGGCGGGGGAGGGGCGCCGCGGCCCGACCCGGTCGTGCCGGGCGTGCCGCCGTCGCCGCCCGCGCCACCACCCACGGCCCGCAAGGCAGCGGCTGCACTGCCGGTGGTGGGCGGGCCCAACCCGGACGCCCCGGCCAGCCGCCGCGCATTGGATGCGAACGACGCGGACCCGGGCGGGGGGTGGGAGTCGGACCGGCCGGAGGGCGGGGTGGCGGTGGCGGAGGGGGATGGGTTGACGGCGGCGGCAGGCCCACCGCCGCCGGCCGTGGTGCGGACGGGCGCGGGGCGGGCCGCGCGGTCAGCGGCCGCCGTGGCGGCCGCCTCAGCCTCCGTCGCCCGCGCTCGGGCCTCACCCACCGCCACCTGGGCGGCCTCCAAGTCAGACCGCAACGCCGCGGTCTCAGCCGCAGAGGCGGCGACGGCCGCATCCCGGGCAGTCTCGGCCTGGGCCGCCGCCGCCCGGGCGGCAGCCGCGTCCGCCCTGGCGGCAGCGGCGCTGGCGGCCGCCCCGTCTGCCCGCTCCCGCTCCGCCGCAGCCTCCGCCCGGGCGGCGGCCGTCGCGGCGGCGGCCGCGGCGGCGGCGGGGCCGGGGGAGGCAGCCGCGGCGGCGGCCGCGGCCTCCGCACGAAGGGACGCGGCCCGGCTCTCCAGGGCCTCATACCTCGCCCGCCACTGAGCCGCGGCCGCGTCGGCGGAGGTGGCCGCGGCTTGGGCGGCCTCCGCCTGCGCGGCCGCAGCGCCGGCCCGGGTGTCAGCTTCCGCAGAGGCAGCACGCCCAGCTTCAGTCGCCGCCGCCGCTTCCGCAAGCGCCGCCTCCGCCTCCGCCCGCGCGGCCGCAGCGTCGGCGGCCGCGCCCGCCGCGCCTGCGGCCGACGCCTCTGCCGCGGCCGCCCGGGCGGCCGCCAGGTCGGCGTCCTTGGCTTGCAGGAGGGCCGCGGCGCGTGCCTTGTAACCCTCCAGCTCAGTGGTCGCCACCGCGGCGGCGGCTGTCGCGTCGGCGGCCTCTTTTTTAGCGACCTCCGCCTCACCCCGCGCCCTCTCCGCCTCCGCTTCCGCCTCTCCCTTGGCCGCCGCCGCGCCCGCCGCCCGCCGCTTCAGGTCCGCCAGCGCCCGCTTAATCTTTTCCCGGTCGGCCTCCCGGGCAGCCCTTTCCGACGCCAATTCGGCGGCCAGCGCGGCAGCGGCGGGCCCGTCGGTGGCAGCGGACGCTGTGGCAGCCCTCGCCTCGGCCTCCGCCGCCTCTGCCCGGGCCGTCGCGGCGGCGGCCGCCGCTTCGGCCTCCCCTTTCGCAGCGTCCGCGTCGGCTTGCGCTCGGGCGGCCTTGAAGGCAGCGGCCTCGGCGGCCTCCGACCGGCCCCGGGCGTCCGCGAGGGCGGCTTGCGCCGTGTCAGCCCGCGCTTTCTCGCCAGCCAGCGCCGCTTCCGCAGCCCGCGCCCGTTCCTCCGCGTCTGCAGCGGCTGACCGGACGGCCTCGTCGGTAGAGGTGGCGGCCTCGCCCTGGGCGGCTGTCGCGGAGGCGAGGTCGGCCTCCAGCGCCGCTTTGGAGGAGGTCAGGGACGCGACTTCAGCCTCCAGGCGGGCGAGCGTGGCAGCCGCCTCTTTTTTTTCAGCCCCCTCCTCGCCGCCATTCTCCTCCCCCGGTTTGGCTGCAGCCGCCGTCACTGCCGCCGCAGCTAGGTCGGTCTGCAGGGAGGCAATTGTTGCCTGGGCTTCCTCCAGGGCGGCGGCGGTGGAAGGGTCGGCCTCGGTAGCAACCATTTCTTTGGCCTTGCTCTCTCTTTCAGCCACAGCCTTCTCTGCCTCGGCTTTCGCGGTGGCCGCCTCAGCCCTAGCCGCGGCCAGCTCGGTCCGCAAAGCCTCAGCGTTTGCCTGGGCGGCTTCCAGATCTGCTGCGGACGGGTCAGCTGGAGGCGGCGGCGGCGCTGCGCCCACCACTGCCTCCCTTGCCGCCGTGGCCTCTGCTTCGGCCGCGTCCTTGGCGGCCGCTAGCTCCCGAACCGCCGCCTTCAACGCCGCCAGCTGTTCCTCCGCGCCGGTGGCCCGGTCTCCCGCCTCGGCCGCCACTGCCAGCGCGGCCTCCCGCGCAGCAGCCACCTCGGCCGCCGCGGCAGACGCCGCCTCCGCCCGCGCCGTCTCCTCCGCCAAGTCCGCCAGCGCTCGGCGCAGCTGGGCCGCCATGGTCTCGGCCTCGTCCGCCGCCGCGGCACGCCGGGCCTCCGCGTCGGCGGCCGCCGCGGTGGCGGCGGACCCGGCCGAGGCGGCGGCCGTGAGCTCGGCCAGGCGGGCGTCGCGGGTCTTCAGTTTCTTGAGAGCCTGGATGGAAAAAGGGGGAGAGCAAAGGTTGATGAGAGAAAAAGACAGGAGGGAGCGTGTGCGTCCCCGATCGAAGGTCCCACCTTCGTGGTGCGCCTACACCGGGTCGGCAAGAGGGTGCCTGAGCCCCCCATGGTGTGCCGGCCCGGCATTGCCGGCGCAGCCGGCGCGTTGGGAGGCGCACATACGCCACCCCTCCCTCGGCGCGCGCGTTTTGATTCAACTCACGTCGACGAACAACGCTTGCAGCTCCGGCAGCGACTTTGCGGCCACCGAGTCCGGGATGCGGACTTTGCTAGGGGAGGGAGTGGTAGCCATTTTGGTATTGGTGGCTCGTGTGTGTGCGCACTCGGGTGTGAGAGCGCGGCCTCGCCCGGCGCGCGGAAGAGAGAGTGAGAGAGTGGCCGGGGCCCTCGCGCGAAGGTAGTGTGAGAGCACCAGAGGGACTTTGCCTCCTCTTTTTTTTTTGCCTCCGCCCGCGGGCAAGCCCCCAATAAAATGCTTCCGCGGTGGGGAATTGCCCTTGCAGGCGCCCTGCTTTACAAGCTGTTCAGGCGTGACCGCCGGCAGAGAGTGCCGTTCACCGGGAGAAAGTGAGTTATAAAAGCGCACTGCTCCCCGGGAGCACGCGGGGTCGCGAGGGTCGAGCGCATTGTAGTCGCCCCACCGCGGCGCAGGGCTCCTGCCTGCGCCCACAACACGGACCCGCCTATCAGGGCGGCTGAGAGATAATGTAGGGGCAGTGTCAGCGCAGCTATCGTAGCCATAGCTTGCTGCCTGAGACGAAGAAAGCGCTCTCTCTTCGCTGTCCGCGACCTGGCCGCTGCTCCCCTTGACCCGGCTTTTTTCTTTCTTACCACCTCAGCAAACCGCCCGCCCACCTCTCTTTCCGTTCACACACGCCCCCCCGCCTCTCAATCTCTCTCTCTCTTTCTCTCTCTCTCTCTTCCGTCCACACACGCCCACAAGGCACGTCGTCCTCATCCCCGAAGCCGTCGAGCGCGCCCTGGGCGACACGACCTTCGCCAAGCTCATGGCCACTAAGCGCCGCCTCCCGGACTCGCACCCTTCCTCCCAGCGCGTCAACCGGCTGGGCGCGCGGTTGGCACGCCTGGCCGCCGTGGGCGACGGCGGAAAAGGCTACACCGACCACTTGGCTGACTGTACCTGGCGCTTCGTGGTCGTCGCCGACCCGGAAATCAATGCGTGCGCGCTTCCCGGCGGGAAGGTGCTGGTCAACTCGGGGTTGGTTGACCGGTTTGAGGGCGACGACGACGCCTTGGCCTTTGTCATCGCCCACGAGATCGGGCACGTCACGGCTCGCCACTCAGCCGAACAGCTGACCCTGTCTGCTGCCACGCAAGTCATGTCAGCCGTCGCCAAGGCGGCCGCGGCCGCGACCGGCGCGCTGGGCTCCCTCGACGCGCGCACGAGTGAGAGCTTCGAGGGCCTGATGGAGATGGGTCTGTTCCGCCCGCGCTCCCGGGAACAGGAGTTCGAGGCGGACGCCATCGGCGTGGAGCTGTGCCGGCGCGGCGGGTTCCAGTCCCCGGTCGGCGGGCTGACCGTATTTCGGTGCTTTGACGAAATGGCGCGGCAGCGGGAGGGGCCCGGCTCCCAGATGGAAAAGTTCTTCTCGTTCATGTCCACGCACCCCACGCCACGCGACAGGGCGCTCGCGGTGCAGGAGCGCGGCCAGCTGATGGCGGCAGGGTGAAGACGGGGTAGAGGAGGGAAGGAGGAGGCGGCGGAGGGGTGCAGTGTGGGGTGTCATTAAAATTGTGGTGTGAGTACTTCGTGGTGCGCGTTCCCTCTACAACTCTCTCCCCACTGCCCGTCGGGCCCGTCGCGCACGCCCCCGCGCCAGAATGGCCGCTCAATACTGGTGCGTGGCCAGGCTGTCCAAGAGGCCCGTCGCGTACGCCCACGCCAAGATGGCCGCCGCCGGCCCCAAGAATGCGACCGTCGCCCCGACCAGCAAGGGCGTGTCGTCGCGCGCGTCCTCCACCGCGTTGCGCTCCGCCCGGGCGGCCAGGCGGACGGCCTGCTTGCGGGCCTCATTCTCAAAGGCGACCGCTTCCCGGCTGGGCAGGTAGGAGGAGGGGGTGGTGGCCACGTCCGGGATGTCCGGGGCGGTGGTGGAAGGCAGCGGGGCGCTCTCGCCCTCGCCCTCGCCCTCGCCCTCACCATCCGCCTCCGTGGCAGCCTTTTCTTGGGCCTCCACCCACGCCGCGATCGCGTCCGCCGAGATGGGCTCTGCAAACTCCATTTCCAGGGTGACGCTCCGGGTTACGCGGATCAGGTCCCGCACCCGGGAGATGGGGGCGTTGCCCGGCGTGAGCGCCCACCGCTCGCCCGGCCGCGTGGGGTGCGGGAGGGACACCAGGCGGGTGCCCGGGACGATGCCCCCGCCAGAGGCCGCCGCAAGTTCTTCTGCGACGGCCGTGACCACGATGGCGGGCGCGGACCCGTCCCAGATTTCGGCCAGGCGCAGGCCGGACCGGGCGGCGGCGGAGGTGAGGGTGAGGGTGAGGGTGGGCGGAGGTTGGGGAGGTTGAGGCGCGGTTGGGGCAGGCGTCAGCGCCTGGGGGGCGGGGGGCGAGGCGGGGGTGGTTGGGGCCGCCTCAGCATTCGCCCGGGCCTGTGTCTCGCTCGCCAGCGCGCGCAGGGGTGACACGTCATGCTGGCCACGCCTGGCCGGGCGGGGCAAGGTGAAGCGGGCGGGCGGGCGGGAGAGGGACGGCATTTGGTAGCAGCGCGGTTGTGTTGGAGAGAGTGTGGGAGAGCGACCACGACGCCCAATCTTTGTTTCTTTCTTCTTTTCGCGCCCTCAAGACGATGGCCGCCCTCGCCCGCACCCCGCTCCTGTTGTCCGGCCGCGGCAACATCCGGTCTACTCGCATGCCCACCCTGCTTCCGTCCCGGCTCCCCGCTCGCGCGGTCGCGCCCCCGACCACCTCGACGATGGGCCGCCCCGAGTCGGAGGGGGTGCTCAGCGCCGTCGCGGACGCGGGCCGCTCGCTGGAGCCAGCCAAGCTGCCGGACACACCTTCCAAGGCACCGTTTACGGAGGAGCGGCTGATCCAGATGGCCAAGGTGAGAAGCGAAAGATGAGATGAGATGGGAGAGAGAGAGAGCCGGGGAGAGGTTTCCGCTCTCGCGCCCGCCGCCCCCCCGCTCAACCTTCCACCCCCACGCACAACAGGACCTCTTCGCCACCGACACCGGCGTCCGGGGCGGCCCGTCCGCGGAAGCCCTCCTGTCCGACGACTTCCGCTTTGAGTTCCCGGTGGTGTCCCTGCCCAAGGACGAGTACTTGAAGGCGGTGCGCTCGTTCTCGCTGCGGGACGCCATCCCCAACCTGAACGCCCACCCCTACGGCTGGCAAACTGACCCGTACGAGCCGCACCGCGTCTGGTTTTTCATCCGGACGGCGGGCACAGCGACCGGCTCCCTCAACTTTTTCGGGAAGAAGATCGCAGTCAAGGAACCGCCGGCCGTCGTGCAAGGCGCGCCGGAGATCTGCTCCTACACCTTTGCGCCCGACGGCCGTTGCACCGCCTTCACGGGCGGATACGTGGCCGACCGCCGCGTCGGAAACACAGGCGGCCTCGGCGCCGTCTTTGGTATTCTCCACGCCCTGGGCGCGCCCGTCCCCAAGCCGGGGTCCCTGGGCTTTGCGATCGCGTCCCTGGTGCGCAAGGTGACGGCCGTGCTGGGTGGCCTCGTGTCTGCGGTGACTGGGGGCAAGAAAAAGGAGGCGACGGCGTAGGCTTATGGAGTTCGCCGCCGCCGCGGCCGCGTGTGCGTGTGCATGTGCGTGTCTTCTGTAAAATGCGTCGTCCTACTCTTTCTTTTCTACACACGCGTCCTCGACTCACTCACTCCTGTTTTGTTTTCCTTCATCGCGCTCTCCACCCGGCTCCGCTGAACGAGCGCCTCCACCACCGCCGCCCGCAAGCCCTCCCCTTTGTCGCCCCCCAGCTCGGCGGGCGAGCTGGTCAGCAGGTACCGGTCCAAGCCCCCGGCTTTATCCACATTGCGCAGGGCGGCCGCCGTCACCCGCACCTTGACAGCCCGCCCCAACGCCGCGCTCCACAGGCTGGCCGGCTGGGCGTTGGGCTTCCACACCCGGCGCGACCGGTTGCCGCCGTCCTCGGACACCCGGTTGCCGGAAAGTATGGTTTTGCCGGCGTATAGGCCGCGCCCGGTGCGGCGGGCGATGGTGCGGGCCAGGGCCGCGGCGGCGAGGATTTGGGTGGTGAGGGGCATAACTTTTGTTTTTTAATAGCGGAGGTTGGAGCAAAAGAGCCGCCGCCGGGAATCGGAGAGAGTGCGCCTTTTTTAGGGGGGGGGGCGTGCAAGGAGGAGATTTACTACGGCGGTCCAGCGGAAAGGCAAGATCTGGCAAGCAATGGGAAGAGGTGGGCGAGAACAGGTGGAGAGGCTGCTTTTGTGTGCCCCCCCCTGCACGGCGATGAGAGGAGAGGGGATATGGAAAATGGCTGATAGAGTAGTCGGAAGACGTCTCCACAACGCGTCGGGCGGCTCTCAACTAAAATACACACACGCACCGCGCGCGCACGCACGCCTCATCCTGCTACCCCAGGCGCGCACAACGCAAGCTCCTTGCTCGCCACACACCCGCAACCCCTTTCACTCCACGGACAAGAGAATGCGCCCCGCCGCCCTCCTCCCGACGGCGGCGACGGCGCGGCCGCCGCTGCCACCCGCCGGGCGGCGGCTGGCGCCCAGGTGAGAGCGGCTAGGGGAGTGGCGCCGGCACGCATGGCTTGTCAGAGCCGTGCCCTTGCTCCCTTGTGCACGCTGGCTTTGTCAGTGCCGCAGGTCGCCCGGTGCGGGCGGGCGGAAAAGGCAAAAAAGCCGCCATTGCAGCTAAAAGAACACCCGCTCACACCGTTTTCATCTCTCTCTCCAACAGCCCGGCCACGCCCTCCACCCGTCACGCGCGTGACGTGTCCGCGGCGGCCAAAAAGATCAAGGGCTCCAAAGTGTCGCAGGCGGCCCTGGAGAGCTTGGCCGCGTTTGAGGTGAGGGAAGGGGAGAGTGTCTAGTAGCTAGTCGAGAGCGGCACGACTTTGTGGGCGCGCTGCCGCACCACGCCCTGCCTTCCCGCGCGCCCAGCCTCGCCGGTGCGTGCGTGTGGGCTAATGCTCAGCCGAGCTGCATGGCGACGTGGGCGCCGCGGAAATGAAAGCCCTCTCACCACACCATCCAATAAATTCTCAACCTTCCAGGCAAAGTCTGCTCCCTCCGCCGCGGACGACTCACCCTTCCCGGACGGCGCCGCCGCCGCTAAGAAGAAGAAGAAGGCAAAGGCCAAAGAGCCAGCGATGTCGGCGGAGGAGGAGGCGGAGGAAGCCGCCATCGTGGCGGCGGAGGCCGCGGCCGAAGCGAAAGCCCAGGCGAAGCAGGCCGAGGCGGCGGCCCAGGCGGCGGCGGCAGCGGCGGCGGCGGCCGCGGCGGCGGCCACACCGGCGGCTGGCCCGTCAACAAACGACACTGACACGCCTGCCGCCCCTGTTCTTGCTGCTGTCGTGGGAGAGGAAGTGCCGACCACGTCCCCCCCTTCCACCTCCACCTCCGCCGTCACAACGCCCGCCCTGGCCGCCCGCAAGGCCCGGGGTGGCGGGTCGGCTGCGGCCGCTGCGGCCGCGCAGACTGTCCCGTCCGGCATCCGCCTGGAGAACGTGTCCATCACCTTCAAGAATGCACAGGTCCTGTCCAACGTGACCTGGGATGTGAAGGCGGGCGAGCGGGTCGGCCTGGTCGGCGTCAACGGGGCCGGGAAAACGACGCAACTCCAGATCATCGCGGGCGCGCTGGACCCTGATGATGGCGTCATCCTCCGCCAGTCGCCCTCCATGAAGATCGCGTACCTGACCCAAGAATTTGACGTCTGCCCCACCCACACCGTGCGCGAGGAGTTCATGAGCGCGTTCTCGGACCAGATGGCCTTGCTGAAGCGGACGGAGGAGGTCCAGACCGCGCTGGAGGGGGTGGGGTCGGACATGGTCAAAATGGCGCCCCTCCTCGACGAGCTCGCCGACCTGACGGCCGCCGCGGCCGACCTGGACATGGGCTTGCTGGACAAGCGGGTGGATGCCATGATGCCGGCCCTGGGCTTCGGGCCGGACGACAATGACCGCCTCGTCGCCTCCTACTCGGGCGGGTGGCAGATGCGGATGTGCCTGGGCAAGATCCTGCTGCAAGACCCGGACCTCCTGCTCCTGGACGAGCCGACCAACCACCTGGACCTGTCCGCCATTGAATGGTTGGAGGGCTACCTCAGGAACGAGGCGGGGTCGGTCCCCATGGTCATCGTCTCGCACGACCGGGAGTTCCTGGACCGGCTGTGCACGAAGGTCGTGGAGACGGAGCGCGGCGTCGCGACCAGTTACAAGGGAAACTATTCAGCTTACATCGCCGCCAAGGCCGAACGCACGGCGGCCGCCTGGGTGGCCTGGGACCGCCAGCAAAAGGAGGTGACCCGCCTGCGGGAGCTGGTCACCCGGCTGTCGGGTGGGGCCCAGTCGGGGCGGGCGGCGGGCGCGGCCAAGGACCTCGCCCGCCTGACGGGCCCGGATGCCCTTCCCAAACCCTTCACGGAGCGTAAGCGCGCCTTTTCCTTCCCGGCCGTCGACCGCATGGGCGCGTCCGTCCTGTCCGTCAAGAACCTCACCCACGGCTACGGCGGGGCCGCCCTGTTCAGTGGGGCCGACCTGGAGGTCGCCAAGGGCGAGCGCCTGGCCATCATCGGGCCCAACGGGGCGGGCAAGTCGACCTTCCTGCGCCTGGTCATGGGGACAGAAGCGCCCGGGTCGGGGAGTGTCGCCCTCGGCCCGCACGGCATCAACGCCAACTACTTCGAGCAAAACCAGGCGGAGGCCCTGAGACCGGACCTGACCGTCTTGGAGACCATCCAGCGGGCGGCGGTGGAGGCGACGGACATGGAGATCAAGGCCCTGCTCGGGCGCATGCAGTTTGGCGGGACGGCCATGGACAAGCTGGTCCGCGTCCTGTCCGGGGGTGAGAAAGCCCGCCTCGCCCTGGCCACGTTCATGGCGTCCGCGGGCACTTTGCTCGTCCTGGATGAGCCCACCAACCACCTGGACATTCCGAGCAAGGAGATGCTGGAAGAAGCGCTGCGGGCCTTTGGCGGGGCGGTGATTGCGGTGTCACACGACCGCTATTTCTTGCGCCGGGTCGCGACGCGCGTCGTCTCCATTGACGCCGGCGTCCTGGTGGATTACGAGGGCGACTACGCCCACTTCCTGGAGCGCAACACGGGCGAAGCGGCCGTCATGGCGGCCAAGGCGGCGGCGGACAAGGTGGACGCGCAGGGGCGGATCAAGGCCAAGTCAAAACAGTCCAAGGCCGAAAAGATGCTGGATAAAAAGGCCAAGGCCAAATCCTTTGCGGCGGGGGGCGGGGAGAAAAAGGCGGGCAAGAACGCCAAGCGGTGGAACTAGGGAGAGGGATGGAATGGGCTGGTTGATGCGCGGACAGCGATGGGGTCTTTCTGGTTGGGCGTGTTGGGGCGGGTGTTTTGGGGGGGGAGGGGGCGTGGATGGAGGTTTAGATTGGAGACGAAAACGAAAATCAACAACAAACTGTTTTTTTTCTGTTCACTCTCCCTCCGCCAGTAGCATGTTGGGCACGCCCTTCACGACGGGGAATCGGCGCCCACTGCCCGGGCAGACCAGGGCGCCTTCGGCCAGGCAGACCTCCAGGAGGGCGTGGTGGAGGGACCGCAAGAAGGTGTCGTCCTCCAGCTGGGCCGGGGTGGGCGGGTCGGCTGGAAGCGGCGGGTCCGCACCCAGGGCGGCCGCGCCCGCCACCAGGGCAGGCCAGTCCAGGCGGGGCAGGATGTGGCGTAGGAAGGCCGCGTCAAAGTCGGCCTCCACGGTCTCGACCTGAAAGAGGGAGAGAGACGCGGGGCGTGTGAGAAATGAGTGCTGGCCAGGTTGAGAGGAGCGGCCGCGCCTCTTTTTTCTCAACACACCTTCTCCGCCTCGATTCTCAGGGGGAACGTCTCCGACACGCCCTTCACATGGCTGGCCAGCATATTGTGGGTCAGCAGCTTCATGGCGGGGTGAAGATGGGTGGTGGAGAGGTGTAGAGAGAAGGGAACGCGAAGCACCGACGGCTAGCTCGCGGCGTGAAGGGGAGAGGGGGTCGCCTTCAGGCGTGCTGCGAGTGAGGCACTAGATGGATTGGCGCGCCAGCGTTGTATGCTCTGGCTGCGCGATCTCTTTCTTCTGCGTGTGAGGGGGCAAGGCGCACGCGCACAGAGCGTCGCTCGAAAAAAATGAGTCTGCAACTCTGGCCGATGCGTAGCCGTTTCTCTCACTTTTTTTACTAGAGCAGAGCGTGCCTTCACGGACGCCGTGAGCTGCTACCACACGCACGCACACACACCCACACCCACACATGCTGCGTGCGGTCACGTCGGTCCGACCCGCACGTGCCCTGTGTTTCGTGCGGCCCTACGACAGCAGCGCAGGAGGCTTCTTGGCGCCGCTCGCGCCGTCGCTGGCGCCGTGCTCGCCCCCCACCCTCCACCCCTCTGCTCCTTCTTCTCCTTCCCTCGGTCGGCGCGGCCGGGCCACGATGGCGTCCGCCTCCGACACCGCACCCCCACCCGACCCGCTCATGCAATACATCGTCCTGCGGCGGGACATGTGGGGCGGCGGCGGGCCCGGCGCGCCCGCGGGCGCGCCCTGGCCCCTGGGAGCAGTCGCTGCCCAGGCCGCGCACGCCGCGACGGCCGCCCTGTGGGAGAGCCGGGGGGCGGCCGACACGGTCGCCTACTGCACCGGCGACGCCCTCAACCACATGACCAAGGTCGTCCTGGAGGTGGCCGACGGGGCTGCCCTGGCAGACCTGGCGGCGCGGCTGGGCGGGGCGGGCGTGGCGCACAGAGTGTGGACCGAACTGCCGGAGGGCGTGCCGACCGCGGTCGCGTCGGCGCCCGGGCGGAAGAGCGTGTTGCAGCCCCACTTCAAGGCGGGCAAGCTGTGCCGGGTGGGGATTGGAGGCGGGAAAACGGGGGCGTGATTTCGAGTGTGTGTGTGTCCTCCCCTGGACTGGAGAGATAGATGCATAACCACACACGTACACGCTGTCTCTCTCTCTCTCTCTTTCGCTGCGTCACTTCCCCGACAGCGACGCCGCCAGGCGTTCCACCTTCGCTGCCACGCCCCCGCCTAGGTCCAGCACCCCTTCAAACAGGGAGCGCGCCGTCGGATTGTTGATGCGGCGCGCGTCGACCGTGATGACCCCATTCTTTTGGAGGACGCCCAGGGTGACGCTGGTGAGGAGAACCTATGTAGAGGTGGGGAGGGTGAGGGTGTGTGCGTGAAGAGAGAGGTGAGCAAAAGTGAGAAGATGCGCCGCGCGCCCGGGGTTAAAGCAAAAAAAATCGCGAATTGTTGGGGCTCACCTGCGCCGTGCTGAACAGGAACCAACCCATCTCTTGACGCTCTGGGCGTGTGTGTGTGCCTGGTGCGTCTGAGGCTGGGCGGCGTGGAAAGGCGGGCGGGTGGTGTGTGGGCGCGCGAGAGGGGGACGCTCTCAAAGTGCTTCACGCCTCGGGAGAGAAGTGGACACTGGAGTTTGCTTCGGTTGTTTGTCTCTCTTCTCTCTCTCTCTCTCTCTTTTCATTCCTCGTCAAGAACGCACGCGTTCGACGTGCCCACCCATCTCCGATATGGACTACCTCGACGATGACGCGGACGATGCCGCCATCGAAGCCGCGGCGGCGGCCGCCTCCCGCAAGCGGGCCCGCAGTGCGGAGCAAGGCAGCGCGGGCGGGCGGAATGATGATGGTGATGATGGGAGCGCGCCTGGCGAGGCGGGCGTGGGGGATGGGCCGGTGCAGGTAAGGATGTATAGGGCAGGGGACAGAGGACAGTCCTCGTCGTCTTGTTTGTGTTTGTGTCGGAGTAGAGGTAGGGAAGCCACGCTGCGTGCCGCGCCCCGCCCACCGCATGCGCTCATCATTAAAAAAACAAAAAAAACCGACCCTCTATCCCAGCCCTTCACCGGCTCCTCCGCGCCCGCCGCCCTCCGCGCGATCGCGGCCGCCTCGCCCGCCTTGACCGGCCCCGACTGGGGCTGGATAGCCGCCAGCGACCCGCTGTCCTGGAAGGGCGTCACCTCAGCCGACGGCGCGACCGTGGCCGAGCTCAACCTGGCCGACGCCGCGGCCGTGTCCTTTCCGCCGCGCGCCCTGGCTGCCCTGGCGGCCCCGGCGCTGACGTCCCTGCGCGTTTCGTGCTGCGGACTGACTCCCGACAACAGCGCCGGGCTGACCGGCGATCTGGCCGCCTGCACCGCCCTCACCTCCCTCGCCCTGGACGGCAACGCCTTTCCCGCCCTGCCCGCCTCCATCGCCGCCCTGCCCTCCCTGGGCGCGCTGTACGCAGGCATGAACCCCATGCGGTCCCTGGGCAGCGCCTTTGACGGCATGGCGTCTAAGATGCATACGCTGGACGTGGCGGGCTGCCAGCTGGCGTCCTTACCGGACGCGCTGGGCCGCCTGCGCGCCTTGACCGCCCTCGTCGCCAACAACAACGCCCTGACCTCTATCCCCGACGGCATTGGCGCGCTGACGGCCCTACAACGCCTGTCCCTGCACTGCAACGAACTGACGGCCCTGCCCCAGAGCATCACGGCCTGCTCGGCCCTCGCCTTCTGCACGCTCAACTGCAACGCGCTGACCGCCTTGCCGGCCGGGATGGACGCCCTCCCGCTGTCCCGCCTCAGCCTGCACTTCAACGCCCTCACAATGCTCCCGCCCTCCATCGGGTCGGCCATCGAAGCGCTGTCGGCCTTTAACAATCAACTCACCGACCTGCCCGGCGACCTGGTCGCGTCTTTCCCCTCCATCGTCCGCCTGTCCCTGTATAACAACGCCCTGGCCTCCATCCCGCCTCAAATCGGGCTGTGCACCTCCCTGGTCGAACTGTGGCTGTCCGACAACGCGCTGTCCAGCCTCCCGCCCGAGATTGGGGCCTGCACCGCCTTGCAACGGTGCTGGCTGACGGGGAACAGGCTGGTGAGCCTGCCGGACGAGTTGGGCGCGTGCGGGGCGTTGCAGGAACTCTACCTGGACCGCAACCCTCTCCTGAAAAGCGTGCCTGCCTCTCTCACCGCCTGTGCCCGGCTGCGCCGCATCTTCTGTGACCCGGGCCTGGACCTGGTGCCGGCCCTGTCGGCCCTGGCTGAACGAGGCGGGGCGGGAGAGGAGAAGGCAAAGGCGTGAAAAAACAAAGCAGCAGAAGTGGCACACACACCATCAAAAATCATCTCTCTCGTCTCTTCACGGTCTTTGCCCCGTTCATCCGCTCAACCCGATCAACGACCCGCCGCCACGGTCCTTGGCCCCGTTCATATACTCTTCCGCGAGCTTGTGCGAGTTCACTGCCTCCTGTTCCGCGACCAGGCGCCGCCCCTGCGCCACCAGCGCGGCCAGCGTGATGGGCGGCGGGTCAAACGGCGGCGGCCCCTCACGGCTGGCCAGGGACCTGACAAACAGTGCCAGCGCGTCACCCTCCGCCTCCGCCAGCTCGGCGATGGTCCCGCCCGCGCCCTGGGCGACGTATGCTCGGATCACATCATCATAAAGCCCAGATTTGCACGCACCATAGAAATCCAGGGATTGGTTGGGGAACGCGTCCAGCAGGGCCGACAGGTCTGTCGGGGTCAGCCCGCTGTTGGTCCCGCCCGTCGCGCCGCCCTCTGACAGGTCGTCCCGGAACAGCTGGCCCAGGATGCCCATGAGGTCATCCT
>Ga0315273_10002438_pt1 | contig 21960 bp, 21 predicted proteins | sample YL17G02_0_MG_FD_205753 | JGI IMG/M metagenome (GOLD analysis project Ga0315273, IMG submission 205753) | Sediment microbial communities from Yellowstone Lake, YNP, Wyoming, USA - YL17G02_0 | ecosystem: Environmental > Aquatic > Freshwater > Lake > Sediment | place: USA: Wyoming | collected... | reverse complement strand
CGGCTTGCCCTCGAGGCCCGGCACCGTCGCCATCAGGCCGGCGACCAGTCCCTGCTGATTGAGCGTGAAGTGGCAAGTGGCGCCAACCGACCCGACGTCGATCTGCGCCGGATCCGTCTTGATCTGCTGGCAGACCTCGTTCACCGCGTTCTTGACGATGTCGGGCACCGTCATGCCCATCAGCTTGCCGAACTTGGACTGGTGATATGCCGCGATGTAGACCGGTTTGTTCATTGACGTCCCCTTTGCCGGGAAAAAGAAATGATGACGTACTCGGGAAATCATACCCCCGCAAGCCGGCGCCCGCCAGCAGGGGGCTGGGTTCAGTGGCGATACCGGTTTGTCGCTCCCACCCTTGGGCCGCGCCCGGCGGCCCGGCCTGCCCTTAAATTCCTCAGGTGCCGCCGAAACCGATGGTGACCTTCTCGCCGTCGACGATCACCGGCACGTCGCGGCCACCGGCGCTGTAGGCGAGCATCCGCTGCAGATCTGCGGGGTTCTTCTTGACGTTGATGTACTCGAACGCGACATGCCGCCTTGCATAGTCCTCACGGGCGGCTTCGGTGTACGGTCACGTGTCCTTGCCGAAGATGAGCACAGGATTCATGGCGTCAACCCCTCGTAGGCGAACACCCGGGCCTTGAACTCCTGAAGGACGGGGACCGGCTTGTTCGTGGCGTAATCGTACATCACCTGCACGGTCCGTGCGGTCGCGACCACGCGTCCGTGCTGGTTCTGCAGCTCGTACTCGAACACGAAACTGGTCCGCCCGAAACTGGTGATCCCCAGGCGGACATCCAGCACGTCGCCCTGCTCCACCGGCGCCTTGTAGTCGACCTCGACGCGGGCCATGATGAACTTGATATCGCCCCAGCCGCGGCCCCCGCAGACATCGCGCCAGTAGGCGAAGCGCGCGACCTCCAGGTATGTGAGGTACACGGCGTTGTTGGCATGCCCCATCGGATCGCAATCGCGGAACCGGACTTCCACCGGGCAGCTGTACTTGAACGCCATCAGTGACTCCCCGCAATCGTGCCTGCAGTGGCGGCGCCGCCCGACGATCGATCGGTGCGCGCCCGCCAGAGCGAGACGATACTGATCAGGCAGGCGACGGCAATCACGGCAGCGGAACTGACGTACGGCACCGCGATGCCGAGGTTGTCGAACGCGAAACCTGCCCACAGCGGCCCGACAATCCGGGCAAGACTGCTGAGGGCCTGCGTCAAGCCGAGAATGCCGCCCTGGTCCTCCGCAGCCGAGCACTGCGAGATGAGCGACATGAGCGACGGGTTGTTGAAGCCCATCCCCACGGACAGGACCGCGAGCGAAACCATCAGCACCGCGACGGTCGATGACGCCGGGATCATCAGCAGGCCTATCGACACGATGCCGAGCGAGATGGGCACGATGTGGTGCTCGCCGACGAATCTGACCGTGCGCCCGACGAGCGCGCCCTGCACGATGACGAGGATGACGCCGACAAACGCAAACAGATACCCGATCGTCGACGCGTGGAATGCGAACGTCCGCTCGGCAAACAGGGCGAACGTGGTCTCGAAGCCCGAGAACGCGGCGACCGCGAGGAAACTCACCAGCAGCAGGAGCGGCAGATGCGGACGGGTGACGGCGTGGCGCAGCGCGTCGAGACGTCCTACGCGTCGTTTCGACCGGTACTCGGCCTTCAGGGTTTCGGGAAGCAGGAACCAGGCAGCGGTGAAGTTGGCGAGCGACAGCGCCGACGCGAAGAACGCGGGCGTCGCGTAGCCCCAACGGCTCAGGAATCCGCCGATCGCCGGCCCGAAGATGAAGCCGAGGCCGAACGCCGCGCCGATCATCCCCATGCCCTTCGCCCGGTTCTCCGGGGTCGTCACGTCAGCGACCACCGCCTGGGCGGTCGGGATGTTGGCCCCGGCAATTCCGGCGAAGATGCGCGCGGCAAACAGCAGCACCAGGGAACTGGCGAGGCCGAAGATCAGGTACGAGAGGAACGAGCCGAACAGCCCCATCAGGATGATGGGCCGGCGGCCGATCCGATCCGACCATCGCCCCCAGAGCGGCGCGAAGATGAACTGCATCAGCGAAAACGACGTGGCGAGCATCGCGATCGTGAACGCGTTGGCCCCGAACGTCTCCGCGTAGAACGGCAGGAGCGGGATGATGATCCCGAACCCCAGCAGGTCGATGAAGACGGTGACGAAGACAATGATCAGCGGAGAGGCTTTCACAGGCGTCTCTCGACATTCGGGAAGTTGAGCCACACGGGGACCCCGCAGAAGTGCCTGCCCTCGGTGCAACGAGGCGCGGCCAGGCCGTTGCGGACGACGCACGGCGGGCCGATGTGGCGGCCGAGCCTCGGGTGCTTCGCGCGCACCTGTTCGAGCTCGTCCATCGACGCGTCGTAGATCTCCTCCTGGGCGTTGAAGCAGGTCCGCTGGGTCCACTTGTGGACGAGCGCGATGAGAGGACCCGTTTCGATCATCCGCACCGCAAGTGCGTTGGGCATTACGTAGGCGGCGAACTCAACGGGCACGCCGAGATCGATCAGGCGGTTGCTCGCAACCCAGGCGGCGCGCATCGACTCCTGGAAGAGCGCGGTGGCGGCAGGGTTGTTCGCGATGAGGCGGGGCGTAATGAAGTCCGGCCGACCGGTCGCCGCAAACGTCAGCAGCGGCCGCGACGCCGGCACCATGCGGTGGCGCTGGTCCTGCGAGTCGGCCGTGTGGCTGATGCGCTTGGCGAACGTGTAGCTGGCGTGATTGAGCGCGCGCATCAGGGGCGAGTGGTACGACACGTCGAGCATGTCCAGCCGGTAGGGGTTGCGCGCCGGATTCAACACGCGGTCGATCGCCTCGTCTTCCGACAACTCGCTGGAGGAGAGGCCGAAGGTGGCCCGCACCGCATCGGCCACGAGGGTTTCGGCGCCATCTGAAGAGTCAATCAGCCTGGACACCCGACCGCCCAGTTTCGCGTCGAACTCCCTGGCGAAACGGTCCGCGCCGTTGACTGGCCGGGGGAATGACGTCTCGGGCGCCGCGTCGCGGCCAAGCGGTTCTGGCCCGACACGCCCGAAGAACAGCGGGTCGTGCCGGCTCACCAGGTCGATCATCGCGCTAATAACCTGCCGGGCCTCGAAGGGCGTGTCACCAACGCTCATCATCCGCCGCAGGCGGTGCAGCGTGATGCCTGACACGGTATGGACCATCGAGGTGAAGGCGGCAATCGGGATCACGTAGCGCGCCACTTCGATGGCCTTCTTCCCGGCTTCGCGCTCGATGCCAGCCAGGCGCAGCGCCGAGGCCGCCGGCGTCACGTACCGCAGTTGTTTCAGGATGGCGAAGGCGTCCGGCTTCAGCAGCGCCGCGAGCGCCGCGTAGTCGTCCCAGGCCCGGAGGATGGCTCGTTCGTATACGGCGCGCGCTTCACCATCGAGCGGCGGCACGAAGGCACGGGGCTCGTTCAGCCTGACGTAGCGCTGGCTCGATTGCTCGGAGTTGTAGAAGGGATACGCGTGCAGGAAGCTCCACACGAACTGCCGCGAGATGTTCTCGAGGCCGAACTCGAAGTGCGCGTGCTGGTAGACGGTGTGGTGACCGGCGTCGAAGGTGAGCGAACCGATCGTCTCGCGCTGCCTGTCGGTGATCTCGGCGACCCCGACCACCCGAGGCGAGTAGCACGTCCGCGCGGCGGCAATCGCCCCGTCAAAGGGCGCCGTCGGCGCATTGCGCAGGGTCACGAGGGGGGGTGCGGTTTGTACCACGATTCCAGTCAGCAGTCGGTAGTCTACAATCCCTCTCTGGCCCCGCCTCAGTCCTTCCCGGCGTGGCGCTTCACATACTCATCGATGAAGCTGAGGCTCTTGAGCGACTTCATCCGGTCCAGAAACAGCACGCCGTCCAGGTGGTCGGTTTCGTGCTGCAGGACGCGGGCCATGTAACCGGTGGCTTCGATCTCGACGCGCTGGCCCTGGCGGTCGAACGCACGTACCTTGATGTCGCGGTGCCGCGGCACCCGACCGCGCAAGTCCGGAATGCTGAGGCATCCTTCCCAGTCCTCGACGATGTGTCGGCCGACTGCCGTGATTTCGGGGTTGATGATGACGATCACGTCGGACTCGGCCGCCGAGCTCTCCCCCGCCTTCTCTTCGCCCTGTTCGTCCTCCTCGTCCTCGGTGACCATCTGGGCCACAAAGATCCGGAGACCTTCGTGGACCTGCGGGGCGGAGAGCCCGACCCCGTTGTACTCGATCATCGTCTCGATCATGCTGGTGATCAGCGCCTGGACCGGCACCCCGGCGATCTCCGGCTGGGGCACGGCTTTCGTTGTTGTGCGGAGGACCGGGTGACCCATCCGCGCGACCTTCAGAATAGACATGAACTCTAATTATACGGGGCACGTGCGACTTGACACCAGACGTCCGGGTGTTTCAGTACGCTTCTTGCAGCAGGCGTGATGACCACCCGACGGTCTGGTGGCGGACGCGGTGAGCGCGGAAACGGGCGAAGTGTCATGCCTTCATCGCGTTGCGGCGCACGTGTCCTGACCATCGGCGCGCGGAGCGGCTGTCGGTTTTGGGGGCGGGCCTGACGATTCTGCACATATCGGTGGCCTTCGCTTCGGCCGATACAACCAAAGACTGGCCGGATGTCATAATCGGATACAATCGGAGCATTGAGGGTCTTCCAATGAGAAACTGGACCGGCGCGGTTTTGTTCGTACTGGCACTTGGCGTGCTGGGCTCGGGATGCTCGGCCTCGTCGGCCACCTCGCCAACCTCTCCGAGTGCGACCGCCGCACAGACGAGCGGGTCCCAGACGATTGGATCTCTGTCGACTGGAACCTGGGCGTCGACGGCAGGCGACCCGCTTCCGGGAAGCCTCAACCTGAATCCTGGCTCGTGCGGTAACTTCAAGTGGTCGGTCACCTCACTGACACAGGTCAGCGCGGCCGGCACCTTTTCGGCGGATTGCGGCGGAGGGCTCTCTCTGGCTGGTAGCGCGACGGCCTCGCTCAGTGGCACCGGTGCCGTCTGGGGTGCGGCCGGCAACGTGACCGGCAGCACGACATGCTCGTTTGTCGTGAACGGAACCGCGGCGCTTGAAACCGGCGGCGTCCGGGTGACCTACAACGCGACCGTTTGCGGCGTGTCCATCACGGGTTCGGAGCTGCTCAAGAAACGGTAGTGCGCTAGTCCGCCAGTCCTTCCGCTTTGCGCTCGGACGCGGTGATGATGCCGCCGGCGGCCTGGATTTCGGTGGCGCGATCAAACGCGACCGGCGCCGGCCTGACAAACGTCTTCACCACATCGGCTGTGCCGTCCACGCGCAGTTGCTTCATCAGGAATGTGAACCGCTGCTCGAGCGACGCGCCGATGGCGGCCCGGGACGGCTCGGGCAGGCCCCATAGTTGCTTCTTGAACGGCCCAATCGCCTTCTTGCGCGCCTTGTAGATGAACTGCTCTTCGGTGTCCTTCGGCTTGCGCTCTTCCTGGGCGTGCTCGCGAAGCCACGCGTACATCTCGGCTTTGAGCGCCGCCGGCAGCGACGGGTGCTCGTAGACCATGTTCTGGAAGTCGGTGGCCAGGTGAACCTCGCATGCGCCCGCAGCGGGGAACGCGTGGAAGGCGTCGGGCGGCAGCGTTGACGCGCCGTGCTGCACGGCACCAGCCATGCCGAATTCCTTGCGGGCCAGGTCGGAGAGTTCGCGGAGCGTGTCGAGATCGATCTTCACGTCCATCCGCACGCTGCCATCTGGCGCGACGAATCCGCCGTGGGCCGTACCGGTCTGGATGCTGATCTTGCTGATGCCGACCAGGCTGCCGCGCATCCTGTCGTATCCCGCCATGAACGCGCGCAGTTCGTGCACATCTGAATTCTTGCCGCCAACCTCGCCAATTTCACCGCCGATGGAGATGACCACGCCCTTCGGCTCGAGGCTTCTGACGTGCCGTGTGAACGCGGCCGCCTGCTCGCAATTCACGCGCTGCTGCTCGTCGAGCGTCGGCTGATCCAGATCGACCAGCGTCGACGTGTCGATGTCGATGTTGTAGAACCCGGCCGCAATCTCCTCCTGGATCAGGTCCCGCAGCGTCGCCAGTTCCTTCTCGCGCTCCGGGCCCGCAAACTTCTTCATGCTCACCTGGACGTGATCGCCCTGGATGAAGAGCGGCCCGATGAAGCCCTCGCGAAGCGCCGCAGCCAGCAGGATGGCCGAGTACTCGTGGGGACGCTGCTCGGTGTACCCGATTTCGGAGCGCGCAATTTCGAGAATGAACGCACCCGCCTTGAGGGCGATGGCGGCCCGGAACACCGCCCGCGCCGTGTCGTAGGTCATCGCGCGCAGATTCATCGCCGGCACGGTGAAGCCGCCGGCGTGTCCCCGGCCGATGGCCACATACAAGTCGTGGATTGAGGCGGGCACGACGCCCTTGTGGGCCCCGATGCCGCGGATGAGCCACCGCGCGGTTCCCTTGATCTCCGGGGACGCTCCAAACGCGGCCGTCCAGGCCAGCCGATCAATGGCCGCCGCCGAAACCTCGCCGGCCACCTGGACCTTGTCTCCAGCGGCGACAACGGCCGGCTTCAAGGCATCAATCATCTGCGCGACAGATTCGAACACCATGGATTCACCTCTCTTCTGGATCGCGTCCGGCATCCGGCGGGTGGGCCGGGAACTCGAAACTCTCCGTCACGGTGGCCTCGATAGCCGATGCCACCATGTCATGGATCGGCAGCTTGGCCTCGACCGCATCGACCAGCCAGCCGCGCGCGTGAGTCTCAGGACTGCGCGGAGTAAACAACTGGCAACAGTCCTGGTCTGGCACGATCGAGATCTCATAGGTCCCGATGCGCTGGGCTTCGACGATGATCTCTTCCTTGTCCATCCCAATCAAGGGTCTCAGGATTGGCATCTGAGTCACCGACCCAATGACGGTGAGATTCTCGAGCGTCTGCGACGCCACCTGTCCAATGACTTCGCCGGTGACCAGTGCCCTGGCGCGAGTGTCCCGCGCGAGCCGCTCGGCGATGCGCAGCATCATGCGTCGATAGATCACGACGCGAAGCGGAGGCGGCACGCTCAGCACAATCTGCCGCTGCAGCTCGCCAAACGGCACGAGCTTGAGCGTGGTCTTCATCTGGTACCGCGTCAGAATCTCGACAATCTCGCGAACCTTCTCCTGCGACGCGCGCGTGACGAACGGGTAGCTGTGGAAGTGGATGGGCACGACGGTACAGCCGCGCTTCATCAGCCGGCAGGCCGCGACCGGTGAGTCGATCCCGCCCGACAACAGGCACGCGACCCGCCCGCTCACGCCGGTCGGCATGCCCCCGGCGCCCTTCTGCTTGCCCCACGAGTAGAACGCCTGATTGGAAAGCAATTCGACGTTGACCGACAACTCCGGGTGGTCGAGCTTCACCTTCCACCCGAGCGCTTCGACGATGCGCGCGCCGATCTCGCGTTCGACCTGCGGGGAGGTCATCGGAAAGCGCTTGTCGCCGCGCTTCGCGTTGACCCGGAACGTCACCGGCGCATGGCCTGCCAGGTCGGCGAGGATGGTTTTGCAGAGGACTTCAAAATCGAGCGGGACCCGTCCCGCCTTCGAGAAGTTCGCGATGCCGAACACGTGGTGAAGCCGCTCCTGGACGCGGTCGAAGTCGGCCGACGGTCCGATCACGATCTCAATCCGGCCCATGAGCGCCCGCACGTCCTGCACACCGAGGTCGGATGTCTGCCTGCGCAGGTTCCGGACGAGCTTCGCGATGAAATAGGGCCGGTTGCGGCCCTTCAGCGCGATCTCCTGATAATGGACGATGATTGAATTCATGCTTCGCCGGGTCAATCACTCCCGGAGTGATTGCGCGGGTGGCACAAGATCCGTGCCGGCACAATCACTCCGGGAGTGATTAGCCCCCAGATTCGACTGCCGCAAGCTGTCACCCGAGCGCCAGGGCGGCCGCAGCGTGCCCGCTTGCGGCCGCGCTCTCAATGGTACCTGGCAACCCCGTGTCGGTCCAATCGCCCGCCAGCACGAATCCTGCGAGCCCTGTTTGTGCGCCGGGCCGGCGCGGTTCGCCTGGCGCAAGCGAGAAGGTGGCGCGCCGCTCCCGCACGACCGTCGCATGCTTCAGCGTCGCGTCGCGCGCGGCCGGCACGGCCTCGCGAAGCTCTCTGACGGCGAGCGCCACGATCTCGTCGTTGCCGCGCGAAACGATGTCGGACGCGCCGCTCGAAACCAGGGAGAGATGGCTGGCGGCCTCCCCGACGATCAGGCGCTTGTCGAAGATCCACTGCATCGCGCGCCCGGGCAATCCGACGAATGGCGTATCGAGCACGCGCCGATCGAACCAGAGATTCGCGGTGACGATCGGATACGCGCCCATCCGGCCGGCGCAATCCATGACGTCGGCCAGCTCCGGCGGCGGCTCGTCGAACAGATCGGCCAGCGCAAACCACGGCACCGCCGACACGACGGCACCGGCGCAATGCTCTTCGCCGCCACGGATGCGCACGCCAACCGCTCTCCCGCCGTCGACGATTACGGTCGCGACAGCGTTGGTGTGCACGTCCCCGCCTTTCGCGACGACGTGCCGCCGGGCTGGCTCGGCATACGTCTCGACGAGCGACCGCGCGGGCAGCCCGAGTGCCGAGGCCCGCGGGTCGCTGCCGAACATCTCGGCGAGCACTCTGGCGAACGGCGGCGCTGCGGCTTCGTCGGCCGGCTGATTGAGCGCGGCCAGGGCCAGCGGCTCCCACAACATCTCGCGGAGGCGGCGGCGCTGTCCATTGCGCACGAGCCAGTCTTCGACCGTCTCTTCGGGTGAGGCCGCAATCCTGCTGGTGCGGCCGCGCAGGCTCTGCTGCGCGAGCCTGATCACGGGCCCCATCCGGAGCGCCGACAGCCGATCGGCCCACGGCAGCGCGTCCCACTCCAGCACACCGGCAAGCAGGTGGAACGGCGCCGGCAGTGCGGGACAACTCAACTTCGTCCACACGCCTGCCGGATCGACAAACGGCACTTCCAGCGACGGCTGCAGGCGGACGGCTGATTCGGCGCCGATCCGCCTGAGAAAGGCAAACGACTCGCGATAGCAGCCGAGAAGGATGTGCTGGCCGTTGTCGACGATCTCGCCGGTCGCGGGGTCACGGTGCGACGATGCCCGACCGCCGAGGACGGGGCGCGCTTCGACAACCAGCACGCGGACACCTCGATCGGCGAGCGCGGTGGCGGCGCATAGCCCTGCCACGCCGCCGCCGATGACGATCACGTCGAACGTGCGGCCGTTCATCTCGAGCCTGCGCCAGAGAGGAAGCGTTCGACGGGAATGCCGAGCATGGACTGCGTCCAGACGGTCGCGGCAATCAGCGCCCTGCGCCAGCGTGGGGCGCGGATGGCCGGGCCGAACACGGCGTACCCGCTGCGCTCGATGCGCCGCAGAAGATCGAAGTAGATAGCCCCCATGATGCGCGCCGCCACAAGCCGGCGCCGGTCTATCGGGGGAAGCGTGCCGGCAGCGCGCCTGTAGTAGTCGCGGGCCCTTCCGGCCTCGAGCGTCAGAAGACTCCGCACTGGCGCCGATACCACGCCGGCGCGCAACGCGTCTTCGGTCACGCCACAGCGGGCCAGATCTTCCTGTGGCAGGTAGAGTCTTCCGACGCGCAGATCCTTGCCGAGATCTCTCAGGATGTTGGTCAACTGGAGCGCCACGCCGAGATTGAGCGCGTACTCCCGGCAGCCGGCGTCCTTGTAGCCGAAGATCTCGATGCAGATCAAGCCCACGGCCGACGCCACCCGAAGGCAGTACCGGTGGAGATCGTCGAAGGTGGCGTAGCGGCGCTCGTCGAGATCCATTTCCACGCCGTCGATCACGTCTTCGAAGGCCCGCCGCGGCAGATGGAACGCCGAGATATGCGGCACAAGGCCTCTGGCGACGCTCGTTTCGACCGGCCCGCCATCAAACGACGCCGCCAGTTCGCGGCGCCACTTTGCCAATTCCGCCGCCGCGGCCGATCTGGCTTCTGCCCGGTCGGCGCTTCCTGCCTTCTCATCGACCGCATCGTCGACCGCACGGCAGAAGTCCCACACGGCCACGATCGCGCGACGCTGGTGGGGCGGCAGCACCACGAAGGAGTAATAGAAGCTGGTGTCGCGACGGGCCATGTGATCAGCTCAGTTTCCTGGGAGGCCGTGGCGTGACGCGCGCCACGCGAGCGCGCCCCACGCGAGCGCCGGGACGTCGCCGGCCCCCAGCGTGGGCCGTTTCGTCAACACGTCGAAGCCGTCGCGTTCGAGCGCATCAAGAATGCGGCGGCCGCCGAGCCATGTCATACGGAGTTCGAAGCGGAGACGGCCGGAAACGCCGTCGCACACGCGCCGGCCTTCGTCGAAGAGCGCCCGTGTGCGGCCGGCCATCAGCGACAGCACACCGCGCCAGCTTTCGGTGAGACACGGCCCCTCGAGGTCTTCCGTGCGCGCGCCGAATGAGCGCATGTCGGAGAGCGGCACGTACAGCCGGCCCTTTCGCCAGTCGCGTTCGACATCCTGCCAGAAGTTGGTGAGCTGCAACGCGGTGCAGACCGCGTCAGACGCACGGTCGAGTTCCCCGTCGTTGTAGCCCGCGACGCGAAGGATCAGTCTTCCGACCGGATTGGCCGACCGGCGACAGTAGTCGAGAACGTCCGGCCAGGACTCATAGCGGGTCGTCGTCACGTCCTGCCGAAAGGCGCTCAACAGGTCTTCGAACAGGTCGATGGGGAGCACGCGCTCGCGAATGGTGTTGGCGAGCGCCACGAAGATGGCGTCCGCCTCCGAAGCACCGTCGTGGACATCCCTGGCGCCCGACGACTTGAGCCGCAGGAGCCAGTCGTCGAGGCGAGCCAGGCGCTGGTCGGCGGACAGGGCCCCTTCATCGGCGAAGTCGTCGGCCGAGCGGGCAAAGGCGTAGATGGCCGCGACATGCGGGCGCATGGGGCGCGGCAGCAGGTACGACGCCACGGGGAAGTTCTCGTAGTGTGCACGGACGAGGCGCTGGCAGACGGCGTAGGCCTCGCCGACGTTCACCACTCCTCCTCGGGCATGCCGGCCCGGCGGTTTGCGACCCGGGCCATGACAAAGAGCAGATCGGAGAGGCGGTTGGCGTAGGCCAGCAGCCCGGGTTCCGGGACGCCGAGCGCCACCATGCGACGTTCGGCGCGGCGGAATACCGTACGGGCGAGGTGAAGCGTGGCCCCGGTTGGTGAGCCACCCTGGAGAATGAAGCGGCTGAGCGGCGTCAACTCCTCTTCCAGATGGTCGATCCAGCCCTCGAGCCGCTCCACGTCGTGCTGTCCGAGCGTGGCCTTCTCCACTCGCCCGGCGATTTGCCCGGCCGGATCGGCCAGCCGGGATCCGAGCGCAAACAGGTCGCGCTGGATCTGAAGCAGCATGTCGTCGAGGTCCCGGTCGAGGTCGGACGCCCGTGCCAGACCGAGCACGGCGCTCGCCTCGTCGACCTCGCCATAGGCGTCCACCCGCGGGTCGGACTTGGAAATCCTGGTGCCGTCGACCAGATTCGTGGTGCCCGTATCGCCGGTTCGAGTGTAGATCTTCATGCCGCTTGGATTATAAGTGTGATGAACCGGTTTCAGAACCCGTTCACGCAGGTTCTGAAACCGTCCCCAATGATGTCCACGCGAACCGCGCCTCCGATACGCCTCCAAGCCGGCCGGCTGCCGAAACCGGGCCTGCGGCAGATATTCAGGCGCAAGCTGCTGAGCTGGTATGACCGGAATGGCCGCGACCTACCGTGGCGGCAGACCGATGATCCGTACCGCATCCTGGTGTCGGAGGTGATGCTCCAGCAGACGCAGGTCGACCGCGTCCTGCCGAAGTACGAGGAGTGGCTCAAGAAGTACCCGTCATTTTGCGCCCTGGCCGCGACGCCGGAAGACGAGGTAGTCAAGACGTGGTACCCATTGGGCTACAACATCCGTCCTCGCCGCCTGCACGCCATCGCCCGCGAGGCCGTCGTGAACTACGGCGGCGAACTGCCGTCAGACCCCGCAACACTGCTGTCGTTCAAGGGCATTGGCCCCTACACCGCCGGCGCTGTGCTGAGCTTCGCGTTCAAACAGCGGACCGCGATTCTCGATACCAATGTCGCACGGGTCCTGTTCCGGATCTTCGTGGGCCGCGGCGATTCAAGAACGCATCAGATGAAGAAGCACCTCTGGCTGCTCGCCGACATGACGATGCCTTACAAGCGCGTCTTTGATTTCAACCAGGGCGTCATGGATTTCGGCGCGATGGTGTGTGTCGCACGGAAGCCAAAGTGCAGCACGTGCACCATGTCGTCGATATGCCGCTCATACCCGTTCGACCCGAAGCGAGCGGCTCGCGTGCGACAATGAAACAAAGATGAGCAAAGGCAATCGGCGGCACGTCGTTGTTACTGCGGCAGTCATCGAGCGAGACGGGGCGTTCCTGATGACGCGCCGGCTCGATGGCACGCATCTGGCCGGACACTGGGAGTTTCCGGGCGGCAAGCGCCGGCCGACCGAGACGCTCGAGGCCTGCCTGATCCGGGAGATCAAGGAGGAACTCGATGCCGAGATCGATGTCGGCGTCGAGATCCTCGCCACTACGCACGAGTACCCGGAACGCACGGTTGAGCTGCGATTCTTCCGGTGCGAGCTGAAGAACGACCCGCGGCCGGTCCTTGGACAGGCACTGCGTTGGGTGCCGCGCTCGGACCTCGCCAGCTTTCCGCTCCCGCCGGCCGACAACGAACTGGTGCGTCGCCTCATCGCGGGTGAAATCTAGCGTGCCATGTAGGCGTGGGGCTGCTACGGCGAATCGCCTCGTCACCGTCAGGTGTGGGCAACGAACGGCAGCGCGGTGACGGTCGCAGAGAGGCTGGCAGCGCCGTGGGCGATAGTGAGGCGACTGCCGGGCGCGATGTGGTCCCGGTGGACGTATCCGAGCGCGATTGGCTTCCCGAGCGCCGGCGAGTGCGCGGCGCTGGTCACGTGGCCGACATCCTTTCCGTCAACCAGCAGCGTGTCCCCGGGCGACGGCTCGGCATCGCCGTCGATGGCGAGGCCGACCAGTTTTCTGACGACCCGCCCGTGACCGCGGTCGCGAATGCGGACGATGACCTCCTGGCCGGGGTAGCAGCCTTTCGTCGAACTGATGGCCAGCGCTTCGATGCCCGCCTCGAGCGGAATCGTGTCGTCGGTCATGTCGACGAGGAACAGGGGCGTCCCGCTCTCGATGCGAAGTGTTTCAACGACCGCGGCATCCGGCACGATTGCGCCAGCGTCCGAGATGGCCGCAGCAATCGCGGGCAGCCGATTCGGCGGCGCGAGAATCAGGAATCCGGGGAAGCCGAATTCGTCGACACGGGCAACGATGCCCGCTTCTCCGCCGAGATCAACTTGCTGATTGTGAAACGCTGGCCAGTTCGCCAGTTCGCCAGGGAGCGCCGTCGGCCCGCTCCCGGGACCGCCAGTCAAAGCCCGTCCGACAACCGCGGCGGCCGTCGGCCCCTGGACGCTTACGCATCCGAGTTCGTCGGTAAGATCTCCCAGCAGCACGTCTTCGCTGAAGATGACGTGATCGAGCCTGGCCATGAGCGGGTCCTTGACGGCCCTCGGCACATCCATGAGCGTCGCGTCCCCCAACTCGAAGACGCGCATGTCGGTCACCATCCGCCCAAGCGGCGTCAGCAGCGCGGCGTAGCATCCCGAGCCAGGGCCAAGTGCCATAATGTCGTTTGTCAGAAGGGCCTGCAGGAACGATTTCCGGTCGGTGCCCCGCACGACAATGCGGCCGCGGTGATACCGATCGATGAGGGCGGCACCCCCGTGAATGTCTGTGTATTGGTGTTTCTGATCGGGTGAAAGCATGGTTCGACGCGCCAAGTCTAGTCCAACTATTTGCTGATATGCTCAGTCTCGTTATGGTTCGATTCCATTCTATCTTTTCTATCTTCACCGCCGTTCTGCTTCTAGGGGCTGCGTCCCAGGCGCCGGCACAGCCGCCATCAGCGGCCGGGCAGGCGACGCCCGCCAACTTCACCGTCTTCATGTCGGGCGCGACGACAGGCTCCGAGCAGGTCACCGTCACGGCATCGGCCGAAGGGTGGACAATCAGGGCCACGGGCCGGCTAGGAGTGCCGGTCAACCTGTCGACCTCCCGCTTCGAAGTCCGGTACGACCGCGACTGGAAGCCCCTCTCTCTTGAGATTGACGCGGCGTTGCGCGGACAGCCGCTGATACTCAGGACGGTGTTCGCGAACGGGAAAGCCTCGACGAGCGTCATCCAAGGCGGTCAGGAATCGCAGAAGATCGATGACGTGGCGGCCGACACGGTCGTGCTGCCGAACATGTTTTTCGGCGCGTACGAGGCGCTCGCATTGCGGTTGGCATCGGTTGTTCCCGGCGGACAGATCCGGGCGTACATCGCGCCACAGGCCGAGATCGTCATCAGGCTCAACAGCATCGCGAACGAACGCATTCAGACAGCGCGGCGGGTGGTTGTCGCGAAGCGGTACAACGTCGCGTTGGCCAGCCCCAACTCGACGGTGGCTGCCGAGGTGTGGGTGGACGAGAGCAGCCGGCTGATTCGCTTCCTCGTGCCGGCCCAGGGGCTGGACGTGGCCCGCGACGATATCGCGGCAGTGTCGTCGCGCGTCGAGCGGATGGCGCGACCGACAGACGAACAGACGCGGATCCAGGCCAGCGGCTTCACGCTCGCGGCAACCGTCTCCAAGCCGGCTACGTCCGATACCGGCGCTGCCATCCGGTGGCCGGCGGTGATCCTGGTGCCGGGATCCGGTGTGGTTGATCGCGACGAAACCGTCGCGGGTGTGTCCATCTTCGCGCAGTTGGCCAATGCGATTGCCGACGCCGGCTTCGTGGTGGTTCGTTTCGACAAACGCGGTGTCGGGCAGAGCGGCGGCCGCGACGAATCGGCGACCATCGCGGACTACGCAGACGATGTGCGCGCAGTCGTGAAGTACCTGGAGAAGCGAAAGGATGTCGATCCGAAACGCGTGGCGCTCGTCGGCCACAGCGAGGGAGGATTTGTCAGCATGCTGGCGGCATCCGAGGAGAGGAAGAAGATTGCCGCGATCGCGCTCATCGCGACACCGGGCACCACGGGCGCCGACCTCGTCCTCGAGCAGCAGCGTCATCTGCTCGACGGGATGAACCTGCCGGACGAAGAGAAGCAACGGAGGATGGATCTGCAGAAGAGGATCCAGGCAGCCGTCATCAGTGGTAACGGGTGGGAGGCAATCCCGCCGGCGTACAAGAAACAGGCCGACACCGCGTGGTTCAGGAGCTTCCTGACGTTCGACCCTGCCAGAATCATGCGCAAGGTGGCACAGCCGATCCTCATCGTGCAGGGCAATCGCGATCGGCAGGTGATGGCTCGACACGGTCAACTGCTGGCCGGCATGGCCAAGGCACGCAAGAACGACCCGGGCTCGGAGCTGTCCATGGTGGAAGGCGTCAATCACCTGCTGGTGCCGGCTGTGACCGGGGAAGTGGACGAGTACCCGTCGCTGCAGGACCGCACTATCGGCCCCGACCTGATCGGCGCGCTGGTCGGCTGGCTGAAGGACACACTGCATGTGGATACTGCGCGCTCTGGGCGTTGAGCCGGAGAACGCCCTGACGTTCCGGCTGCTGCCGGGCCACATCAAGACGGCCGGCCGCTCGTCGCGGTCGGACTTCGTCATTGATGCTCCACTGGTGTCGAGGCTGCACTGCCAGTTCACGGTGTCGGCAGAGGGCGCGGTCGAGCTCCAGGATCTCGACAGCACCAATGGCACGTGGGTCAATGGCGAGCGGGTGCAGCAAGTAACGCTCGCGGAGGGTGCGGTGTTGAAGATCGGGCGCGCCGAACTGATGCTGGAGCGCGACGATCCGGGTCATCACTCCTGACCGGCTCATCATTCCTGAAGAAACGGGTTGTTTCGCCTTTCTTCGCCGATCGTCGTCTGCGGCCCGTGCCCCGGGTAGACGACGGCGGCATCCCCAAAGCCAAAGAGCACGGTCCGAATCGAGTTGATGAGCGTCGGCGTGTCGCCGCCCGTCAGATCGGTTCGTCCGATCGATCCCGCAAACAGCGTATCGCCCACGAAGATCTCGCCCCCGGGCGTGCCGGTGGGGCCAACCTGCAGGGCCACGCCGCCCGGACTGTGACCGGGGGTATGGTGCACGCGCACCTGGTAGTGGCCAAACGTCAGCGGCACGCCAGCCTGATAGAAGAAGTCCGGCTGCGGAGGCGGCTCGACCTTGTATCCGAACATCAGCCCCTGCTGCACCACGAGGTCGTAGAGAAAGAGGTCGTCGCGATGAAGTCCGATCGGCGCACCGGTCGCCGCCTTCAGCCTGGCGACGCCGCTCACGTGATCCATATGGGCGTGCGTCAGCAGAATGTAATCGACGGTCAGGCGACCGCGATCGATGAGGTGGATGAGTTCCTGCGCCTCGTCGCCTGGGTCGATGACGACGGCCTCGCGGGTGGCCTCGCAGCCGAGCAGGAAGCCATTCTTGAAGAACGGGGCGACGGCGCGGGTCTCGAGGAGCATGGAGACAGGATACAGGAGTTAGAATACGGGTGCATGAGGTTGACGCACGTCTTCGCGGCGCGGAAGCGCATTGCTCCGCACATCAGGCGCACGCCGCTGGTCCACTCGCCGTGGCTTTCGTCGCAGGCGGGAGCGATGGTGATGTTGAAGCTCGAGTCGCTCCAGGTGACCAACTCGTTCAAGGCTCGCGGCGCGGTCAACGTCGCCGCGGCGCGACTCGAACGGGAGGCCGGCGACGTCGAGCGATCGCGCCTGCTGGTGACGGCGTCGGCCGGCAATCATGGCCGCGCGATGGCGTATGCATGCGAGCGTCTGGGCTTGCGGCTGGTCGTCTTCACGCCGAAAGACGCGCCGCGCGCCAAACTGGATCCGATTTCAGGGCATGGCGCGGATCTGCGTGCGGTCGCGTCGAGCTATGAAGAGGCCGAATTACTGGCGAAGCAATTCGCCGCCACCGAGCGCGTCACCTACATTTCGCCGTACAGCCACCCGGACGTAATTGCCGGCGCGGCCACGATCGGGCTCGAGATCCTTGAGGACTGGCCGGAGGTCGAGACGATCCTGGTCCCGGTCGGCGGCGGCGGATTGGTCAGCGGCATCGCGCTTGTCATCAAGGCTGTGTCACCACGCGTTCAGGTTGTCGGGGTCGAAGCAGAGGCCTCGCCGGCTTTCTCCACGTCACTTGCCGCGGGGCACATCACCACGGTAACCGTGAGGCCGACCATTGCTGACGGGCTGGCGGGAAACATGGATCCCGACTCCATCACGTTCGACCTGGTCCGGCGCCACGTCGACCGGGTCGTCGTGGCACCGGAGCACGCGATCGAGGATGCGGTGCGCGGGTTGATGACCTACGAGCATCTCGTGGCGGAGGGCGCCGGGGCTGCCGCGGTGGCCGCACTCGGCGAGGGCTTTCAGGTCAAAGGCCGGCATGTGGCGGTGGTGCTGTCCGGATCCAACATCGACTCGGCGCGGTTTGGTGCGCTGCTCGCCGATCGCCCGGTCTGCCTGCCCTGAGCGCAGTCGAAGGGAAGACCCGGCACTCAGCGTGCCGCTGACTGTTCCAGAAGCCCTTCGAGAATCCTGGCCGCATCATTCCGCGCACGGGCGTAGCTGGCGTCGAGTGCCGCCACCGATGCGATGACGCGGGGACTGGCGGTGACGTTCCGCCATGGAAAGAGCCGCTGCTGGATTGCCGCGCGCGGGCTCATGACGCCATTTGTCGCTCCCCACATCCGCAGCACCCGATCGGAGGCGGCCGCGCTCGCGATCCATGTCGCTGTCCGTGCGGCATCATTGAGGGCCGCTGCGGTCATGGCGGCGCATCGTGCCCATGGCGCCGGATCATCAGCCCTGTCGGCCTGCGCCAGGATCTCCTGTCCAAGTCTGCGGCCTTCGGCGCGGCTGGCGCCGACCATCTGGATCCCGGCCAGCATCGCCCGTGCGTCGCAGGCGGCCGGGTACAACCGTGTAATGCCAATGAGGGCGTTGGCCGCCTCGGCCGTGCGCCGATCGAGCAGCAGCGAGGACGCGAGCATCAGCGCGGCGGGCGGCAGATCCGCTCCGGGCCTTGTCGCGCGGGGCGCTGCCGCCAGGCCGCCGAGCGGCCGCACAATCCGGACGCGGGCCCGCAGGGTGTCCCACCACGGCAGTGAGGGCGCCAGCGCCTGGCCACGCGCGGTCTCGACGAGGCCCTGGTCGAATTCGCCAAGCGCGATGTGGCCGGTGGCGAGCTGATAGCGCGCCAGCGGCGACACGGGATCGAGTTCGACAACGCGCCTGGTGAAGCTCATCGATCTGACAGGATCGACATCCCTCAGGAGTTCCGCAATCGCCGAGTACGCGGCGACATACGATCGGTCGATCTCGATCGCGCGACGCAATCTGGGCAGCGCTTCGCGCAACGTCGGCGATGACAGACCGAGCGCGAACTGGACCGGCGCGGCATCCGGATCTGCCGTCGCGGCCTGCTCGGCGGCCTCGCGCATTGCCCTCGACACGTCTGCGAACGCGAGGCGACCCTCGAAAGCGGCACCAATCGACAGCGCCTCCACCAGTCCGGTCTGCGCTTCGAGCATCGAGGGGTCGGTCGCGATCGCGCTTTCAAACAACTGCACGGCGCGGCTGGCGTCCTGCGCCGCCAGCGCGTCACGCGCCTGCAGGTAGGCGTCGAAGGCGGCCGGGGCGACGATCCGGAGGGCCGCCCGACCGGTGGCGGAGGTCTGCTTGAAGGGTATGCCCAATCGTTCGGAGACGTCCCGCGCAATGCGCGTTTCGAGGGCAATGATGTCGCCAGCCTGCGCGGTGTAGTCCCGATTCCAGATCCTCTGGCCATCGGCCCGATCCACGAGGCTGAGGCTCACGTCCAGCGTCTTCCAGTCCGGATCGCCTGGCGTCACCACGCCCGTCAGCGCCACGCTGGCCTGAACGTCCTGGGCCACCGACTGGGGCGAGCGGCCGGCAAATGCTCGAATCGACGATCGCCCGAGGGTGGTCACGCCGGTCATCTGGCCAAGTCGCATCACCAGGTCTTCGGCCAGCCCAGGCCCGAAGTACGGCCGCGTGGCTTCTCCGCCGCCAATGGTGAAGGGCAACACCACGACGAGCGGGGTCGGCGGTGGGCCGAAGTTGTCTCGCCAGGTCTTCAGCAGAACGCCCTGCCAATGCCAGACGGCCAGTGCCGAGGCGGCAACGAGCAGCACACTCAGCAGTCCCGCCCGGACCCATCGTCGTTTCGCTCGTTGAGCGGGCACCGGTCGACGAATGGCGGCATCATGGGCTCGCGTCGCGTCGGACGCCGCACGCAGCGCGGCCGCCATATCCGCGACGGTCTGGTAGCGGTCAGCAGGGTTCTTGGCCAGCGCTCTGGCTACGATGATGTCGAGTGCGTGCGGAACGGCAGGGTTAGCCAGGCTCGGTGCGGCGAGTGCCGAGTGCGCAATGTTGAGGCCGATGTCGCTCGGGTTCGATCCCCCAAACGGCTCACGTCCCGTGAGCATCTCGTAAATGATCGCGCCGAACGCGAAGATATCCGTCCGATAGTCGACCACCTGACCGAGGACCTGCTCGGGCGACAGGTAGCCGACCGATCCAATTCCCAGCGCCGCGCCTCGTTCGGCCAGGCGCGCCTCTGCCTGGCGGCTGTCGCCGCCGTTCCGTTCCCAGGCGGTCAGGCCGAAATTCAGAACTTTCGCGCGGCCCTTCGGCGTGACACAGACGGCAGCGGGCGTCAGCGCGCCGTGGATGAGATCGCAGGCATGCGCCTCGGCAAGCGCGTCGGCCACCTGCACGGCGAGGTCTAGCGCGCGCCGGATATTGAGTCCGTGACCCGATCCAAGGACCGACAGCTTCTCCCCCGACACAAACTCGTACACCAGGTAGACGCGGCCCTCATGCACTCCCACATCGAACAGCGTGGCGACATTGGAATGGGATAGCGCCGTGTACGGCCGGATGCTGTTGATCAGGCGCGTGCGATGCAGCGGGTCAGGCATCACCTCGCCCAGCACGCGGACCGCCACCGTACGGCCGACGCGCGTGTCGCGCGCCCGGTAGACGGTTCCCAGCCCGCCGGTGCCGACAACTCCGAGGATGTCGTAATGGCCGATTGCCTGGCTCATGGATGGTCTACGAGAGTACCAGATCCAGAAATGAGGCGCATTGGTGCGCGTCTTTAGAGCGTTATCGGCCGATCCGGCGTGATGAAATAGTCCGCGCCGCCGGCGGGGGAGGCAGGCGCTATGCCGCGAACGCCGCCGCCCGGTTCGCCCTGTGCATCTCCAAACCGCCCTGGAATTCCGTCAGGCGCGCCCGGAGAAACGCGCGGCCACGGTGCAGCCGCGACTTGAGGGTTTGTTCCTTGATGCCCAGCCTCGCGCTCGCCTCTTCGGTCGACAGCCCCTGGATGTCGCGCAGAATGACCGGCACTCGATAGATGCTGGGCAGTTGGGGCAACGCCCGCGCCAGCTTCCGGCGCACCTGACGGCGCAACAGGGCCTCATCGGCCATGCGCGACCAATCCGGGGTTTCATGACGAATATTGCCGCCACGCTCTTCAACATCGGCTATCAGATCGCGTTCGGGTACTTCGAAATACGACGCACTTCGCCTGGACCGGAGCCTCGACATCGCGGCGTTGAACGTGATGCGGTAGATCCACGACGACAACGCTGCATCTCCGCGAAACGCATCGACGCGCCGGTAGACCTTCATCAGCACGTCCTGCGCGATCTCCTCGGCATCCTCCGGGGTCTTGACGTAACGCAGGGCCAATTGCTGTATCCGCGACCGGTAGAGCGTGGCGAGCTCGGCCACCGCCGATTCGTCGCGCGCACGCATGCGCCTGACCAACTCGGCATCTTTGACGTTTTGAGCTGGGACGGCTGCCATGGTTCTCTTCCTCTCAGCGCCTGGATTCCGAAGTCCGCTGATACGTTCCTGGATCGGGTCAGTGCCTGTCTGATTGCGCCATGCCCATTATCTCTGTTTATTCCGACTAATTCAATCGTGTTTTAAGCAAACTCGCAACATGTTGATTAAACAGGACTTATCTCGAAGTCAATTTGTCTGTGAATGCTGAAAGACGTCGCAGAATGCCGCGATCAGATGATCTTCGACCTCGCGAATCGGCAGGTTGCGCCCGGTGAGGCGCCGCAACGAGGTCACTCCCCGGTCGGAGATTCCGCACGGGACAATCAGCTTGAAGAAGTCGAGGTCAGTATTCACGTTGAAGGCAAAACCGTGGCTGGTCACCCAGCGCTGGATGCGGACGCCGATCGCTCCGACCTTCTCCGCTCCAACCCATGCCCCGGTCAACCCCTGGATTCGCCTGGCCTCGAATCCGTACTCGCCTGTCACTCGAATCATCACCTCTTCGAGATCTCTCACGTAGCGATGCACGTCGCATCGGTCCGGCTTGAGGCTCAGAACCGGGTAGCCGACGATCTGACCCGGACCGTGGTAGGTCACATCGCCGCCACGGCCCGTCTCATGGAGCGCGACGCCCAGTTCCGCAAGCCGCTCGGCTGTGGCCAGCACGTGTTGCCGGCTTTCACCAGCTTTCACGCCGAACGTCAGAACGTGCGGATGCTGCAGCAGAAGCAGTTCATCGCCGGCCTCGCCAGCGATTCGCCTGGCGACAAGCGCCCGTTGAATCTCGAGGCCGTCGGCGTAGGAGACCAGACCCAGGCGTCTGATGGTTAGCGGGCGGATTGATGACATAGTTGGTTGATAACTGCCGCCGCAATGGCGGTTCCTCCGCGTCCCCGCTCACACAAGCCGGCAAAATGTGCCTTACCGGGATATGTCGCCGGCCTCACGGTGCGCCATTCGCGCCGACGGTCCTGGCCCTTACGGCACGTTTTGCAGACTGAAGCTGTCGGCTTGG
>Ga0315273_10002437_pt1 | contig 21961 bp, 17 predicted proteins | sample YL17G02_0_MG_FD_205753 | JGI IMG/M metagenome (GOLD analysis project Ga0315273, IMG submission 205753) | Sediment microbial communities from Yellowstone Lake, YNP, Wyoming, USA - YL17G02_0 | ecosystem: Environmental > Aquatic > Freshwater > Lake > Sediment | place: USA: Wyoming | collected... | reverse complement strand
AAGTTAAGAAGGTACAGGACTTGCTCAACGGTCGGCCTCGGCAGGCTCTCGATTTCAGAAAACCTTACGAAGTTTTTAATCAGTTAATCAACGACGCTGTTGCGTTAAATTCTAGAAACTAAGTTATTTTTCTTCATACATATTCCAATATGGCTCTGTCCAATCTTCTCCATATACATCTGCAACGAGTTTTAAATGCTCTTTGGATGCACTTTTTTCAATATCATCTAAGTATGCCATAAATTCTTTTTTATTTGATGTAGAATAAATTTTAGTTTTGTATTTTAAGACTTTCTTTTTAACTTCTCCGTGATTAAGTAATTCAAACATTTCCCGATCAATTAACATAGCATCGCAATACGGTAGCAATGTTGAAATCATGTCTATATCGCTAACCATACCTCTGTTAGGAGGTTTTTTTCTTCCACCATGAGCAGCCTGATGAGCTATAGAAGCCCATAATGAGGCTGCGATTTCATTAAATGAAATTTCTAATAAATCCTTGGATTGAAGAAAGGACAGAACTTTTTTTATCTTTTCCAGCTGATCACCAGAAACATAATAACTTAAACTCTGAATTAAAATAAGCTCCTCGCTCATTATAAAAGATGTGTATTTTTCAATGTTATACTCTTGACCGCTGACAATTGACGCTGCTGATTCGGCGAGTTGATGAGCATATTTTTCTGCCATTGCTTTGCCCCATGCCAAACCTTCTTCTAAATACCAATCTTTAAACTTTTTGTTTTTTTCACTTTGCCAGCTCTCGAAAACTTTTTGTAGAGCTTCAAAAACTGCGTCTCGCGATTTTTTTAAATCCACTATTTCTTCGTCTCTGATTCCAAAATCAATGGAAACATGAAATCTGTCTAGCCATTCATTGATTCGACCATTAAGAATGTCATTTCTCTCAATCGGCTTATCTTTAACGCCGAGTTTCTTACGAAAATAAGCAACGAGTTGAAAGCGTCTAATAGTGCCTGGATCATGAAAATAAGCTCCGTTCGAAAAATGTTCATACATTCTCTTCATTGCCTTCGGCTCGAAAAGCAATGATTCACTTCTGTGAAACGATGATTCCGGACAAACAATAAGTTGAAGTTTGTTTAATTTTTCGAGTTTTTCAAAAAGAGAAAACCAGAACCTGTCAATATTCTTTTCTTTTTTTAACTTTTTATTTATAGCTTTCATCATTTCGCTAACAGCGAATTGATCAAGGTAGATAACCTTTTTATTTAGCTCTGGCAGACCAAAATGATTAGAAAACCAACACTCGCGACAACGCCGTGTATAACCGCGCCTATTTATCATCAAAACGCCAAAGCTGTCCTTTTTGCATTTTGGACAAGTAATAAATGGCTTTGAAATGAATATGCGCGGATCAATTTTTATTGTCTTTTCCATTATTTTCTACAATTTTTATTTCCTCATCCGTCAAGCCATAAAGATTATAAACCATTTGATCTATTTGCTCTTCATATTTCTTAACTTCTTCCTTTTTTACGGAATTTTCTAAGTAATCACCGGATCTGGTAATTGCTAAAATTTTATCAACGATTTTGATGAAGGGTTTTTGCGTGCTTGAAGAACTATCGGCAATGGGTAGATTGCGAAAATCATCGGGATAAAAGTAATTTTTTAAACGATGGCGGCGGATACCATTTAAAAAATGATAAGCAAACTTTGAATTGATAACAGCTAGAAGATATTTAAGGTCAAACTTTTCAGACACATCTTCCAGTTTTGCACGCGGGAGCGGGTTGTATTTTTTTATGGAGCCGACAATACTTTTATTATTCACATTTTCCAAGTCAGTAAAGCGAATAAAAACAACGATGCTATGATTACAAATAATTCCAGTAGCATCTAAAGTTCCACCAGTCATTGTTCCGCATAGCAATTTTGGCCTGTTATATAATTCGGGAAAAGTTGGACGAACCAATTTTTTTGGTATTCGCTCCGTATCCCATTCGAGATACAGAATTTTATTAATGCGATAACGGCCTAAATTTTTGCCTTCAAGATATGGCATCGGATGTTTTTCGTTCTTTACTTCAGAGATAAGATCATTTCTGGTAAATTCTCCACGCCAGTATCGCTCGTCGCTATTAGGTCGCAAACCATAACTCATATAGCAAATGTCACCCAGTTTAATCGCTTCAGCATTGATTTGAAAATTGGTATTTGAAATTTTGAAACCATTTTTTCCTAATGTTTTAAACTCATCAATGGGAATTTCATCTTTTTTTTGAATGGTACTAAATTTTTCATTGTGAATTGTTTTTATAACCGTCTTGCTTGTATTTTGTTTGGAAACGCCGAAAACTACCGGTACCACGCCGGCATCGAATACTTTTACTTTTTCAAAATAATCAACAAAAAAGGTGAAATAATTTTCTTGGATATAATCAAGTATCCTGAAAGCGAATTTTGAAGTGCAAAGCGAATTGGAAGTGATATAAACGAGATTCCCTGAATCATTAAGCAACTTCAGACCTTTTTCTATAAAAGGCACAAAAAGATCCCATTTTTCATAAAGGGTTTGATATGATTTACTTTTCATAATCGCCTCGCGTTGTTTTTTGAATCGCGGGCTATCAGCGCGGACATACGGCGGGTTAGCAATTATAATATCAAAGCCACCCTTTTCAAAAACTTCATTGAACTGCAAATGCCACTCAAAATGATCCTTTGGTGAAATAGCTTGCGCTTTTTCCAATTTTCCCAATTCTATTGATATTTTCTTTTCGTTCTGCGTATGCAGATCATCAAAACTAATATTGTCGCCAATCGGAACGAACAACCTTTTTTGCGCATTGAAAGATGCCAAATCTTGCTTTAGCTTAGCTTTTTTCTTTTCGTGATCATAATTGACTATAGACTTAATAAGTTTTTCAATTTCCTTTTTTCTTTCTTTCCTCGCGCTCGAATTAGACATATTTAAGAATTCGGTTTTGAACGTAATGAGTTTGTCAACGAGCTTGCTTCGTTCATAGTCTGTAGTTTTAGCCAGTAATTCCGGGGATAATAATTCAATCAAACTATTGCCCTGCATAATCTTGTAATCGAGATTTGGGAGCGGGCGGATTCGCTTTATGTCATCTTCCTCAACCACCAGCGACAGCCAAAGCCGAAGTTTAGCGATTTCAACCGCCCCTGGGTTTATATCAACCCCGTAGATGCAGTTTTGTATTGCTTCTTCCTTGAGAGAATATTCATTTTTATTTTTCAGCCCGAACAATTGCAGGAGTCTTCTGGCTCTCACAATTTCCTGAAGCATTCCGACAAGAAAAGCACCCGAACCGCAAGCAGGATCAATGACGCGAATATTTTTAAGTGCCCTATCCAGCTCTTGATATTCGCCCTCCCAAAATACCAAAACTTTGTTGCTTGGTTTCTTTTTTTCTTTTTTCCATTCATCAACCTCTTCCTTTGTCAAAAAAATATCCCTCGTCACGAGCTTTCTGATTCTTTCTTCGTCAATTTTCGTTTCCGTTTTCAGATAATTTATAAGGCTTTCATGGCACATATAATGTACAATTTCACGAGGCGTATAATATGTTCCCTTTGATTTTCTATCTTTAACTTCCAATAAATTTTCAAAGACTTTTCCAAGCATTTCCGGGTCAACCGCCACTTCTTTTTCCAATGGCTCATCTTCTTTTACGGTAAAATTATAACGATCAAAAATATCCAAAATCCCATCGCCTCTGTCTTTTTCTTTTGTTAATCGGTCGTTGGAAAATAATTCATTGGGAAGATTTATGTCAGTATGAACCCAGTCGTATTCATTTATTGGATCAAAAAGTCCTCCGTTCAAAAAAGGAATTTTGCAATTGAAACGGCTATAAAAATCTTGATCCCGTTCCTTTGCCAGCGCTTCATAAAAAAGTGGCTCTAATATATCGTTAAAAAAGTTTTTATACTTGGTTATCTTTTTTTCAAAAAGGAGTCGAAGGAAATCTTTTGGGCCAGTTCCCCAATCACTATTTTTCCCTACGCCAAACCAGCCTTTTTTCTGTAGAAAATAAAGGAAAACGATTTGTCCCAGAAGTTTCTTTGTGAAATTGGGAATCTCAACGCTCTTTTCGTCAAAATCTTTTTTTATCTTCGGATCTTCCTTAACAATTGCAGTCAAAGATTCCGTTAGCCGATCATAGAGGCTTCGGTATTTTTCAAAAAATTCTTTGGTGACTTTTTCAATGTCAAAAGCATTTTCGAGTTGGGCGAGACTTGGATCATTGACATCATCAATAAAAATATCTACCAAACGACTTTGGGCGGTATGGCTTTTTTCGTTTTTGCCGACCAAAAAAGACCATCGGCGAGCCGGCGTGAATTCTTCTTTTGCTTTGACTTTTCCGGACGGCGTTTCGACGAACCTATAATCCATTTTTACCAACGAGAAGCGCCAGTCATTCTGATCCGGGGAAACAAAAGCAACCAAAGCGGCTTCTTTGAGCTCGCCTCCACGGCTTCCGTTGAGATAACGGGCAACCAAATCCCGTTGCATAGTGCGGGCGCGTTCCAGCATTTTTTCTTTTTTTAATTGAACAATAAGAACATCAATTTTATTTCCCTCGGGATCAATGTATTTTCCAATTCTTTCCAATGTTTTTATATGAGAACCGTAATTATGCGGAATGGTGTTTCCGCGATAAACAAATGCCGATTCATCAATGTGGTTGAGGAGATTTTTCGCAAAATACCGAAAACGATCCTTATTGAAAGGATTTTCAAAAGTTTCTTTGACTATTTTTCTGGCTTCTTCAATTCGATTATTCATCTTTATTTCTTTACGAGATAAACGGACAATATCACCTCCCTTGGCCCATGAACTTGCGCGGCGTTTTCGGCAATAGTCGGCTTGAAAAATTCCGGGGCGATATTGGTTTTGAGAATGGCTAAAATTTTCAGGGGATTAATTTCTTTTTTCAGTTCTTCGCCAATAATTTTTGCCAGAGTTTTAGTTGTTTGTTTTGGCAGAGCGCCTTCTTCAATTAATCGAATAACATCCTTGACATACAACTCCTGATCTTCTGTAAAGCCTTTGAATTTCGCAATCTGGCTTGCCTTCAAAATCCCGATCACTTGAGCGGCGCTGTCCCTCCCGCTTCCGGATTTGGCAATAGGCATATCGTCAATGGTCGTAAATTCAAATTCTTTTTTATTTTTATCCAAAAATTCATAAAAGTTTTTGCCGAGTTTCTCCCGTTTGGTGTTTTCCATTGATTCTAAAATTGAGGCGGCGGACATAAAATCAAGCTCTTTCGTTTCGTTTTTTCCGGCAAGGAAAAATTTTTGCAATTTTCCTTTGCGGAAATAAGTGATGAGGGAATCCGCTTTTTTGGGATAAATTTTGGCTGTGCGCGCTTTTTTTGGAAGTCTTTTTATTTTTTCGAATAATTCGAGCTTCTTCTCGCGAATTTCCCGAATAACCTGCAGATATTTGAGTTCACTTTCCTCTCCCTCGTCCTCTCCGGTAATCGTTTTTTTGGAAATCAGACGGGAAAAAAGTTCCTGTGATTTTATTTCCTCGCCTTCCGTGAGAAGCCGGGCGTCATTTCCCAACATCTCGATGAACATTTGTATTTTTGCTTCAGCAGACTCTTTTAGCTTAATCTCGCTGTTAGCTTGCCTAGTAGGAAAGAAATTGAAAGTGTATATCTTGTCGAATTTCGTATCAACTCTGTTTACACGACCGACTCTTTGCATAAGACGGGTTGGGTTCCATGGTATATCATAATTAATAACCACATTTGAGCGATGCAAATTAACGCCTTCCGACAAAACTTCGGTTGTGACCAGAATTCGATAATCTTCTTTCGGAAAACGAGCGCGCGCGTCAAAATTTTCAATGACTTTCTCTCTCACGACCGCACTTGAGGCACCGGAAAAAGAAAGGACTTTGCCGGAAAATATTTCGTTAAGATTTTTTCCTAGATAATCGGCAGTCTCCTTTGATTCGGTAAAAATAATCAGCTTATTTTTTAGTAGAACATTTTGAGTGGAAAGTTTTTTTGTAAAGGTGATTAGTTTTGGGTCTCGGGAAATATTTTCCCACTCCCGTTTTATTTCTTTTAGAACCTCTATATCGCTTTCAAGGAGCTTTTTAAACTCCGGCCTGAATTCTTTCGAACTGATTTTTTGGGCTTTATCTTCGCTGATGAGTCGCTCGATAGATTCTTCATTGTCATTTTCAAGAAATTCGAAAATTTTATTGGTGTATTTCTTGCTCACATAAACATTTCTTTTTTGAAATTCGCTTAAAAATTGATTGTAAGAATGTATAAACCTGTCAATAGACTGTCGGAAAGCGTAGAAACTGCTCTCAAGCCTTTTTATAAGGAGAATCTTCATGAACTTTCCCATATTTTCCTGGGCCAGCCTTTCTGGCTGGGAAGTTTCTTTTTTGAGGTATAAAAGAGACGTATAGCGAGTATATTTGAATTTCTTCGCGATAAGCTCAATAGTTTTGTTGAAAATCCGGTCTTCTTCGCCATTAAGTTCATAAAAAATCGATTCCGGCTCGATCACCTCCGGAAATTTCAAATTTTGTTTTTCCAAATCTTTTTTGAAATATTTCGCGATTTCCGTGCGGGTTCTGCGAACGACCAAATATTTAAGCACCTTATCTCTGATTTCCTTCGCGTTTTCTTTGGCTGTTCTCATATATTCTCCGCGATTTCGCTGGCGATCTAATTTTTTTATCCTCTCCTCGAGAGAATTAAAGAAAGCTTGAAGATTGGGAAGATTCGGGATGGTGCTTTTTTTGGCTTTTTGAAAAAGCTTAATTTGGCTCAAAATATCTTTCGGGGAATTATTGAGAGGGGTAGCTGTCACGAGAATCACTCGCTTTCCGCGGCATATTTGAGCCAGCTTCTCAAAAGTTATATTTGTTTCGGTCCGGAATCTGTGCGCTTCGTCAATGATAATATTTTTGTATTTATCCGTTCCGACTTTAATGAGATTGTCAAGCTTACCCAGTGATTCAAAATGAGCAGGAACCCGAAAGTCATCAAAAACATTCGGCCATGAACCCGGGTTATTTTTTTCAAGCAAAATAGGTGGAGCAATGACTAGCGTCCGACCGTCGAGCTGTTGGGCAAGCATGGCGGAAATGTATGTTTTTCCTAGCCCCACGACATCGGAGATGAAAACGCCACCGTATTCTTCAAGAATTTTTTTCGCGTTTAGTACCGCCTGCTCCTGATATTCAAGTTGTTTGAATTCAATTGGGATATATTTATAAAAAATTTCGGAAGTTTGACTCAATTCATTCTTGAAATATTCATAGAGAAATTTGAGATACAGCTCAAAAGGTGAAATTGCGTCGTTTAGCCACGTTTTACTTTGGATAGTTTCGACATATTTTTCACTCACATCGACAGCGTTTTCCCAAAGCTCATTGAATTTCTTTCGGGCAAATTCATAATCCGATCTGTTTTTCAATTCCACATTGAATTCCAAATTATCGACGAGTCCGGCTTTTGTAAAATTGCTTGAGCCAGTGATCACCCTGCCAGCATCGCGGTCTCCTTTTGCAAATGTCATAACATAAAGTTTGGCATGGATATTTTCCGAAGGATAAGCTTTGATTTTCAGTTTACCGCTTCTTAGCCACTTAAGAAATTTTGCGACTCCTTCTTCTGTTCTTTGATTATCTTCAGAAACTTCCATTTCGGAGGCGACAGCGCTTGAGAAATCATCTTTCAATTCAGAGCTGGAAAAAAGAGAATCTTGCTGGGATTCAGCGATTAAGTCGAATGTTTTTTTATTGGTGCTGATTCCGATCAGGATTCGTATTTTCTTGGTATTTTCAAGCGATTTATAGAGCGCGTGAAAGCCACTTGTATAGAAATAACCCACGAGGACATCAAAGAATTTCGTATCTTTGATCAAAACTCTAAAGCGCTCCAGCAAATTCTTGTTTTTTTCATTTGTAATAAATGTGAGGTCGGTGCTCATAATTTTGTAAAATTAAAGGATTTATTGTGCTTTTATGTTATCATTAAGCAAGCGTTTATTCAAGGATTATTATATGCCAGAAATTTTACTATATTGTCAAAATTATATAGAAATGTCATAGAACTTTACTGTATATTTATGACATAGGATTTTTAACTCGGCATTTCAGATATTGCTCAAATGTTTGTTTTGGTGTTTGCCCTAAAGAATTCATGGTTCCGGCAGTCCCTAAATTGTTTTAAAATGAATCTCCTCGACCTTACGGTCGGGGTATTGCGGTGGATGAAATAAAATCATACCAAAGGATAAAATATTTTCCTTTATTTATCCTATGCTATGCGATTCGGATTTCACTTCCTTCTTCTCCTCCCATGAAACGCCTTATGGACTTCGCGAAGCTGCTGGTTGGTGATGTGAGTGTATATTTGAGTCGTTGTGATGGAAGAATGTCCCAACATCGCCTGGACGCTACGGATATCGGCGCCATTTATCAGCAAGTCGGTAGCAAAACTATGGCGGAACGTGTGCGGATGGACATCTTTTACTATTCCGGCTTTCATCGCGTAATATTTCACGATACGCTGAATGCTTCTCGGCGTCATTCGCAAATCGCCTTTTTTTGATTTCACCATCTGGCCGCCTTTTTTCGGAACTCGCACAAACAAAGCCGGATCAATATCGCCTCTTTTTTCCAAATAATTTTCCAACGCCTTTTTAGCCGATTCGGAAATAAAGACCACCCGCAATTTTCCTCCTTTTCCCCGCACGCTGAATTCCTGCGTCTTGAGATTCAGTTGATTCCGATTGAGCGAAGTCAGTTCCGAAACACGCAATCCGGACGAATAAAGGAGTTCCAAAATCGACCGATCCCGTATATTCTTCAACATTCCTCCTGCCGCCGCTTCCAGAATACGTTCTACTTCTTCCGGTTCTAAAAATTCCACCGAAGGAGCAATGCTCTTTCCAACTTCAATTTTTTCCGCTTGAAGACACGGAATATCCCGCTTGGCCAAATATTTCAAAAAATTGCGGATGGCGATAATATGATAATTCTGGGTCACTTTTTTCAACTCACGTCCATTCTCGTTCCTATATCTATTCAAATGGATCCTATATTTTCTCACTGTTTCATCGGTAATTTCTTCGGGTTTATCTATTTTTGTCCACTCAAAAAATCTCCTCAAATAATGCTGGTAATTTTCAGCGGTTTTTATAGATCGCCCCTTTTCAATTTCCAGATATTCCAAATATTCTTCAAGTAGCTTGTTCAATAACATATAAATTTAACAATAGCTTTAATAACATCTTACCTTAAAAAAAGAATGTTGGGAAATCTTATATATTATCCCTTATTTAAGCCGCTATATTCCAGTTATCCACCAATTGCGACGCTTTTTGGTTGACAAAATCGCCTTTCACAGCTATGTTGGATTCATAGTAAAAATTAGGATTTTATCTGATGAGTCAAATGTAGGTTCATGTTTGAGTTGCACTCTAGGACTAAAATCAATTGAAAGGAAAACAGCTATTAGTATTCTTATCAAAAAAATAACTGAAAGCGCAGGCCAGTTTTTCAAAAAACTTCAAAATAACACTTATTATTATCAAAAAAAGGTTACCGACTTCGTAAAAAAAGGAAGAACGGTAAAGATACTTCACATTTTACGCAACTATTCCGCCCTGGTTGTGGTTGTTTCAAGTGCTTTGCTTGTCGCCGCGACTAACATGGTTGCCAGCAATAAAGATGGCTTGTTTTTACTTGATTATTGGAATAAGAAATCTTCTCTGCAAACATCCGGAAACAATATTAATATGCTAAACAGAAAAAGTGATCTAGCTTTTATTTCCCTAGCTAAAGCCAGCACAGCAGTTGATCCAAACGCCAAAATAGAAGAAAATAACCTAAATTTCATTCAAAATCAATCTTTGATGGCAAGCGCGGGCACACCGCTTAAAGATCCGGAAGAAGACGGAGGAGTCAAAATATATGAAATTATTGAAGGCGATATATTAAGCGCCATCGCCGAGAAGAATCATATTACTATCAACACAATTCTTTGGGCAAATGATATTGAAAATGTGGATTCAGTCATGCCGGGAGACAAAATATTCATTTTGCCAATTGCCGGAGTTAGCCACACAATAAAAAGCGGCGAATCGCTTGAATTAATCGCACAAAAATACAAAGCCGACAAGGATAAAATCATCGCATTTAATGATCTGCCCGCCGATGGAAATATAACTGAAGGAGAAGAAATCATCATTCCTGACGGTCAGAAAGAAATTCCCAATCAGACCAATTCTAACAGTTCAACAGGAATCGCTCGAAGAGAATATGCCACCCAAAATGGGGGAATTCCAACCACGATTTCCGGCTGGAAGAGTTTAGATGGAAAAGCCGGAACAGGCTATAAGTTTCCCTATGGATATTGCACTTGGTATGTAGCCAAAAAAAGATATATACCCTGGAGCGGCAATGCTGGAACATGGCTCTATCATGCCAAAACCAGCGGTTACAAAACCGGAAAAAATCCTCAAGTCGGAGCAATTATGGTTTCGTCCGAGTCCTGGTGGGGTCATGTTGCTATCGTTGAAAACGTAGGCAAGGATTCATTTACAATTTCCGAAATGAATTACAAGGGCTGGAATAAAATCAACAAACGAATTATTGCCAAATCAAGTCGTGTTGTCAAGGGATTTATTTATTAAATTTAAATATAATTTCGCCAAGACCCATCTCTATGAGTGGGTCTTTCTTTTTATTTTTTGAAGCGGTACAATAAAAACAGATGTTTTTATCATTAAACCGCTTTGTTTTTTGGGTAAACATATGATGTGGCGTTTGGCTTAATTTTATGGAACAAACTGGACAACAAATCTTTCAATTTCTATCTCATTACGGCTATTGGATTATGCTTCCGCTCATGATTATTGAAGGCCCGATGGTTACCCTGATCGCAGCTATATTTGCCAAACTCGGAGCCTTCAATGTTTGGATCGTCTTGCTCCTATCTATCGTCGGCGACATGATCGGAGACATGATTCTCTACGCGCTCGGATATATTTTCGGTTTGCGCTTCGTGAAAAAATTCGGAAAATATCTTTTTATCAACGAAAATCTTGTCTTACGCATGGAAAAATATTTCCATCAACACGGCGGTGTGACTATTTTCATCGTGAAATCGACCACCGGACTTTCTTGGGCGACATTCATCACCGCCGGCATCGTCAAAATGGATTTCAAGAAATTTATCGTCAACTCATTTTTTGGCGGAATCATCTGGAGCAGTTTTTTGGTCGCCATGGGATATTTTTACGGATATCTCTGGAAAGAAATCCGCAATTCGATTGAATGGATCGGTTGGATCGTTGCCGCCACGGCTTTGTTAAGTTTCGTGGGAATCATTTTATATAAAAGAAGTCGGACACAAAAAATGCTAAAAAATAACTGATAGTATTACCTGAACATGGCCCGGTTTTTACCAAATCATGTTTTTTCTAAAATGAAACTATGGTCAAAAGAATATTTCGAACGGTTAAAAACATCCTTTTCGCCGATCCGAGAAGGCTTTATCGGGAACAATTGGATCTCATCAACAAGCCCTTCCGTTTCGAAGGCGCCAACGGGAAAGCCGTTCTTATCATTCACGGTTGGACTTCCACTCCCTATGAAGTGCGCCGCTTGGGAAAATATCTCAATGAAAACGGCTACACTGTTTCCGGCCCGCAGCTTCGCGGACACGGGACGGTTCCCAAAGATCTGGAGGAAATAAAATGGCAAGAATGGTTTCAAGACATCGAAAAAGAGTATTGTGAACTGAAAAAGAACCACAGGAAAGTTTTTGTTGCGGGAACATCAATCGGATCCAATCTTGCTCTTCTTTTGGCTTCAACCAATAAGAATGTTGCCGGTTTGATTTTGATGGCTACTCCTTATGCCATCAAATTTGAATCCTTGGCTGTGATGCTTGCCCGACTGAATCTGTTTTTCCGAAAATACAACAAAAAGCATTATCCGCCCACTTTCGGGGTCTCCACCACCATCACTCGGCTCATTTCCTATAAAAGATATCCTATCCGGAACGCGCTGGAAATATTTAAGTTGGTCAAAAAAAGCCGCGAGGAACTTTCTCGGATTCTGCAACCGTGTCTTATCCTTCAATCCACTCATGACCATGTCATCTGCAGGAAAAGCGCGGAAAATATTTATTGTTCAATAGGATCGGTTCAAAAGAAAATAAAATATATCAGACGCGCTTATCATACTTTCATCTCCGACATCAAAAACGACTACGTTTTCAAGGACATCCTCGACTTTCTAAATGAAAACTAACTTGGCAAAAATTGTGAAAATCGGCATCTTCACCAACAACTATCTTCCCAATCCATACGGCGTTACTCGCTCGATTCAAAGTTTTCGGAACCAATTTGAAAAACTCGGGCATACCGTCTATATTTTTGCGCCTGCCTGGAAGGGCTATATTGATAAAGAAAAAAATGTTTTTCGCTATCCTTCCATCGACATTTCATTCAGATTTCGTTTTCCCCTCGCCATTCCCTATTCAAAAAAGATTGATGCAATCATCAGAAATCTGGATTTGGATATTATTCACGCTCAGCACCCCAATCTTCTCGGCACTGTTGCCCAAAAATGGTCAAAGAAAAAAAATATTCCCCTGATTTTTACTTGGCACACGCTCTATGACCGCTACACCAACTTTGTTCCTTGGCTTCCGAAAAAAATAGTATCGCAATGGATCATCACAAAATCCGTCCGCTTCGCCAATTCGTCCGACACAATCATCGTTCCCACCGAATCCATAAAAGATATCCTGAAGTCCTGGGGCGTCAAAAATGACAATATCGCCGTCATACCTTCCGGCGTTGAAGAGGATTTTTTCCAAAACTCCGATCGGAACCAAGTCAGAAAAAAATTCGGAATCAGCGAAGATGAAACTCTGCTTTTTTCCAATTCCCGCCTCACTGAAGAAAAGAATGTTGAATTTCTCTTTCGGTCGGTCATAAAAAATCTCAAAAATAATCCTAAAATAAAATTTTTGATTATCGGCGACGGCTATCTCTTGCCAAAACTTAAAAATCTGGTTGGAACTGAAAATCTTAGTGATCGGATAATATTTGCCGGCCTTGTTCCATATGAAACAATCAAAAATTTCTATGCCGCCGCGGATATTTTCGTTTACGCCTCCACCTCGGAAACCCAAGGCATGATTTTGACTGAAGCCATGTACGCCGGATTGCCGATCGTGGCCGTCGACGCTACCGGCTCGAAAGATTTGATGGAAAACAACGTCAGCGGATTTTTGGTCGATGAAGACGAAATGCAATTTTCCAGCTTCGTTTCAAAATTGATTAAAGATAAGGAACTGCGGAATAAATTTTCTCGTAGAGCCGCCAAAATCGCCCGAGAAAAATATACCGGAGAAATATGTGCGAACAAAATGATTGGGGTTTATCAAAATACTATCAAATCAAGACAAAAAGCGTAATATTTAGAATTTCGACCTGATCTAACAGCTACAATTTATTTCTGGATTTTTTATGATATTGAAAAAATATTTTTATAATCGCGACACTTTGTCTGTCGCCCAAGATCTTCTCGGCTGTCATCTCACAAGAAAAATAGGAAACAGGATTTTCCGCGGAATGATTACGGAAGTCGAGGCCTACATCGGGGAAGATGATCTGGCTTGCCACGCTTCGCGCGGCCGAACGCCCCGCACCGAAATTATGTACGGAAAAGCCGGCCGCGCCTATGTCTATATGATCTATGGAATGTATCATTGCTTGAATATTGTCACAGAAAGAAAGAATTTTCCTGCTGCCATCCTGATCAGAAGCGTCAAAATCAAAGACATTGATCATAAAAAAACAGACGGACCGGGAAAACTCTGCCGGTTCCTGAAAATTAACAGAGGTCTCAACGACTTTGATATGACCGCCGGCAAAAAATTATGGATAACTTGTCCGAAAAATATCCGTCAAATAAGAAAACGCTTGGCTGTTGAAAAATCCAAGCGGATCGGCGTTGATTATGCCGGCCGTTGCCGGCATCATCTTTGGAGATTCCATATGGATCCGACCACTGCGAAATATTCGGCTTGAATTCTTGTAATATTCCTGTGTAATAATTTTTTAAAAAAAACTTATGACGAAAAATGTAAATGAAATTTATCGGTGCAACATCTGCGGAAACATTGTTGAAGTGATCAATGCCGGAGTGGGAGATTTTGTCTGTTGCGGACAACCCATGATCCTGCAAAAAGAGAACACCAAAGAAGCGTCCTTCGAAAAACACATTCCCGTTATCGAAAAAACGGCAACCGGAATCAAAGTCAAAGTCGGCAGCGTCCCGCATCCGATGGAAGAAAAGCATTTTATCCAATGGATCGAGGTACTGGCTGATGAAAAAAATTACCGCGCTTTTCTCAAGCCAGGAGACAAACCCGAAGCAGAATTTTGTATTGAAGCAAAAAATATCGTCGCCAGAGAATACTGCAACTTGCACGGTCACTGGAAATCATAATCATCGTTTAATCAATATGCTTAAAAAACTCCCGCCTCGCGCCGAAGTTTTTGTCTGGACAAAATTGAATATTTATATATAATTATCCATATTGCCATATTTAAAATAAATCTTTAATACGGCTTTATAAATCTGATTTTATTGGAAATTCAAAGTTTCGATTTATAGATTTAGAAACTGCGGGTGTCGTATAACGGCTCATTATATTAGCCTTCCAAGCTGAGGACACGGGTTCGACTCCCGTCACCCGCTCAAAATCAAAAACCCCGGACTTGCTTCGGGGTTTTTAATTTTAATTGGTAAAACGGGAGTCGAACGGGTGGCAACGAAGCAAGTCGCCTCGACACAGATGAGCGCCGACAAATACGGACGAGCATTTGTCGCCACCCAGGGCAAGAAGCAATGCTTCGCGAAACTCCCGTCACCCGCTCAAAATAACACTCCGCCAAATCGGAGTGTTTTAACAAACTTTCCATTATTATTCAGTTTTTACGGAAGATTTCTCTATCAATCTATTTATTTCCCGGACAAATTCCAGCTTGGCTTCCAATATCTTTTCTTTTTTCTTCAGAGACGCTATCTTGAATTCCTTTTCGAATTCCTTCGCTCACAGATTTATGTTGCAAGGATCTTCCGTCATCTCGTCTTTTTCACAATGTTCTTTTTCAAACCAAGTTGAAATCGCAGATAATCCGAATATTTTTATTCCGGATTATTTTTTATTTTTTATCGAAAAGTTGATCGTATCCGCGACTGCTTTGACGATCCTAAAAGTCGTGAAATTTTCCGCGATATCGCTCTGCAGTTTCGTTTTTTCCAGCTTTGAAACAGAAATTTTGTTTTTCTTAAGAAATTTGTCAATATTTACCAAAAGATTCTGGGAAAGGTTGTGGTCTATCTCCCAACTCATCTCATCAAGAATATTTTTCCTCTCTTTCAATGCCAACTTTATTATATTTTTCTTGATCTGAATTTCTAAAATCATAAACATAAAGTTATTTTAATTTATTCCAATCAAAGTTCCACGGATCGGTCTTTCTTCCGGAAGAAATCTGATCGTGCCCTAAAACATATTTTATCGGATATTTTTCCTTCAGATTTTTGATTAAATTCTTGAGACCGGCATACTGTTTTTCCGTATATTTTCCGTTTTCTTTATTCATAAGTTCGATGCCGAGAGAAAAATCATTGACGTTTTCACGTCCATCCGGAGTCCGACTCAAACCCGCATGATACGCAACATCCTGATCTGCGACCAATTGATACACGTTTCCGTCTCTGTCAATAAGATAATGCGGCGCCACTCCATAGGTTTTATATTCTTTCAATAATCCGCCAACTGAATACGGGTCATTTCCTAACGCATCATAGGATGAATGGATGATTATCGTATCAATCTTTCTTTTTCCCGAAACACTCATAAATCCCCAATTTATTTTTTTGGATATTATGAGCAACTGGTCTGATTTTTCCACAATTTTCTTGTTATTGGAAGATTCTTTTGTATTTTCTGTTTGTGGCTGAGGATTTTGCTGATTATCGGAAGTTTCATCATTATTTTCAATATTTATGGAATTTATCGCCTCTTCTTCTTGATTATTTTCAATAATATTTTCCTTATTTTTCACATTCTGGATGGAAATACGCTTGGTCATTTTTAAATTAAAAAAATTGACGCACATCCAAGCCAACCCGGCCAAAATCAAAATTAAAATCCCAAAAAATAACGTTTTATGCTTCATATTTTCTGATTATTCTATAAAATCCTTTTGTAATAAATTAACTTAACCTATATTATCCACAAAAAATAACTCTGTATGGACATCAAAAATAATATATGATATAATATATCATAGAAATGAAAATAAGAAATGTAAAAACAAATCTCTTTATTTTCGTAGGACTGATTATTTTTAGTTTTGCTTTTTTTGTTTTCGCCGAAGATAATTCCCAAAGCCAAAACAATATTTTCGTGGATTCCGACCAGGACGGCTTGAGCAATGAAGAAGAAAAAACCTATGGCACTGATCCCAATAATCCGGATACCGACAGCGATGGTTATTCCGATGGCGCGGAAGTGAAAAGCGGATATGATCCCTTGAAACCGGCGCCGGGAGATAAGATTATTGAAGATAAAACCGCTCCCCGAGTGCTTTCGGAAAGTGTTGAAAAAACCACCGAAGCAGATAGCGATCAAATCAATCTAACCCAGGAGTTATCGGCAAAAGTTGTTGATCTGGTCAATACTAAAGCAACCAATAATGAAAACATCAATATTGATGACTTGAGCGCTATTTCGGAGCAATTAACTTCAAACACCAGTGTCACTCTCGATGATCTTCCCGCAATAGACGAATCAACCATCAAAATAAAAAAACAGAACTATTCAAAATTAAGTCAGGAAGAACAGACAGCTAAAAAGAAAGAAGATGATATCGCCTATCTTGTCGCAGTCGCTTATATTTTAGCCAACAATGCCCCGCAAAAAATTTCCACCCTAGATGATCTGACTAAAATCGGCGAAAGTATTATCTCTCAAGCCGATATTTCGTCTTCCGATTTTTCCTTGTCATTTCTTGATGATTATATTTCCAAAGGAAATATCGTACTTGAACAAATACAAGACGTCGAAGTTCCGGAAGATATGCTGGATTTTCATAAAAAAGGTCTCACTTTGGCTAATTATTCCATCAATTTGAAAAATGACATTGAAGCATCTCAAAATAAACAAGATGATCCGGTGGCAACTATGCTAAAACTTTCCAAATTGCAGAATTTGATCGATCTGACGTTGACTTTTTCAAATGATGTAAACTCCAAGCTGAATACTTTGGGAATTTCCACCATTCCGATCGACCTAAGCAATAACTAAATTATGTCTACAAAAAATCGAATTATAACAAAATATCTGGCTTTCTTTTTGATAGTTTTATTTATGATTTCATTCACTCCCAATGTTAAAGCTGAATATTGGGGTTCCAATGCTTCATCAGCTATATTAAAACAGATCTTGGAAAAAATTTTTAAACAAATAATGGATGCCATGTTGGGAGCGGCTAAAAAATCCGCAGCTCAATCTGTCAATCAAAGCGTGGACAGCGCTATAGGTTCCGGTTCCAGCGCTAAATATATAACCGATTGGAATAATTTTCTTTTTCAACAGCCACAAGAAAAAATGGTAACTTATATGAATGATTTCTTTTCCGGTTCCACTGGCGGAAAAAATTCTTCTCTTAATTATATTTCTAACGGTTCCAGCGGATCAGGCGGAAATTATATGAGCCAAGTCCAAAAAGAAGCCAAAAGTTATGTCCTGCCGCAAGGCCAGTCCTCGGGATGTGAAATCGGCGATTCTTCAAAGATTTTCAAAGACGGCACTTGGAAAAATTTCAATACCATGATTTCCAACCCTAATTGCAACAAATTTTCCTATACTCTGAAAGCGCAAGGTGTCGCTATGCAAAAACTCTATGAATTGGAAGAGCAAGCCAAAACCATAGCCATTTCCTACCAAGGATATAAGGGTCAGGGAAGTAATGGTCAAATTTCCACTCCCGGTTCTTTGATCAAGGATATGCAAGCTAATGCTAAAAACATAGGAAATCAAATCATCGGCGGAGCCACTAGTGTCCCGGAAGTCATCACTTCGCTTGTCACTCAAATGGTAACACAGACAATCAGTCAAGGCATAGGCGGAGCCAAATCAGCCATCCAAAAACAAGTTACCAACCAGGCCAGCGGCTTGAACAATGCTCTGAACAGCCAATCAAATCCCGGAGATAGATTTAAAACAAAATATTAAATTACATATTTTTACATATTTTTTTCTTGAAAAAAACTGCTTGGCCTTGACGCTGGCGGTTTTTTAATCTGTTTTAGGGTTAATTCCTCGCGGCTTGCCGCGGGGTAATTCATTGTCCAATCAAAAAATCGTTGCCCAAAAGAGGAAACGTGGAAAAATCAGAATATGAAAAAAGAAAATATTTGCTTTTGAAGATTCAAATCGCAATGTATAATCCAGATTTACCCAAATGGGATGAAACTTAATGGATGCGGGTAAAAAATATCCTGACTGATATCTTCATGGATCCCGATTTCCCTCTGGAATTTCTGGAAAGTTTGTCTTTACAGAACAACGATTACAAAAATCTTCAGTTATTATAACAATTCAAAACCTCGGCAATCAATCCTGTTAGAAAAAATTCTGATGGGACAAGCATTTGCTGAGGTTTTTTTCGTGGTAATTTTTCTATTTCACCCAATGTTTCTTTTTTATCTCCTGATCATCTTCTTCTTTCCTTTCCTCAATTTTTTCTTTCGCTAATTGGCGGAGTTTTTTCAAATCCTCTTCTTTGAGTTCCTCGGCTAGCATCAGCAATTTTTCCGGATTATTTTTCCCGGCGTCTTCAATCACTTCAGCCAGAAGCACATCTAAAATCGCACCGATTTTCGGTCCCGGTTCGAGTTTCAATTTCACCATTAAATCATTCCCGTTTATCTTGAGCATCTTGACGGAAACCGCGTCTTGCGAAACTTTATCTATAACATATTCCAGATGGCGCAGTTTATACGGTTTGGCTTTGGGAACGCCGGAACCGAGACGGTCAGAAATCCGGAGATCCAAAAGATCCCCGATGTTCTGAAATCCCACTTTTTGAATCAGCCGACGTACTGAACTTTCTTTCACTTCATCCGGATTATAATAAAACATATGATTATTAACTAGTAGTTTCACTTTCTGGACTATTTCATTGGAAAAAGTCAGGCGCCTCAAAATCTTTTCAACGACTCTAGCTCCCACTTGGTCATGATTATAGAAAGTCGCATACAAACCATATCCTCTTTTGGTCTGCGGTTTGGCGATATCATGAAACAGCGCGGCCAGACGCGTTTCCAATTTCTCTGAAGGACAGAATTTCAACGAAAGGATGCTGTGCTGATAGATCGTATAGATATGATGGCGGTTCTGCTTCATACCGATGCCTTTTTCCAACTCCGGAATGATATACGGCAGTAGTCTTGTCTGCTGGAGCATATCTATTCCTTCTGACGGATGTTTCGATAAAATAATTTTTGAGAATTCATCTTTGATCCTTTCTTGAGCAATACTTTCCAGATTTTTGGAATATTTCCTAATCGCATCCAAGGTTTTTTCTTCAATGGAAAATCCCAATTCGGCGTAAAAACGGACAGCGCGCATCATCCGCAATGCGTCCTCATCAAATCTTTGCTGCGGATCGCCGACCGTGCGGATTATTTTTGTTCGGATGTCTTTTTCCCCTTCATAGGGATCAATTATTTCATATCCGGTAGCATTTTGAATTTTAGATTTATTTCGGATTTCGCTCGCCTCATTGAGTCCTTGGCGAAGCGGGGATTTCGCTCGCCTTGCTGATTCTTTGGCGAAGTGAGGATTTCGGATTTCCAGCGCAATCGCATTTATCGTAAAGTCTCGGCGCGCCAAATCTTCTGCCAACGTTTTCGCGAACTTGACTTGATCTGGCCTCCGTTTGTCGGAATATTTTGACTCAATCCTGAATGTCGTGATTTCAATCACATCGTGTTCCCGATCCGCTTTTCCGTTCGGAAGGAAGGGCTTGACTTTCACTCCGACCGTCCCAAATTCGTTCTCATAGAAACTATCGGAGAATAATTTTTGGACATCTTTTGGCTTGGCACCGGTAGTGATGTCCCAGTCTTTGGGAACCCTCCCTAGGATCAGATCGCGCACACAGCCGCCGACAATGTAGGATTTGGAACCGGCTTCTTGAATAGCCGTTAAAATATCACTGACTTGTTGTGGAATTTTTTCAATCATAAATAAAAAATATTTTCCTATCATTTTCTCAAAAAATAAATAGGTCTGCATCTAATTTTAAGGCAAATTTCTTGCATACCTGCCGATGCCTGTGCTCCCAGTATGAATCGAACATACATCTCATCCTTAGGACGGATTTGCTCTATCCATTGAGCTATAGGAGCATAGACACAAGCGGGTAAAATTATAATGGCTTTAAAAAAATATTTTCCCTCTATTCTAAAATCTTATAACATTATCTGGTTTTAGAAAAGGGATGGAAAGATTTTTATTTTCTCCACAAAAAATATTTTTCTCCTCTGATTTAGCCAGTTTTGATTTTATGAATTAAAAAAAGAAGTTCTGCCGTGAATTTAACGACAAAGCTCTCTGAATTTTATTCGATTTTAGTCATTTTACCCGTCTAAATTCACTATCGATAATATTCTTGGATACTGAATTCGGATGAGGAGGGAATCAAAATGCGATTCCCTCTGTTTTTTCATTCAATAATCTCCTTGAGTTTCGGAAGATCAGTGGGTGAAATGTACTCAACACCCATTTTGGCGTATTGAGTAGCAAGGTCAGAGTTTGCCGATGTTGAAAAAATCTTAATATCTTTTACTTTATCGACAATTTCAAATCCTTCCTGACCACCCTCTGACAGAGAATGATCCAAAAAAATAACATCAGGATTATGTTCACTGATTGCCTCCAACGCTTCTTGAACGTTGTGGCATTCGGCAAACACCACATTATCTTGGTCTCTAAAAAAACCTGCCAAGACTCTTTAGCCAACTCGCATTGTCGTTGACAAAAAGAAATTTCATTTTATTACCTCCTATTTTATTTTTTCTCCTTCTCTGAAACTTCATGAATTTTAAAATCATTAATACTGGCAATAATCAGCGCAATATAACAAGCGAAATTATTTTTTAAAAAATTTATAAAATAAAAGGTGGAGGGTCAATTCTGACGCTCCACCTAGATCTGCCGAGAATTATCGACAGATGATAACCTGCTGTGGCAGATAACCCATGAAACGTCCCCACTGATCATATGCGGGAACATTTCGGATTTCTACCCAGCACTGGCGCGGAGCTGTAATGGCAGACTCAATTACAACTCCCAGAACTCCAATGGCTACTAAACCAACTCCAAATTCTCCAACATGCCCATAGTTTCCACGATTATAACCGTTGTTGTGATTATAACCGTTGTTGTGATTATAACCGTTGTTGTGACTCCCATTGCCCCTACCGCCACGATAGCCACGATCACCCGCCATAGCTATCCCTGAAAAAACTAATACTAACACGAAGAATGCCAACACTAACGATACTATTTTTTTCATTTTTATTCTCCTTTCGATAATTTTCCTTTTTCAAGGTTTCAAGGTTTTTTGTTCCTACTTTATCGCGACCTTATTATGTATTTAATTTTCAAATAACTCTAGGTGATTTTAACTAAATCACGGATTAGTGCTAAAATAAAGGAAAAGAAGAATAAATCTTTTGGCTTAATTTTTAACGCTAATCCATGTATAATGGACTGGCAAATCTAGACAACCATATTAGATGGATGTGATACACTGAAAGTATGAAAAAATCATACACTCCAAAGCAAAAAGCCTCGATTGCTTTGGCAGCCAT
>Ga0315273_10002436_pt1 | contig 21972 bp, 11 predicted proteins | sample YL17G02_0_MG_FD_205753 | JGI IMG/M metagenome (GOLD analysis project Ga0315273, IMG submission 205753) | Sediment microbial communities from Yellowstone Lake, YNP, Wyoming, USA - YL17G02_0 | ecosystem: Environmental > Aquatic > Freshwater > Lake > Sediment | place: USA: Wyoming | collected... | reverse complement strand
GCCCTCGATTCCGCGGCGCGCGATCAATCCTCATGAGCACTGAAGCCAAACCGGCACGAGAGAACCTGGAAGGATGGATTCCGCAATTAGCCACGCCTGATGAGATGCGGCTGGCGCTCGAGCAGGCATTTGACTTCCGCGGGGATGTCGCGATCACGCTGCGCAGCGGTGAACGGATCGAAGGCTACATTTTCGATCGCCGGTCCGCGGGGCCGGGCCTGGATCAATGCTGGATCCGGATGCTTCCCCGCGACCGGAACGAAGAAGTCTCCATTTCTTATTGCGAAATTGCGCGGCTGGAATTCTCGGGACGCGACACGGCCGCCGGCAAGAGCTTCGAGCTCTGGATTCAGAAATATAAAGAGGGCAAGGCGCGCGGCGAGAAAAACATTTCTCTCGATCCGGACCCCATCGACTAGGGCCAAAACCGCGGACGCCATTCAGTATCCCCGTCGGGGATAGCGGAACCAGGCGAAGGAGAGGGCGGCGAAGTCGACGCAGTCGACGAGCCAAAGTGATTTATGAGGGACCTCTTCCACCGCTCCCTCACGGTCGCGCCTCCTCGAGCGTCGTGATCGACAGCTTCCTCCTGTTCGGGCTCCAGACTCTGGCCCGGGGGCGGAGAGCATTCCTCAACTTTACCGGCACGCTCTTGCTTTGCTGGGGATGAAAGAGGTGCGCAAGTGGACCTCTCTCGCGGCGCTCTCGGGCATGGGCGAAGATCGGCCTTCCGCCTTGATGATCTCTCTGGTCATCCGCGCAAGGTTTTGCGAGGCTCTGGCTGCCCTGGTCGGACAGCAGGCCAAGGCGCTCGACCTGTTTCTGATGGGACTCCTTTCGATGGTCGACACCGTTCTGGAAAGACCCTTATCCGAGATTCTGCAGCAGCTTGCCATCTCCGATGAGGTGAAGACCGCACTTCTCTCCGGCGGCAATCAGATGCGCCAGATACTCGATCTTGTCGTCGCCACCGAAAAGGGCCAATGGCCCCGGATGTCTTTCCTGGCTTCGGCACTGAAGATTGCCGAGAACTCGGTCACAGAAGCCTACCTGCAGGCCATCCAGTGGAGCCACCAGGTCTTCGACATCGATCAAACTGCCCTTTCGGCATGATTTGCCTCCACACCACATCCATTTGTTTATTGGCGGTCGGCGGCGGCTGTCTTTAGACCGTTATGCGTAGCGATAGGTGAGTTGTGTTCTCGTTAGCAGCAAGAAGCCAGGAGCAAGAAGCCAGAATTATCATCAGTGCCGCCTATGCTGCTTTAAGGCCGACAACATCGACCAGGTTATCCAGGGCAGTTGTAACGTCACGATATAGCTTGTCGAGATTGCTGAATCTATTGTTGGGGCGAATCGCGTCTCCGCTGAACGCATATGCCCGGTCGATTCTGGCTTCCGGCTTCCTTATCCTGCTGCTTTCGAGCGGGCTATCAAGGGCGCAGCCCTTGCCTTGTTTCTATTACGGCTTGAAGTGAGCAGTGGGTGGTGAGCAGTGTGCGGCGATTATTGGCAGGCATCGCCTGCCGGATTTTTAGCCCCACGGCCGCTGCCCGGCGTCGCAGATTTGTAAAACATTTAGCGGCTTTTTTGAATCTCGTGTAGCATGAAAAGGTCAATCGCGAGGCCAAACTGCAATATGCGTGCATCGGAAAATCGTGCCCTGACTGCTCTGCAGGACCTTTTTCAGGCCGGAAGGCCGCTCATCTATATCTGCTCGCCTGAGGAGAAGCGGGCCCAGCGCCTGCTGGAGGCGGTGGCGCAGAAGGTCTTCACTCCGCCGATACGAGTGTGGACCTGGAGCCGCACCGAGGGCCTGGCAGCCCTGGACGGCAGCCGCGCAGACCTGCCTCCGGGCGACGCGCGCGCAGTGCTGGAGTTCATCTCGGCGCACGAATCGGCCGCCATTTTTCAGCTCAAGGATTTCCATGACTTCATGCGCGATGATCCGGAAATCCGGCGCCGTTTGCGCGACCTCTACGATGCCTGCCTCGACAAAAACAAATTCATCGCCGTCACGTCGCCGCTCCGGACGGTCCCCGAGGAACTCGGAAGCCAGATGGCCATCCTGGATCTGCCGGTTCCCGATCTGGACGAGCTTCTGAGCTTCCTGAAGGACGAGATGGCGCGACTTGCCGCGCAGGGTGCCGCCGCGGACTCCGCGGACGCTTCCGTCTACGCGATCGCCCGGGCGTTGCAGGGACTGACCCTGGAAGAGGCCGGGCATGCGCTGAGGCGCGCGATCTCCGTCGCCGGCAGGCTCGACAGCCGCTCGCTGCCGCAGCTTCTGGAAGAGAAGAAGCTGGTGGTGAACAAGACCGGCCTGGTTCAATACATCGCCGACGCAACGCAAATCGATCACGTCGGCGGGCTCGAATACCTGAAGAAATGGCTGCTCGATCGCCGCAAACTCTTTTTCGAGCGCGACAGCCTCGCCGCGGAAATCGTGCCCAAGGGAATTCTGGTGATGGGGGTGTCGGGTTGCGGCAAGAGCCTCTCGGTCAAGGCGATCGCTTCCTGCTTCGGTCTGCCGCTTTACCGGATCGACATGATTGAAGTCTTTTCCGGCCGGTTCGGCAATCCGGACGCCGCCTTCGTAGGGGCCTGCAAAGTAGTGGAATCCGTGGCGCCTGCGGTGGTTTGGTTCGATGAAATCGAAATGGGGCTCACCGGACAGACCGGAGAGAATTCCACCAACATGGGCCGCATTTTTGCATTCTTCCTGACCTGGATGCAGGAGAAGGCGCGCGGCCTGTTCGTGGCGGCGACGGCCAACCGGATCGACCTGCTGCCGGCGGAGATGATCCGCAAAGGACGATTCGACGAGGTGTTCTTCATAGATCTTCCGACCGAGGAGGAGCGCAACGAGATATTCTGCATCCACCTGCAACGGCGGGGCATCGATCCCGCATCGCTTCAGGTCAACCGGCTCAAGCGGATCACCCTCGGTTGGACAGGTGCCGAAATCGAACAATGCGTGGTAGCCGCCATCACCACGGTCCGGATCGAGAATCGAAGCCTGACATTCGAAGATCTCCACCGGGCGGCACAGAACATTATTCCGCTCTCCAAGACCATGCGTGAGCAGGTCGACCACATCCGTTCCTGGGCTTTTGAGCGAGCCGTCCGCGCCTCCCCCCGCGAAAGCAAATGAGGCAATTGTCGATTGACGATTGGCACCCAATCCGCAATTGTGTGTGAAAGGAGTCCCCTGATGAGACCAAAGCAAGCCGCCTCTGCGCATGCGCTCGGGGAGATACCCGCGCAGATGCGGGCGCTGGTGCTTGATGGAATCGGGTTCGAGCACGCGTGCGTCCGGAAGGTGGCGACACCCCGCCCGGGCCCGGATCAGCTGCTTGCCCGAGTCGATGCGGCGGGAATCTGCACTTCGCTGATCAAACTGATCGAACAGGGGCCGGCTCACAAGCAGATCTATGATTGGGACATTACCCGCCACCCGCTCATTCTGGGGGACGAGGGTGCGGTCACGGTGGTCGAAGCCGGTGTGAATCTCAAGGCCCGGTATCATCCCGGCGAACGATATGTGATCCAGCCTGCCGTCGATCATCCACCCGTCAATCATCCGGAACGTTACCGCAACGGAGGCAGGGGGATCGAGAAGGTCGCCGTGGGATACACGCTTCCCGGCCATCTGGCGGAGTACATCTTGATCACCGAGGAGGTCCTGGCCGCAGGTTGCCTGCTGCCAATTCCCGATCGGTCGTTCCCCGGCGCTCACGCCGCCATGAGCGAGCCCATCTCCTGCGCCATTTCGGCGCAGGATCATCATCTCCATCTCACCCAGGGTGCGCCGCTCGACGCCCGAGGGGCCAGCAAGGGACTCAAGCCCGGCGGCGTTACGGTGATCGTCGGCGCCGGTTCCATGGGGCGGATGCATGTGGACTGCGCGCTGAATCACCGCCCGCGCGCGATCGTGGTCTCGGAGCTCGTGGACTCCCGCATTGCCCAGGTCGAACGCCTCTTCAGGGGCCGTGCGAGCCGCCTGGGAATTGAGCTGCACACTCTCAATCCCGCCGCGACGGATCTTCGGCAAATGGTCCTGGACCTTACCGGCGATCGTGGTGCGGATGACGTGATCGTAGCCGTCGGATCGAAAGAAGCGATCGAAGCGGCCCAGACCCTGGTGGGCCGCGGCGGAGTGCTCAATCTGTTCGGCGGCCTCAAAAAGGGGCACGACATCATTGCCCTGGACACGGGAATCGTCCATTACAGGGAGATCAACGTCACCGGATCGAGCGGCGGCTCCCCCTGGGACGTCGCTCGCGCCCTGGAATTGATGGCTGCGGGTTCGATCGATGCGGGAGCGCACATCACCCGGATCGGCGATCTGGAGCATGCGGTCGATTTTTTGGATATGATCCGGGCGCAGGAGATCGATGGCAAGGCCGTGGTTTATCCCCACCGCCGCACGAGCGCAATCCACAAGGTGTCCTGCTGGACAGCGCAGGACGAGCGAGACTACCTGAACACAAAAGACGCCAAGTAGGCCCCGGCCGCCGGCGCCCGCAAATAATTCCAGCAAGGTAAACCACCGCCACTGGCGGTGACGGAAGTTTGGTTATCATGAGTCCCGGAGGGACGCGGCGAAAATAGCCCGGCACTTCAGTGCCGGGATTGTGCAACGATATAAGGACGAGTCCCGTGGGGACGACTGATATGGAGAAGTACCGATGGCCAACCCCTATACATCGCTTTTCATACGTTGGGGATGACTCAACCGTCCCTACGGGACTCGCGGCGGAGGTGTCCGACATTCCCAGCACTGAAGTGCCGGGCTATTCTCCTTGCGTCCCTAGCGGGACGCACAATCCCGGGATCGCTTCCGCCCACCTGGGGCCTATATCCGAGCGTCCCTCCGGGGCTTCGCTAAGGCCAACGCCTCCCTCGAAGAGGCTTCCTGAGGCCAACCCGCAAAGCGGGATGGAGCCTCACTAACGGGGAACTGAGTCGTGGCCCTCACGGGTAAGCGCACATTTGTCGGGTTCGGCTTCGGGGCGATTCAGGCGGGACTTTTTCTCTACGAGGCTTTCCGCTCCGGCAAATTCGGCCGCCTGGTGGTTGCGGAAGTTCTGCCCGACATCGTTCGTGCCATCGGGCAGGCCGGCGGGCATTATTCGGTCAACGTCGCTCACCAGGATCGTGTTGAGGCCGCAGGGATCGGCCCGGTGGAGCTTATGAATCCTGCACTCGAATGCGACCGCGCGCGCCTGATCGATGCTGTCGCGGCCGCGGACGAGATCGCCACGGCGGTGCCCAGCGTCCAGCATTATGTCTCGCACGGGCCCGGCAGCGTGCACCGCATCCTGGCGCAAGGGCTGCGCAACAAGGCGGCCCGGGGCGGCCCGCCCGCGGTTCTCTATGCCGCCGAAAACCACAATCATGCCGCGGAACGGCTCGAAGAGGCGATTGCCGGGGAGATTCCAGCCGTCGAACGGCCGCAGGTCTCTGCGCGGATCCGGTACCTCAACACGGTGATCGGCAAAATGAGCGGAATCGTGACGGCCGCCCGTGACGGCCGGCAGAGCAGCCTCGCGCCGATTGCACCCGGGTTTGACCGTATTTTCCTGGTCGAATCTTTCAACCGCATCCTCATCTCCAGGATCCGCTTTGACTCGGCCGCCGCGGCCGAGCCATTCATGCGCGGCATCAACTGTTTCCAGGAGAAGGATGATCTGCTTCCTTTCGAAGAGGCGAAATTGTTCGGTCACAATGCCACGCACGCGTTGGCGGCCTATGTGGGCGCGATCCGGGGCGTCCGCTGGATTGCCGATCTGCGCGATTTTCCCGCGCTCCTGAGTTTTCTGCGGGCGGCATTTATCGAAGAATCGGGGAATGCGCTGATCCGCAAGCACTCGGGCCTCGATCCGCTCTTCACTCCCGAAGGCTACCGGGAATATGCCGACGATTTGCTGGCGCGGATGGTCAATCCGTTTTTGCAGGATTCGGTGGAGCGTGTCGGCCGGGACGCGGAACGAAAGCTGGCTTGGGACGACCGCCTCATCGGCACCATGCGAATAGCCCTCCGGATGGGGATTATTCCCCGCCGCTATGCGATCGGTGCGGCTGCGGCGCTGGCGACAATGGATCGTTCGGCCCTGGAAACGGGCAGAAGCGTCGCCTCATGGCTTGAACCGCTCTGGGAGACATCGTCGCCCCAATCCGACGAGAAACAGGCAATCCTCGATCTGATCGATGTGGGCAGGCGAACCCTGCGCCGCTGGATCGACTCCGACTACCGCTGCCTTGATGAAATGCACCCATCCTCTTAATAAAAACAAGCCACGGATTACACGAATTCCACCAAAATATAATTTGTGGAATCCGTGTAATCTGTGGCTGCTTTTACTTGTGCAATCTCCTTCAGGAGGCGGCGGGCTGGAGGCCGAGTCCGGGCCGGTCGGGCAGAACCAGCTTTCCCTTTTCCACCTTCACCCCGGAATAAGGATCATTTGCGATCAGGAGGTTTCCGTCCAGATCGGCATAATCGACCAGGGGGGAGAGATGCGCGGCGGCGCTCACGCCGATGGAGCTCTCGATCATGCAGCCAAGCATGGTTTTCAGCTTGAGCGATTTCGCGATTTGAATCATGCGGTAGGCCTCCAGAATCCCCCCGCACTTCATGAGCTTGATGTTCACTCCGTCGTAAGCGTCGGCGAGCCCGGGTATATCGGTCGGGTGCAGGCAGGCCTCGTCCGCAATGATGGGGATGTGCACCTTGCCGCGCACCCAGCGGATTTCGTCGTGCATCGAAGCCGGCATGGGCTGCTCGATGAACTCAACGCCCTGCGATTCGAGCCAGTTGATTTTTCGAACCGCCTCTTCTTTATCTTTCCAGCCTTCGTTGGCGTCGACACGCAGCGGCTTCCTGGTCGCGCTGCGCACTGCTTCGATGGTAGCCTCGTCCGTCTGGAGGCCGACCTTTATCTTGAGAACCGGAAAGGCTTCGGCTTCCCTCACCTTCTGGCGTGTGATTTCGGGCGTGTCGATGCCTATGGAAAAGGTCGTCACCGGCGTATCGGCCGGGTCCAGGCCGAAAAAGCGGTAGATCGGGATCCCGAGTTTCTTGCCGATCCAGTCCATCAGGGCGATGTCGAGGGCCGCTTTGCCCGCGTACTGGCCCTTGACGCGCCGGAACACCTCGCTGATCAGTTTTTCGAAGTGCCAGGGGTTGGCCCCGGTGACGAACTCCCGAACGGAGTCGACGGCCTGGCGCGCGGACTCGGCATTCTCCTCGTAGCGCACGATGGGGGCGCCCTCGCCGTATCCCGTGATGCCGCCGCTGGTGAAGCGGAGATGCAGGTTGTCGCGGTAGTCGCTGGAGGACATGGTGGTCGTCCAGGTGTGCCGCAGTTTCAGCCGCACGATCTCGGTCTCGATCGTTGACGGTCCGACTGCCTTTTCATCCCGGTTCATGGACGCGCCTTTCCCATCGATTGTCATTGCCGCCATCGCGCCCATGCCTTTGAGCAAGTCTCGTCGTTTCATGATTGCAGTCGTTACTTTGAACTCCCTGTCTCCCTCGGAAGGTTGCCCCGAACCTCGAATTCCACGGTGTCGGCGACGCGGCCGGTCCGATCCACGAGCGCGAGTGTATGCTTTCCCTTTTCGGGTGTCCACAGCAGAACGGAACCTGCCGGCCCAAGCACCCGCCCGTCGAGCATCCACGAGCACGAGTCGTTCGCCGGTGCGGCTTCGAAGAAGAGTTTTTGCTGCCCCGGTGGAATATCCGGATCCAGCGCGACGATGGTTCCGGCGGCAGGATAGGCGATCCTGAAACCGGTCGGGCTCGCGGCCTGCTGAATTGTCGCCGTTTCAGTCCCGCGGATGAACCATTCCCGGCGGCTCATTCCCGCGGCCGGAAAATCGACGGTCTGGTTGAGCACGCCCGGAGGCGGTTGAGGTGCGATGCCTGGCCTGTCGGCATGCAGCCAGTTCATGATCTCGACCCAGGCCGGCGCCGCACCCGTCACTCCGGTCACGTCCCACATGGGCTCACCGGAGAAGTTGCCTGCCCAGACGCCGACCGTATACCGGTCGGAGAAACCTATGCACCAGTTGTCGCGCATATCTTTGCTGGTTCCGGTTTTCACCGCTGTCCAGAATCGCGTCGCGAGCGGGCTTTCGAGGCTGAAGGTGAGGCTCCGGCTCTCCCGGTCGGACAGGATGTCCGCGGTCAGGAAGACGGCTTCGGGCGCGAAAACCCGGAGCGGCGACTCCGGCACTCCATCGAAGCTGAGCTTCAGCCGGCTGAATATACCGCGGTTGGCAAGGGTGCGATAGGCGTTCGTCAGATCCCAGAGGGTAACATCGGCCGATCCAAGCGCGAGCGAAGGTCCGTAAAAATCCGCGCCGCGGAGACCGCGGAATCCGAGAGCATTGAGCCTGCCGAGAAGGGTCTCCACGCCGATGAGGTTCAGGGTCTTCACCGCGGGGACGTTGAGCGATGCCGCCAGCGCCTGTCGAACGGTGACCGTTCCATGAAAGCGCCTGTCGTAATTCTGCGGCCGGTAGACCCCGGTGGCGACCGGCACGTCCAGGGGCGAATCCTCGATGAGGGATGCGGGCGTAAGCAACCTCTGCTCGAAGGCTGCGGCGTAAACAAAAGGCTTGAGCGTAGATCCCGCCTGACGCGGCGCCTGGACCCCGTCGACGTGGCGGGCGCTGGCGCAAGCGCCATCGTTGCCGACGTAGGCCAGAACTTCGCCGGTAGGGTTATCAACCACCAGGATCGCCCCGTCGTGCACATTGCGAGGGCGGATGGTCTCCAGATGGCGGCGCAGAGTCTCCGCCGCGAAGCGCTGAAGCGATCCGTCGAGGGTCGATCGGATGACCGCAGGGTCTCGGCCGGTGCGTGAGCGGATCGATTCCAGCAGCTGCAGTGCCACGTGGGGGGCGAGCGCGGCCTGCGGCGCCACGTAATATGCCTGTGAAAACGTGCTTCTGGCCCGGCTTAGGATGTCGGCAGGACTCAGGGTCAGTCCCATTGCGCCCGCCAGCTGACAGGCGCGGGCGCCCAACGGCTCGATGCCTGCGTTGGGCGAACGGATCAGCGCAGCGAGGAGAACGGATTCCGCCTGGTCGAGCCCGTGCGGTTTTTTCCTGAACAGCCCGGCGGATGCCGCAGACAGGCCCTGCAATTCGCCGCGGAAGGTCACGAGGTTCAGGTAGGCTTCCAGGATTTCGGCCTTGGTCCAGCGCTTTTCAAGCGCTCGCGCAGCCCGGATCTGGGCGATCTTCTGCCGGACGGAGCGGCGCGCGCCGCGGGGCTCCAGCTCGCGGTTGAGCTTCGCCGCCAGTTGCATGGTGATGGTGCTGGCGCCGCGCGCGTTCGCAGAAGCCGCCAGTTCCCGGAGGGCTCCGGCGAGGGAGGTCCAATCTGTCCCGCCGTGCTCATAAAACCTCTTGTCCTCCGCGCGAATTACCGCGGAGAGCAGGGCCGGGGATATCTCGGGCAACAGGACCCAGTCGAGTCTCCTCCCCTGCGCGTTCACGCGCAGCTCATGGATAATCTCGCCGTGCCGGTCGAGCAGCACCGCGTCCGATTTCGTATACGCCCGTCTCACCTCTGGGAACGAGGGAAGCGCAGCTGAGGAAGCTGTGAACGCAAGATAGCCTGCCGCTGTCGCACTCCCCAACGCCAAAGCACCCAGACAAATAGATCCCACCAGAAATAGTGTTCTTTTGTATGACCAGGTTGTGATTCCGCGCTTTTTCGACACGATTCATTTAACTCTTATATAGAGTGGCATGAACTCCGCCGCACGCTAGTGTAGTGCGTCGTAAATCTTGCTGCATATTCCGCCGCTTGCTCACGCGCGCGGCTCTGTTGAATCTATAGGTTACAGAGCCGCGACCGTGAGGGAGCGGATAGGAATTCAAGACGCACCACTCTAGGACGTCCTGGATTATCTACGATGCCACTGAGTCCCGTTAGGGACGCCGTGAGAGTAGCCCGGCACTTCAGTGCCGGGAACGTCGGGCCCCTCCGCCTCGAGTCCCGTAGGGACGGCTGAGTCATCCCCAAGGTATGAAAGGCAATGCAGTCGTCCCTACGGGACTCGCCCTTATGTCGATGCATAATCCCGGCACTGAAGTGCCCGGCTATTTTCGCGGCGTCCCTCCGGGACGCATAATGTCCAAACTCCAGGGCCCTTCGGGCTCCGATACCGTCATTTCCAGGCGCCCCCACAATTTGATGCACGCCAGAAATCATCCTTCGTTTGAGGCATGATTTATGACGTGCTGTATAGATCACCGATGCAAGCATGAAGTTCGCAGGTCGCAGTGTCAGTTCGCAGTAGCGGAGTACTTTTTCGAACGGCTGCGAACTGACACTGCGAACCGTAAACTTTGCCCGGTATATTGGTTGCGGCCGCCAGGTTGCGCTGAGTCTTTGTGTCTTGGTGGTTTTCGCTTCGTTTCATTTTACCCGCATCGTCTCGTTTGGAATCTCGCCGAACATTTCCGGCGAGTACATCGCCTCGACTCTCGTCGCGGGCAGATTGAGCATCCCCTCGCTGTTCAACCTCATGGTGTACTCCACGGTCCAGCTGCCCTTGGGCACGAAATCGTAGTAGGCGCGGTAGCCCTCGAAGGAGCGTTCTTCAAATGCGGGCCAAACCCACCCCTTCTGTTCTTCGCCCCTGGTGGAGAGACGCGAATCTCTGCCCAGCCCGGTTCCGAAAACCGCTGCCCCTGCGGGAATGGGATCGTTGACCACGACCCAGGTCATGTCCGACTGGGACTCCAGCTCGAGCCGCACCCGGACGATGTCCCCTTTGCTCCATGCGCCCTTCTCTTTCTGTTCGACGGGCAGAAGCGACTTTTTGATCTTGAAGCCGCTCGAGCGCGCCTCGCGCAGAGGAATGGCCGCCATGCTCTGCACCGTGGCCCATGGGCTCCCGGTTCCTTCGCTGGCGACGGTAAGCGCAGCCTGGCGGTCGGGCCACGGAAACGAAAGCTGCCGCCCGGTGGGCGAGGCGTTCCAGTCAACGGACTGCTGCTTTCCGGACAGCGCGGCAGTGGTGGCGCCGGTGACAGGCGCCTTCTCGAAGGTCTTAGCGAATTTATCGATCGCGAGCATTCCCCAGGCGTTGGCGACGGTCGTATCCCAATGCCCCCTGAGCTGGCGGCCCAGGCTGCCGCGAACCACGCGCGGGATGTCTTCAGCCCATGCAGGCGATTCGAGTTCGCTGAGCAGAAGCCGCACGGAATTGGCATCCGCGGATACCATCAGCCAGAAGAGCGAATCCGAGCGCTCGGTGGAGAAGCCCATGGTCGTGCCCTGGAAATTGAGCCTTGATCTCAAGATCTGGTCCGCCTCGGCCAGCCTCTGGTCGCGATTCCGGAGTGCTGCCGACCGGCGGAGAATGTTGAACCAGTCGATAACCGCGGATGTGGGCCACAGGTTGGGATCGATGGTGATCGAAGACAGGAGCGAATCGTCGATCGCCGCCGGGGCCGGCTGCGCCTGGCCTCGGGCGGTCCGTGGCGCCGCACCCCGCGACCTTGCGGCCGGATCTGTCCCGTAGCGGGAGAGAGCCTCGATCGCCGCCAGCTTTCGAATGGAAAGGTCGGCGGTGGGAAGAGTGGAATAGCGCACCACCTTGCCCTCCACGAATCCCCTCAGCCCCTGCAGCATGCGCTGCCGGGAACTTTCGGGGATTTCCCACCCCGCCTCATTGCCGATGGCGAGGAGATAGGAGGTCAGCGTGTCGCTTCCCAGTCTCATCGAGGGAAAGTACTTCGCCAGGCCTTCGCTGTCTAGGTAGGCAGGCAGATCCGCCATCAGGTTTCCCCACATCAAACTGTCCCGCAGGGCGACGGATTTGGAGATGTTCTGCTCCAGGCAGCTGTAGGGATACCGGCTCATGTAATCGGTCACACCGGTCAAGCCGTCGAGCAGGCTCGGCCGCAGCGTCAGCCGAAGTTCGCCGCGCCCGGGAATCGCATCGGGTGGGCGTTCCACCTCCAGCCGCAGTTCTCGGTCGATGCGGGTGAGCGTCGCCTGGTATGTCCGCACGGGGACGGCAGGCACGACCTTTTGTGTGGCTTTCAGATGATCGCCCGGCCCTTGACCGGCGCTGGCTTCCAGGTCATATCTGAGCGAGCTTACGCCCGTCGGGACCGTCACTTCCCAGCCGACCTGTTTCGATTCGCCGCCGGAAAGAGATATGGAAATTGGCGCAAGTGGTTCCGCCATCTCCTCCACGCGAGCGGACACCTGGAGCTGCATCGGGCGCTCTGTGGCGTTGCGCAGGGTAAATTCCGGGTGAATGCGGTCTCCTTCCCGCACCACGGGAGCGAGGCTGGAGAAGATAATCAAATCCTGGCTCGAACGGATCGATGCGGAACCGGTGCCAAATCGATCCATCCCCCCGTTGGCGACCGCGACGATGCGGAAACCGGTGATGGAGTCGTTCAGGGGGACTTCCACGGAGGCGGTTCCTTTCGCATCGAGGACGACCCGGGCTTTCCAGAACAAGAGGGTGTCGAAGAGTTCGCGCGTGATCTGACGCCCGCCGCCGCCGCCCTGGGGCAGGGCCTTGAGTCCGAAGTGCCTCTTGCCGATGACCTGCATCTGCGCGGTCGAAGTGTGAACGCCGTAGCGTCTCCTGCCCATCATCGCTTCCAACAGCTGCCAGCTGGTATTGGGCATCAGATCGAGCAGTCCCTCGTCCACCGCGGCGACCGCCACCTCGGAGCCTTTGGGCGGAGCCTTGCCGTCCGTCCCGGTTACGATGATTTGCACCTTCGCCTTTTCGCGGACTTTGTAGACCTGGCGGTCGGGGCTGACTTTTACATTCAATTCGTGGGCTTTCCATCCCACCTTGATTTCTGCGATGCCCAGCTTGTAGGCCGGCCGGCCCAGATCGACGGTTGCGGTCGGTTGAGCGTCGGTGACACGGCCGCGCAGAACAAGAACAGACACGAAGACGTTGGGCGCGTAACTGCCTTTGACGGGAATCTCGATCACAGATTCCTTCCCGGAAATTTCCCGCACGTAAGCATCTCCCACCCCTTCTCTTTCCACCGTAACCAGCGCCGTCGCGCTGCGGAAGGGCATGCGCACCTGGAAGCGGGCTTTAGCGCCGGGCTCGTAGCGCTTGGATTCCGGGAGCAGGTCGATGCGGTCTCCGTCTTCCGATTTGAACCACCAATCCTCCTCGCCCGCAACCCAGGATTCCTGGGTGGTGGAAACCTCGCGCCCTTTGCTGTCCGTAGTGGTTGCCTGCAGAATTACGTTTCCGGCGATCGGCGACGGTTTTTCACAGAGCAGCAAACCGCGCCTGTCGGTCTTGCCATCGCACAGAGTCTTCACCTTTTTGGTCTCCGTGGAGTGCTCGTAGGCATAGAAGCCGCCGACCAGGCGCTTGCGGTGCGAATAAATCTTGCGCTGGAAAAGATCGACGCGAACAGGCGCCCCGGCGACCGGCTTTCCGGCCAGATCCACCACAGCCGTCTGGAAGCGCAGCGCCTCCCTGGACAGGGTCCAGGAATCAGGCCGCAACCCGATGTTGCGGTCCGCGGGCCAGATCGGCAGCCGCGCGGAGACGGTCTGCACTTCGCCATTGGGGTCCCGGTACTCGAGTTCGGCCTGGATCTCGGAGGGCTTCTCGATTTTGGGCAGATCCGAAATGACCGTTCTTGCCGATCCGGTCTGGTCCAAAGTCAGATCCGTGCTTCTGAGGTCCGCGGCCGGCCTCTCCTCTGTTTCGTCGGGACTCCCGCGCACCAATCCTTCCCGCACTTTGCCGGCGGAGAAGTTGAAGCCTTCGAAGTCGCCCAGCGAGGAGATATAACTTGGCTGAATGATATATCGGAAGCGGACCGGAAGAGCGCCTGCGGCGCCGCCCGCAAGATAGCGGACCATCAGATCCACGGGCACGGAGGGCGGAGCAACCAGCGCGCCGGACGGCGGCCGGATGACGCCCTTCATCAGCGGCACGCGAAATTCCTCGACCCGGAATTCGCCGGACACCTCCTCGGAGTTGGCCTGACCTGCGCGCATGATGCGGATCTGGTAGATTCCCAGCTTGGCCTCCTTCGGGATGGTCCAGGCAGCCTCGGACACTCCGCGGGCATCCCACTGCAAAGGGATCCCGTACTCCTGCCCGCTCCCCATATGCGCGATTTTCGCCGTTTTGCCGAGATCGTTTTTCAACGGCGCAGCGATTCCTGCGGTGACGTGCCGGCGCAGGATGTTTTTCATGTGCACGGTCTCGCCGGCGCGAAAGAGGCTGCGGTCGAGTATGGTGTGGGCGATCGCGAGGTTGGGCTGCCACTCCACCGGCAGTTTGAATCTCCACGGTTCGATGCCGTTCTGCCATCCGGTGTGCACGAAGGCCATGTCGCCTGCGAGTTGGGCGGAGATCGCCAGGCCGGACGAAAAGGGATTGCCGGAGCAGTAGGGCGGATTCGATGCCGGGGGCAGATTTTCCGCGCGGGCGATGCCGTTGGCATCGGTCTTGCCCTGCCACAGCAGCTTTCCCGCGCAATCCTGGATTTGCACGGCGGCATCCGCGGCGGGCTTCGCGGTGTCGAGGGTGGTAACCCAGACCAGAGAGGAATCGATGCCCCATTTGAAATGGACCGACAGATTGGTGACCAGGGCGGCGGCGGCCACATACATCGGCTTGGACTCGCCGAGGAGCGCAGCGCCCAGCAGGCCGCTTTCAATTTCCACCACATAAAAGCCCGGCGCTTTCAGCGGAATCCCGACCACCTCGAAGGGCTTCGAACCCTGGAGCTTCGGAATGGAGATCTTCCTCGCCTTCTCCGCAGTGACGAGCCCGAAGATGGATTTGTCGCGGTCGTCGTAGGAACGATCATGCACCCTCTCGATCCATGTCATCATCTGGCTGAGCTTGTCCGACGGGACCTTGAGCACCCGGCCCCGGAGGCTGCCGGCAATGCGCTGCCCCTCGGGAATCGGTTTCGGAGGATCGACGTTTTCCTCGCCGCCGGCAACCTCCAGCATGCGGGCGGCAACCTCTGGCTCGACGTTTCGAAGCGTCACTGGCAGCATGGGGTCCGCGTGGAGTTCGATGATTCCGAAATCGGCGGCGAATTTGGCGAGCGGCGGGTACTCATCCGTCTTTACTGCCATCGGGAACCGGTCGGCGTTCGTCAGCTTGCGGCCGGACTCATCAGTCAGGCCGGGCGGGAGCTCGATCGTCAGGGAGGCATTTTCCGGGAAAGGGCCCTTGAAGCTGAGGCCATAGATGTGGCGGTCCGATTCCTCATCGGCCTCGGAGACTTGCGGAGTCCATTGCCGGCCGCCGGGCACCTTCAGCAGCGCCTTGCGCGCTTGGGCTGCCAGCACAGGCGCGGAAAAGGACAATCGCATGGGGGATATGGGCACGCATTGAGCCTGCGGATTTTCCCTTGTGCAGTGAAAAGTCGCTGCAAAGGGAGGGCGCGCGATAAACTCCAGCTTCTGGTCCCGATCGGAAGCGATGCCGCCGCGGGTGGCGACCCCTTTGCCCCAGATCAGGTTGACCTGCGCCCCGGCAGGGAAGCGCCTGCGGGCCTGGATCAGGGGGAACCGCTCCTTGTGCGCGAGCGCCTCCTGCAGCTTTTCCTTCCGATACTGGAACACGGCTTTCACTGCCGCGTCCCTGTCTTTGTCGGGCACGAAGCGTATGTCCACGCGCTCGGCGATTCCTTGCACGACAAAATAGACATTGGCCAGGACGGAGGCTTCGGCGGCATCCGCGTCCAGCTCCAGGAGGAAAAACTGATCTTCGTCGATCTGCATTCCGCCCTCTTCCGGCTTCGAGGTGACGATCGCCGGGCCGCCGGTTGTGAATGCGAAACGCTTCTGGCCGGTGATCTCCCTTCCGGAGAGTGATTTCAGCCCGTCTTTCAGCACAAACTCGCAGCGCACGCCCGCGGGCAGGTCGCGATCGAAGTCGTAGATCCAGTTGCGTTCGTCCGCCCAGCGTGCGGTTCCCTTCTCCGGGCAGTTGAGATCGAAGGGGACCGGCCCGGCGGGATCGCCGAAGGCGACCATCGGGTCAGAGAACTTTGCCCGGACCTGCCGCACCCCTTTGACTGTGCCCTGGGGCGAAAACATCGAAACTTGCGCCGGTTGCTGGGCGGCGAACACGCAGCCCGTCAGGAAAGACAGGGAGAGCAGAGCTCTCAAAGCATTGCGATGGTTCATAAGATTCTCCCGGTTTGTGCCGAATAGAGTCGATGATAACAAAAGGGCGCGAAGGCCGGCGCAAGAATTCAGGCTCAAGCAGGTCCGATGGGGTGGATCCGGTTGTCCTGCAGCATTCTCAGAAAGACGTCATCCATGCTTTGCTGAGCGGAAGGCTTCCGTGCGATCACCGACCTCCGGCGGTTACTGGAGTATAATGCACCGGCGTTAATAGCGGCCGATTCCACCGCTCCCTTACGCGCGCGGCTCTGTGGAGCGTGCCAAAACAGAGCCGCGCGCGTAAGCAAGCGGCGGGAAGCGATCCTGTATTGTTCTTTTCCCGGCTCCATGGTCGCTGCAGTGAGTTTGCATTTTTCCTATATCGAGGGTGCCCCAAGGGCATCCGTGTTCCATATGAGGATGAAATTGATCTGTGCCCCGAAGGGGCAGCAGACAATAGCCGGGGGTGAGCGAAGCGAACCCCCGGTTGTGAACGCAGAGTGTCAAGCCCTGGAAGGGCGGCAGAAGATTCTGGCGCCCTTCCAGGGCTCCACCAATTTCCGACTCCAACCCCGGGTTCGCTTCGCTCACCCGGGGCTGTTGTCTGGCCGCCCCTCTGGGGCCTTGCTAAGGCCAGTGCCTCCCTTGGGGAGGCTTATTGAGGCCATCCCGCAGCGCGGGGTGGAGCGTCACCTCATTACCCTCTTGTCATAGGGAGTTATTCCGATGTGGATGTCGACATGGGTTGCGGGTCTTTTTTCCGGCGTGTGGCTGGCTGCCTTCTTTCTGGCTGCGCGTTTCCGGTGGTTCTCACGGATGAAGAAAGGGTTTCTGGTGACCCTGGTCGTCGCCATAGTCGGCACGGGCGTATTCTCCACCTGGCTGATCGGATCCTGGGGATATGACTCCGCCCGAACGATTCTCCAATCCGAGACCTCGAAGGCGCTGGCGAACGTCGGCCGGATCGTGGAATCCGAGATCGACGGCACCATCAACATCGCCATCACGCAGATGTCCGCGGCAACGCAGATACTCGCACCGGAAATTAACGGCCATATCTCCGATAGGGCGCAGGAGAAAATAAGGCAGATTCTGGAACTCAACCGCCGCTTCCTGCAGATGAGCCTCTGGGACAAAAACGGCAATCCCGCACTCTTCCTCAGTCTGAACAAGGAGACCGAACCGGTGATGAGCCGCATCGCCGCCGCCTTCAGCCTGGAGGGGAAGACCTATGTGTCGGATCCCTATTTATCCCCTGTCTACAACAAGTACATCATGGATCTCAGCCTGCCGGTTCGTTCTTCCACCGGTGAGATCCGGGGGGTTCTGGCGGCAAAGTTCGACCTCGAGGAGGGATTGGGGAAGCTCATCGAGCGAACCCGGTTTGGCGAGAGCGGCTACGCCGTGCTGGTTGCGAGCGACGGCCGGATTCTGGCTCATCCCAATCCACAACGGCTGCACGGCGACATCTCCTCCTATGCTTCCGTCCAAAAGGCGTTCCAGGGCGGCGAGGGCCTCGATCAGGGTCTCAACCAGGCAGGCCAGGAGCGGCTGTTTTTCTACCGCACGATGAAGGGGCCCGGAACCGTGAATCCCAAGCCGCTGGTTCTGTTGACGGAGATGAGCCGGAAGGAGGCGGAAGAGCCGCTGCACATCCTGCGACAGAGGGTTCTGCTCGGAATGGCGGTGCTTGCCCTCGGCTGCATCATCATTGCGCACCAGTTGTCGCTTTATATCCGGCGCCCGCTGCATGATCTGGTGGAAATGGTGGAGCAGATCGAGAAGGGCGATCTCACTGTGCATGCGCGGGATTTCGGCAAGGATACTGTGGGACGGCTGGGCAGCGCACTCAACCATATGGTCCACGGCCTGTTGGAAAGGGACAGGATCAAGGAGCTTTTCGGCCGCTATGTAACGACCCAGATCTCGGATGAGGTGCTGAAGGGCTCGGTTGACCTGGGTGGCGAGTCCAGGAATGTCACGATCCTCTTCTCGGATATCCGCGATTTTACCAGCATGTCCGAGCAGATGACGCCCACCCAGGTGGTCAGTTTCCTCAACGAGTATTTCTCCGAAATGGTGGAGGCCGTGTTCGAGCACGGCGGCGTGCTCGACAAGTTCATGGGGGACGGCATGATGGCGGTTTTCGGCTCCCTGGGCCAGATTCCGAACCATCCGCGCAGGGCGGTAATGGCTGCGCTCAGGATGAAGGCTCTTCTCGCCAAGATCAACGGCGAGCGCAATATGGCCGGCAAGCCTCCCATCCAGATCGGTATCGGAATTCACACGGACGACGTCATCGTGGGCAACATCGGGTCGCGCAAACGGCTCGAATACACCGTGATCGGCGACGGCGTCAACACCAGTTCGCGTGTGCAGTCGCTCAACAAAGAGTTTGGTACGACCATCCTCATCACCGAAACGACCTACGCATTGGTTCAGGAAACCTTCGAGTGCCGCCTGATGCCTGCGACCCAGCTCAAGGGAAAGATTAAGGCATTGCAGTTCTACGAGGTGGTAAGCGTAAAATCAGCCTAGGAGCCCCTCCTAATTCTCGGACGGGCTCCAAGGAGCTGGAATCGAACCGCCCGGGGCTATTATCTGACCGCCCCTGCGGGTGGAGACTCCTGAGGGGGCATAGCCGAAACCAAAGCTTGGAACCGCAGATGCACGCCGATAAACGCGGAAATGCAATTTTTATTTGCGTTTATCGGCGTGCATCTGCGGTTCCAAAATCTTTTCCCGCCGGGAAAGGACTTTCACATTAGTGGCACGTGAGGACCCTCATGTCGAGTGGAGCGGGAAGCTTTGCATCCGGGATTCAGGGGAAAGCCGTGCGCCCGCTGAGCATCTCGGAGGAGTATCCGGTTGCACAGGCATTCCGACTTGCCTCCCGGTTCCGTTTGCAGGCGCCGCTGGAGGCTCTGGACTTTCTCGAGAAGGGAAACATCAATCAACACACCTACCTGGTCTATGCCGGGCGCTCGGGAAGCCGGATCGAGTACCTGCTTCAGCGCATCAACCAGCAGGTGTTCACCCGGCCGCGCTCGGTCATGGAAGCCATGCTGGCCTGCATCCAGGCACAGCGCCAGTGCCTCGCGCGGGGCGCTCTGAGAAAGGGCGAAGAGTGGGAAACGATCACGCTCATACCGACGACCGATGGAAAGCCCTATCTCGAGATCAACGACCGGCGCGGATACAGTTGCTGGCGGCTCATGGTCAAGATACCCGAATCGCGCACTTTCAAGAGTCTGGGCGAGATCTCCGAATGGCGCGAGCAACTGCGTATCGCGGAAGAGGCGGGGAGCGGGCTTGCCATGTATGGCAGCTTCACGTCGGAGATGGACACGTCGGGACTTGCGAGTCCGCTGCCCGGGTATCGGGACACACGCGTTTATTACAACCAGTTCCATTCCGTGCTTGCCGGCAACCGGACCCCGGAAGAGGCTGCATCCTATCTGCCGTTTGACCCTGTGGTGCGCCAGAGCACGGAGCGGCACTTCCTGCTCCACATCCCGACCGAGGAGTACCGCCGACGCACGGAGGATCCCGGCCTGCGCCGATTCATCGACCTGGCGCTCGAGCAGGAAGAATTCGGCATGACCCTCCTGCGCGAAATGGAGAGCGGCCTGATCCGCAGGCTGGCGATTCATGGGGATACCAAACTCGACAATTTCCTCTTCAGCACGCGCACGGGCAGAGTGAAAGCGCTGATCGATCTGGATACGATCATGCCCCACACCTGGCTTGCCGACTGGGGTGACATGGTGCGTTCGCTGGTGAATGTCGCCGGGGAGAAGGAACCGGATCTCGGCAAGGTCCGGGTGAATATGGACATTTTCCGGGCGGTCGCGCGTGGTTTCCTGCGCTCCGCGCGCAACGTCAACTCGCACGAAATCGGGCACATGGTGGATGCGGTTCAGATCATCGCCCTGGAGCTGGGATTGCGCTTCCTGGGAGATTACCTGCGCGGCGACAGCTACTTCCGGCTGGGCGCTGCGGATCCGCCGGATCTCAACAAAACCCGGGCCATGGTTCAGCTCACCCTCTTCGAAAGGCTCAGGGAAACCGCCGATGCGGCCCGGGAATGCATCGACTCCCTCTGCCGCGAGTTCGGGCTAGGAAAAGAGTAGGGCTCCGGCAACGAGACCAGGGCACTAAAAGCCTAGCCACGGATTACACGGATTACACAGATTTATTTTTAAAATTCAGTGTAATCCGTGGCAAAGCTTTTCGTTGACCGATCGGCTGGCCGCTGAATGAACAGCATTGGGAGGAAGAATGCGGGAACTGAAGATAGGAACCTCCTGGGTGCGCGGCGTCGTGGGCGATGCGCTCACACCCGAACTCATCGTCAACTTTGCCTGCGCATTCGGCACCTGGTGCCAGGGGGGCGCCGTGGTCATCGGCCGCGACACCAGGCGTTCTTCGGGGACACTCCGCGCCGCGGTAGTCGGGGGGCTGCTTTCGGCCGGATGCGAGATCATCGACATGGGTGTCTGCAGCACCCCGCTGATCTCCTTCGCCGTGCGCGAACTGGGTGCGGACGGAGGCATCTCGATCACCGGAAGTCACAACGACGCCCGCTGGAATGCGCTGAAGTTCATCGGTCCCGACGGCGCGCTGCTCAACGCCGTCAAGAGCGAGGAGTTGCTCGATGTTTACCACGCTTCGTCTTTCCTCCTGGCCGCGTGGGACAAGATTCGGGGTGTAACCGTCGAGCCTCAGGTGCAGGAACGGTATCTTGAACACCTGCTGGCCGTATTGGACACGCCTTTGATTCGTCAGCGCGGTTTCAGCGTGGCAGTGGATTTCTGCAACGGCGCCTGCGGCGCCATCGCGTCGCGGTTTCTCGAAGCGCTGGGCTGCACGCTCCTTCCGGTCAACGACGAGCCCAGCGGCGAGTTCGCTCATGCGCCGGCGCCCACGCCGTCCAACATGAGGCAGCTCGCTGCCCTCATGCGCCTTTTCTCGGCGGATTTCGGCGCCGCGCTCAACGTCGATGGCGACCGCATCGGTTTCGTAACCTCGAGGGGAATTGCGCTTTCCGAGGAATACACCCTGCCCCTGGCGGCCCGGATCCTTCTGGCGCGAAGGCCCGGACCGGTGGTGACCAATCACTCGACCTCGCGCATGATCGACGCGCTGGCCGGCGAGTTCGGGCAGAAGGTGATCCGCGCCCCGGTTGGGGAGAGTCATGTGATCGATCAGGGCATGACTGAAAACGCGGTGCTCGCCGGAGAGGGCAACGGCGGCGTCGCCGCGCTCCCGTCGAGCATGACTTTCGATGCGCTTCTGACCCTGGGTCTTGTCCTGGAGCAGATGGCCACGAGCGGAGAGAGTCTGGAGTCGCTTGTCGAACGCCTCCCGCGCTACATCATGCGCAAGCAGGAACTGGCGTGCCCGCCCAACCTGGTTTACAAAGTCCTGGACCGATTCCGATACCATTATGCACGGGAGATGTCGGACTGCGCCGACGGCGTGCGCGTCGCGTGGCCGGATGCCTGGCTGCACATCCGTGCTTCGAATACGGAACCGCTCCTGCGCATCATCGTCGAGGCGGAGATCGCCATTCGGGCGGATTCCGTCATGGAAGAGGCGATGACCTACGCTCGCAGCATGACCTACGGACACGGGGGAGCATGAGATGTTGAGTCAGCTGTCGTTGAAGATCGGCATTTCGGGCGTTCGAGGGATTGTCGGAGAGTCCCTCACGCCGCAGTTGGTCACGTCTTTCGCGGCCGCGTTTGGCAACTACAGCGGCGCCGGCCCGATTGTGATCGGAACCGACAACCGCCCGTCGC
>Ga0315273_10002435_pt1 | contig 21972 bp, 23 predicted proteins | sample YL17G02_0_MG_FD_205753 | JGI IMG/M metagenome (GOLD analysis project Ga0315273, IMG submission 205753) | Sediment microbial communities from Yellowstone Lake, YNP, Wyoming, USA - YL17G02_0 | ecosystem: Environmental > Aquatic > Freshwater > Lake > Sediment | place: USA: Wyoming | collected... | reverse complement strand
TTTTGTAAAAACGCGGTAATATCTTTTTTTGCCGTGAAAAAGAATAAAAACGTCTCTGCGAAAAAATGACTTTATCTTCCAGCAAGTTGCAATTATTCTTCCGCCCGGCCTTAAAACCCTTTTAATTTCACCTAAGGCGCGTTTTCTCAATTTTTTCATGGGGATATGATGCAAAACAGCAACAGCCCACACAGAATCAAAATAATTGTCGGAAAATGGTAAACTTAATATATCCCCCACAACAAATCTGTCTCCGTATTTTCCCTTGGCAATTCTTACCAGATTTTCCGAAAAATCAATGCCCGTGTAATCGATATTCTTTCCGCCGGAGGCGGATCCGCCTTGGGCGGAGAAGATTTCATACAAACGACCGGTTCCGCATCCCAAGTCCAAAACCTTTTCTTTTTCTTTAACGTAAGATTTTAACTCTTCGGCTTCCGGACTATATTTCTTTCTGGTTTGATGAAATTCCTCCGCTACCTCATTGTAAGTGTTTTTATTTTCCGCTAATATTTTATATGCTTTGCGTAAATTCATGAAAATTGAAGATTACATAATCGAAAATGCCTTAAGGCAAAAAAACATCGATGAGAAAAAAATCGACAAAATTAAACGTCGGGCAGCCTTGGAATTTAAATCGAAAATTCCTCAAAACATCAATCTACTTCAAGCATATCATAAGCTTATCGTGGCAAACAAGACCAAAAAATCTCCAATACTGGAACAACTGCTCAAAACGCGAAAAATAAGAACTCTCTCGGGCATCGCGGCAATTACCGTTATTACCAAGCCCTACGGCTGTCCGGGAAAATGCCTGTACTGTCCAACTGAAAAAGATATGCCAAAAAGTTACTTGGCGAACGAACCCGCCTGCATGCGTGCAGTCTTAACCGAATTCGATCCTTATCGCCAGGTTGATGCGCGCCTGAAGTCTTTAAAAATGACCGGGCATGTTACGGAAAAGATAGAATTAATTGTTTTAGGCGGAACCTGGTCCGCATACCCCAAAAATTATCAAAATTGGTTCATTAAGCGATGTTTCGATGCCTGTAATGATAATATGTCAAAATCGCTAAAAAGCACCCAGAAACGCAATGAAACCGCTAAAAACAGGGTAATCGGACTGACACTAGAAACTCGGCCGGATTTTATCACGCCAAAAGAGATAAAACACCTGCGCGAACTGGGTTGCACGCGCGTGGAGCTGGGAGTGCAAAGCATTTTTGATGATGTTTTACGGAAAAATAAACGCGGACATAATACGAATGCCGTAATCGAGGCAACAAAACTTTTAAAAGATGCCGGATTCAAAATTACTTACCACATGATGCCGAATCTACCTGGCTCGACCCCGCAAAAAGACGAAAAAATGTTTCGCGAGTTATTCACCAATCCGGGTTTCCAACCCGACCAATTGAAAATCTATCCTTGCGCAGTATTAAAAAACGCTTCGCTTTATAAATTATGGAAACAGGGGAAATACAAACCTTATACAGAAAAACAACTGATTGATTTGTTGGTAAAAATCAAAGAGAAAATTCCGCCTTACGTGAGAATCGTGAGAATGATTCGCGATATTCCCGCGCAAAGCATTGTTGCGGGAAATAAGGTTTCCAATCTCCGGGAGGTTATTGCCCGAAAAATGAAATCCGAAAACAAAAAATGCCGCTGCATCAGATGCCGAGAAATCAAAAACCAAGAATTAAGAATTAAGAATCAGGAATTAATTCGACGCGAATACAATGCTTCTGGCGGAAAAGAAATCTTTCTTTCTTTCGAAGATACGAAAAATGATAAAATCCTGGCATTTTTAAGATTACGCCTCCCGAATTCCTGGATGCTCTCGGAAATAAAAAATTGCGCCATCATTAGGGAATTGCATACTTACGGACAAACACTCGCCCTGTCGCAAAAAACAAAAAATGCCCAACAACACAAAAGTTTGGGTAAGAGATTAATGGAAGAGGCAGAAAAAATCACTAAAACCGAAACAGAATATAAAAAAATTGCCGTGATTGCCGGCATCGGCGTGCGCGAATACTATAAAAAACTTGGATACAAACCAAAAGGAACCTATATGGTGAAAAGTTTTTAAAATCGCCCAAAAGACAATTTTCTGATACAATAAAGATATGGAAAAATCAAAACACAGACCAATAAGACAAGAAAGAACAAAACAACAACCCGCCCTAAGAATCATCCCCTTGGGGGGCATGGAAGAAGTCGGCCGGAATATGACTGTTTTTGAATATGGTAACGATATTGTTATTTTGGATATGGGCATTCAGTTCCCGGAAGAAGACATGCCGGGTATTGATTTTATTATTCCCAATGTCAGTTATTTGCGCGGCAAGGAAAAAAATATTCGTGGAGTAATTTTTAGCCATGGACACCTTGACCATATTGGCGCCGCTCCAATACTTTTGAAAAAGCTCGGTTATCCGACAATTATCGGCAGAGATTTAACCATTGCCCTGATTGAAAAAAGAATGGAAGGATACGCCAAAGAATCAATCAAGCGCTTGAAAATAATCAAGATTAAATCAATTAATGACCGTTTTAATTTAGGTAAATTCAGAATCGGCTTTTTCAATGTAGAACATTCAATTATGGATGCGGTCGGCGTTATCATTAATACGCCGAACGGAACCGTCATTCATCCGGGTGACTGGACAATGGGAAAAAATCCAATTAACCAACAGGCAATCACCTACAATCACCTGTCTTCTTTGCCAACGCCAAAAATTTTAATGCTTGAAAGTCTAGGTTCCCTTGATACCACTCGCGAATCGGTTTCGGAAAAAGATATGTATGCTAATCTGGAAAAACTTATCAGTGGAACGGGAGGCAAAGTAATCATCGGCACTTTTTCTTCTCAAATAAAAAGAATCAGTCATATCGTCGATTACGCTAAAAAAATCGGCAAAAAGGTTGCCCCGGATGGTTATGGCATGAAAATGAATATTGAAATAGCCCAAAAACTGAAATACATAAAAACCGATAAGGATGTATTTATTCCCATCGAAGACATCCACAAATATCCGGAAAATAAAATTATAATTATTTGTACCGGGGCGCAAGGCGAAGGCAATGCGGTTTTATCGCGGATAATTACCGGCAACCACAAATTTATCCATATCAAAAAAACCGATACCGTTATTTTTTCATCATCCATTATCCCCGGAAACGAAAGAACAATTCAAAGACTGAAAGACAGTCTTTACCGCAAATGCGATAATGTCGTTCATAACGACATAATGGATGTTCATATCAGCGGCCATTCCAATGCCGCCAATATTAAAGAAATAATAAAGCAAGTCAGGCCGGACTTTTTTCTGCCGGTTTACGCCAATCATTATTTTCTGAAAGAAGCGGCGAAACTGGCTATGCAGTCCGGAATCTCTAAAGACAGAATATTTGTTCTTGATAACGGTTCGGTTATCGAGTTTCAAAACAAAACAGCCAAGGTTTTAAATAAAAAAGTTGACACTAATTATGTTTTTGTCGACGGACTGGGTATTGGCGATGTTGGCCATATTGTCTTACGCGACCGCCAGACAATGGCCGAAGACGGAATGTTTGTAATTATAACCACAATAGACAGACAAACCGGAAAAGTTAAAAATAATCCGGATATTATTTCCCGTGGGTTTATTTACATGAAAGAATCGAGAGAACTTTTAGCGGAGGCACGCAAAAGAGTAAAAGAAATTGTTGGACATACAACTATTGCCGGCGCGCCGATTGACTGGGCATATGTTAAAGATAATTTACGGGATAAAATGGGACAATTTCTCTACAGTAAAACCCGAAGAAGACCGATGATTTTGCCGGTAATAATTGAGGTGTAGCGTGGATTAAAAAAACAGAGTTAATTGCTCTGTTTTTTATATAACCATTTATAAAACTTTATTCTCCGTTGTTTCTTCCCCAAATACAGTATTCGCATTCGGAGTGGTGCGCGGGAATTGGCCCACTTAACAATTTTATTGCGTCTTTCAAGGTTTTTCTGGCCCGATTCGGGTCAATTTTTAATTCAATTGGTTTAACATTAAAAATTACCGTACCATTTTCTTCAACGTGCTCGGGAAAATAATAAACCAGATAACCGTAATCTCCAACCGGATAACCATTCTCCTGTAAAAGCAAGGAATAACAATCCAATTGGTTTCCGTAATATCTTTCCGAATCTCCGTCTTTTGGCGGAAAGCCGCGGGTTTTATAATCCAGGGGCATATATTTTCCATTGTCTTCTAGGCAATCATCCAAGGCGCCAAATAACGTAACTCCGAGATTTTCATCTTTATATTCCAATCCCGTTCTCCAATTTCGCCATTTATTCAAAATTTCATGATTATGAAACAATTTTCCCTTAACCTTTCCCTGAATTTCCGGCGGGAGCTCATTTTTTTCTCTGTATTTATCAAAATAATCTTTAATCACCAAGTCCATTCCGCCCGGTAAAGACGGAAAAATTCCTCTTGGCCTATGGATATTCTCGTTTATGTGTAGCCAAAAACATCTTGGACATTCCAAAAAAAGATTTAAGGTTGATGGAGATAGTTTAATCGGTTTCATTTGGAATATAATATTATTGAGTCAATTAATGTGTCGAAGTAATCATTCAAGTCTTCTTCTTTGTTCCCGCCCCAAACAACATTTTGCCAAACAACCAAAAGCGTACCATTGTTCAATGCGCGGATATCCGCCTCAAGCACGTCAAAACTTTTTTCCTGTCGTGCCATTTTGTTGGATTTATCGAGAATTTCACTATATGCGCGTACTCTGTCGATTTTTTTCAGACAATTTTCTGAAGTCATTTCTTTGGTCTGATTCATTTTTACTCCGAAATAAATCGCGAATACCCACCCGACAACAGCCAGTACCACCAAAACAACAATCAAAGCTTTTTTCTTCAGGAATATTTTTTTGATTTTTCCGAACATATTTTTATTCTTCGTTAATTATTTCTCCCAATTCCTCAAAGATTTCCAACGGAATCGGTATTTGCCCGCGAACCGGACTTTTACCCGGATATTTCCAAGCAGTAATAATTCTTGTTTTTTGCCCGGCACCGGGAGGATTTTTTCCGCCCGAGGCGGATCCGCCTTTGGCGGAGATTTTTGATTTAATGATTTGATACATTACCCAGACTTCGTAACTGTGTTTTGAACTATTCGGCTGCATTACTGCGATTGTTCCCGGAGCAATTCCCAATTCTTTGCGCTTAGGATTATTCATTACCCGCTTTACGCGCGCTTCGGATAATTGATACTGCATCATTTTACGGACAGAATGATTGGTCCAGGAAAATTTATCCGTGTTTTTGGGTATTTTGAAATTCATTATTCAATTTCGTAGGTAAGCGTTACGTTAACCAGGATTTCATTTTCTCCGGTTTGAATGCTCGGCGCCGATTCTCCGCCACCGCCCATTCCCATGGCTTTATCGTAGTTCGAATAAATCGGCGGGTAATATCCTCCGCCTTCACTGTAGCCGCTTAGTTTCCCAAGCCTTACACCTAATTGCTTCGCAGTTTCCTCGGCTTTTTTCTTGGCATCCTTGATTGCTAATTCTTTTGCTTGTGCTTTAAATTCTTCGTCTTTATCTATTTTAAAATACAGCGAATAAATCTGGTTTGCTCCGGCATTAACACTGCCTTCAAGTATCTCGCCAACCTTATCCAGATTCCTCATTTTTACTTCCAAGCTTTGGGTAATTTCGTAGCCGATAATTTGCGGCATCTTGCTGCTGTACTGACTATAATCATAGCGCGGATACAGATTATAATTCGTGGTTTTAATATCTTTGTCTTCGATACCGAATTTCTTCAGAAAATCAATAACCTTGTTCATTTTTTCCGTATTCTTTTTCTGTACATCGGCAACGGTTTTGCTCTCGGTAACCACCGACAAAGTTACCATGGCGATATCTGGCTTGGTAGAAATCTTTCCCTCCCCGGCAAAAGAAATAACATTTGGGTTTTGCCTGTTATATCCCGTTTTACCCTTACCTAAAAACATCAACAAGCCCGAGGTTATCATAATCACAAGAACTAAAATAACCAAAATCGTAAAAATCGAAAATACGATTCTGTGCTGCTTTGTTTGAAAAAAATCTAACATATTACATAAGATACAAATCTACAAATAATATGCTAATCCACAAATTCGCAATTCGCAGATTCGCATAAAATTAGCATATTGGCATCATTAATTTATTGTTATCTTATTTATTATATCACCTTGTTTGATTTGTAACACCACATCCATTCCTCTTACGACCCCGCCAAAAACCGTATGCTTGCCATCCAAATACGGCTGGTCTTCAGTGGTAATGATAAAAAATTGACTTCCGTTCGTGTCAGGTCCGGAATTAGCCATAGATATCGCGCCTACCTTGTTTGGTAACGACTTTAAGCTATAATTATATTTATATCCGGCCGTTTCAAGCTGTGTTATAATTTCATCCGGAACTCCGATTGATTTCGGGTTTATTTCGTCTTCAAACGCGTATCCCGGGCCTCCGGTTCCGTCGTTTTCGGGATTATCGTCTTTGCTTAGGGGATCTCCGCCCTGAATAACGAAATTTTCTTCAACTCGATGAAATTTGGTGCCGTCGTAAAATCCCTCTTTTGCCAATTTTACGAAATTCTCAACAGTCTTAGGAGCAGCTTCTTTATTGAGCTCCAATTCAATATTTCCCTTGTCGGTTTCTATGGTTATCATGGTAATTAACTTCTCTTTATTAATACGATTAAAATAGAAAAAAGCAACTGCGCCGAGAATTAAAACAAGAATAATCACAACGACAATAATTTCTATTTTTTTTCTTTTTTTGCTTTTTCCGACTTCTTCATTGATTCTCTCGATTTTTCTTTGTTCTTTTAATTTTTGTGCTTTACCCATAGTCTTGTATTTTTTGGTTAATTTATTATGATTATAGTATATGGTATTTGATTTCGAAAAAGCAAAGGAGAATAGAGAAAAAATGAAAACAGACAGAGAAAAAGCGCGAGAAGAAAGACGGCAAGAAATAGTCGATTCTGCAAACAAGGAAAGCGGAAGAGAATATATGGTTCTTATTGATATTGAGGGCGGAGAGGATTTCAGAAAAGTACCAATAAGAGCCAACAGCGCGATCGAGGCTATACACTTGGTTCTTGCCAGTGCTAAGGCGCGGAGAATACGAATTGTCGAAAAGAACTGCATGGCTAAAGACGTAGAAACAGGAGAATTGTTTTCTATTGACGGAAAATCCGAACAGCCATTGACAAAAGGGTAGATTTTTGATAGAATCAAATAAAGGAGGAAAAATGAAAGCTTTTGTATTGTACATTAAGAAACTGGACGGAACCGAAGAAACAATTACCGTTCTCGACTATCTTGAGATCAAAGAGATTAAGGTCAAAAGACTCGAAACCAAAGATCAAAAACCCCTCTTTGAAAAAGAACCCCCAAAACGATGAGGGGGTTTTGTTTTTTCCTTAAAAGACGGATTATTAAAAACCCTGCTTGGCGTTCTATAGGCTGTTTTCCCTTTATGGGTTTGTTTTGCTGCGTATTTCTTCATATTGATTAATTCTTTCGGTAAATTTATTGAAGTTATCCATGCTTTTGAAAATCGTGATTAAAAAAACTACCACTACTATTCCAATAATAACCATGCTGACTTTTGTTTCGACGTGAAGCGAAAAAACATTTCTCATATAATTCCATTATATCATCTTGTGATTTAAACCGGAATTCTCAAATCAATTAAGCAAAACCAAGGTTTTTATTTATATTAAGGAGTGAAAGTCATTAGCGTAAAAAATAAAATAAGGGGGGTGTAAGGTCTCCCCCTTATTAGATAAATAAAAACTTTGGTTTTAAGGAATTGTTTAATTATAGCGGCGTGACGCGGATTGCTTCTTCCAGGGTAGTGACCCCATCAATTGCTTTTTGTACGGCTACTTCTCTCAGTGTTTTCATTCCGCTTTTTCTCGCTTGCGCCTCTGTTTCTGTAAAGGAAGCCCCAGACATAATCATTTGTTGAATGTCTTTATCAATAAACATAACTTCAAAAATAGCAGTCCTCCCCGAATAACCAAGGCTTTTACAGGCATCACACCCCCTCCCTCTGAAAAATTTCGCCCCGCCATCAATATTAACCCCGCTCGCTGCAATCAATTTTTTATCGGGGATCATTTCTTCTTTACAGTTAGGACAGGTCGTTCTTACTAATCTTTGCGCAATTACCACTAAAAGAGAAGATGCTATCAATGAACGCGATAACCCCAGTTCCGCGAACCTGACAATTGCACCCACGGAATTAATCGTATGCATTGTGGAAAGAAAAAGCGCACCCATTAAAGCCGCGCGCACGGAAATTTCCGCGGTTTCATCGTCACGAATTTCTCCAATCATCATCACGTCCGGATCTTGTCTTAAAATCGAACGTAGTCCTGCGGCAAAAGTGTATCCGATTTCCGGACGAATCTGTGACTGACGTATCCCGGGCAATAACAACTCAATTGGATCCTCTAACGTAATGATATTATGTTCTTGTTTCGCCGAATTCAAAAGGTTTAAAAGAGTGTAAAGCGTGGATGTCTTTCCGCTCCCGCCGGGCCCTGTAACCAAGACCATTCCCGAGGGGCGCTGAATAACTTCCCTTAATTTCCCCGCGATGCCGGTTTCCATTCCCAGTTTTTCTAAATCTTCAAATAAAAACTCTTTACGGTTCAGAATACGAATTACCGCTGCCTCGCCAAGCGCCGTAGGAAAAATCGATAGTCTTAAATCTATCGGATCGCCGCTGGATTCGGACTGAAACAGAATGTGGCCGTCTTGTGGCTTTCTTTTTTCAATAGTATCAATTTGCGCCATTGCTTTTAAGCGCGCAATAATCATTTCCATAAAAGATGTAGCCACCGCCTCCATGGTCTGTAAAATTCCGTCAATTCTGAAGCGTACCAAAACCTTGTCTTTCAGGGGATCAAAGTGGATATCCGAAGCGCCCTTACTTACTCCTTGAATAATGATGTTATCCACCCAATCGGGTATCGAAGCGCTGTAATTTTTTTCTTTTTTCGTAGCCATATCCTTATTTTAATACAAAAACAAGAATTATTAAATATGTAATTTTTTAAACTCTTCTTTTACGATTTCTCTGTCGTCCCAGGGAATTTTTTTACCGTCTTCAACACACATCCACGGCTCACAACCTTTTCCGGTAATAATCACGACATCGTCTTTTTGCGCCAGAAATAAAGCTTTATTTATTGCTTCTCTCCGGTCGAGAATTTTGGAAACTTGTCCGCCTGAGGCGGATCCGCCTTTGGCGGAAATTTGCGAAAATCCGTTTTCGATTTCATTTAATATCGAAAGTGGATTTTCGTTATATGGGTCTTCATTAGTTAAAATTATTTCTTTACAGTAATCTGCCGCGATTTTTCCTATTTCCGGCCTTTTCCATTTATCCCTACCCCCGCCAGTAGAGCCCAGAACGCAGATTAAATTCTTTCCCAGTGTTTTGTAAACATTTTCCAATCCATCGGGTGTATGCGCGTAGTCGACAAATACCTTGAACGGCTCATTAACCACCAATTCCAAGCGCCCGGGAATTCCTTTGGCAATTTTCAAAATTTCCAAAACTTTATTTTTCTCAATTCCCAAAGCAATCCCCGCGCAATATGCAGCCAAGGCATTATAAAGATTAAACTCTCCCAATAGATTATCTAATTTTAATCCGATTTTATCGGGCGTAATTTCTGTTTTTTGATTTCCTGTCCCGCCAGCGGGCGGGTTAATCGCGTAAAAATATTTTTTGCCACTGAAAAGTTTCTCGAAGTACGCGGAATTTTCGTCATCAGCATTCAAAATTGCGAACTTGTTCGTTTTCGGACTTTTTTCCAATGCCTGAAATAATTTTCCTTTAGCTTTTTTGTAATTCTCAAACCCCTTGTGCGCTTCGATATGTTCTTTGGTCAAATTGGTAAATACTGCGCCATCAAAATCAATAAACTTATGACGGAATTGTTTAATACCTTCAGAGGTTACTTCCAAAACCATATATTTACAGCCCGCATTTACTGCTTGGCGCAAAAACTTCTGTAACTTAAATCTACCAGGCATAGTCATTTTCAGCATATTCTTTTCTTCTTTATCGCCAATTTTAAATCTAATTGAAGAAAGTGAAGCAATCTTGCCCCGCATTTGCGGGGTTGATTCTAAAATCTCCGTTATTAAATGCACAACCGTAGATTTCCCATTCGTTCCCGTAACTCCGACCACAATCAGTTTCTTCGACGGAAAACTATAAATCACTGCGCCGATTAAAGCGAGTGAATAATGATAAATTTGAAATATAAATATCGGAATGAATTTTTTCATAAGATTTTTCTCGCGATTTTATAAATTTTATACCAAGATGGCTGGAAAATTAAATCATATGCTCCGGGATATATGATTTCTTTACCGTTAAAACTTTTTTTGAATCTGGTAACGCCCGGCCATTTAATTTCGTCTATGCCCCAAAAATCGTATTCAGTGCACCCGCGTTTTTTCGCTTCTTTGATTTGCTCCCATTGTAGTAATGACGCTGCCATCAAATTTCTCTGCTCATAATCCGATGCTCCGTGCAGATAAATCGCTTGCTTGTTGTGAAATACAACGATATTCGCGGCAATAATTTTGTTTTCAAATTCCGCAACAAACAATTCCACACCCGGAGCTTCCAATAATTTTCTGTAATATTCTTTTGGATACGAATGAAATCCATCTCTTTTTGTAGTTTCTTCCATTAACCGCCAAAAATCTTTGAAGTTTTGAATTCTCGGCCTTGAAATCTGGATTTTTACCCCCCTCCGCTGAGCTAATTGTATATTATATCGTGTTTTGGAATGCATTTTTCCCAATAGTTCCTGCTCAGACTTTGCTATGTCTAGAATTAGGGTCTTTTTTGGCTGAATATCGTGCGCCTTTATAAATCCAAATCGCTTCAAATCGATATTATCTTGCGGTTCAATTTTAAAGAAAATCGCATTTTCCTTTTTAGCGATTTCTTTTATCTTGGTTAGAATTTTCTCAAAATAAGCTTGCCCGCCGAAGTCCGAAGGACGTAGGCGGGGAGAGTAGAGATAGCTTTTCCCGAGCCGAAGTTCATGCTTAATTACATTTACTCTTTCGACTTGCCAAACCTTACGGCCCAGAGATTTTTGAAAATCTAACCACTGATCAGATTGTAAAAACGATTTTTCCATTATTTTTTACCCAATATTTTCAGAGCCTCCCTGACTTTTTCTCCCACATCCTTGAAATCATCGGGAATTTTCTTCAGCACTTCCCGCGCTTCATAAAGCCTGTATCCCAAACCAATCAGAGCATCAATGGCTTCACCATCAGCTCCGGATCTATCGCCCAAAAATTCTCCGCCGGAAACTTTGTTCTTAAGCTCAAGAATAATTTTTTCCGCGGTTTTTTTACCGATACCCGAAACTTTAGTCAAAATGCCACTTTCCTCGTTGGCAATCGCCTTTTTCAGAGTTTCAATTGAAGCAACATTCAAAATATTTAGAGCTCCTTTTGGCCCTATTCCGGAAATCGAAATTAACATTTCGAAAAATTCCAATTCTTTCTTGTCCAGAAACCCGTACAAATCCAAAATGTCCTCGCGCACATGCAAATGCGTATGAAGTTTTACTTTTTCCCCGATTTTTGGTAACTTCTTAAATATGACTGCAGAAATATAAATCTTGTAACCAATGCCGTTAACATCAATAATTACGTATTTGTCGTTACTTGATTCAATTTTCCCCTCAACAAAGCCAATCATATTCTAATCATAACCCTTAGTGCCCCTAAAATCAATTATGGACGGAATTCTTATTATCAATAAATCAGCTGGCCCAACCTCTCACGATGTTGTGGATTGTGTTCGTAAAGTTACCGGAATCAGAAAAGTCGGCCACGCCGGAACCCTCGACCCCTTTGCCGAAGGAATTTTGATTATTCTAATCGGCAAAGCCACAAAATCGCAATCGAAATTTATGGAAATGGATAAAACTTATGTCGGAACTTTGAAGTTGGGAGAAATTTCAGATACATACGATATAACCGGGGTAAAATCCAAAACCCAAAATCCCCGCCTTCGCCAAGGCTTCAGCGGGCAAGCAAAATTCAAAATTGATGAGAAAAAAATTTTAAAAATCCTAAAATCTTTCATTGGCGAGATTAAACAGGTGCCGCCGATTTATTCGGCAATAAAAATAAAGGGAGAAACAGCATACAAACTGGCGCGCAGAGGAATCAAGCCGAAATTAAAGCCGAAAAAGATAAAAATTTACAGCATTAAAATACTGAACTACAAATGGCCATTTCTTAAAATCGAAGTTAAGTGCGGGAAAGGAACCTATGTCCGCTCCCTGGCACACGACATCGGCAAAAAACTCGGTTGCGGGGCTTATTTAGAAAAACTTACCAGAACTGCGGTCGGCCGATACAATATTAAAAAATCCATAAAGCTAAACGAACTTAATCCAAAAAACTTGCCAAAACAAATAATCCCTGTTAGTATTGATAAATAATATTTCGTTCAGAATTTTTCATTTTGCATTTTAAATTTTGAATTTGACTGAACGGAGCGAAGAAACGTGCCGATAACAAAATCAGCAAAAAAAGCATTAAGGCAAAACAAAAGACGGAGAGAAAAAAACCTTCGTAAATTTGGCGTTCTGAAAGAAACAATCAAAAAATTCAAAAAAATGATTGCGGACAATAAAAAAGAAGAAGCAATAAAGCTTCTCCCGCAACTGTATAAAGTTATCGACAAATCATGTAAGGGCGGATTAATAAAAAAAAATACCGCTAACCGCAAAAAATCCAGACTGACAAAAATGCTCAACAGGGAAGCATCTTCCCTCACCAAGGCCACGGGGGGTGACAAATCTAAAGATTTATCACAAACAGCTCCAGCGCAGCAGTAGGATTTATTTTCCCCAGTTTAATGTCAAAATCTATTGTCAAAAGTTGATAATAGATTTTTTTTAATTCATCAAAAGAAAAATTTCTTGCCTGTTCCTCTGTTTTTCTTAAAACAAAGGGATGCAGTCCCGGGTTTTCCATTGGCGCTGATTTTACCTTAATCAAGTTCCTAAACTGATAAACAAACATTCCCAGAAGCCGAATTTCGTCTTCGCCCTTTTCAAAATAACTATTCATCAGTTTCAGCGCCTTGTTTTTGTTTTTGGTTCCAATGGCATCAATAATCTCAAAAACATTCAAATCGATTTCCGGCTTGATTAAAAGTCCGATGTCCGCAATCCCGATTTTCTTATTATGGCTTAATAACTTGTTTATTTCGTTGGACATTCGCCATAAGTCGCTTCCCACGTATTCAGTCAGTTTATCGATTGCCTGATTATCGATATTGCCATCATTTTCCGAAACATAATTTTTAATCCAATTTTTTAATTGTGCTCCTTTCAGCGGGTCGAATTTTTGGCATTTTGCCGATTTTTTCAAGAATTCGAACAGTTCGTTTTTTTCCCCAATCTCGTCGGACCAAAAAACAATCATGGTTTCTTCATCTTTTTCCAATTTCTTTTCTTTTAATAAGGCCAGAACACTATCTTGGGCGCCCGGATCCGCAAAGGAGATATTTTCCGCAATAATCAATTTCTTTTCGCTAAACATCGATGTCGTATTTGTTGTTTGGCGAATTTGTTCGAATATTTCCACTTCCTTTTCTTTTGCGTCAATTCTCACGAAATTGAACCAGTTTAAACTGGCTTTTTCTTGCGCCTCAATAATCCTTCTCAATTCTTCTCGTGACCGATATGTGTCTTGTCCGTATAAAAATATAAGCATTTTAATACAATCCCCATTTAACTTCTTGAAGGGGCTCGACAACCTCAATCCAAATTTTTCCGGGAGTAAATTTGATTTCTTGCCCTCCCTGGTCAAAAAATGAAAGCTTTGAATTACTATAAGTTCCTGTTTTTTTCCAATACCCCTTAATTTCTTCTCCATTCTGATAAACAACCGTCTCTCCCTCTCCTTCAATCTGAACTTCATTGTAATCCGGCAATTCAATCATCCTCGATTCCGCGCGCATAATTACAACCACATTTGCTTCAACCTGATTTCCGTTATTTTTATCGATTTCCCTCTGGTCAGCGCGCCAGCGCTTATAAATATTTTCCGTGGGACTGTATTCATAATAAACCCGGTATGGCCCACCATAACTGATTGTCAGTCTGCCCTTCAGTTCAGTTTTTGCTTTTGGGTCTTCTAGGTGCAAATATCCGCTAAAATTGTCTTCTATTCTGTATTTTGATTTTTTTGCTGCATTGATAATTTTTTCTGATGAAACGAATCCATTGTGCGGAGCCTCTATTCCTGATTTTCTAAAAAACGCGGCATAGGGATCTTTAAGGGCATCCAGATTATCAATAATTCCCGCGTCTAATTTGTCCAAAGCGAAATGTGAACCGCCCCAATGTGCGTAAATCGCGTCGAGCCCCAAAGCTAAAGGAATAAAATCATGGCGCGCGCTTCTGATCGAACCGATTTCGTCCGGCAAATCGCACTGAAAAACTGCCATCATCCGGGTAATGCTTCCGGTAATCACCGGCATTTCGATAACCAAGTCCGCAGCCGCCACCCCAGACAAAGGACGGGTTATCGGATCTTCGGCGAGCATTACGGCAATCGGCCGTTGATTGTAATTCTCGCACTCAATTCCTGTAATCGAACCGGCTTTGCCGGCTTCTTCTTTAGGTTGCTCCTTGTCTGAATTGTTTATTTCCACGCTCTTGGTCGATTTCCAAAACAAAAACCCGCCGACAACCGTAACAATCATCAAAACAACGATTAAAGTTAATTTTATTTTTGATTTTGTTGTCATAAATAATTTTTAATTAGTGAAGATTTATTTTACACTGAGACAACTTCGGAAGCCCCGCCCGCGGCGGGGCTGAGAATTAGTGCGCTTCGACCACAGTCGAAACGACGCGTGTCGACATGTAAAATAAACCTGAGCCCTTAAAATCGATTACTTCTGGCAGCCGGGGCAAAAATAAGTGCCTCTACCGCCCAAACTAATTCTTTTTACTTTCCCCTTGCATTTATAACATTGTTCATCTTTGCGGTCGTAAACCTGATGATGCTTTACATATTCTCCGGGCTTTCCCGAAACCCGCAAATACTGGTCAACCGACGAACCCCCGTGTTTTATTGCCTCGGACAATACTTTTTTTATTTCTTCAAATAATTTTCCTGTTTCTCTCTTGGAAAGTGAGTTTACGGACCTGCGCGGGTCGATTTTTGCCCGGAACAACGCTTCATTGGCATATAAATTCCCGATTCCGGAGATAATTTTCTGGTCCATAATCAAAACCTTAATCTTCGTTTTCCTTTTTTTCAGTATCTCGGAAAATTTATTTTCCGTCAACGCAAATGGTTCTGGTCCCAATTCTTTGATAAATTTCAAATCCTGCCAATTATCGACAACTCGCAGTTCGCCGAAAATCCTGGAATCGTTGAAGTCCAGCAACTTCCCGTCGGAAAACTTAAAGCTCACCCTGCTTGTTTTCCCGCTTCCCGGATAGATTAATTGTCCGGTCATTTTTAGGTGTATGGTCAAAGATTTTCCTGAAGACAAAATAAAAATCAGTAGCTTTCCGCGCCTGATTATCTCTTTTACCGCAACGTTCTTCAGCTCTTTAATGAATTTTTCCTTTTTCGGCTCCCTAATTACTTTCGCATTATTTATAATCACGTCAATAATTTTTTTATTGACGACAACTTTTTCCAATTCGCGTTTAATTATCTCTACTTCGGGTAATTCCGGCATTTTTAAAATAAATTTTTCTGCTCGGGTTGGATTTCCGGTTCGAATACGTATCCGGGAAGCCTTTTAATTAGGGTTTGGAAATTAAGCTCATTGAATAATGCCTTAATTTTATCGATATCGTATTTTTTCTGCCAATCCAATTCTTTTAAGGTAATTTTAAGCGGCACTTTCAAATGGATTGTTACCAATTTCTTGCTGAAAAATGCCATTTGTTTATTGGCTTTTAGTTTCTCCACCACGTTTTTACTTAGGGCCGGACTATCGATAATCTGTCTTTCCGTCAATTTGTCCAATTTCTTATATAAATTTTCTAAAGTGCCGAATTCTTTCAATAAATTACACGCTCCTTTTTCGCCAACGCCCTTAACCCCGGGAATATTGTCCGACGGGTCGCCGCGTAAGGCCTTATAATCAATCATCTGGTTGACCTTCAGGCCATATCTTTCTTCAACTTCTTTTTCTCCGTAAATCACTGTCTCGCTTAATCCTCTTTTCGGAGTATAAACCCTGATATTTTTATCAATTAACTGTAATGTGTCTAAATCACCGGTGATAATCAAAACCTCGACCCCGTCTTTGCCGATTCTTTTCGCCATGGTACCGATAATATCGTCTGCCTCAAATCCCTCTTTTTCCAAAATCGGAATATTCAGAGCTTTTAAAACTTCTTTAGCGCGGGGAATTTGCTTGTAAAGTTCATCCGGAGTTTTCGGCCGCGTAGCTTTATATTCTTCGTATACGATATGCCTGAAAGTCGGAGCAGCCAAATCAAAAGCCGCAACAATATAATCCGGTTTCAGCTCATTGATTACCCGCAACAATATTGAGGAAAATCCATAAACAGCATTTACCAATTCACCGCTCCTTGTTGTAAGCGGCGGTATGGCGTGAAAACTGCGATGAATCAAAGCATTAGAGTCGACAAGTATCAGTTTTTTCATAATTTTACGAAAAAGTAATAATCCTTTGGGTTTTCCCTAGAATTTTAAATTTAATCCAGATTTTGTCTTTGGGCAAAATTCTCTTTATTTTCTCCGCCCACTCGATTAAAATGATATTTTTCGGCTCGGAAATAATTTCTTTAAAATCCAGGGCCAAAACATCCTGGCTGTCTTTTATGCGATAACAATCAAGATGATAAAGATTATTGTATTTCTTCATTAATACAAATGTTGGGCTGGTTAATCTTTTCCTTATACCCATTCCCTTGGCAAATGCCTGGATAAAAGTTGTTTTTCCTGCGCCCAAATTTCCCTCTAAGCCGATAACTGCGGCCCCTCGACTTGATTCGACTAAGCTCACCACAAGTTGCTCGGAGTAAACTTTTTTTTGTTTTAAAATCTCATTGGCAAGGATTTTCGCCAATTTTTTTGTTTCTTTTTCGTTTTTGGTTATAAACTTTTCCACCCCGTTACTATATTTTCGACATTTTAAACAAAACGCCGAAATTCTATAAATTAATACTTATTTTAATTTTATTCTTGGATTATTCCCCGCGCGTATTCGGTCCCGCAGCTACGAGGCCAGTCGAAAATTCGGTACGGGGTCCATGAATCAATCTTATCAGTTTTTGGGAGATAAAAAAAGAGCTTGTTCTTGCCAAAATTTATCTTTTGCGCTACGATTTATACATGCCACAAAGAGACGAAGAAAAACAAAAGAAAACAGATACAAAAATCAAACAACTTCACCGCGAGGCTGAAGAAGAAAAAGCTAAAAACCTAGCCGATAAGCTGGGTTTTTCTTATATTGATTTAAGAATTTCGCCAATTGACGAATACGCGCTGGTTTTGGCAAAAAAAGAAGACGCATTAAGCGCCAAGGCGGCAATTATCCAAAAAAAACAAAAAGAACTTTACGTTGTCGTTATTGATCCGCAATCCGAAACAACAAAAAACTTCATCAAGAACCTCGAAGAACAGGGATATCAAGTAAAAATATTCGTTACGTCGCAAAGCAATATTAAACGCGCTTGGGACAAGTATGATTTAGTAAAAACAAAAACCGTAATCACTAAAAGGGCAGAAATCAATACCGAAGAACTGAAACAAATTCAGGCAGAACTTTTAACAATCAAAGACCTAGAAGAAAGACTGGAAAAATCAAAATCCTCAGCAACCGATCTTTTGAATTTGATTATTGCTGCAGGGCTAAAACTGGAAGTATCCGACATCCATATTGAAATAATCTCCAAAGAGGAAATCAAGTTAAGATTCAGGATTGACGGTATTTTACAAGACGCAGGCAAGTTGCCACTTTCCGCGTTTAAACTATTGCTTTCGCGGGTAAAAATGCTTTCCGGACTGAAACTCAATGTTCACGATGCGCCGCAAGACGGAAGATTTACCTTTAAATCCGAAGGCACCGATATCGAAATCAGAGTCTCAACTATTCCCGCGGAAAACGGGGAAAATATGGTTTTCAGGGTTTTGGACCCGAAAACCATCGGATTAAAATTGGAGGATTTGGGAATCCAGGATTACGATTTCAAAATTATCGAAAAAGAATTACAAAAACCGAACGGCATGATTATTACTTGCGGTCCAACGGGCTCGGGGAAAACCACGCTCTTATACGCGTTTTTGAAAAAAGTTAACAGCTCGGAAATAAAAATCATTACCCTGGAGGATCCGATCGAGTACCACATCGAAGGAATCGAACAAACACAGGTTAATGAGGGCAATGAAGCATATACCTTTGCCAATGGCTTACGCTCGATTGTCAGGCAAGACCCCGATATTATCATGGTTGGAGAAATTCGCGATGACGAAACCTCGGAAATCGCTATTCAGGCAGCTTTAACCGGCCACTTGGTTTTTTCTACCCTGCATACCAATGACGCATCCGGAGCAATTCCGCGCTTAATCGACATGAAAATCAATCCCAGCCTGATTCCTCCGGCGCTTAATTTGGTTATTGCCCAAAGATTGGTGAGAAGAGTGTGCCCAAAATGCTCAAAAGATATTCAGCCCGACAAAGAAACATTGGAAAAAATAAAAAACGACTTAGCAAGTTTGCCGAGTCGCGCCCCAAAACCGAAATTAGAAAATATTACCATTAAGCAGATATCGGAAAAGGGATGCCCTGAATGCAGTTTTATGGGATACAAAGGAAGGGTGGGGGTTTTCGAGCTTTTTGTGGTTGACGACCAAATGGAAAAAACCATTTTGAAGGTTCCTTCTTTCGTAGAAATTAAGGAAACCGCAATCAAAGCCGGAATGGTGACCATGAAACAGGACGGAATTCTGAAGGTCCTGCAAGGACTAACAACTTTTAATGAGATAGAAAGAGTTTTAGGAGAATAAAAAATCCTTCCCAGTAACCTGTAGACAACTAACTTTGGCTTAGGAACCAAAAGCGCGGAAGATTTCCGAGGAATGGTCCAGCGAGTGCTTCAACAAGGAAGTGGCCAAACCATCCGAAACTAAGAAATAGTCCAAAGGGTATTTAAATATAAATTTGGTTACCCCTATTGCCTACAGGTTACTGAAAAGGATTTTAAAGACACAATAAAAATAGGATATTGCCCCCCTATCTTTGTTACAATACCATTATAACAGATTAGGGAGATTGTGTCAATAGATAATGCCCTATTTGCGGCACTTGCCTGTGTTAATTAATACAAATACCCATAATGTATACAGACCCCAGACCACAAAACGAAGACAATGTTTTGGATAAAACTTTAAGGCCAAGCAGCTTTAAGGAGTATTTTGGACAGGAAAAAACCAAAAAAAATCTGCGTGTTCTGATTGAGGCCGCGAAAAAACGCGGGGAAACAATCGAACACGTTCTTTTGTATGGCGGTTCGGGCCTGGGCAAAACAACGCTTGCGCATATTATCGCCAAAGAACTAAACTCGAATATTAGGGTGACTTCGGGCCCGGCAATCGAAAAGATCGGAGACCTGGCATCAATCCTTACTAATCTCCAGCCGGGCGATATTCTCTTTATCGATGAGGCGCATCGTCTGAATAAACTCATCGAGGAATATCTTTATCCGGCAATGGAAGAATATTGTCTGGATATCATTATCGGCAAAGGGCCCTCTGCGCGAAGCATCCAACTGGAATTGCCAAAATTTACCCTGATTGCCGCCACAACCAGAATCAGCCTGCTTTCCTCTCCTCTAAGAAACCGCTTCGGCGCAACTTATCACCTTGATTTTTATGAAGAAAAAGATATTCAGGATATATTACGACGCTCAAGTAAAATTCTTGATATCGAAACCGACGAAGAAGGAATAGAAGAAATTGCCAAAAGAGCGAGAAAAACACCGCGCGTAGCAAATCGCCTTTTAAAACGCGTGCGCGACTATGCTCAAGTCCATGGGCAGGGCAAAGTCAGTAAAAAAAATGCCCAGGAATCCTTGGCAATGTTGGAAATTGATGACCTAGGATTAGAATCTACGGACAGATTGATTATATCAACAATTATCGAAAAATTCAACGGCGGCCCAGTAGGAGTCGAAACCCTGGCCGCAGCCACATTTGAAGAAAGAGATACTATCTGCGATATTTATGAACCTTACTTGATGCAAATCGGATTTTTGGCGCGCACCCCACAAGGAAGGGTGGCAACTCAATTAGCATATAAACATCTCGGGCTGAAAGCGCCCGAAGACGGACAAAAAAAGTTAATTGAATAAAAATTAATAAAAGAGCAGGAGGAGCTCTTTTAAATATATGTTGAAAATATTTTTCAAAACAACTGTTTTTGTTGTTTTGTTTTTTGTTCCGCAAATCGTTTTTGGCAGCGTGGTTATAAACGAAATACTTTATGATGCCACGGGGACAGACACAGGAAAAGAATATGTAATTTTACACAACAACGGCGATTCGACTGTAGATTTAACGAATTATGAACTGAATGCCGTATCCGGCGACTATTACGTTTTCCCGTCGTTTTCATTGGGCTCAAAATCTTTTGTCGTAATTCATTGGCGCGCCGAAGGAACCAATTCGCAAACCGATTTATATACCGGAACCTCCGGTTTTGACGCCAATATGGGCGATACTTCCGGTTGGGTAGCACTATTTGAAGGACACCCGACATCAGGCACGGCAAAAGATTTAATTATCGACTATCTGGAATATGGAGCAGGCGCCAAAACATGGGAAGGCGCTGCCAGTGATGCGGGGATTTGGGTTACGGGAAATTTTGTCGTTGACGTCAACGCGGGAAAATCAATAAAACTGAAAACCGATGGCCAGGACAACAATTCTCCTAATGACTGGATGGAATCCACGCCAACAATCACTACGCCTTCGCAAGAAAACACCAGTCAAGCAACAGAACAACAAAGCGCAGCCTCAACCGCCAACAATCTTCCTCTTCCGGACGCAGGAAACGATATTATTGCTTTTGTCGGCCAAAAAATCAAATTCGACGGAACCAAATCGATTGACCCGGAAAGCGACGAACTGGCCTATTCCTGGAATATGGGCGACGGAAAACTGATTGAAAAACCGGTTTTTGAATACAAGTATCTTTATCCCGGAACTTATGTGGTTGCATTGATGGTCTATGACGGAAGAAATTACGCAACCGATACGATTATTGTAAAAATCCAATCGGCACAAATAACCATTAACGAGTTCATGGCTAATCCATCGGAAAAAGACGAATCAGCGGAATGGATTGAAATCTATAACGATTCCGAGGGAGTTACCGATATCTCCGGATGGCAATTGGATGACGGCGAAGAAGGCAGCAACCCTTTTGTTTTTCCCCAAAACACCCTCATTGCGCCGAAAAGTTATTTAGTTTTTTCCGGGCAAATCACCGGCATTGCCCTAAACAACGACAAAGACACTGTTCGTCTGCTTTTATCCGAAGGTGTGGTTTTCCAGGAAATAAATTATGAAAAACCGCCGCAAGGAAAATCTTCGGCAAGAACAGGGGAAGGATTTGTTTGGAGCGTGCCAACGCCGGGAACAATCAATCTCTCCATTATAGTCAGTGCCAAAAATAAAGAAATTATTTATCAGGGCGCCATTAAAACCGAAACAACCAAGGAATCGTCGCAAAACCTTGCAATCGAATACTCTGTGCCAACACAAGAAATTGAGAATGGTTACAAAGAAATTGCTTTACCGGAAAAAGATGTTAAAGCCAAAAATCAATTAGCCATGG
>Ga0315273_10002433_pt1 | contig 21981 bp, 15 predicted proteins | sample YL17G02_0_MG_FD_205753 | JGI IMG/M metagenome (GOLD analysis project Ga0315273, IMG submission 205753) | Sediment microbial communities from Yellowstone Lake, YNP, Wyoming, USA - YL17G02_0 | ecosystem: Environmental > Aquatic > Freshwater > Lake > Sediment | place: USA: Wyoming | collected... | reverse complement strand
GGAGACCGCAGGGGTGAACGCCAGCAGGACGAGGGCGATCCACCCTGCGGGGAGTAGCGTCTTGTTTTGTTTTCCGGTGGCCATGCCCATTTTCCCTTGGCTATACCTTTAGCAATGAGCATGCCAGCCTTGAAAAACATAAAATACCCCATGATAAATAAAGGGTTACGATACGGTAAGCATCTGATCTATTAAAAGAATAAGGCAATTTCCTTCGGCGGACATCCTGCCTGGAAATCGAAAGAAATAAATTACTGCTATATGGAAACGTTTATCCTGTATTGCGGAATGGGGGGAATATCGGGCAATTCCGTACCGTTCCCGAGATCGATGGAACGGATCAACAAAGACCGCGGAATAAAAAATAAAAGGAGGGCTGGCGCAAGCCGGCCTTCCCTTTTCCCCCTCCCCTCCCCTCCCCTCCCCTCCCCATCGGCACCCCACGAGATTTTTCAGATGATTCCCGCAGGAATATTGCCTATATTATTCCCTGCCAACCCGATGGAAAATAAAACCTTCTAAAGAAATGATTGTATTTCCCCGATATAACCAATAGGTGCCGGGGAAAGAGGTTGGCATATCTATTGCGGACAAATGATGTGGAGAATCGTTGCCGGTTCGGCAAAAGGCTGAATATGAAAGGTTTTCCTGAAATGATCTGTTCCCGCGGAATCTTCGTTGCTCTCGGGTTGCTGATGCTCCTCGCTGGTTGCACGGCGGCCCGCATCCAGGCCCGTCCCCCCCTGGAGGAGCAGGGGGCCGCCTATCTCTACCTGCAGGCGATCCCGGCCGGCGCCGCCAGACTCTCCTTCACCCTCGATCGCATCGCGGCGATCAGGGAGACCGGGGAAGAGATCCCTCTCACCCTCCGTTTGAGCGAGCTCTCCGTCCGGACCGTTTCCCGCGAGCGCTTGCTGGCCGAAGGTGAACTTCCCCCGGGCCGGTATAACGGGATCGCGCTCAAGTTGAAAGATGCCGTGCTTGTGGGGGCGAAGGACAACGCGGCCATTCAGTGGACCGCGGAACCTGTGCGGGTCAGCATCCCTTTCGTGGTGACGCGGAAGAAGGCCGACGTCCTGTCCCTCAGCTTCCTGCACGAGGAATCCCTCGTGGGGGGGGTCCTCTTCACTCCCCGGTTCAAGATCGTTCCCGCCCCCAAGCCACCCCGGGGACTTCTGGGGTACGTGGTAAACCGCGGGTCGAACACGGTCACCGTATTCGACAAGATGTCGGGGCGGGTTTCCGACGTCATTCCCACCGGTGCCGCTCCGGGCGGGATGGCCATCGACTCCATCCTGCGGAACCGGGGGTACGTCACCGTGTCGGGGGAGGACGCGGTGGAAGTGATCGACCTGCTCCAGGGAGAGGTGATCGACCGGATCCGTCTGACCATGGGCGACCAGCCGGTCGAGGCGGCATTGACGCCGGACGGCAACACCCTTCTCATCGTGAACGCCGGGTCGAACACGGTGAGCCTGATCGACGCCGTTTCCCGGGACGAGCGGGTGCGGCTGAGCCTCCCCAACGGGCCACGGTCGATCCTGCTCGATCCGACGGGAAGAAGGGCGTACGTGTTCAACACCATGGGTAGCGGCATCTCCGTCATCGACGTGGCGACCCGAACGGTGGCGGCCACCATCCCCACCGAATCCGCCCCGCTGCGGGGGCAGTTCAACCGGCAGGGAGACCGTCTCTATGTCATCCACCAATGGTCCCCATACCTGCTGGCGATCGACCCGTTCACCCTGTCGGTGGTCCGGAAGCAGTACGTCGGCATGGGGTTCCAGGCGCTGTCGGTGGACCCGACGTTCAACCGGATCTACATGGCGCGAAGGGGCGGCCCCGATGTGGAGGTCCTCGACCCGTTCACCCTGGTCGCCGTCCATTATCTGGGGGCGGGGGGGGACGTGGTTTTCATGACCGTCGACGGACAGGAGAAGACCATGCTCATGGTGATGCCTGGCAAGGGCACCTTGCGGATCGTCGATCTGATCCGGGGTTCCGAGCGGGCGGAGATCGACGTGGGCGAGGAACCGTGCTGGGTGACCGTGACGGGGGAGCGGTAAGGGGATGCGGAGGCGGGCCGGGGGAATCGGGCTCGGCGTCGTCGGCGGGATCGCGCCGCGCGCGCTGCGCCTCGTCCTGGCGGCCTTCGCCTTGTGGCCGGCGGTGGCGGCGCGGGCGGACGGGATCAGCGGATTGATCGAGTATAATTATTCGAAAGGGAATACGAAAAGCCAGGACGGCTCGGGGACGACGGAGTCGCGGTCGACCCTGTTCTTCCAACGGTACCGGCTAAACCTGGAGAAGCAGTTCTTCCCGACCGTCACGTTGACCGCGGGAGGATATTTCGAACGGACAGACGGTACGTCGGAAACGGACGGAGTGGAATACGACCAGATGACCACGAAAAGCGCCCCCTACGTCGACATCGTCCTGAACACCCCGCTTCTGACCTTGGGCGGTGGCTACCGGAAGGATGCTTCGTGGGCGAAGAGCGGCGATTTCTCCACTTCGAAGCTGTTGCGCGAGCAGTCGTACGGCCGCTTCGCGTACCGCCCGGACGGGTTCCCGACGCTGGACCTCCAGGTCGGCCGGAACGAATATTACGACTCGGAGAGGACCTTCCGGGACTACGTGGAAGATTATCTGAACGTCACCAGCCGGTACCGCCCGGTCCCGGACTTGTATATGTCGTACTCCGGTGCATTTTCCGATGCCACCGACCGGCTGCGGAACAACGAGACCCGGTCTGCCCAGAACAGCGGGACGGCTAACTACTCCCACAGCTTCTGGCAGAAACGGGCCGGGTTCTCCGGGGCCTACAATATCCTCAATACACAGACGGAGTTCACCACCGGCGGGCAGGGGGAAGTTGCCTTCTCCCTCTTCCCCTTTTCCGGGCTGGCGGCGCTGAGCGACACGCCGGCCCAGGTCATCCTGCTGCCGAACCCCGCTCTGATCAACGGCAACACCACCGCGGGGAGCGGGATCGACATCGGCGTTCCCCCCCCGCTGGGGGATGCAAGGCCACGGAATATGGGACTTGATTTCGTCGTCAAAACCGAATCGAACACTCTGTACGTGTGGGTGGACAAGCCGCTTCCATCCTATGTGGCCAACACGTATGCCTGGGAGATCTACACCAGCGACGACAACTTCTCCTGGGTCCTGCGGCAGATCGTATCGCCGGCCCCGTTCGCGCCCTTCGACAACCGGTTCGAGATCCGGTTCCAGAATGTGTCGTCCCGCTACGTTAAGGTGGTGACGCGACCGTTGGCGAACCTCCCCCCACCCACGGTGGAGTACCCCGATCCGAACGTCTTCCGGAGCATCCAGGTGACGGAACTCCAGGCCTTCCTCCGGAAGCCCGCCGCCGAAGTCTCGGGGAACGACTCACGGACTTCGCAGACCCTGAACCTCGACACCCGGGTCCGGATCCTCGATGTCCCGTCCCTCTATTACCAGGGGTCCTACTTCCTCTCAAAGACGACCGACTCCCCGGACCGTTACACCGTGTCCAACGCCCTATCGGCGAACCACCAGTTCAGCCGCGTATTCTCCGGCTCCGCGCGGGTGGGCACGGACTACTCCGATGACGGGTTGGGCAATACCGTGACCCACAGGTACGACGCATCGCTGACGGCGGTCCCCCTGCCGACCCTGACCCACACGCTGACCTATAGCGGACGAACGGAGGACGCGAAGGGGAGCAGGAGCACCGCCAACTCCATCTTCCTGAGCAACACCGCGGAATTGTACAAAGGGATCAATGCGAACCTCAACGGGGGAATGACCGATTCCAGCCGCGAGGGTGGGGATAAGACCCGGAGCTACAACCTGAGTGCGGGGCTCGGGTTGGTCCCGCACCGCACCCTGAACGTGAACATGTCGTACAGCGGGGAAACCTCCGAGCGGACGGGGGGGGGGAAGCCGGACATCTCCACCATCAACCGGAGCGGGACGGTCAACGTCTCCTACACCCCGGTCCCAACCGTGTATCTCCAAGGGGACTGGAGCATCAATAACCAGGCGAGGCAGCCCCAGTTTACGACGACCAGTTTCACCGCGGGCTGGACCCCGTTCCCGGACGGGACCCTGCATTTCAGCTTCCCGTACACGGAAACCCGACGTTCGTCGGACCACTCCACGGACCAGGGGTTCTCTCCCACCGTGCGCTGGAACGCCACCCGGCGGGTGTCGCTCGACGCGGGGTACGCCTGGTTCCATTCCCGGTCCGACTTCCAGGAGAGCCGGTCGAACATATACAGCACCAACTTCAGGGTCACCTTCTGAGCCGATGCGAAAGAGGTTTTTCCTAGGGAGGAGCGCAATGGGTTCTTCGGCGCGGAGAAAGAGAAAGACAGGATTCCCGGCACGCAGCAGTGGCCTGATCTGCCTTGTCCTCCTGTTCCTGTACGGGTGTGCGACCCCCGGGGTCACGTACCGGGACCCGGACATGGATTTCGGCCTGATCCAGACCATGGCGGTCATGCCGTTTAACAACTACTCCCGCGATAACATCGCCGGGGACCGGGTACGGGACGTCTTCATGACTTTGCTCCAGGGCACGGAGGCCGTCTACGTCGTTCCCCCCGGGGAGGTCACCAGGGCGATCAACCGGATCGGAATCCAGAACCCCGCCTCCCCCACCCCGGAGGAAATCGTGCGCTTCGCCGCCAACCTGAAAGCCGACGCGGTGATTACCGGCGCCATCCGGGAGTACGGCGAGGTCCGGTCGGGGGCATCCGCGGCGAACCTCATCTCGATGAGCCTCCAGATGATGGAGGCGCAGACCGGGAAAGTGGTCTGGACGGCATCCTCCACGCGGGGAGGGGTCGGAACGTCGGAACGTCTTTTCGGAGGGGGCGGCGATCCGATGAACCGGGTTACGGAAAAGGCGATCGACGACCTTCTGGACAAGATGTTCTCCGCGAAAACCGCGAAGACCGGGAAGACCGGGAAGAAATGAACCCCGGGTTTCGTCGGAACGGGGCTGGAGCAACCCTCCCGCGATTCCCGCGGCCTTCGCCGCTCGGGGTTGACGGGCTGCATCTTCTCTGGTATACAGTATGCATTCCTGATAATAAGCATAGGGGTGCTGCAGGGTGAGTGGCCGGAAGGTTGCGTCCTTCATCATTCTCATGGTCTGCCTCGGCCTGTCCTTCCCGGTGCCGGAGGGGGCCGCGTTCAAGGTCGGGGTGCCGGGCGCATCCAAAATGAAGATGCAACTCGGGGTCGGCCAGTCGTACCGGATCGACTTGGGGATCAAGATCCGCAGCTTCTCCGTCAGCGATCCGTCGGTCGCGAGCATTTCGGTCTCCGGTACAAGCAAATTCGTGGTCATCGGGAAGGCTCCCGGCTCGGCAACCGTCACCTACTGGACCGAGGCGAACGTCCCCGCATCGCTGGATGTGGACGTGTGGGGGAGGAGCGAGACCCCGGAAGAGCGCGCGGAGCTCCTTTCCATGAGCAAGCCCGAGAAGAGCGTGTCCCCCGGGACGGGAACCGTGGACGGTTCTGTAGGTGCCGCGACCGCCGCGCTCCCGATGGTCCCGGCGGCGGAGCACAAGGAACCGTTCCTTGTGGCCGTTCTCCCGGTGGAGAACCTGAGCGCTCGACCTGCTCCCCTGAAAGAGATCCGGCAGGCGCTTGCGGAAGGACTCCGGAGCAGGGGGCTCGGGGTATTGCCCAAAAGGGAACTCGAAGGATTCATGGCCAGGCATCGGGTGCGGTACACCGGGGGGATCAACAATGAGCTGGCGCTGTCGTTCCTGCGGGAGACCGGCGCGAAAGCCGTGCTGATCGTTTCCCTGGAGCATCTATCCGACGGGCCGCCGCCCAAGATCTCCTTCATCGCGCGCCTGGTTTCCACGGGGGAACAGGCCACGATCCTCTGGACGAAGAGCGTCGGGATGTCGGGGGACGACCACCCGGGAATCCTGGGGATCGGGTTGATCCTGACTCCCGAGGAGATGCAGCGGAAGGCCGTGGGTTCCGCCCTGGATTCCCTTGCGCAATCCGTACCGGCAGGGATGACAAGGATTGCGGTGCGCTCCGTAAGCGGCGGGAAATTCCGTCCGAAAAGGTATTACCGGTTGCAGGGGCTCAAATTCGGCGCAGACCGGCCGGTCACAGTCGCCGTGGTCCCGTTCCTGAACATCGGCACGCGGAAATACGCCGGGTCGCTGATGGAGCTGCACTTCGTGAGCCGGCTGGCGCAGGTCGAGAACGTCCGGGTGATCGATCCCGGCGTGGTGCGGGAGGTGCTCCTTCAGCAACGGGTCATCATGCAGCAAGGTGTCTCCGGCCCCCAGGCTGCCCTCCTGTTCTCGATGCTGGACGCCGACTTCCTGCTCACCGGCATCGTGACGGAGTACCAGGATGCGGAACTTCCCGGGGGATCGAAAGTCGAGTTCTCCGTGCTGGCGTTCGATGGGAAGAGCCGGCAAGTGGTGTGGTCCTCACGCAGCGACAACCGTGGGGATGACGGCGTATTCTTCTTCAACCTGGGAGAAGTCGAAACCGCGGCCGATCTGGCATCCCAGATGGTCTGGTCCGTGGTCGAAAGAATGATCGCTGCGAAAGGGTAGCCGGGGCGATGGCCCCCGGGGAAAGGGTGCGGATGAAGCGAATCGGATCGGCATTCCGGTATGGGATCTTGTGGATATTGGTGCTTTCCGGCGTGGCGGTGGCGGCGGATCCTGAGCTCCCCGTGATCAAGGGGGAGAAGACCGTTGCGTTGGTGAACGGGGAGCCGATCACCTTGAAGGAGTTCGAGCGGACTTTGGAGGAACTTCACAAGGGGATGGGAGAAAAGAAGGCCGAAGGCGAAAGGCGCTTTTCCGAACTGCTCGACCGGCTCATCAACGGGAAACTGATCCTGCAAGAGTCGCGGAACATCGGCCTGGATGCGCTCCCGGAGGTGCGCGAGACCGTTCAACGGTATGAAAGGAAATCCATGCGGGTGATCCTTCTTGCCCGGCAGGTGAAGGATATCCGCCCTGACCGTCGGAAAGTGGAAAAGACCTACAGGGAATCGATCCGGGAAGTGAAGGTCCGCTCCTATCTCTTCAGCGTGGAGGAAGACGCGAAACAGGCGGGAGAGGAGATACGTTCGGGGTCGGATTTCGATAATGTGATGAGTCGGATGGTCTCCGAGGGGAAAGCCAAAGGAAACGCGGTGGGGGGATACGTCAAGGGGAAGGAGCTCCTGCCGGAGATCTCGGACGCGGTCTCGAAATTGAAGTCCGGCGGTGTCAGCCCGGTGCTGAAGATCCCCACCGGGATGAAGGGAGAATCCGCCTACACGATCCTGAAACTGGAGGGGATCCGTTTCCCGGAAAACCCGGAAGCGAAGGAGAAGGCGCGGTGGGAGGTCCTGAAGGAACAGAGGCTCGAGGCGATCCGGAAATATGTGGAGACTCTGAATAAGAAGTATGTAAAAGTCAACCAGGGGATGCTGGGCAGCCTCGATTACGAAGCGAAGGAGCCCGGCATCGAGGCGCTGCTGCTGGACCAGCGCGTCGTGGCGGATATCCGCGGAGAGAAGCCGATCCGGGTGGAAGAACTGAGCAGGGCGATCCAGCAGAAGTTCTACCACGGCGTCCAGCAGGCGGCCTCGTCGAGGAAGGTGAACAAGGAGGTTCCGGAAGTCCTGGGCGAAATGGTGAACACGAGGGTCCTCGACAAGGAAGCCCTCCGCCGGAAGATCGACAAGACCCCGGAGTGCCGGGAGCAGGTCAGGGCGTACGAGGCAGAGTTCCTATTCGGCATGTTCGTCCAGAAAGCGATCAACCCAGACATCAAGGTGGACGAGGCGGTGGTGAGGAAATATTACGACGATCACCTGAAGGAATTTTCCGCCCCGGAGATGATCCGGGGGGAGGACCTGGCCTTCGCCGGGCGGGAGGACGCCTCGGACGCGCTGGAAAAACTGCGCCGGGGCGCCGATTTCAAGTGGATCACCGCCAACGCTCCCGGGCAGGTCGGGGAGAAAACGCGCGAGAGGGTGTTCCCTCCGGAGGGGGCGTACATCGCCAGGAACGACCTGACGGCGAGCGCCGGCGAGGCGGTCGAGGGCGCCCGGCCGGGGGAGTACCGGCTGTACCAAAGCCCACAAGGGCAATTCCTCGTGTTGCACGTCCTGGAGGTGGTCCCTTCGAAGCCGTATCCGTTTGGATCGGTGCAGGGAAAGATCAGTGAGAAGATGTACGGGGAAGAACAGCAGAAATCCGTGGAGGAGTGGGCCGGAAAACTGCGGGCGACATCCGATATCAAGGTGTTCGCCACGGACGATATGTTGAAGAAGATATTCGATCCTTCCGGCGGCACGCCCGGCGGGAAGTCGTAGCCACAGGGAGGCATAGCGGGAGAGGGCATGAGGACGAATCCGAGGAAACGGATCTGGATTGTCATGGGCACGCTGATGCTTCTTTGCGGGGTGATACTCTTCATCCCCCGCGACGCATCATGGGCTGCGAGGAAGTTCGAGCGGAAAGGATGCCTCGACTGCCACCAGAAGTTTTCCGATAAATACCTTTCGATGAAGTCGGTGCATGCCCCCGTCAAGGAAGCCAAGTGCGAGGATTGCCATCTCCGCCACGGCATCGTCCCGAAGATGCTCCTGAAGAAGGAGGGGAACGAAATCTGCTTCTCCTGCCACTCGAAGGAGAAGCTGGGGATGAACCGTTCCAAGGTCCACACCGCCCTGAAATCGGGGAAGTGCAGCCAGTGCCACAACCCCCACGCCGGGCAGGGGCTCCACCTTCTAAAGGCGGAAGGGGCCGGGGTCTGCTACCCGTGCCACAAGAAGGAGGGCTTCGAGGGGAAAGCGGTTCACACGGTCGTCAAGAAGGACGGTTGCGGGGTGTGTCATTTCTCCCACAGCTCGAACGAGGACAATCTTCTGGTCAAGGCGGAAAAACCGCTTTGCCTCTCGTGCCACGACCCGGGAAAGGGAGGGTTCCGGAAGGCCCACGGGAACTATCCGGTAGAGTCCTCCTCCTGCGCCACCTGCCACAACCCCCACTCCTCGTCGCAGAAATTTCTCTTGAGGACCAGCGCCCACAACCCCGTTGCGGAACGCTCGTGCGACTCATGCCACGTGTCTCCCTCCTCCCCGAAACCGTTCAGCACCGCGGAGAATGGGGGCAAGCTGTGCTACCAGTGCCACGACGAGGCGAAACTCAAGGGTGGGGGGAAAGTCCTTCACAGCCCCTTCCAGGACGGCTCCTGCCTCTCCTGTCACAATCCGCACACCTCCGAGAGTCCGAGGCTGTTGGCGGCCAAGGGAAACCGTCTCTGCCTGGAGTGCCATGCGGAGATGGGGAAGAAGGTGTCCGTCCAGCACGCCGCCGTTACCGGGGAGAAGGGGTGTCTCTCCTGCCACAGGCCCCACGCGGCGCCGGAAAAGAAGCTGCTCACGGAAAAGGACGGCGCCCTTTGCCTTACCTGCCACGCAAAGGTGAAGGCGGCCTCCAACTCGAAGATCAAGCACGTCCCGTTTCAGGACGGTTCGTGCACGGCATGCCATGATCCCCACGGTTCGAATTACCCCGGGGTCCTGAAGGACCGTGCCGACCGGGTCTGTTACTCGTGTCATACCGAATCGGAAGCCGGTTTCCTAAAGGCCAACACCCACAAGCCGGTGCTGGACGGTGCATGCAACGCATGCCACAAACCCCATGGCGGGGAGGAAAAGAAGCTTCTCAGGGCGTCCGGCGCGGAACTCTGCCGGACATGCCACGGGGAGCTGATGAAACCGGTTGCGGGAGGGTCGGTCCACGATCCCTTCAAGGGAGGGGAGTGCCTCACCTGCCACAACGCCCACGGGACCAACCTGGCGGGGATGATCGTGGCGAAGCAGGACAAGATCTGCTACGACTGCCATGGGGAACTCCGGGACATCCTGAAGAACGGGAAGAGCAGGCACCGGCCCGTTTCGGCCGGGGAGTGCACGAAGTGCCACAGCCCCCACCAGGCGAAATTGGACAAGCTGCTGCTGGCCCAGGGGGCCGACCTGTGCCTGAACTGCCACAAGGCGATGAAGGAAAAGATGCAGAAGGAGAAGGCGCACGCCCCCGCCGCGAGGGATTGCCAGCGGTGCCACGCGGCGCACGCTTCCCGGGAACAGACCCTCCTGGTCAAGGCGGTCCAGCCGCTGTGCGGCGAGTGCCACGACGGGAAGGGGCTGTCCTTCTCGAGGGCGCACATCGGAATCCCCGCGGCGGTCATGGACTGCAGGAGCTGCCACGACCCCCACGCCTCGAAGGACCCGAAGTTTTTCAAGGAGAAGCTCCACGCGCCGTTTGCCGGCCGTTCCTGCGATGATTGCCACATCGTAGAAAAGCGATAAAGGAGAGGGTATGCGGTCGCTTCGCAAGATCGTTCTTCTGCTCGTCGGGCTCGCGGTGCTCACCGGGGGCTCCCTGGCGCTCTCCCAGGACCAGTTCCGCCTGAAGCCGGACGCAAAAGGAAAAGCCTGCCTCGCATGCCATGTGGCGTTCCAGGAGAGGATGAAGCTTCCCTTCGTCCACACTCCGGTGAAGAAGGGAGCCTGTGCCGACTGCCACAATCCCCATACCTCTTCTCACGGCAAACTCCTGGAGGAGGAACCGAACAAGATCTGCCTGAAGTGCCATGATGGGATCGTTTCCGGAAAGGCGAAAAGCATCCACAAAGCGGTGGGGGACGGCAACTGCGTGAAGTGCCACGATCCCCACGCGGCAAAGTACAGGAACAACCTTCTTCTCGATGGGAAAACGCTCTGCTTCAGCTGCCACAAGGCGATCGAGGAGAGCGTGAAGGGGAGCAAGTTCCGGCACAAGCCGGTGGAGAGCGGGTGCCTCGGCTGCCACAACCCGCATGCCTCCGAGGGGGCCGATGCCCTCCTCAAAACCGGGGTCCCCTCCCTTTGCACGGGATGCCACAAGGCGGACGGACCCTCTTTCGCGAAGCGGCACATGGGGTACCCGGTGGCCAAGGCACGCTGCACCTCCTGCCACGACCCCCACGGGTCGAGCCAGCCGGGCATGCTGTGGGCGAACGTCCATTCCCCGGTCGAGAAGAAGATGTGCAACCAGTGCCACCTGGAGTCCTCTTCCCCGGAGGCGCTCAAGGTGAAGCGACCCGGTTACGAGCTGTGCCGGGGGTGCCATGCGACCATGGTGAACGAGACGTTCGGGAAGAAGAGGATCCACTGGGCCGTCGTCGACAAGACTTCCTGTCAGAACTGCCACGCCCCGCATGCGGCCCGGCAGGCCGCCCTCCTGCGGGACTCGATGAAGAACGTCTGCAACTCCTGCCACCAGGACACGCTTCGCCGGCAGGAAGCGTCCGTCACGAAACACAAGCCGATCCAGGGCGGGGAGTGCACGAAGTGTCACCGCCCCCATTCTTCCGATCTTGGTTCCCTGCTCGACAACACGAGCGTCGTCAACTTGTGCGGAAGCTGCCATGATTGGCTGAGGCATTCCACCCATCCGATCGGGGATAACGTGGTGGACCAAAGGAACAGGAACCTTTCCCTCGACTGCCTGAGCTGCCACCGGTCCCACGGGACGGAGTTCAAGGGTTTCACCTACTTCAACCCGAAGATGGACCTCTGCGTCCAGTGCCACGTCACGTTCAAGAGGTGAAGCGATGAGGAACATCCTGCGGCTCGCGGTTCTCCTTTCGGCCGTCCTTTGCCTCGCGCACGCCGCCTCCGGGGCGGAGGCGGTGAAGCTCCGGCCGATGACGTCCGCCTACATGGACAACATCGGGAATCCGCTGAAAGAGCCGGAAGGGGTGGCGTTCGACGGGAAATCCCTTCTTGCCGTCGCCGATACCGGGAACGGGAAGATCCTGCTCTACACCTTCCGGGACGAAAGGCTTGCGCCGCAGGCATCATTCGCGCTGCCGCAGTTGACGTATCCTGTCCGCATGCAGTTCGACCCCAAGGGGGAGATCCTCGTGCTCGACGGTAAAACGAGAAGGATCTCCCGGTTGACGAACTCGGGGGAATTTCGGGGGTACGTGGAGCCCGCGGAAGTCCCCACTCCGGGGACGGTGATCCCCCGAAGCTTCAAGGTGGACGGCAAAGGAAACATTTATCTCCTGGACATCTTCTCCGGGCGGGTTCTCGTGCTGGATCCCGCGGGGAAGTTCCAGAGAGAAGTGCCGTTCCCCAGGAAGTACGGTTTCTTCTCGGATCTTGCCGTGGACGAGAACGAGAGCGTCTTCCTGGTCGACAGCGTCGGCGCCCAGGTGTTCGCGGCCAGGAGAAACGAAAAGGAATTCAAGCCGTATTCCGAAAGTCTGCGGGAGGACCTTGACTTCCCCGTGGCGATCGCCGTCGACCGCCGCGGGCGCCTGTACCTGTCCGACCAGGACGGGGGCGGGATCGTCATCCTGGGGCCGGACGGCTCTTTCCGGGGGCGACAGTCGGCATTCGGCTGGAAGGAAGGTTTTCTCCGATACCCTTCCGCCTTGCATGTAAGCGACGGCGGCATCCTGTTCATCGCGGACCGGGGAAACAGCCGGGTGCAGCTGTTCGCCATCGTCCAATAACGGGGATCCGCTTGCCGGGATCCGTTTCCCCCATGCGGAAAAGATGGCCGACAGCCGTACATTGCACGTTCCAGCGAAAATAAAAGGCGTTTTCCCTGTTCTCCTGCTGGCCGCCGTGTCGCTTGCGGCCTACTGGTCCGCCACCGGCCACGAATTCCTCGTAAACTGGGATGATCTCCAATACGTCCTGGAGAATCCGCAGGTCAAGGGGTTTTCCCTGGAGCATGTGGCGTCAGCCTTCGCGTCCTACCATGTCGGGAACTACGCGCCCCTCCACCTGGTTTCGTACATGCTCGATTTCGAGGTTTGGGGGTTGCGCGCCTCGGGATTCATTTTCACCAATATCCTCCTCCACACGCTGAACGGACTGTTCTTTTTCCTGCTGCTGCTGCGCCTGTCCGGGGACAGGGTGTGGGTTTTCTTTGCTTCGTTGATCTTTCTCCTGCACCCCGTGCAGGTGGAATCGGTGGTCTGGGTGTCCCAGAGAAAAACGTTGCTCGCCATGGCGTTCTTTCTCGGCGGGGTACATTTCTATGCGTCTTACAAGGAGAAAGGGGGACGGCGGGCGGGACAATATTACGCCTTCTCCCTTTCCAGCTTCCTCCTGGCACTGCTCTCGAAGTCGGTGGCGGTGATATTGCCCGCGATACTTGTACTGCACGACCTGTGTTTCCTTGGAGAGAAGGATATCAGGAAGTTGCTGGTCGACAAGATTCCCTATATTGCCGTTGGGGCGGCGTTCGGGTTTCTGGCCGTTGTGAGCCACTCCGCGGAGCGCCTGGGCGGCGGGACCACCTGGCACGGCGGGAGCCCTTACGCCACCTTCCTCACCATGCTGCCGGTGCTCATGCGATACCTCGGTTTGATTTTGTGGCCGGCCGACCTGAGCGCCTATTACGATATTCCGGTGAAAACCGCGCCGGATCGCGAAGTCGCCGCGGCGGCGCTGCTGATCGTCCTGCTGATCCTCGCGGGATGGGCGCTGTACCGCCGCAGGCGCGACCTCTTCTTCTGGTACGTTCTCTTTTTTGTCGGCCTCCTTCCGGTGTCCCAGATCGTTCCGATCGTTACCCTCATGAACGACCGGTACCTGTATTTCCCGATGCTCGGGGCGTCCGCGCTGCTGGGGTTCGCGTTCCTGCGCGACGAGGTATGGGCTACCCTGGTGCGTTCGAGGCAGCACACCGCGGTGGCCGTGCTCCTCCTGCTGGTTGTCGGGGCGTTCACCGTGACGACCGTCGCCCGGATCGGGGTGTGGCAGGACAGCCGCACGCTGTGGGCCGACGCGGTGCGGAAGGCCCCTTACGTGGCGTTGACGCACGACGCGTACGGCGAAGGGCTCCTGGCCCGCGGAGAGATCGACGAGGCGATCGGGCAATTCCAGGTGGCCCTGAGCAGGGAACCGGATTTTTCCGGCGGGGGAATCGGGGCCGGACTCCGGGCCGCATTCGCGAACACGCACAACAACCTGGGGGCGGCGTACGGTACGAAGGGGATGCACGACCGGGCCATCGAGCAATTCGCGATCGCCATCCGCCTGAACCCCCGCCTGGCGGAGGCCCATTTCAACCAGGGGAACGCCTTGATGCAGAAAGGCTCCGTCGAAGAGGCGTTGCGATCCTTCGAAATCGCTTGCCGCCTGAATCCTTCCAATCCGGCCTACGCCGCCAATCTCCGGGGGACCCGTGAGATCCTGAAGGCCGGAAACGTCACGAACCCCTAGCTACGGTGGAGCGAAGGATGGCCGATCGAGGAAACATGCTGTCGGAATGCTCGGTGTGCGGAGCCCGGTTGGAGCTTTTCTGGCCGGAAGTTCGGGATCCCCTGACCGGCGACATCTTTTCCATTCAACGATGCGTGTGTTGCGGACTGGGGCATACGGTTCCGCAACCCCTGGACATCGAACGTTATTATCAGGGGAGTTATTACGGGAAACGGCACGGTTTCACATCCCGGTATTGCGTGGAAAGGCGCCTGAGGTGGGTTGCCGTTTCCTCCCCCCATGGAACCGGAAAAAAACTGCTCGACGTCGGGTGCGGCGATGGGTCCTTTCTCCTCGCGGCACGGAAGGATGGATGGGAGGTCACCGGGACCGAGATCAACCCCAGCCCCGCGCGCGACGCAGGACTGGACGTGAAGGAGTCCGTGGAACAACTCCCTCCTTCGGCATCGTTTGATTGCGTCACCATGTGGCATACGCTGGAGCATATGCGCGACATCCCTTCCGTGCTGTCTGCCATCGCCCGGTTGGTCAAACCGGGAGGCGCGCTGATGGTTGCCGTGCCGGATTTCGGCGGTTTGCAGGCCCGGGTCTTCGGTCCAAGGTGGCTCCACGCCGATGTACCCCGGCATTTGTATCACTTCGATGCCGCCGCGTTGTCGCACTGCCTCGGCACGGCCGGATTCTCGGTCCGCAGGAGATGGCACCAGGAGTTCGAGTACGACCTGCTGGGCTGGTCCCAGGGTTTCCTCAACCTCCTGATGTCCCAACCCAACGTCTTTTTCGACACCCTGAGAGGCAGGCGGGGGAATGCCGGACGGTTTACCCGGGCCTACGGTTTTTTCCTCGGTGTGCTGTTTTCCCTGGCGTCGCTACCGGCACTTGCCCTCGGCACGGTATCCGGGCGGGGCGGGACGCTGGTCATGATGGCGATCCGCGACGGTACCACGGCTCCCGATGCCGCCTGACATGTCGAACCCGGCCGTCGTTTCCTTGCGCGAGCGGAAGCTCGACCGTTCCTGCCTGCTGATCCTTGCGGCAGCCACGCTGCTGGTCTATTCCGTCACCCTTTTCAATAATTTCGTGCTCGATGACGAAGTCATCATCGTCAATAATCCCAAGACCTTCAGCCTGCGCAACCTCCACGAGACCCTGCTTTCCCCCGACCTCGTCAAGCCGTACTACCGTCCTTTGAACCGTGCCACCTACCTGTTGGACTACCGGGTTGCCGGCGTGCACCCGGCCTGGTACCACGGCGTCAACATCGCCATCCACCTAGGGACCGTCTTCCTTCTCTATCTGATGATCCGCAGGCTCCTGCCAGACAGGGGCGCCGCTCTGGTCGCCGCGTTGGTCTTCGGCGTTCACCCGGTCAACAGCGAAGCGGTCAATTTCATCTCCGCCAGGAACACCCTTCTGGCGCTTTTCTTCAGCCTGGCGTCCCTGGTGGCATTCCTGGATGCCCGGGAGCGGGGGAAACGCCTACCCCTTCTCTCGGCGCTGCTCTTCTTCTGCGGCCTCCTCAGCAAGGAGACCGCCTTCATGCTGATTATCGTGGTCGTCCTCTACACGTCCTACCCGCTTACGGGCCGGGAGGAGCGGAAAACGTGGCGGGGCAGGTTGCTCTTCCTGTTCCCCTATCTGTTCCTTGCGATGGTGTATTTCGCCATGCGTTTTTTCTCCCTGCAGGGTGTAGTGGGAACCGCCATCCCGGCGGAAGGACTGTTTCACCGGCTGGCCCAGAATTATCATATAATTCCACAGTATCTGGGGCTGCTGCTGTTTCCGGCCGACCTGACGATATTTCACAATGTTCCGCAGGGCGGATGGTTCGATCCTCCCTGGTTTTTCCCGGTCTGGATCGTGCTGCTGGCCGCTGCAGGATTGGTCCTGCGCAGCCGGAACCGCGTCGCATGCTTCGCTATGGCCTGGTTTGTAATAAATTATTTTCCGATATCGAATATCGTTCCGATCCCGAGCGAACCCGTCGCGGAACGTTACCTTTACATGCCGTCCATCGGGTTCTTTATCGCGCTCGGGATGCTATTTTCACGGATTCCCGCACAGGGAAGAATCCGGCAGGCGCTTTGGGGGGGGGTGGCGATCATCGTCATCGCGTATGCCGCATTGACGATTCAGCGGAACCTGGACTGGAAAGATAATTTGTCGCTTTTCTTCAGCGGGGTGATGAAGGATCCATCGTCCGCGGCTGCCCATTACAATCTCGGAACGGCGTACATGGAGAAGGAAGACTTGGCATCCGCCCGCAGGGAGTGGGAGAGCACGCTCGCAATCGCCCCGGGCTACGCGGACGCGCTTACTCAAATGGGAACCCTGGCGGCCGTGCAGGGGGATCTTCCCACGGCCGAGCGATATTACCTTGCCGCTTTGCAGGCCCCGCCGGGCGTGTCGGATCCGGATAAATCGATGGCGCATTACAATCTGGGAAAGATCTACGAGATCCATCGGCAAACGGAACGGGCGCTGCAACATTACCGGCGGTTCCTGGAAAACGTCCCCATCACGTATCTCGAATACAGGCCGGATGCGGAACGAAGGATAGCGCGCCTGCGTGCGGCATCCACCTCTGAACCGGCCCGGTGAGGCCGGGAAAAAAACTGGAGAACACCATGGTCAACGGAAAGAAGGTCGTCGTGGTCATGCCGGCCTACAACGCGGAGAAAACGCTCCGAAAGACATACGGCGAGATCCCACTGGACGTCGTCGACGAGGTGATCCTGGTGGACGACGCGAGCCGGGACCGCACGCCTGAGATCGCCCGGGAGATGGGGATCCGGACCATCGTCCACGAGAATAACCTGGGGTATGGGGGGAACCAGAAGAGCTGCTACCGGGCCGCGCTGGAGCTCGGGGCCGACATCGTCATCATGGTGCACCCGGACTACCAGTACACCCCCAAGCTGATCCCGGCCATGGCCTCGATGATCGCGTACGGGGAATTCGACACGGTGCTCGCTTCACGCATTCTGGGCACCGGGGCGCGCGAGGGGGGGATGCCCTTCTACAAGTACATCTCCAATCGTTTCCTGACCCTCTTCGAAAATCTGATGCTTTCGCACAAGCTGTCGGAATACCACACCGGTTTCCGCGCATTCACGCGGGAAATCCTGGAGCGGCTGCCGTTGCACCAGAATTCCGACGATTTCGTCTTCGACAACCAGATGCTGGCCCAGATCGTCTGGTTTGGCTATCGCATCGGCGAACTGACATGCCCCACCCGGTATTTCGAGGATGCCTCTTCCATAAATTTCCGCCGCAGCGTGACCTATGGCCTTGGGGTACTCAAGACTTCCCTGCAGTTCCGCCTGCAGAAGTTGGGGGTGCTCTCGTCGCCTATTTTTTCGGGAGGATCTTCATGAAACTATCCGTCGTTATACCGATGTACAACGAAAGGAACACCATCCGGGAGATTCTGGAATGTGTCCGGGCCGTGGATATCGACAAGGAAATCATCCTCGTCGACGACGGTTCCACGGACGGGACGCGCGAGATCCTCAAGGGCTTGTCGGACAACGCCACGAAGGTCGTGCTGCACGAACGCAACATGGGGAAGGGTGCTGCGCTGCGTACAGGCTTCCGAAACGTGACCGGCGATATCGTGATCATTCAGGATGCCGACCTGGAGTACGATCCGAGCCAATATCCGAAACTCATCCAGCCGATCCTCGACGGCAAGGCCGATGTCGTGTACGGTTCCCGCTTCGTGACCGGGGATTGCCGCCGGGTCATCTACTTCTGGCATGCGATCGGTAACAAGTTCCTTACATTGTTGTCCAATATGTTCACCAATCTGAACCTGACGGATATGGAGTCCTGTTACAAAGTGTTCCGCCGGGAGGTGCTGGAAAAAATCACCATCGAGGAAAACCGCTTCGGTTTCGAACCCGAGATCACGGCCAAGATTGCGAAACTGCACGTGAGGATCTACGAGACGGGCATTTCCTATTCCGGCAGAACCTACGAGGAAGGAAAGAAGATCGGGTGGAAGGACGGCATTTCTGCCCTACGGTGTATCGTGAAATATAATTTATTCCGTTGATTCCCGATCATGAATAATCAAATCCTCCGTTCTGCAACTCCAGCCGTACTGCTCGCCACACTCATCCTGTTCCCGTTTCTTGGCAAGGCGTTCACGATCGACGATACGGTATTTCTCTTTGAAGCCCGGCACGCGCTCGTAGATCCTCTCCACCCAACGGCTTTCGAGATGACGTGGGAACATGCACCGGATCGAGTCTCACGGATGGTGCCTACCGGGCCTGTCATGGCATGGCTGCTAGTCCCATCGGTTCTCGCCGGTGGCTCGGAATGGTTGGCGCATGCTGTCCAATTGGTAATGCTGTGGATTGCCATTCTCGCGACAGTCTCGCTAGCATTCCGACTTGGCCTCCCGTCTGTTTGGGCAACTGCGTCGGGCATGCTCCTGGTAGCGATGCCTGCGGTTCTGGGTATGGCAGGAACCGCCATGCCGGATGTTTCCGCGATGGCTTTCGGAATTGCTGGTATTGAGCGATTCGTCGCATGGAACGGCGACCGGCGATTGCATCAGGGCATAGCTGCGGCGCTCTTTCTGGGGATAGCTCCCCTTGCGCGGTCTCACAATGTGGCCATCTTTGGTGTGGGAGTCCTTTTTCTCGTTAGGGACGTTTTCTCGATCTCCGCTTGGAAGTCAAGATCTTGGACCTCCTGGCTCCCGCTAATCATAGCGCCGTTAATCTCTGCCTCAGTGCATGCAGTTACAAATGATCCCGTGCCAAACGCCGGAAGTATCGTTGAAGCGGCGATCCGCTATAGTTCGACAGCGAGGATTACCTCAAACTCTATCGCTTATGCAACACACTGGGTGCTGGCTCTGCCATTTGCTCTTCCATGGACCGTACTTCGATGGCGCGAGATCCTGAGGCGCCCGATGGTGATACTCTCTGCTTCAATGGCGGCAATAGGCTTGTTGTTTCAAACCCATCTTGGCAATGCCCCGTATGCATTAGCCCCAGTTGTAGGACTGGGAGTGCTAGCAATCGTGGATGTGCTAGAAGATTCTTGGCTCCGGCGCGATGGGTTGCAATTCGCCCTGGGAATATGGCTCCTGATCCCTTTATCTGCTGTCGTTTACGCACACTTGCCGTCGAAGTACCTGCTTGTCTCTGCCCCTGCCGCAGCTTTGCTAATGGGGCGTAAGTTGTCGTCACGGGGTGGAAGGATATCTTGGTTGGTCCTTGGGACCACGATCTTGTTCGGTGTGGGGCTTGGAGTCGCAATTTTGCGCGCAGACGCAGCTTTTGCGGGCTTGGGGAAACGTGCGGCCACCGAGTTGATTGCTCCGCGCATTGCCGCTGGTCGTCAGGTTTGGTTCGTGGGGCGATGGGGCTTTCAATGGTACGCAGAGAAAGCGGGAGCTCGGCCGGTGACGCTGACTTCGCCGTACCCTGCGCCAGGCGACGTCGTGGTCGTGAGTGTTGCGAGTGCTCGGAGCGATGCGGTGCTGGGAATGATTGGTGCGCGATACTCGAACTTGACCTTCGTGGCCCATCTTGAAGATTCACGGCCGGGGGGCCGCATAATGAACAAGAGACTCGGCGCCGGTTTTTACTCTAATGTCTCGGGTTACTGGCCGTGGGTGTGGGGCAAGTCAATGATCGACGCGTTCGACGTTTGGCAGATCAATTAATGCAGGACCGTACAACGCAATCGATGTCAGTCCGCAATATATCTTGCGTCGTTGTGTTGATCGCCATTGTCGGGACGCTGGCGTATTCCAACACGTTTGCGGTGCCTTTCCAATTCGATGACGATGCGTACATCGTTAACAATCCGATCATAAGGACATTTGACTATTTTTCTGCTCCATGGAAAGTTACGACCCTCAGTCGGCACTCCCCCACATCCCTCCCCCCAGCGTTGCGATTTGCTTTTTTAACCCGGAGCCTGGGGTACTTCTCATTCGCTGCCAATTACCGGTTGCACGGGCTTAACGTCGTCGGGTATCACATTTTCAACCTGCTCATCCACATCCTGAGCGGTATGCTCGTCTTCCTGATCTTCCATGCCATCCTGAAAACGGATCGGTTTTCTTCACCTGGCGGCGAGGACCCACCCTGGCCGCGGGAGATGATCCCCATTGCTTCTTCGCTGTTGTTTGTTTGCCACCCGATTCACACCCAGGCGGTCACCTACCTCTCCCAACGGTTTGCGTCGCTCGCAACCTTCTTCTATCTCCTTTCGCTCCTGTTGTATATCCGCTCGAGGAGTGAACTCCCCGGGAGAAAGCGGCGAGGGATGTATGTTGCCGCCCTGGTCTCGGCGGTCGCGGCCATGCTGACCAAGGAGTTTACCTTCACGCTGCCGTTCATGATCACGCTGTACGAGGTGACTTTTTGCAAGGGGAACCTGCGGGAAAGGATCCGGCTCCTCGCCCCCTTTGCAGTCACCCTGTTGATCATCCCTACGCTGGTCTTTCTCCAGCAGGCGAATGTGAACTCTCTCGACAGCACCATGCGGGCCATCACCGCGGCAGACGTGTCGAAAATCTCCAGAACCGACTATTTGCTGACCCAGTTCCGGGTTGTCGTGTTGTACATCCGGCTTCTCTTCTTCCCGGTGAACCAGAATGTCGATCACGACGTTCACGTTCCCCATTCCGTATTTGAAGTGCCGGTCTTCCTGTCCCTACTGTCCTTGCTGGCGCTGTTTTCCGCGGGTGTTCTTCTCCATTTCGGTGCCGGTAGAAGAAGGGAGTACCCCGAACTCAGGCTGGTTTCTTTTGGGATCCTGTGGTTCTTCATCACCCTTTCCGTGGAGTCCAGCGTCATCCCGCTGGGAGAGCTCGTCGCGGAATACCGGATGTATCTCCCTTCCGTCGGTCTGATCGTTGCCGTTGTTTCTTTGGCATTCTGCGCTGCAAGAAGGTTCCTTAACAACAGAGTGTCGGGATCTGCGGTCCTGTATGGAGTCTGCATCGCGATCGTGATCGTCCTGTCCGCCGCTACGTATCACAGGAATTCGGTGTGGGGGAGCGAAATCTCCCTCTGGGAAGACGCGGCACGAAAAAGCCCCCAAAAAATCCGGCCGCACCAGAACCTGGGGACCTATTACTTCATGCGTGGTCGCCTGCAAGATGCCAGGCGGGAGTTGTCGGCTGCTTTGGCGCTGGATCCCAACGAGTCTGAAATCCACAACAATCTTGGCTTGGTGTATAAAAAACAGGGGGAGTACGATCGCGCCATCCAGGAGTTCACCACGGTTCTGAAGCTCGACCCGGAGGATTCCATGGCGCATTACAATCTCGGGAACCTGTTCCTGGCCCAGGGCAATATCCCCGAGGCGATCCGGGAGTATCGAATCTCCCTGGACCGGATTCCCGATTACGATGAAGCACACAACAACCTGGGCATCGCCTATGAGAAAAACGGACAATCCCTGGAAGCAATCCGTGAGTTCCGGGAGGCGGTGCGTCTCAACCCGGAAAATAAAAACGCGAGAGCCAATATGTCGAAAGTTTTGGAAAAGGTAAAAATATTCCCGGAGGAAAGGTAAAGCCTTCGTGATGAATAGCCACGCATCGCCTCGGCATCCCGGAGAGGGTCCCCTATGCGTCGTGCGTTGATCCTATGCTTTTTACTGGTGGCCGTCACGGCCGGCGTCTATCTGCCGACGGGCGGTCACCCGTTCATCAGCTTCGACGATCCGGG
>Ga0315273_10002432_pt1 | contig 21985 bp, 24 predicted proteins | sample YL17G02_0_MG_FD_205753 | JGI IMG/M metagenome (GOLD analysis project Ga0315273, IMG submission 205753) | Sediment microbial communities from Yellowstone Lake, YNP, Wyoming, USA - YL17G02_0 | ecosystem: Environmental > Aquatic > Freshwater > Lake > Sediment | place: USA: Wyoming | collected... | reverse complement strand
TGTGGCAGGCGATAAAGCCATAACCAAGGCTACTGTCAGCAAAATTGCAGTGATGCCATATCTGGCGGCCTTCATTCCAGTCTTCCCGGATGGATGTGTCATGGTAATTGAAGCTGCAAATAGGAGTTTGCCGGAGGGAGGTTTTCTCCGGCAGATTTTTCTGCTATGCTTGCCGATCTCCTTCTATCGATCATCAGGAAGCTTCGTACTGCAAGACTGGTTTTTCCTCCGCCGAGCCCTCCAGGGAGGCGAAGCTTATGGAGGCATCGCCCTCGGCTACCAATACCACCGAGAAAGGACAGCCCTCACTGCATTCTACTGCTGCTTTTTTAACGAAGGCAGTAGCGTCCCAGGTCTGCAAGCCCGGTCCCTGGATATCCAGGGTACCCACCACCTCAGGATCATACTCAGGCTGATCTGCCCAGGTGATTATATCCATGGCAGCCTGGTTATAGAGATGGATGCTTACCTTGCCCGCCCGCTCAACCTCTTTTACGCACATCTTCAGGCTGGCGGAGCTGATCTGCTGTGGCAACGTAGTCATGCCCGCAAAGGAAAGATAAGCTATTCGCATGGGCTGCCCGTTTTCGGATGCAACCCAGAGAGCGCTGTCCTCTCCAAAGCTCTTATCTTCATTCTCGGCATCGGTATAGGTGTCCGTCAGCAAAGCCGGAGATATTTTCGCCGCTCCGGCACAACCCACCAGCACGGCGACACAGGCCAATGCAATTATGGCCTTTATGGCATAGTCCTTCATTTTCCGCTCACTCCTTCTATTAATTATGAAACTATTGCCCCGTATAGCATGCCCACCAGGGTTGATATGATCACGACCAAGCTGATGTAAACGCTGGCCTTTCTGGCTCCAATGACCTTCCAGATCACGATCATGCTGGGAAGGCTTAATGATGGTCCGGCCAGCAGGAGGGATAGAGCCGGGCCTGGGGCAGTGACGCCGGTACTGTAGCCGAAGAGAGTGCCGACAATGGGGACTTCCAGCAAGGTGGGCATGTAGAGCAGAGCACCGATGGCCGAGGCCACGAAGCAAGAGAAGAAGCTGTTCGTGCCGAAGATGGTTCTGATCCACTCCACAGGCAAAAAGTAGCCGATCATACCGGTGATAAATGTGCCGACCACCAGCAGAGGAAAGATCTTCTTAGTGAGCCACCATGTCTCGGAGAGGAATGCCTCCCGCTCGTCGGGCTGGTAGTAGGTCTTCATCAGGAAGGCTGCGGTTAATGCCAGTGCTCCTACGATTATTACTTTGGGCAGCAATTGGAAGAGGCTGGAGGTGGCCACCAGCAATACGGCCACCAGGACGGCCATGAATAAGCCTGTGATATAGCCGGGACGGCTCTTCGACTCGGAATCGGAATCGATCTGGAAGGCCGGTGCAGGAGCAGACTCACATTTTTTTTCTGATTTCTGGAAAATGGCAGCCATGATCAGGCCGATGACGACCGCCATGCTGACTGCCGCCGCTGCCCTGGCCAGCCCCAGATCCAATCCCAGGACCCGCGCCGTGAGGATGATGGCCATGAGGTTTATGGCCGGTCCGGAAAAGAGAAAGGCTGTGGCCGGGCCGATTCCAGCACCCCTCTTTTGGATTCCTGCAAACATGGGCAGGATAGTGCAACTGCACACGGCCAGAATCGTGCCCGAAGTGGCGGCAACGCTGTAGCATAGCCATTTAGGGGCATCTGCCCCGAAGTATTTTAGCACAGTCTCTTTGTGCAGGAGTGCGGCGATGGCTCCGGCAATGAAGAATGCAGGCACCAGACAGGTCAAAACGTGCGCCGATAAATATTCCAGCAATGTTGAGAGTCCCGCTTGCAGGGCCGCAGTAATCGTGTATGTAACCGTAAAATCAGCTCCTGTTGTTCAATGATTTCTCTAAAATTCTTCCTGCCTCAGCAAGCTGTGATATCTGCTTCAGGGCCAGGGAATCTACCATGCGAATTATTTCAAATACCTGAGGGTCTTTTATGCAGTAGACTGTCCTTTTGCCATCGATCTTGCGCTCCAGGATATCTGCTTCGTAGAGTATATTCAGATGCTTGGATATGGTGGATTGAGATCTCTGAAAAGCGGGGAGGATCTCGCAGACGCAGCGCTCGCCTCCGGACAAATATTCCAGAAGCTCGAGCCGGGTGGGATCGGATAAGGCGCTGAGGATCTTAACGCGCAAGTCCGAGACGGATTTCTGTGTCATGATAAAACTTGGCTAAAATCATATTCGAATATAAACTTATCGCCATAAGACGATGAATAGATTATTAAATTGAATTCAAAGCCTCTCTCAAAAACGCTTTTGCTCTTCTTACTTCTGCAAGATCAGCAGCATCAGATTTTTTCGGATATGCCCTGGCCTCCTCTATCGCCTCTTTCAGGATCTTCATTGTCTCGATTGATCCTGGACAGGATTCGCTCACTTTAACTTTGTCCGGAGATCCATAAATTCCCAGGAAGGGAAAGATGCGGCAGGACCAGGGTCGTACGGCATAAATCTTGCAGCCCTTCGCGGTTTGATCGAAAAATTTGCAGGGCAGGATATGCTTGAAGTCCAGTACTCCCGCTTTTTCTGGATCCGGAATAGTATACTTCTTAAGTGCCTTGTTGAGAGGAATCTTGAGGCTCTTAGCTATGGCAGCCGCATCCTCCGGCTGCAGTCTAATCGGGTCGCCCATAGTGCAACAGTTTCCGCACCTCTGGCACTCAAAGATCATTTGGCAGGCCATGCGATAGTAATCGACAGTGGTGTAGCAGGGAGCGTCCAGCTTTGTGAAGACCTGCCCATCCGGCAAGGACGTGGCAGAGAGGAGCTGCAAAGCGACTTTTCTCGGATCTCTCTCCAATCTTGTCATTTCTGTCCTGATCATTGCATAGACATCCTTTTCAATCTTGCCCTTCTTTTTATTAATCATGTCCAGGGAGATCGTCCTTATCGGCAGGTCCAATGTCGGAAAATCCACCCTCTTTTGGGAGCTTACAGGAACGAAGGTTCGGATAGGAAAACGTCCCGGAATCACTAAGTACCCCTTCAAGGCAAAGGTAGGGGACATCTTTTATGTGGATATGCCTGGATACGGCTTCATGCTCAAAGCTTCCCGAGCAGACCAGGAGAAGACCAAGGACTTAATTGTTCAGTATTTCGAGCAGAATGCAGAGGAGATCATCATGGCCATACAGGTGATCGACGCCGCCTCGTTTCTGGATATCGCCGATCGCTGGGAGGGGCGGGGCGAGGTGCCTTTTGAGATAGAGCTCTGGGAGTTTTTAAACGATATGGGCCTGAATGTTGTTCTGGCAGCTAACAAGATGGATCGCATTGGCAAGGCGGATGTGGATGGGGCACTGGATCTTATCTGCGAGCGGCTGGGCATGATGCCCCCCTGGACGCAGTGGACGGACAGGATCGCTCCCATGAGCGCGAAACGCGGCCAGATCCAGCCTCTTCGAAGCATTATCGGGAAAAAACTGTCTGGAAAAAAACCCGACTGAGACAGGGCGGCTCGATCAGTATATCCGACCACAATTTTTGCTCTCTCAATGGGTAACTTATTTACCATCTAAAGGCCATTTCTTTTTTATGTGCGCCACCTGCGGCTGTGGAGTGGATCTGGGCAGCACGGAAGAAGTCTTTGCCAAGAATTACAGGTGCCAGGACTGCAGTATGCTATTCAGGGGCTTCGGCTACAGGCTGCCGTGCCCGCGCTGCAAATCAACGAATACCAAGATTGCCAGGTAATCAAATGTCCGAGCATCTGCTGGAGATGGCCAAAGCGCGTGTCAAGGTAAAAGACGGCAAGATCGAGGTGCTGACCGATCCCGGCATTAGCTGTTGCCCACTGCGCCGTGATCTGTACGGCATCGATAAGGAGAGCCGGGAGAGCGTGGAGCGCGTACTGCAAAGCCACATGCAGGAGCTGGGCATGTACGGCCCGAAGCGGATTTTGGAGCTGCAAAAAAAGCCCGTGAGCTTTGGTGCCTCCGAGATGATGATGGATGCCATGAGCGAAGGCCTGGTGGACGCTGCCGTGGTCGTCTGCGAGGGCGCAGGGACGGTGGTGGCGGCAAGGCCGGATGTGCTTCAAGCCATTGGAGCGCACATGACCGGCCTCATCCAGACCGAGCCGATTGCAGAGATCCAGGAGGGGCTGGAGAAAAGGGGCTGCCTTCTGCTCGACCGGCAGGCAACGGTTGATCAGGTGCGAGGCTACGAGAAGGCAGTGGCAGCGGGATTTCAGAATATCGCCGTAACTGTTGCAGGATCCAACGCCCTCGATGCCGCTGCCCTGCGAGAGTTGGGGGCAGAACTGGGGGCAAGGCCCTTTTTGCTGGCAGTGCACACCACCGGCATCAGCGAGGCGGAGGCCAGCGCCCTGGCACAGAGCTGTGATCTGGTCTGGTCCTGCGCCTCAAAGGCGGTGCGGGATGTCGTGGGCGGACGAGCAAGGCTGCAGATGGGCATCTCCATTCCCGTCTTTGCCCTCACAGACCAGGGAAAGCGCCTGCTTTTAAACCGGGCGCTGCACTTCTCTGGCCCGCTGGCCATGCACCGGGCGGGCCTGCCGCTGGCGCCGGAGGGCAAGCAGCCGGAGCCGCTAATTTAGTTATTTTCGCCGGCCTTTGCCGCAAATCACCGGAAGCGTTGGGCGATCTGCGATCAAACCGTCACTTTCACAATCCTGCCCAAAGTGCCCAGAAGCCTTGTTCTTCCTTCTGCCGGTGATTCCAGGCAGCCTACTATCGCTTGCCTGATGTTCTCCAAGGATTCTTCCATGCTGTCGCCCTGGGAGTGACATCCGGGAATGGCAGCGCAACTCACTATGTAGCCGCCCTCTTCTGCTTCCTGAAGAAAAACCTTGAAATTCATGGTGATAAGTTGATCTAGGAAGCCAAAAAGCTTTAGAGGGATCAATATTAGATTGCCGGCTCAGTTGAGTTTGCTCTGTTAAAAGCTCGCCCCGGAAGGCCCGGATCCTGCACAGCCGGGCGGCTCGCGGCAAGGCGGCAGTCTTCGCCTGGTGTCACTTTAGGGCGTCGAGCTTGGATTGGCGACTGCAATGAGTTACGCTCCACTAGCCTTTTGCATTAATGCCGACACGAATTGCATCGCCCGAGAACGAATTATTAGCTGCCTGCCAGTCCTTTTATCACGGCTTCTTTTCGCATGGCATCAATTTTTTTTACTGCCTCTGCAGCTTCACCTATCTTGATATGCGGCTTTAGCTCAGTAATCCGAATCTATCGTGATTTCCCCTTTTCGTTTTCGTTGAGTGTAACGAAAAGAGCAATGGCCAGACGTTCCAGATCAGCAACTCCCATCGTTCCAATTTTCTCAGCGATAAACTGGATCTTTTCCGCATATTGCTTAGCGTCTTAGGATATCGAATAAGAAATTCTTGGCCTTCTTTTGTGGGAAAAAGGCTTGGACCATATGGAAGACGTGTCTTATACTCAAGCAAACGATCTGCTCGCAATGCTGTAACCTCGTCGCTTAAATCAAACGAGTATGGTCCATGCTTGTAAAGGATAAACTTGAAACTCATAGGAACTTGCATCAGCGCTTGCAGGAAATATGCAGCCTTCTGGATGTGAGTCTCGCCGCACCAACTGCCTTTTGCTTTCATCTCGTTTATCAGCGAGAGCAAAACGGCATCTTGCTGCATTCTTTTCATCATTTATTCCCATCCCGCAAAGCAAGAAAAAAAAGCTAAAGGTCACTCGCATATCAGTGTTTCATATAACGGATCATCCTGCATCGGAAGATCGGTGCTCGGAAACACATCTATCCATCCCAATGCAGCTAGATTGCGGATGGCTACTGCGACCGCTTCCGTATCTAGGGGTGGCCTACGTCTTTGCTTCCATTTCATGACTGCATCTAGAACATCTCGCTCACTGGCTTTTGTTTGTTTAAACTCTTTCAGGCCCTGAGCCGCAAAATGAACTGTTGCTGCTATCTCTGACTGTACGGTGGAGGTTCTTAGTAATAGGTCCGCTACCTTTTCCATAGCAGGGCGCCATTTCTCAAGGTCCTCGCAATAATTCGACAAAGCATCCTTGCAGGCAGGCCCCGTCTTGAGGACGAACATCTTTCCATGCTGCTCTTCCCTTATCAAGCCGTTATTGACCAGATTGGTTAGGACATTGCCCTTTGGTTCCTCGGCAAAGGGCCCGTAGCTGGAACGCCGGTAGGTCAGGCCGGTGGGTATTCCTAACACAGTGGCGAAGTATGCGATCTTCTGGAACCTGGTCCTTCCTACGGGGTAGTGGTAGTGCTCACGCTCGATTAGGTCCAATATGGCTGCCAAAGCCACCCAGCCTGGATTGAGCCTTTCTGTGGGCTTATTATCTGCAAGCGTGGTTCCTGAATCTTCAGCTAATCCTAGAACGGAAAGTGCATCTTCCAGAGATATATCTGAAGGTATATAGAGTTCTACAGGAACCTCGAAGCTGCTTGATTTTCCGTAAATAACGGGCAGAACGTCCCTCCAATCCAGATGTCCCTGCTGACACCCAAGAGATGGAATAGCAATGGATTTGATGCCCCATTCTTTATAATGCTGCTCAAGGTAGTCCAGGCCTGAAATTATGTCATCAAGGCGAGAGACGGAACGCCAGTGACCTTTTGTGGGAAAGTTAAGAATATTCGGGGGCTCTAATTGTCGAAATAGGTAGGGCTCGCCAAGCCTTAACTTTCCCTTTTTGCAGCGCTGAATGTAATCCTGGTACATCCCAGGATAGCGCTTTTTAAACTCCAGCGCCAGGCCCTTGCCCATGACGCCAACGCAGTTCACCGTATTGACCAGTGTCTGGGCACCGGACTGGAATATGTCTCCTTTTATAACCATTACTTGATTTCCCATAGCCGGACCGACCCTACTTAAAGAATAGATATGTGTTCACCACTACATTTATACTTAGTCCCGCATGGCTCAATTTCATCTCAAGCGCTTCCTTGCTCTCAGGACAGGACACGCAAGCACCGCTTATGTACCTGGCCGGCACTCTGTCCGGGACCAGCACTTCTGCGCACTTGATGGAGACATGCTTGTACTTTTCGACAGCATCCGTGTGATTCCAGTACCCGGCAAAGACCAGATCTTTATCAACTATTTCGAGACCTTGCGGAGAGGGCTTGAAGAGCGCATAATCACTGGATGCGTTACGGTCGCTGATTATGACACCCGGCAGATCCAATACCTCTGGACTGATGCTCAGCACACAGATCTCTGAATACCCGGAACTGAATTTCAGCCTGAAAAGCATAGGATTTCTTCCGCAAATGTAGAGGGGAACGTAATTGTGCAGAGACATTTCCTGAGGAAACAACTTTGCCTCCCTCTTGCCTTGAACAACCTGGGAGGAAACTGATCGGTGGGGTAAATCTTTTGATAAAGCATGAGAGAGGATTCCATTTTGAAATATTGAAATCACGTTGTCAAAGTGGACGATATAGCTCAATTCTCCAAGATCTTCTCGCCTCATGTCTCTATCCTGCGTTGCTATTTCAGCCTCTGTAAGTCTGCTATTCGAAGGACTTTGCATCTAAACAGAAAAAGATATCCCTTTCAGAGCTCGCCCCGGAAGGCCCGGATCCTGCACAGCCGGGCGGCTCGCACGAAGCGTCGGCAGCGTGCCTGCTGCCTCAGTCCCCCTGGCATATGGCCATAGTCTGCTCCTTGACCGCTCTCATCTTCTCCTTTCCCGCCAGCACCTCCACCAGCTTCAAGGCGAACTCCAGGGCGGTCCCCGGTGAGCGGCTGGTGATCAGGTTGCCGTCCACTACCACTCGATCCTCGCTGAAATGGGCGCAAGCCTCCACCTGGGCCTTGCCCGAAGGGCTGACAGTGGCCCTGCGGCCCTGCAAAACTCCTGCCTTGATGAGGACCGAGGGAGCCGCGCATATCGCCGCAACGATCTTTCCCGCTCGATCCATCTCTCGTGCCATGTTCAAAATGCGCTCGTCATTTCCCAGATTGATAAAGCCCGGTGCACCGCCTGGCAGCACCAGCCCGTCAAAGTCCCGGTAGTCGATTTTTTCCAGGGTGGTGTCAGGCAGCACCTTGATTTTGTGAGAGCCTTCCACGAGGCCCTCTTTTAATCCCGCCGTGACGACATCTACATCTGCGCGTCGCAAGATGTCGATGACATTTACCGCCTCGATCTCCTCGAAGCCATTTGCCAGGGGCACTAAAATTTTCATATTCTCATGATCTCCTTAGGAAATTATTGTGTCATTCTTCATTCATTGCCATCGCAATTGTAATCAATAAGGACTCTCCTATCTTGCGATACGACCATGCTCTGCCTGCGCTGCGGCCAATGCTGCCTTCATCTGGATATTTTTATCGTCAACCCTTCATCTATTCTGGCAGACGGCTGCATCGATCCCGAGGATCAGGGGGCCATGATCTTCAAGCCCGCCGGGAAAAGGTGCCCCCATCTTGCCTCTCTGGGTGCCTGCGAGGGAGAAATGGCCGTTTGTACCATTCACCACCTGTCCTGCTACCGGGGAACTCCCTGCGAAGAGTTCGAGCAAGTAGGACCAGAGGATGCCGTATGCATCATGTGCGGATACTTGTGCTCTTTGCGAGTTCTTCTCAGCCCAGGTTAATAAAATCCACCTACCTTTTTTGCATTAGTCAAAGATAGGGATACCAGGGCAGATCTCTGCAATTCAAAAAGCCAGGAGCAGGAAGATATCGCCGCGCTGGAGGACTCCACTGGAATTCGGAAGACACTAAACGCCAGAGGTCAAATATCCGAGATTCATAGCTCCAATAATTGTCATAGGTTCCCTGATTTGGATCGAAATACGAATCCAAAACGATAGCACCGGTTTCATGAGGGTTTAGGTTCCCGATAAGGCCATGGCCGATATGAATTGGCGCAGGATAAGCGGCACCCACAGCAAGCATGCATAGCATGGATATTAATAATATGCTCAAGATATTCATGATTGACCCATCTTTATTAGGATGATGCAGGAAAAGGAGTAAATAGCTTCCGCTCGGGGGCGTCGCTCTTTAGCTTGATGAATCGACCAAAAAAATGAATATTGTCCTAGGGTCTTTCTGATAGGGCCAGGTGGAGGCCGGGAACCTCTCCCGCCCCAGCGGGCACGGTCAGGTTTGCTCCTGCAAAGTCTTGGCCGATGGGCTGGAAGCTGCCGCCCAGGTGCTCGGCCAAGAACGCCTCGGCTACGGCGTAGAAGGAGAGCCTATTCTCCGGACGGGCAAATCCATGACCCTCGTCGCCGTAGAGCACATAGGTCACAGGAAGGCCCTTGGCCTGCATGGCTTTGACGATCTGGTCTGACTCATTCTGCTTGACGCGAGGATCGTTGGCTCCCTGGCCGATGAGCAGGGGCCGCTCGATTCTCTCCACATAATTCAGTGGTGAGCGTTCCTCCAACAGCTTTCTGCCCGGCTCCGTCCGGAAGTCGCCCACCCTCTTGGTGAACTGCTCGATCTCAGGCTTCCAGTAAGGTGGAATTGTCTCCAGGAGCGTTATCAGGTTGGAGGGGCCCACGATGTCCACAGCGCAGGCAAAGATCCTGGGGGTGAAGGTTAAGCCGGCTAGTGCGGCATAGCCGCCGTAGCTTCCTCCCATGATGGCAATCTTCTTTGGATCGGCGATTTTTTGCTGCACGGACCAGTTAACGGCGTCGATGAGGTCGTCATGCATCTTCATGCCCCACTCCAGATTTCCTGCATTGATGAAGCTCTTGCCAAGACCCGTAGAGCCGCGGAAGTTAACGCTCAAGACGCCGTAGCCCCGGTTGGCCAGCCACTGATGAATGGGATCGAGCCCCCAGATATCACGGGCCCAGGGACCGCCGTGCACGTACAAAACCATTGGCAGCGGCTTTTCCGGCAGCCCGTCGCCATTCTCATCACTTTGCAGGGGCAAGGTGTAGTAGCAGACCAGGTCCAGGCCGTCGCGCGATTTTATAACGGCGGGAATCATCTTTGCTAAAGGCAGTCCTATCAGCTTCTCTCTGTCTGTGAATAGGAAAGATGCCAACTTTTTCTCATGATCATAACGGTAGTAGCGCCCCGGCCCATTATCCTTGGTGAAAACGACAATCCATACCTTATCGTCCAGGCTGCGGCTTACAACTGTCATGTCCCCTTCCTCCACATTGTGTAGAAGATCGATATCCTGCGAAATGGATGGATCAAGGATCTTCCAATGTATCCGGTCGTAGTAAAACGCCACCGCCTGCACATTCTTCTCAGTAGGATGAATCATCAAGCCGCTGAGGTCTGATTTGGGGTCCTCGGCCAAAAAAGAGCTCTCTTTGGTTTGCAGATTGAGGGTATAAAGAGCAGCCGTATTTCTGCCCCTGCTGTCGATAAGGTAAATGAGATCATTGCTCTTATTAAATCCGGAAAAGCCGGTGGTGAGAGCATCTTCCATCTCGATCTTCAGGAAGCTCTCCCAGCTTTTGTTTTTGGCGGGCATGAATATTTCGCTTCCGCCCTCTGCCGTCATGTTGCTCGCCAGCCTCACCTCGAAATCGTCATCGATCTCAAAGCCGGAGAAGTTTCTATTCTCCAGGATCAGTGTCATGTCGCCGGTATCGATATTGAGCCGGTAGAGGTCGTGATATTCAGGATCGCGCTTATTGAGGCCGATGATAGCTTCATGAGGGTGCTTGGGGGAAAGAGCCCGGATCTCGGCGCGCACTCCCTCAAAAGGCGTGAGGTCTAAGATCTTGCCGCTGCTGAGATTTACGCTGTAAATCCGCCAGTTCTCGTCTCCACTACGATCCTGAAGGTAGAGGATGTGCTGGTTGGTGTAAGCCCAGGTGTAGCTTCTAATGCCGCGGGAGGTGTCATTGGTCACAGGTTTTGCCGTCTGTGGCAATTCCGCCCGCCCCACCCAAACATTGAGCACTCCCTCTTTTGGGGCAAGAAAGCTGAGCTTCGAGCCGTCGGGGCTGATTCTAGTGGTAATTCTGTCCGGATTGCCGAATAGCAGATCCCTGGAAATAAGTGAGCTGTTATTCCTATTCAGCTCTGCGGCCTTCGTATCCGCGCCACCCAAAGACGCCAGCATGATAGCAACAATGATGAAAACAAGAAATTTCGTAATCCAACCTCCCATTTGCAGCATCTGAAGTCAGGTCTTCCGGCTATAAATAAATGGCGAAAATTAAGGCCAAGTTACATCGTCTCGGAGGCTATGAGAAATCCAATGGCCCTTTCCGCCAGGGGGTATCTATGCACCAGTGCCTTGAACCTCTTGCCGTGATTTGGCTCAAGCAGATGGGCAAGCTCGTGCACAATCACATAATCCTCAACCCACTGAGGGAGTTTGGCCAGCTTGCTGCTGATGAGAATGGTTCGGGCGGCGCAGTTGCAGGACCCACGCCTGCGCTCCTGGTTTGCCGAGTACTGGATGCTGTTCCAGATAAGATTTCCTTGAAAGTATCGGCTGTTTAGAAGGCAGGCCCTTTCATGCAGATGGGCGTCATCCTTCGGATAAATCCGCTTCTCTAGTCGAGAGCGCAGTTTTTCTATGTGGCCCTGCAAAGCGGCGTCTGAGATGGAGGCAGGTGCTAAAACCTCCATCTTTCCCCCCACCATCCTTGCCTGGATGGTCTTTCTGCGTCGCGCAGATCTCTTAATCAGAACCTCCATAGTAAAACCCACTGGTACACCAATGGTTCATCGCCGGGCTATTAATAACTTTCTTTTTGATTACAGTATATAAAAAATAACAAAGTTTATATTGGTATTCAGATCAAAGATGTATAGGGGGTCTACAAGCCGTGGCAATGGACGAAATTGATGCAATACGAAGCATGATCAACGAAAAGAGCCTCTCCTGGCTGGCTGGAGAGACATCTCTTAGCCGGCTGTCAAACCCGGAAAAAATGTTGTATCTTGGTCTGGTTGTTCCTGAAGATGAGAAAAAAAGGATTCAGGAACTTCAGGCCCGGGAGAAGGCACAAACATTCGAGCGTGCTCCCGTCTTCATATATCCCGGCGAATGGGATTGGAGGCATGTCTCCGGCAATAACTGGACTACTCCCATAAGAGACCAACAGCAGTGCGGCTCATGCGTTGCCTTTGCCACCATTGCCATCATTGAGTCCAATTTAGAGATCTATAGGAGAGATCCCAATCTCAATACCGATCTTTCTGAGGCCGATCTGTTCTTCCGGGGTTGCGGCAACTGCTGTGATCGGGGTTGGTTCTTCACATCCGCCTTGGGATATGCCCAGCAAAATGGAATTCCCGATGAGGGCTGCTTTCCATACGACAGCGATCAATCAAGATGCTGCCCGGATAGAGCGAACCGAATAATCAAAATTAGTAGCTGGAAGACTCTACTCAGCGCATCCCAGGCTAAAGAATGGCTTGTCACGCGCGGACCTCTCATGACCGGAATGAATGTCTATGAGGATTTCTATTACTATAACGGAGGAATTTATAAAGAAGCCTATGGCGGCTATTTAGCCGATCATGCCATCTGCATCGTAGGCTATAATGATTCCCAGGGATACTGGATTTGCAAAAATAGCTGGGGGCTGAGATGGGGTGAGAATGGGTGGTTCAAGATCGGCTACGGCGAGTGTGGTATCGGCAACAGCTTTGCTTTTTATGCAGTGCAATTTGCCTCGGATGACGACCTGATCATGCCCAAACAGGGCCGGGTCATAGTTCGCTTCAAGGGGAAGAACACATCCCTGGAAGATGAGATTTGGCAGCATGTTCCCGAGAGCAGGCCGATCTTTAGGGCCTCCAGCTCGGAGGTCGGCAAGTCCTATGATCTGGGAGTATATCCCTCTGGCTCCCGTCTCTCTTTTGCCCTAAAAACCTCAGACGGGCACGTCTATTACACTGATCAATTCCTGAACAGTGATGCCTGCGAACATGTCAAGAAGGTCAAGACTGGGACCTATAAGTGGGAGCTCTACTGGGAGGATAGTTACGGTTTAGGGGAAAGGGATTACGACGACGTGGTAATGGAGATTGAGATCTTCAGTCCCATTACCGAAGATATTGTGATGCCTAAGGACGGCAGGGTCTTTGTTACACCCAAGAGCAGTCTCGCGGCCACCCTGGAAGAATTCCGTCAGAGCTCCCCCGAGGACAGGTTAATCCTCCGCGAAGAGACTCCTCTGGGAAGAGCAATTGAATTGGGTGCCTTCCCTGCCGGCTCAAAACTCTCCTTCGCGCTTAAGACCGATGAGGGTTACACCTATTACACCGATCAGGTGAAAAATCCGGACTTCTTAAGCCACGTTCGCAAGCTTCCTATCGGCTATAATAAATGGGAATTGCGCTGGGAGGCATCTCTTAACCTTAAGAAGAAGAGCTACAAGGATCTCGTGGTAGAGATCGAGGTTATGCCCACCATTAAAGAAGATGTTGTTCTGGCGGCAGATAGCCATGTCGTGGCCAGGCTGGTGAGCAAGAATACGCCTTACAACAACCGCTTCTGGCTCATTCAGCCGGAGAGCAAGAGCAAGATGCTCTTTGATTCCATCTTGGAGAATGTGGGCAAGAGCTTTGACGTGGGAGATTTTCCTGCTAAAACGAGGCTGGTCTTTGCCCTGCAGGCTGCGGACGGAAATATGTATTACACGGACAGCAGCCTCAATATTGATGGGAAATCTCATGTTATAAAACTGCCTTTAGGCTCTTTTAAATGCCAGCTTCGCTGGGAGGATCTCTATGCTCTCAAGGATCGTGATTACAATGACCTGGTTGTGGAGATAATCATGAATCCACAAAATAAATAATTTATATTAAATAAAAAACTTTCCTCTAAGAGCAGGGCAGCCAGTCCACGCTTATCTCACCGGGACGGCTGTCGGACCAAAGCTGTATGAACTTCTCAATGGAGAATACTCCAGTCAGATCCTCCACGCTGCGGCCCAAGAGCTGATGACGGCCTTTGCTGGAGCCGATTGGATCGAAAGATTGCCAGGCGATGTGGGCCTTGCCTATGACATTAGAGTTGATGCTGGCCTCAAGCCCGCCCGCGAGGCTGCCTGCATCTGCCCCATTCCCATCAGAGGCAGCAGATTCCGTCCCATATGCTCTGCTATTGACCTGAGTATTTCTCTCCAGGTGCTCGATGTCATTGTACGCCTCGGTCAATGATGCGCCCGTATCATAATTTTTAATGGTGAGGTGATCATTTTGGCCGGCGTTGTTCATGGCCGCATCAAAGCCCTTGGGCATATCCCCTAGCACCCCGGAAATCAGAGCCATTGCCGTGATCATCAGAAAGATCAGCTTGCACACTTATTCATCACCTGAGATCGATGATTGTCGAACATTTATTTTAAGCTATTGCCCTATTTCATGAAATCAATGAAAGATGAGGCTACATAGGAATAGAAATAGCTAAAAAATAAAGGTTCCTCGCTGTTCCGAGTGGGTAAGGGGCAAAGCTTAATAATATCATTTCTCGAATTATATAGGAGATACGTCAAATGAATACAAATTCAAATCTAAAAACCAATGAAACCCAAAACCGCACCACCTTGCAGAACATCGCCAGGAGAGTCATGCTTACGCGAGGACTGCTCCCCGAATTTTCCCCTCAAGCTATAGCCGAGCTTTCCAGGATTCAGGCCCCGGCAAAGGTGAGCCTCGCTACGCAGGCTCGTGACTTGAGGGATCTGCTCTGGGCTTCCATTGACAATGACGACTCTGAGGACTTAGACCAGCTCACCTTTGCTGAAGAGATGCCTGAGGGAAAGACGAAGATTCGCGTCGCAGTGGCGGATGTGGATGCGTTGGTCAAAAAAGATTGCGCCATCGACCGGGACGCGCAACACAACACCACCTCGGTCTACACTGCCGCTCAAATATTTCCCATGCTGCCCGCAAAGCTGTCCACCAATCTCACCTCCCTGAATCCAAGCAAGGACCGTCTGGCCATAGTGGTGGAGATGACAATCGGGCCGGACGGATCGCTCCTGGACTCGGACGTCTACCGGGCAGTCGTGTGCAATCATGCCAAGCTGGCCTACAATAGCGTGGCCGCCTGGCTGGAGGGAAAGTCTCCCGTGCCAGAGGCAGTGGCGGCCATAGAGGGGTTGGCCGAGAACCTGGCTATACAGGACCGGGCCGCCCAGAGCATGAAGAGCCTTCGCCATGCTCAGGGCGCGCTCAGCCTGGAGACCATTGAGGCTAAGATGGTATTCAAGGGCGACAAAATCAGCGATCTGCTGGTAGAGGAAAAGAACAGGGCCAAGGAGATCATTGAGGACTTCATGATTGCTGCTAACGGCGTGACGGTGCGCTACCTCTCCGCCCGAGGCATCCCCTCTATCCGTCGCGTGGTGCGCATTCCCAGAAGATGGGATCGAATCGTGCAGATCGCCGCTGAGCACGCATTCAAGCTTCCCAAGAATCCCAATGCCAGAAAGCTGGAGATATTTCTGACTATGATGAAGGGGGCCGATCCGCTGCGCTTTCCGGATCTCTCTTTAGCCGTGATCAAGCTTCTGGGAAATGGCGAATACGTGGCGGAGCTGCCCGGAGAGGAAGCCACCGGACACTTCGGCCTGGCCGTCAAGGATTACACCCATTCCACCGCTCCCAACCGTCGCTACACTGATCTGATCACGCAGCGCCTGCTCAAAGCCGCCCTTGAAAAAAGACCGGCGCCCTACAGCCTGGATGAGCTTGATTTTTTGGCTGAGAATTGCACAAAAAAAGAGGATGAAGCCAACAAAGTGGAGCGGCAGGTGGGCAAATCCGCAGCCGCGCTTCTTCTCCAATCGAGAATTGGGGAGCGTTTTAGTGCCATGGTTACCGGCGCATCCGAGAAAGGCACCTGGGTCCGGCTTTTGGATATTCCCGTGGAAGGGATGCTAAAGAGCGGATGTAAGGGCATCGACGTGGGAGACCAGATCTCTGTAGAGCTGGTGTTTGTAGACGTGGAGCAGGGATTTATTGATTTCAAGCAGGTGGGGTCTTCAGGAAAAAGATAAAAAAAATGCCGACTCTCGGCGAAGGTATAAATAAAATGCAGCAAAATAGAAAGCGAAGGCACTCGACCATGCTTACTGAAATCCTGATCATTTTTCTCCTGTTTCTGGCCAACGGCGCGTTTTCCATGGCCGAGATGGCCGTGGTCTCCTCCAGCAAGGCCCGGCTCAGGGTACTGGTGGAAGAGGGCCATGCAGGTGCCCGGGCAGCCCTGGAGCTGGCTGAAAATCCCAACCGCCTCCTCTCTGCCGTTCAGACCGGCATAACTCTCATCACCACCTTGGCTGGGGCCTATGGAGGCGCAACAATTGCTGATGAGCTGGCTTCTTACATCAGCACCATTCCGACTCTTTCCCCTTACAGCGGCGGTTTGGCCCTGATCGCTGTCGTCCTGCTGATCACCTTCTTCAGCCTGGTCATAGGCGAGCTGGTCCCCAAGAGAATCGCGCTCAGCAATTCGGAGCGCTTCGCCTCTCTTGCTGCCGCACCCCTGGTTGCCTTCTCCCGCGTTGTGTCTCCATTGATTGTACTGCTCAGTTTCTGTACAGATCTGGTTCTGAGAGCGCTGGGGGTGAAGGCTTACACCGAGCCTGCTGTGACCGAAGAGGAGATACGAATCCTGATCGACCAGGGAACGACTGCGGGCGTGATCGAGGAGGAGGAGCAGGACATCATGGAGAGGGTCTTCTCACTGGGGGACAGAAGGGTAAACTCCATCATGACCCCCCGAGGCGAGATCGTGTGGCTGGATATCGACGATTCAGGGGCAGAGATTTCTCGAAAGATTGCTGGGGGCGCATACTCAATGTTTCCTGTCTGCAGCAAGAAGCTGGATAATGTGCTGGGGGTAGTCCAGTCCAAGGACCTGCTGAGCTGCAACCTGGCCGACCAAAAGGTTAACCTCAAGGCATCTCTCCTGCCGCCGCTCTTTGTGCCGGAGAGCATGAGAGCCCTAAAGGTGCTGGAGATGTTCAAGCAGACAGGGATTCATCTGGCCATTGTTCTAGATGAGTATGCATCGGTGCAGGGAATAGTAGCCCTGGTAGATCTCCTGGAAGGGCTGGTGGGAGACATACCGCACATCGATGATCTGTCAGAGCCGCAAGTAGTGAAGAGGGAAGACGGCTCCTGGCTGATGGATGGCGCTCTGCCGGTGGATGACTTCAGAGAGACGATCGACCCAGAAGGGCTGCTCGATGAGGAGGATTATCAATACATAACCTTAGGTGGATTTGTGATGACGCATTTGGAGAAGATCCCAATTGTCGGAGATTACTTCGAGTGGGGTGGCTACCGCTTTGAGGTTGTGGACATGGATGAGCGCAGAGTGGACAAGATTCTGGTAACTCCTCTGGCAAAGGACAAAGATAGATCGATATGAGAAAGCTAAGCGAGAAAGACAGAGGACTTTCAGGCAATGCTGGAGCGGCTGGACGGCCGGGAGCTGAGTTATCTTGCCGGACGCATCCTAGACGGCTCAGAATGCCTGCTCTGCATATCTCCGCAGTTTGCCGGGATATTTATTGATATGCTGGAAAAGAAGCTGCAGGATGAAGATGCAGAAAAGATACGAGCGCTTTAGAAATCCTCGACGGGATACGAGGCTTAGAGGCAAAATGAGAGGCGTTTTAATTCTTTCCGGCGGCGTAGATTCGACCACCTTGCTCTACAAGATGCGCAGTGACGGCTATGAGGTGGATGCTCTCACCTTCAACTACGCCCAGAGGCATAAAAAAGAGATAGATTGCGCAAAAGAGATTGCAGAAAGGCTGCACATCAATCACCGCATTGTCGATCTCAGCTCTTTAGCCTCTCTTTTGGGTGACAGCGCGCTGCTGGGAGGAAAGGAAGTTCCTAGCTGCCACTACACAGAGGAGGCCGCCAAAAAAACAGTAGTGCCCAATCGCAACATGATCATGCTCTCCGTGGCGGCGGGCTACGCCGAGGCTCATGAAATCCCTGAGGTCTTTTACGCGGCTCACAAGAATGATAGCACTATCTATCCCGACTGCCGGCCGCAGTTTGTGCAGGCGCTGCGCCCCGCCATCCGGCTTGCTACCGCCTGGCATCCAGTAGAGCTTCAGGCTCCTTTTGTGGATATGAGTAAGGCGGAGATCGTGAGGATGGGTTTGGACCTGTCGGTTCCCTACGAGCTGACCTGGTCCTGCTATAAAGGAGAGCAGAGGCCCTGCCGCACCTGTCCGACATGCATCGAGAGGGAGGAGGCGTTTGCCGTGAATGGATGCAGGGATCCGCTGGTGGAATGATGTCAATTTTAAAAAGCTCAATGCTGGCTAGGTCAAACGGCGGCGGCGCCTCGCATCCCCCGTCTGCTTGCAGCGGGGTACGCCGCCGTCGTTTGACTTTTTTCTGTATTTTAAAAATAATCCTATGGCCACAATCAAGCTAAAAAAAGATACGGTATTGGCTACGATGAGAATGTTATCCTGAATGTGCAAGCCGTAGAGCAGCCAGAGGAACATGCCCAGGCAGAATTGCAGGAGCATAACCAGGCTTACATCAGCTACCGACTGCGTTTTATAGATCTTGAGTATCTGCGGCACGAAGCCGAACATGGTCAAAACGGCTGCACCCGAGCCGATCAATTCCCATTGCATCAAACTCAAAGAGGATATTATGGTATATTAGCTTATTAGCTGATATGTGCTGCTTCATGGCCCGGTATGATGTCGCGGTCTGATCATCCTTTCCCATATTTTAGTCCAGCAGTATCAGCCCAAACAGCTCTACCATTTCCTTGCAGTCCTTGAGAACCCGAGGCTTGTAGCCAGCGTTTTGCAGGGTTTTGAAGACATCTATGCCGCAGGCCTCCATGGAGGGGCGCATGATCTCCTTATTCTTGCATTTCACGCTATCCAGATCGAAGACCGCCTGGTCCTTCTTTTGCATCTCCTCTATGACGCATGTCTCGCAGAGGGCGCAGGGCATAGCGTTCATGCCGAATGCCTTGTAGCAGCCTGCCAAAAAAGCGGCTTTCTCCAGCTTTGCCACGGTATTTTGCATCTTGACCACGGAGTTGGAGAGAGCCCGGCCGGCATGTTTGGGCGCGAGCTTGGGATCAGGCTTGGCCTCAAAGCGGGCCAGGACAGCATTTCTGTATTCGGAGAGAACAGCTCTGGTCTCAGGTGGGGTGGGGGTAAAAGGCGGACAGCCCAGATGCTTTCCATAATTGTTACAGCCGTACCTGCACTTGAGCCGCACCCAATCAGATACTACTATTATCTCCGTCGGGATTTGTCGCAGATCTTCATGAACGGCCTTCAATTCGGAGAGAAGGCTTTCGAGGTCTTTATTCATTATCATCTCATTAACATATGCATTTCGAAAATATATATGTTGGTACAATCACGATCCTCTGGATAGTTCGATCCAGATGTTGACAATAGAGATGCTAATCAGGTTCAATGTGGTAGCCGCATACCAGAGATAGGACTCTTCCTGGCTCAGGCGCACTATCCAGCCGGACCATAAAACGAAGCAAATGATGGAAAAGGAGATCAGAGTGTCGATGGCTAAAAAGAGCCGGGGCCTCCTAAAGATCCTTCCTGCCTGAGCGATGGTGCAGTACTCGATGGGGGCTGTGCGGCCGGCGATGTAAAAGAGTACTCGAGCCAGGTTCATGAGCAAATCTGCCAGGGCCCAGGCCATGACTAGCCATCCGAAGGCGGAAAGGTAGACGGACGGCACTTGTTCGCCTATGCGCAGAGCAAGCTGGCCAAAGAGCAGCTTGAAGATGCAGAAGGGAACGCCGATGGTCAGAGCCTGAAAGGCGGGAGTTAAAAAGAAGCTATCATCAACCTTTTCCGCCTGCGGCATGGTTTGCTCATCCATGACAGCTATCATGGTGCGTCTTTGCCGAAAAAAGTTTGCATCGAGGAGCTGAGTTACAATAAAATAGCCCGAAAATAGAATGGTTTTCAAAGTATGATCTCCCAGGATTCTCTACCTCATCTACCCGGCTGCTATATCTTCACAGATGGCCAGGGCACAGTGATCTACGTAGGCAAAGCCCGTGATCTCAAGAAGCGGGTGAGCAATTATTTCCAGAAGCAGGATCATGGCCCCAGGACGCAGGCCCTCATCTCGGCAGCCAAAGGATTGGAGTTCATTGTCACCAACACCGAGGTCGAAGCCCTGCTCCTGGAAAATACCCTCATCAAGAAGCATCTGCCCCGCTACAACATCAAGCTGAAAGACTCCTCGCGTTATGCCTGCATAGTGCTTACAGAAGAGCGATTCCCTCGCATCAGAATCTCCCGCAAGGCCTCAGGGGAGGGCTCGTTCTTCGGCCCCTTCACCTCCGCCCGGGAGAGGACCTTCGTCTATCGGCTCATTCGCAAGACCTTTGGTCTACGCACCTGTAAAAGGCTGCCCAAAAGGGCCTGCCTGCATTACCACCTGGGCCACTGCACGGGGCCTTGCATTGGCAAGATCGACGAGGCCGACTACCAGGCAAAGGTGTTGAGGGCGGCCTCGGCCCTGGGGGGCAAGACGGGGCAGCTTGTTGAATCTCTCCAGAGGGAGATGGGGGAGCTCTCCGCCCGGCAGGAGTTCGAAAGAGCGATCGAGCTAAGAGATGAGATTGCAGCTTTGCAGCGCCTGCAGGACAGACAACAGGTGGAGCAAAGTCGCAAGTACGATCAGGACGTTCTCAGTTATCAGGTGGACGACTACAGTGTCTTTCTCATGCTCTTCAAGGTCTATCGGGGCACGCTGGAGGGAAAAGAGGACTACGTCTTTGCCCGGAGCGAGAATTTCCTGGAGGAGTTCTTGGTGCAGTACTACTCTGAGCGCGAGCCTCCTGATGAGTTGATACTAGATGAGCTGCTGGAGCAGTCTCTGGTGGATTTCCTTACTCACGTCAAGGGCAAAAAGGTGCGCGTCACCGTTCCCAAGCAGGGGGAAAAGAAAGATCTTTTAGAGCTGGCCAAAAAGAATATGGAGATCGGCTTTTTCGGCGACAAAATGAAGCTGCAGGCTCTGCAGGAGGCCTTGCGCCTGCCAAAAAGCCCGCAGGTCATCGAGTGCTTCGACATCTCTCACCTGGCTGGCACCTTTTCCGTCGGCTCCATGGTGCAGTTTCGGGGAGGCAGGCCGGACAAAAGCAACTACCGGCACTTCAAAATCAAGAGCGTGCGGGGGGTGGACGATTTCGCCTCCATCGCCGAGATCGTTCGCCGCCGCTACTCCCGTCTCAAGGAAGAGAAGCAGGAGCTGCCCGACCTCATTGTCATCGATGGGGGCAAGGGGCAGCTCTCCTCGGCGCTGGCAGAGCTACGCGAGCTCCGGCTGAAGATTCCCATCATCTCCCTGGCCAAGGGCGAGGAGGAGATCTATGTGCCGGGCCTGGACGGGCCGCTGCAGATCAAGAGGAATGAGAAGGCATCGCTCTATGTGCAGGAGATAAGGGACGAGGCGCACAGATTTGCTATCGCCTACAACCGCTTGCTCCGAAAGAAGGCGATATCGGATTGACCGGCTTTCGGCTGGCTGAATTTTGGGTCTTTGTATCTTGGTGATGAATCATGAGCAGACGCTCACCAAGAAGGCGCAATCCAGCGAAGGGCGAAATTCTATTTCTCCAGTATTTCATACAATATCTTCATGCCCTTGGTGAAAGGAGGCATTCCTGAAGTTAGCAGAACCACTCTCAGGACATCCACAATCTCGTCCTTGGTGATGCCAAGCTCCTTCATGCCGCTCATCATATGCTTTTTTGTGGCCCGGTCGTCTGAGGCGGCAGCATTGATTCCGATGGCAATCAGCTTCTGGGCTTTGTAGTCCAGAACTTTGCCGGTGTAGGCAGCCTCGTTCAGTCCTACAATGGCTTTGTAGAGGTCCGGATATTCATTCTTGGTCTTGGCCATTCCTTCGCCAAAGAAAACTTCTTCGGCTCTTCGCTGTATCACGTGGGTAAGTTGAATTCGAGTTTTCCTGTCCTAAGATAAATAGTAATAATAAAATTTTTAGTAGATCTAAAGCCTCTTGCG
>Ga0315273_10002431_pt1 | contig 21988 bp, 25 predicted proteins | sample YL17G02_0_MG_FD_205753 | JGI IMG/M metagenome (GOLD analysis project Ga0315273, IMG submission 205753) | Sediment microbial communities from Yellowstone Lake, YNP, Wyoming, USA - YL17G02_0 | ecosystem: Environmental > Aquatic > Freshwater > Lake > Sediment | place: USA: Wyoming | collected... | reverse complement strand
AATGAAGATCATCCTTCAGAAGCCCGTCGACAAGCTCGGTGTCCCGGGGGACATCGTCGAGGTCGCCGACGGCTACGCGCGCAACTTCCTGGTCCCGCGGGGCCTGGCGGTCAAGGCCGAGAAGGGCATGCTCAAGCACGCCGAGTCGCTGGCGCGCGCGCACGTGTCGCGCCAGTCGAAGCAGAAGGGCGAGTACGAGGCGATCGCCTCCAAGCTCATCTCGTCCGGTTCGGTCACGATCGCGGCTCGCGCCGGCGAGGAGGGCAAGCTCTTCGGCTCGGTGACGGCCGACCAGATCGCCACGGCGGTCGCGGCCTCGGCCGAGGTGCCCATCGACAAGAAGGACATCCGCATCGACGAGCCGATCCGCTCGATCGGCACGCACGAGGTCCGGGTTCACCTGTTCCAGGACGTGGAGCCGGTGATCACGGTGGAGGTCGTCGCCGAGGGCTGATCGTCCGACACATCGCAGCACGTATGGAGGCCGGGGTTCGTCCCCGGCCTTCTGCGTGTGGGGTCGTCGGGGGTCGGCGCGCGCTGCTCGCGGACAAGATCTGGCTGAGGGCGGGCGGTCGGACTTCCTCGATAGCTTCGCTCGTCGACGCGCGCGCCGACCCCCTCCCATCCTGTACGAACTCGCGTGCTCGGGGCGATATCGGTCTCGTGAGCGCTTGTGGCGAAGATCGCTCGCTCAGGTGGTGTCTATCGCCACCCGATCGTGCGGCCGCCGATAGACTCAGCGCCCATGACCGACCTGGACGAGCTGGGTCGCCCGGAGCCTCCCGTCGCGGGCGACGAGACCGCCACGCTCCTCGGTTCCCTGGAGCGCCAGCGGGCGACGCTGGCGTGGAAGTGCGGGGGGCTCGACGCGGCCGGCATGCGGGCCTCGGTCGGTACCTCGACGGTCACGCTGGGCGGGCTGCTCAAGCACCTGGCCCTGGTTGAGGACGATTACTTCACCGGCAAGCTCCTGGGGCGGGATCTGGGGTCCCCGTGGGACGCGGTCGACTGGGGCGCCGATCCCGACTGGGAGTGGCGCTCAGCCGCCGACGACACCCCCGAGCAACTCCTCACGCTCTGGCGCGACGCCGTGGCCCGCTCCCGCTCCGCGGTCACCGAGCTGCTGGCCGACGGTGACCTCGGGCAGCTCGCCCGCTTCACCTGGCCCGACGGTCGGACACCCAGCATGCGGCGCATCCTGATCGACCTGATCGAGGAGTACGCGCGACACGTCGGCCACGCCGACCTCATCCGCGAGTCCGTAGACGGCCTCGTAGGGGAAGACCCCCCAGGCTAACGGCAGCCCCACTGGTCCGGGCAACCAGCCCGTGTTCGGCGGCACACGAGGGGTGTGCCGCGCGCGTCGACGAGCGAAGCTATCCGGGAAGTTCAGTCCGCCCGCCCTCCGCCAGATCCAGTCCGCGAGCAGCGTGCGGCACACCCCAACCGCCCCCCCTAGCGGTGTCTGCCGCAGGTTTACCGCGTTTGCGGTACACAGTTTCGGGTGTCTTCGCGCCGATGGGCTAGGTATGACCATGGTGGGTGGCCTCGGAGCGCGGACGCCGATGCATTGGGCGGCGGCCTCGAACAACGTGGGCCGGCTGCGGGAACTCTTGTCCGCCTCGGAAGTGCATCTCGAGGCGCGGGATCGGATGGGGTACACAGCCCTGCACGTTGCCGTGCAGGGGTGGAACCTCGAGGCGAGCGAGCTTCTGCTCGAGGCCGGCGCCAACGTCGAGGCCGAGACGACCCAGGGAGCCTCGTCCCTGCTGCTTGCCGTGAACAGCTCCCGTGGGCGCTGCGAGCTGCTGGACCTGCTGCGGCGGCACGGCGCCGATCCCCGGCACCCCGATCGGGCCGGACACACCCCGGTCTCGGTGGGGCACAGCTACGGGAATCCCGCGCTGGACCGGGTGCTCGACGCCGCGTCCCGCTGACCCTTCAGCCGCGGGGAGAATCACATCGCTGTAAGTTCCGTGTCAGTACCGCTGTGCACACTTGTCCACATGGTTCTCCACATGGTGGAAACGCTGGTCAGGGCCGGTGTGACAAGGAATCTCTGGTCGCGACCTGCGGCGATGCAATCCACCGGAGTTATCAACTGCCGTCCCCGGCTGACGGGACGTAGGGTGCCCTCGATGGGGATCCGAGGGCGGGGAGAGGGCTAGCTTGGCGCGCGCGATCGAGGATGTCAGGCGGCCCGCCCGTAGCGACCCCCGCGTCCCCCCGCAGAACCTCGACGCCGAGGAATCGGTGCTCGGCTCCATGATGCTTTCGTCAGAGGCGATCGCCGACGTCGTCGAGATCCTCGAACCCGACGACTTCTACCGCTCGGCGAACGGCCGGATCTACGGCACGATGCGCACGCTCTACGCCCGCGGCGAGCCGGTCGACATCATCACCGCGATCGAGGCACTCAAGAGCGAAGGGATCCTCGAGGAGGTCGGCGGCCCGATCTATCTGCGCGACCTCGTCGACCAGGTGCCTACCCCGGCCTCGGCCGCGCACTACGCCGCGATCGTCTCGAAGTCGGCGCTCCGCCGCCGGCTGATCAGCGCGGCCGCCGACATCATGGAGATGGCCTACGGCGCCACCGACGACGCCGAGTCGGTCGCCGACGACGCCGAACAGCGCATCTACGACGTCGCACGGCGCGACGAACGCGACGAGGTGGCCCTCCTGCGCGACCTGGTCGACAAGGCGATGTTCGACCTCGAGTCGATCCAGAACCGCGACTCCGCGTTCACCGGCCTGCCCACCGGATTCCGCGACCTCGACACGCTCACCTCCGGCCTCCAGCCCGGGAACCTGATCGTGATCGCGGCCCGACCCGGCGTCGGCAAGTCCTCGTTCGCCACGAACCTGGCGCGCAACATCGCGGTCGAGGGCCAGCCGGTCTCGATCTTCTCGCTCGAGATGTCGCGCTGGGAGATCGGCATGCGCCTGCTCTGCGCAGAAGCCCGCGTGCCCTGGGACCGGATCCGCAACAAGCGGGTCGGCCCCGACGACTGGACCCGTGTCGTCCAGGCCGCCGAGACGCTCCACGATGCACCCCTGTCGATCGTCGACTCCGGCAGCATCAACATCGTCGACATCCGGGCGAAGGCGCGCCGCATGCGCACCGGCCGCAAGGGCCTGTCGCTGATCATCGTCGACTACCTGCAGCTCATGAGCCACCCGAGCATGGGCGGCCGGCGTCCCGACTCGCGCCAGCAGGAGATCGCCGAGATCAGCCGGTCGCTGAAGATGCTCGCGAAGGAGCTCGACATCCCGGTCATCGCGATCAGCCAGCTGAACCGCGACCCCGAGCGCCGCCAGGACAAGCGCCCGCAGCTCTCCGACCTCCGCGAGTCCGGCGCGATCGAGCAGGACGCCGACGTCGTGATGTTCATCCACCGAGACGACACCGATCCCGCGAAGAAGAACCACGCCGACCTGATCGTGGCCAAGCACAGGAACGGGCCCACCGACACGATCCCGCTGACGTTCCTTCCCGACCTCACCCAATTCAGGAACGCTGCGCGCGACACCGGCCCGCAGTGACCCCAGCGCCCGCCCCCTGGGCGCCCCCGACCCGCCGCCGGATCCGCACGATCCACGACCGCCTCGCGAAGCGCTTCGGCGCGCTCGAGCCGCCCCGCCGGGTCGAAGCGCTCGACGAACTGATCCTGACGGTGCTTTCGCAGCACACGAGCGACCTGAACGCCGAGCGGGCGTTCGCCGATCTTCAGGCGGCATTCCCGGGCGGGTGGCCCGCCGTCGTCGATGCGCCGACGGTCGACGTCGCCGACGCGATCCGCAGCGGAGGACTGGCGAACTCCAAGGCGCCGCGGATCCAGGCGATCCTCCGCGAGGTGCACGAGCGCGAGGGCGGCTTCGAGCTGTCGCGCCTGCGCGAGCTCTCCGATACCGAGGCGCGCGACTACCTGATCTCGCTCCCCGGGATCGGCCCGAAGACGGCCGCGGTGGTGCTGAGCTTCGCGCTCGGGCGCGACGCGATCCCCGTCGACACGCACGTGCATCGGGTGACGCGCCGGCTCGGGCTGATCCCGCCGAAGGCGAGCGCCGAGCGCGCCGACCGGATCCTGCACGACCTGGTCCCCGACGGGATGCGGACGTCGCTCCACGTCGCGTTCATCCGGCTGGGCCGCGAGATCTGCAAGGCGCCCACACCGAGGTGCCGCGGGTGCCCGTTGATGGATCTCTGCCCGACCGCCCCGCGGTACCTCGGGACGGTGCCCGGACACAGGTCAGGCGCCCGGTCGGGCGCCTGAGAGAGAGCGGGTGAGGGGAATCGAACCCCCGTTTCAAGCTTGGGAAGCTTGCGTTCTACCATTGAACCACACCCGCATCTCCCGACCGCCGGAGCCGTCGGGCTTCACAGTGTAGCGACCTGCTAGCGTTCCTCGCCATGAGCCAGCCGGACCCGGATCTGTGGCCGCACACCCTCTCCCGCCTGGCGGCGCACGAGTCCCTGACCGCCGAGGAGACGGCCGCGGTGATGCGCGCGATCATGGCCGGAGAGGCTTCCCCGGGACAGATCGGCGGCTTCCTGATGGCGCTCCGCACCAAGGGTGAGACCGCGGACGAGCTCGAGGGGCTCGCCGCCACGATGCTCGAGTTCGCCACCCCAGTGCGCGCGGCGGTGCCCGTGGCCGACGTCGTCGGCACCGGCGGCGACCGCAGCGGCACCTTCAACATCTCCACGGTCTCGGCGATCGTGGTGGCGGGCGCCGGCGTTCCGGTCGCCAAGCACGGGAACCGCGCCGCCTCCAGCCACTGCGGGTCCGCCGACGTCCTCGAGGCGCTCGGCGTGCGGATCGACCTCGACGCGGCCGGCGTCGAACGCTGCCTGACCGAGGCCGGGATCGCGTTCTTGTTCGCGCCCGCGTTCCACCCCTCGATGGCGCACGCGGGCCCGGTGCGCCGTGAGCTCCGCGTGCCCACCGCGTTCAACTTCTTGGGGCCGCTCACGAATCCCGCCCGTCCCTTCGCGCAGGCGGTCGGCTGCAGCGACGCCCGCATGCTCCCCCTGATGGCCGAGGTCCTCGCGCGACGCGGCACCCGCGCCACGCTCTTCCGCGGCGAGGACGGCCTCGACGAGCTCACCACGACCGGCCTCTCGACCGTCTACGACGTCCGCGACGGCCAGGTCCGCGAGACCCATCTGGACCCCGGTGCACTCGGCCTTTCCCGCGCCACCCTCGACGACCTCCGAGGCGGCGACGCGGCGGCCTCCGCGGAGATCGCCCGAGGCATCCTCGCCGGTACCCCCGGCCCCAAACGCGACGTTGTCCTCCTCAACGCCGCCGCCACCCTGGAAGCCGCCGAGAAGGCCCCCACCCTGGCCGACGGCCTCGCCCGAGCCGCCGCAAGCATCGACTCCGGCGCCGCCCAAGCCAAACTTGAAGCCTGGATCGCAGCCAGTAACACCTAGGAGGGCCGAAGACGGCACGCGGCCCGGGCGGTCGCGCACCAACGGAGGGGTTCGCCGCGCGCGTCGACGAGCGAAGCTATCCGGCGAGTTCAGGCGCAGAGACGTCCGCCGAGTCTTGTCCGCGAGCAGCGCGCGGCGAACCCCGACCGCCCAGGGTGAGCGAGGACCCGCGCCGTGTACCATCGTCGCCCGATGATCCTCTCCGACCGCACGATCCGAGAAGAGATCGACGCCGGCCGCATCGTGATCGATCCGTTCGACCCCACGTGCGTCCAGCCCTCGTCGGTCGATCTCCACGTCGACTCCCAGTTCCGCGTCTTCGCGAACTCGCGATACCCCTACATCGACGTGAAGCAGGAGATGCCCGACCTCACGGAGCTGGTCGAGGTCAAGCCCGACGAGCCGTTCATCCTGCATCCGGGGGAGTTCGTGCTGGGTTCGACGGTCGAGCGGGTCGCCCTGCCCGACGACCTCGTCGCACGCCTGGAGGGGAAGTCCTCGCTCGGGCGGCTCGGCCTGCTGATCCACTCGACGGCCGGCTACGTGGACCCGGGGTGGGACGGCTATCTCACCCTCGAGCTCTCGAACGTCGCGAACCTGCCGATCACGCTCTACCCGGGGATGAAGATCGGCCAGATCTCGTTCTTCAAGCTCACGACCCCCGCCCAGGTGCCCTACGGGACCGCCGGCAACAAGTACCAGGGCCAGCGCGGGCCGACGGCGAGCAGGTTCTACAAGGACTTCCAGAGCGACTGAACGACGCGAGGCCGGGGGCACGCCCCGGCCTGCTGGAGCCGTCTCCTACAGGTCGTTCGCCAGGGCGCCGGGCATCGCGCCCAGGCCCAGCTGGACGGCCATCATCGCGGCCTGCGTCCGGTTCGTGACGCCGAGCTTGCGGAAGACCGCGGCCAGGTGCGCCTTCACGGTCTTCTCCGACAGGTAGAGGTGCTGGGCGATGTCCCGGTTCGAACGGCCCTCGGACAGCAGCGCGAGGATGTCGTGCTCGCGTTGGGTGAGCGAGTATTCGCCGCGGCGCCCGTTCGACGAGCCGCTGCCGTTGCCACCGTTGATCTGGTCGTCGAACAGGTTCTGGATCACGCGCGGGCTGAGCACGTTGCCGCTGCCCGACATCGCGACGTTGATCGCCTGCGCGAGGTCCTCGGGCGTGGCGTCCTTGAGGAGGTACCCAGCCGCGCCGTCGGAGAGGGCGCGCTTCACGTACGGCGCGTTCTCATAGGTCGACAGCATGATCACCGGGACGTCGGGCCACTCGGCTTTGACGGCGCGGAGCAACTCGAGCCCGTCTAGGTCGGGCATCCGCACGTCGACCAGCATCATGTCGAACGCCTTCCCGCCGTGCAGAAGCTCGAGTGCCGCGGCTGTCGACTCGGCCTCCAAGACCTCAGCGTCGGGGAAGCCTTCCTTCACCACGTACGTCATGCCACGCCGCACAAGGGCGTGGTCGTCCACCACCAAGATATTCATCCTTGATCACCTCGCCCTCCGACGGGGAGCGATGCGATCACTCGCATGCCGCTCCCGGGCGTCGACTCGAATCGGATGGAACCTTCCAGCTGTTCAGTGCGGGCTCGAAGCAGTCGGAGCCCGAAGTGCGGGTCGTCGTCCGTAACGGCCACGATGCCGCGGCCGCGGTCCTCGATCTCGATCCGGAGCGCCTCGGCGTCCGCGATCACCTTCACCGTCACGTCCGGCACGCCGGAGTGCTTGGCGGCGTTGGCCAGCGCTTCGGAGACGATCGCGTGCGCGGTCTCGAGGATCGCCTCGGGCACCGAGTCGAGGTCGCCCTCGACCGAGACCCTGGCGGTGAGCTTCCACCGCTCGACGAGGTCCGAGATGAACGTCGCGAACGGCGGTTCCTCCCTGACCTGTCCCCGCTCGAGCTCGAAGAGCACCACCCGGATCTCCTTCAGGTCGGTCCGGATCGCCTCCTCGACCTCTTTCAGGGCGACGAGTGCGATCCCGGGGTCGGCCTCGATCCGATGACGCAGGGTCTGCAGCTCCAGGACGGCGCTCGTCACCGACTGAGTGAGGCCATCGTGGATGTGCATCGCCCACTTCGTGCGTTCCTCGAGCATGAGCGACTCGACCGTCCGCTCGACGGCCGGCGTCACGCGCTCAGACGCGCGGGCGTGGCTGGTCCGCATCCCTTTCGTCCTTTTCGATCGGGGCCGTTGGTTCTAGTCCCTTTTCGGCTCGCCCGGCGCTCGCCTTTACCCGTCAGGACGATCCGATGTCGGCCAAGGGTGCGGCCTGGGGAACAACCTGCGGGCCCCAGGGCCCGCACATTCGCGGCGAGGACGCAGCAAAGTTGTCAATAGCACACTCAAGTCTTAGGCTCTGAACGTTGTCAGGGAGCGCCGAGCCGGCGACTCCTGCGAGTGTGAACGACTCGAAAGGAGCTTCCACATGGCACGGGCGGTGGGGATCGACCTCGGGACCACGAACTCAGTGGTCGCGGTGCTCGAGGCCGGGGAACCGGTCGTCATCCCGAACGCCGAGGGGACGCGCACGACGCCCTCGGTCATCGGCTACTCGAAGAATGGCGAGATCTTGGTGGGCGAGGTGGCCAAACGCCAGGCCATCACGAACCCAGATCGCACGGTCCGCTCGGTGAAACGGCACATGGGCGAGAAGTGGGATATCGAGATCGACGCCAAGGCATGGACCTCGCAGGAGGTGTCGGCCCAGATCCTGCTGAAGCTGAAGCGTGACGCGGAGTCGTACCTGGGCGATTCGGTCTCGCAGGCCGTGATCACGGTGCCGGCGTACTTCGATGATGCTCAGCGTCAGGCCACCAAGGAAGCCGGGCAGATCGCGGGGCTCGAGGTGCTCCGCATCATCAACGAGCCGACCGCCGCGGCACTCGCGTACGGGCTCGACAATCAGGAGACCGAGCACACGGTTCTCGTGTTCGACCTCGGCGGCGGCACGTTCGACGTCTCGCTGATGGAGATCGGCGACGGCGTATTCGAGGTGAAGGCCACCCACGGCGATACCCATCTGGGCGGCGACGATTGGGACCAGCGCGTCATGGACTGGCTCGTCAAGGAGTTCAAGAACGCGCACGGCATCGACCTGTCGAAGGACCGGATGGCGATGCAGCGGCTGAAGGAGTCCTCCGAGAAGGCCAAGATCGAGCTCTCGCAGGTGAGCGAGGCCACGATCAACCTGCCGTTCATCTCGGCCGGCGCCGACGGCCCACTCCACATGGAACAGAAGCTCACACGCACGGAGTTCGAGCGCATGACCGAGGACCTGGTCGAGCGTTGCAAGGTGCCGTTCCTACAGGCGATCGCCGATTGGGGTAAGCCCGCAGAGCAGATCGACCACGTGATCCTCGTGGGCGGCTCGACCCGGATGCCGATGATCCAGGAGCTCGTCAAGTCGCTCACCGGCGGCAAGGAGCCGCACAAGGGAGTGAACCCGGATGAGGTTGTCGCCGTGGGCGCCGCGGTACAGGCGGGCGTGCTGAAGGGCGACGTGAAGGACATCCTGCTGCTCGACGTCACGCCGCTCTCGCTCGGCGTCGAGACCAAGGGCGGCATCTTCACGAAGCTGATCGAGCGCAACACCACGATCCCGACCCGTAAGTCGGAGACGTTCACGACCGCCGACGACGGTCAGACGACGGTCGAGATCCATGTGCTGCAGGGCGAGGCCGAGACGGTGATGTCGCCCGGCGTGAAGTCGCTCGGTCGGTTCCACCTGATGGGGATCCCGCCGGCGCCTCGCGGCATGGCGCAGATCGAGGTGGCGTTCGACATCGACGCGAACGGCATCGTGAACGTCAGCGCCAAGGACCTCGCCACCGGCAAGGAACAGGCGATGACGATCACCGGCGGCACGGCCCTGGGCAAGGACGAGGTCGAGCGGATGGTCCAGGACGCGGAGAAGTTCGCGGCCGAGGACCACAAGCGCCGCGAGACCGCCGAGGCCCGCAACCGGGCGGACCAGCTCGCATACCAGGTGGACAAGTTCGTCGCCGACGACGGGGAGAAGATCCCCGAGGCCGACCGCACCGAGCTCTCGAAGAAGAGCGATGAGCTGAAGGACATCTTGAAGGACGACGTCGCGGAGGCCGCCACGCTGACGGCCGCCGCCGACGCCCTGATGGAGGTCTTCCAGCGGGTCGGCACCGCGATGGTGCAGAACCAGCAGGCTGCCCAGGAAACGACGAGCGACGACGCGGGCGCCGGCGAGGCCACCGACGCCGGATCCGACGACGACGTGGTCGAGGGCGAGATCGTCGACGAAGGTGACGCGTCGTGACGTGCGGGCACACGCCGACGCCACGGACGATCGAGGTCGTGGTCACGTGACCGACGATCGAGAACGTTCCGACGACGAGGCTCCGCGGCTCCGGATCACGGACAAGCGGCGCTTCGCCGACACGGACGCGCCCACCTCGGCCCTTGAGGCTGAGGTGGCGCCTGATTCCGAGGAAGCTCCGGTCACCGCGGCCGAGGCATCCGGGGCCGCCGAGGTGGCCGACGAGCTCGAGGTCGCGCGGGACGAGGCGGCCCAATACCTCGATCACCTGCGCCGGCTGCAGGCGGAGTTCGACAACTACCGCAAGCGCGTGATGAAGGAGCAGACCGACCTGGCCGAGCTGGGCGCGATGCCCGTGGCCCGGCGCCTGCTGGAGGTGCTCGACGACTTCGAGCTCGCGCTGATGGCCGCCGACGAGACGCACGACTTCGCGAAGTTCGTGAAGGGCGTCGAGCTCGTGTACGCGAAGCTCGCCGACGCCTTGAAGTCAGAGGGGCTCGAACGGATCGAGGCCGAGGGCACGCCCTTCGATCCCGAGCTGCATGAGGCTTTGCTGCAGACGGGCGGCGCCGACGGCGAACCGGTCGTGGCCGACGTGCTGCGGCCGGGCTACACGCTGAAGGGCCGGGTGTTGCGTCCCGCCGGTGTGCGGGTGGAGCACCGCTGAGGGATCGAGGGAAGGCGGTGAGGTTCGATGGCTGACGACGTGCGCCGGGAGTGGTTCGAGAAGGACTACTACCAGGTGCTCGGTGTGGCCAAGAACGCCTCCGCCGCCGTGATCAAGAAGGCGTACCGCAAGCTCGCCCAGCAGCACCACCCCGACGCGAACGCCGGGAACACCGACGCCGAGGAGCGCTTCAAGGAGATCTCGTCGGCGTATGGGGTGTTGGGCGATGAGGAGAAGCGCAAGCGCTACGACGAGGTACGCGACATGGGCACGGCCGGCTTCGGCGGCCCCGGCGGACCAGGCGGCCCCGGCGCAGGCACATGGCCGGGTGGGGGCGTGCGGTACGAGGAGGTGCCGTTCGACCTTGACGACCTGATGGGGATGTTCGGCGGGCGAGCCGGCGGAAGAAGTGGCGCAGGGCGTGGCCGCGCGGGACCGCGGGCCGCCGCGCGGCGGGGAGCCGATCTCGAGACCGACCTCACGGTGCCGTTCGACGACGCGATGAGCGGGACGACCGTGCCCGTGAAGATCACCGGTCCGGCACCGTGCCGCACCTGTCTCGGCACGGGCGCGAGACCCGGGACGTCGCCCGTCGCGTGCCCGCGTTGCGACGGCAGCGGCGACGTCGCCGTGAACCAGGGGTTCTTCTCGATGGAGCAGCCCTGCCCGGAGTGTCGCGGTACCGGACGCAAGATCGACGACCCATGTCCCACCTGCCGCGGCGCCGGCGCCGAGCGGCGGACACGCACGCTGCAGGTCAAGATCCCCGCGGGGGTCAAGGACGGCGCACGGATCAGGCTCAAGGGCCGCGGCGAGTCGGGCCCTCCGGGCGGCGGGCCGGGAGATCTGTTCGTGCGCGTGCACGTCCGGCCGGGCGAGGTGTTCGGTCGCAAGGGCGACGACCTGACGATCGAGCTCCCGATCACCTTCCCCGAGGCGGCGCTCGGCGCACAGGTGAGGGTGCCGACCCTGAACGGCCCGGTGACGCTGAAGGTGCCGGCCGGCACCCCGAGCGGGAAGACCTTCCGGCTCAAGGGACGGGGCGCGCCGCGAGGCAAGGGCCACGGCGACCTGCTCGTCACCACGATGGTCGACGTGCCGGGCAAGCTCTCGAAGGAGGAGAAGCAGCTGCTGAAGCAGCTGCAGGACGCGCAGGCGCGATCGCCGCGCGAAGGGTTGGGGGTGTCGTGAGGTGACGACCGAACGCAGAGACGTGGACGCCGCGCGCGAGGACGATGCAGCCCACGAGCGCGCTGTGTACATCATCAGCGTGGCCGCCGAGCTCGCGGGCGTGCACCCGCAGACGCTCCGGATCTACGAGCGCAAGGGCCTCGTGCGTCCGCACCGCACGTCGGGGAACACCCGCCGGTACTCCGAGGCCGACATCGAGCGCCTGCAGACGATCCAGTCGCTTACCGAAGAGGGGATCAACCTCGCCGGCGTGAAGCGGATCATCGAGCTGCAGCGCGAGATCGACTCGTTGGAGGACCGGATCGAAGAGCTCCAGCAGCAGCTCGAACGGCGACGTGCGATCCCGATGCCGGGGCGGCGGATCAGTGTCGCGATCGTGCCGCTGCACACGAGCGGGAGGTTCCCCTGGGAGGTCGGCCGGTGACGGTCGTCCTGCGCCCCTTCCGTGCCGACGAGGTCGACGTGCTGGCGGGCGACATGCAGGCTCGGCGGTCGCAGACCGTGTATCCGCCGGGCGTCGTCGAGATCGGCATCGACCGGTGCGAGACCGGCGATCGGGGGCGCGGGATCGACCGGCAGGCCGTGACGCAGCTCACGACGCGTCTGTTCGGGTCCGACGACGCACACCGAGTGCAGTATTCCACCGACGTCGACAACGCGGCGATGCGCTGCGTTGTCGAGCTGCTCGGGTTCGGCTTCGAGGGGATCCTCCGCGGGTTCATGCCCTCGGCGGAGGGACCGCCCGACCACGCGATGGACGGGATGACGCGCGCGGATCACGAGGGCGCGGAGACATCATGAGCTCGGGCTTCGTCGCGATGCTCGCCCTCGCCGTGATCGCCATGGCGGCGATCGGGGTGTTCAGCTACCTCGCGAAGAAGCGACGGATCGAGGGCTTCGCCCTGGTGGCGCAGCAACAGGGGCTCTCGTTCTCCGAGGACGACACGTTCGGCACGCTGGGCGAGCCGTTCACGCTCTTCCGCAAGGGCGACGGCCGCGGCGTCGAGAACGTCGTGTGGGGCGCCTGGCGGGGAACCGAGCTCCGGGCGTTCGACTACTGGTACTACGAGGAGTCCCGGGACGCCCAGGGACACACGTCGCGGTCGTACTCGCGGTTCGACTGCGCACTCCTGAGCGTGCCTGCGGATTGTCCACGTACCTCGATCGATCCCGAGAACCTGTTCACGCGGCTCGCCGATGCGCTCAGCTTCCACGACATCGAGTTCGAGTCCGAGGAGTTCAACCGTGCGTTCAACGTGAAGGGCGCCGACGAGAAGTTCGCGAACGACCTGATCGATGGCCGCATGATCCTGTGGCTCCTCGCGAACGCCACCGACTGCTGGATCGAGCTGGTGGGCGAACGGATGCTCGTCGCCCGCCGGCGCCTGGCGCCCGAGGAGCTGCCGGGGCTCTTCGGGTTCGCCCTGGGCTTCGTGGCCCAGGTCCCGCGCGTGGTGGGGGATCTGTACCCGCTCGGCGGCCCGCCGCGCCCCGACGTCTGAGTCAAGCCGGAGACGTACGAGGTCGACCGTTCTCCGTATGGCCGATCTCATCTGGATCGCGATCGCACTCCTCGCGGGCGCCGTCGCCGCCTGGCGGTTCCGCCGGGGCCGCGACCGGCAGCGCCAGCTGATGCTGGTCTGCGCGCGGGCGTCGCTCGAGTTCTCGACGTTCGATCCGTTCTCCGACACGGTGTGGCTGCCCTTCCGCCTGTTCGGCCGGGGCACGAACCGGGGCACCGAGAACGTCGTGTGGAACGGCAACGAGGGCGACGACGCGCGTGCCTTCGACTACTGGCTCGAGGAACGCAGGAGCGAGGACTCGGTGCCCGTCGTCCGACGCTTCAGCTGCGCGCTCGTGGCTCTGCCGTTCGCGTGCCGCAGGCTCGACGTCGCGCCGCACGGCGCCGTCGAGGCCGTGCGGGAGCTGATCGAGGGTGACGACCTCGAGCTCGAGCTCGAGCTCGAGGCGTTCAACAGGCGGTTCGACGTGCGCGCCGACGACCGGCGCTTCGCCGTGGCGTTCCTCGACCAGCGGATGATGCGCGCGATGATGGCCCTGCCCCCCGGCATCACGGTGCTCGTGAACGAGGATCGGATGCTCCTGCTCGCGTCGCTCCTGCCAGCCGGCGAGGTACTGCTCCTGCTCGAGGCCGCCCGCGCGATGCGCCGGCACGTCCCCCCGGTCGTGGCGAGCCTCTACCCGCCCCGCCTGATGAAGGGGCCGCACGAGGACCGATGGATGCAGGGCCGGTGGTCCCCCGAGCCGATCGGCGACGACGCGTGATGGGACGCGCCTGCCCTCGCCTGCGTTAGGCTTCCGTCGGCCCCTGGGCTCGAGGAGGACTGACCCGTCATGTGGATATGGATCGTGCTCGGCATCCTGGTGTTGGCTGGCGTCGGCGCAGTCGTCTCGTACAACCGCTTCATCTCCCAGAAGAACCTGGTCAAGGACGCCTGGGCGAACATCGACACCGAGCTCCGCCGCCGGTACGACCTGATCCCGAACCTGGTCGAGACCGTCCGCGGCTACGCCACGCACGAGAAGGAGGTCTTCGAGAACGTCACGAAGGCGCGCGCGATGGCGACCTCGGCCACGGGCTCACCGGCCGAACAGGCCGCCGCCGAGGGGCCGCTGATCGCCGCCCTCCGCCAGCTGCTCGCCGTCGCCGAGGCGTATCCGGACCTCAAGGCGAACCAGAACTTCCTGGCGCTGCAGGCCGAGCTCTCCAACACCGAGGACCGCCTGCAGACCGCTCGTCGCTTCTACAACGCGAACGTCCGCGACTTCAACCGCCGCGTCAAGCAGTTCCCGTCCGTGCTGATCGCGAGCATGTTCGGCTTCAAGGAAGAGGAGTTCTTCGAGGTCGAGGAGGCGATCCGCGAGGGCGGACCGCCGCAGGTGAACTTCACCCAGCCCGGTCCGTCGGTCTCATTCGAGGGCCCTCGGGGGTCGGAGTCGTCGGTGACGCCCGCTGCCGATCCGACGGCCTCGGAGGTGCCGCCCGACCGGCCCGACGAGTAGGCGGTCCCGGCGTTCAGGCGGGTGCCGCCCCCGGCCCGGGAACCGGCTCGTCGTCGAACGGTGGGCGCTGCCGGACCTTGCGCGTCAGCACCCACCACAGGGCCGACCAGCTCACGGCGACGCCGCCAAGGATGAAGGCCGACGCTCGCGGCCCCACGGAGTCGGAGAGCGCCGCCGCCAGCAGGCTGGATCCTGCGAGCGAGAGCGTGATCATCGCGAAGTCCACCGCGAACACGCGACCACGGATGTAGTCGGGCACGAGCCGCTGGAGCCCGTAGGTCGAGAGCACCCACTGGGAGCCGCCACCCAGGTGCGCCACGAAGATCACGACCGCGGCCGCCCCGAGCGTGGGCGCGAGGCCGAGCGCCATATAGCTGGCGCCGAACACCGCGAGCGCGATGCCGATCGCGGGGAAGATCCGGCGATGCCCCGAGCCGGCGAGCCGGTGGCCGAAGAAGGGGCCGACGAGTGCGCCGACGCCGCGCGCGGCCATCAGGATCCCGAACCCGATGTCCCCGGCGTCGAAGACCTGTATGGCGAACACGGGTATCAGCACGAGGACGCCCGCGGCGAGCCCGAAGCCCGCCTTCACACCGATCAGGGATAAGACCCGATCGTCCTGCTTCGCGTACTGCAGGGTCTCGATCGTCGCTTCGAGCGTGCTGGGGTGCTCCTCGATCTCGCGATCCTCCGAGAGCGGGCGCCGGATCCCCGAGAGCAGCCACGCCGAGACCAGGAACGACGCGGCGTCGACCAGGAAGGCGGTCTGGCTGCCGAAGACCGTCGACACCACGCCGCCCAGGGCCGCGCCGACGGCGAGCATCGTGCCCCAGAGCGACCCGCCCAGCGCGTTCGCGATCGTGAGGTCCTCACCCTCCGCGAGGTTCGGGATCGCCGCCGACGAGGCAGGGTCGAACGGCGCCGCGAATATCGAGAGGATCGCGAGCAAGGGGAACGCGAGCCAGATCGTATCGGGCCCCACGAGCAGGAACGCCACGCACACCACCATGCGGGCGAGGTCGCACGCGATCATCAGCTTCTTGCGGTCCAGCCGGTCGGCGAGGGCCCCCGCCCAGGGCGAGGCGAGGAAGAACGCCAGCTCCTGCGAGAGGATCGCCAGGCCCACGTCGATCGCGCGCCCGGTCGTGTCCAGGATCAGTCCGTTGATCGCCACGAACAGGAACCAGTCCCCACCGAGGGAGATCACGGAGGCGAAGAACAGCTTGCGGAAGTCGCGGTTGCGGCGCAGCAGGGAGACGCTCGCGCGCACGCTTCCGTCGGCGATGGTGAGGGGCACGGCGTCGGTGGGGTCGCGCTCGGTCACGGAGGTTTGCCAGACTACGGGAGGACCGCGAAGAAGGAGGCGCACCGTGCTCGAGCGTTTCACCTGGTTCCGGCAGTCGGCGTTCCGCTGGACCGACGGGGTTGGGACGGTCTACATCGACCCGTGGGGGACGCCCGAGGACGCGCCGCCCGCCGACCTGATCCTGATCACCCACGCGCACTTCGATCATTTCCAGCCCGAGGAGATCGCGCGGCTCAGCACCGGCGACACCGTCGTGGCCGCGCCGCACGACGTCGCCGCCGAGCTCACCGGGAACATCACCCCGGTCGCGCCGGGCGAATCGCACCAGCTCGGCGGGGTCTCGTTCACCACGGTGCCCGCGTACAACACGCGCGAGGAGGCCCGGGAGTTCCATCCGAAGGCGAACGGCTGGATCGGCTACGTGCTCGGGCTCGGGGGCGCGACCGTGTACCACGCGGGCGACACCGACGCCCTGTCGGAGCTCGAGAGCGTGCGCACCGACGTGGCCTTCGTGCCGATCGGGGGCCATTACACGATGAACGCAGAGGAGGCCGGCGGACTGGTCAGGGCGATCGCGCCGCGAGTGGCCGTCCCGATGCACTTCGGGTTCGTGGTGGGGTCGCCGTCGGACGCCGACCGGTTCCGGGATGCGGCCGCCCCGGTGACGGTCGAGGTGCTCACACCGAACGACCCGTACGAGCAGGCCTAGCCACTGCGGGTAGCATCGGCCACACGCCCACCTGAGGAGACCTCATGACGCTCGGCTATGACGGGAAGCTCTACATCCTCGCGTTCGACCATCGCGGCTCGTTCCACAAGAAGTTCTTCGGGATCGAGGGGATGCCCGGGCCCGAAGAGGCACAGCGGATCATCGACGCGAAGAAGGTCGTGTTCGAAGGGATGCAGGTGGCGCTGGAGGCCGGGGCCGACCGGTCGGCCGCGGGGATCCTCGTCGACGAGCAGTTCGGGACCGAGGTTGCGCTGAAGGCGGCGGAGATGGCGATCCCACTCGCGATGCCCGTCGAGAAGTCGGGGCAGGACGAATTCGACTTCGAGTACGGGGCCGACTACGCCGCGCACATCGCGTCGTTCAACACGACCTTCTCCAAGGTCCTCGTGCGGTACAACCCGCAGGGAGATGGCGCGAGGAACGCGCGTCAGGCCGCCAAGCTGAAGGAGCTCGCCGACTGGCTGCACTCGACCGACCGGCGGTTCCTGTTCGAGCTGCTGGTGCCGGCCGAGCCGCATCAGCTGGAGACGGTGAACCACGACGTCGGCCGCTACGATCGCGAGGTGCGCCCCGACCTGATGCGCGTCGCGATCGCCGAGTTGCAGGAGAGCGGCGTCGAGGCCGACATCTGGAAGATCGAGGGCATCGACGACCCCGAGGACTGCGCGATGCTCTCGGAGCAGTGCAGGATGGCCGGGCGCGATCACGTCGGGTGCGTGGTGCTCGGGCGTGGCGCCGACCACGCGGCGGTCGACGCATGGCTACGCGCGGCGCGCGATGTCCCGGGCTACCGAGGCTTCGCGATCGGCCGATCGATCTGGTGGGAGCCCCTGAAGTTCTTCGTCGACGGTGCGCTGCCTCGCGACCAGGCCGCCGCCCAGATCGGGAAGCACTTCCTGCGGTTCATCGGCGTCTACGAGGGGGGCTAGCCGTGGCGGTGATCAAGACGATCGACCTCGTCGGCGTATCGGCCGAGTCGTGGCGGGATGCGGCCCAACAGGCGCTGGCGGAGGCCGCGAAGACGATCCGGGGCATCGAGGGGATGGACATCCTCGAGACCAGTGCCAGGGTCGAGGGCAGCGGGATCGTCGAATACCACACGCACGTAAGGATCAGGTTCCGGATCGAATCCTCATAGGACGGGCAGTCGCTCGCGCGCCCGCCGCGGTCAGTCCTCGGTGAGCAGGCCCCGGCGGCCCTTGATCCGCCGATCGAGCCGTCCGAACACCAGGTAGTCGACGGCCACGCCGATCGCGACGATCACGGCGAGCGCCGCCAACAGGGTCGCCACGTCGTCCTGCGCCTCGGCGAGCAGATGCCCGAGCCCGGCCGCGCCGGCCGCGGCGATGATCAGCTCGGCGGCCATCAGCGCCTTCCACGCGAAGCCCCAGGCCTGCTGTAGCCCGATCATGTAGCCGGGCAGCGCGGCCGGGAAGATCACGTGCCGGTAGAGGGTCCATCCCTCGGCGCCCAAGGTGCGCCCGGCGCGCCGGTAGAGGGGCGGAACCTGTCGCATCGCGGCCATGGTCGCGAGCGTCATCGACGGGAACGCCCCGACGATCGTGACGAAGACGACCGCGCGCTCTGTCTCGCCGAACCACACCACGGCGATGGGGAGCCACGCGATGAACGGCGTGATCTGGAGCGCGACGATCAGCGGACGGATCGAGCGCCGCGCGAACTCGTTCAGCGCGAGCCCGACCCCGATCGCGGTGCCGATCACGATCGCCGCGGCGAACGAGAAGGCGAGGCGCATCAGGGTCTTCGCGGCGGCCTCAGGGATCGCGCCGTCCTTCATGCCGGCGACGAACCCGTCCCAGACCGCGAGCGGCGAGGGGATCGCCGACGACGAGGTGACGGCGGCCACGATCGCCCACACGACGATCAGGCCGCCGATGCCGGCCAGCGGTGGGGTGAGCTCCCTAGCGATCGATCTCGCGCGCGACACCCTTGTCCACCTCCCGCATCAGCAGTTCGTGGATCTCGGAGACGACACGCGAGACCAGCACGTCGTCGAGCGCGCGCGGCCGCGGCGAACTGATGCGGACCTCTTCGAGTAGCCGGCCGGGCGCGGCCGACATCACCAGGACGCGGTCGGCCAGGAGCGCCGCCTCGCGCACGTTGTGCGTGACGAACACGAACGTCGTCCTCCCCTCGCGTTCGGCCCAGACCCGCTGGACCTCGTCTTGGAGGAGCTCGCGCGCCTGCGCGTCCAGCGACCCGAACGGCTCGTCGCCGAGCAACACGTCGGGCTCGGTCGCGAGCGCGCGGGCGAGCGCGGCCCGTTGCCGCATCCCCGCCGACAGCTCGTGCGGCTGCGCATCGGCGAACTTCCCGAGATGCACGTTCTCGAGCCAGCGCATCGCGCGGTCGCGGCGCTCGGCATCGGGGACGCCGATCAGCCGGAGCGCGAGCTCGACATTGCCGGCGACGCTCAGCCACGGGAACAACGCGGGCTCCTGGAAGAGCACGGCGCGGTCCGGCCCCGGGCCGGTGATCGGACGGCCGTCCAGCATCGCCTGCCCGCCGGTGGGCTCGTCGAGCCCCGCGAGGATGTTCAGGATCGACGTCTTTCCGCATCCCGAGGGCCCGAGCAGACAGAGGAACTCCCCGGGCTGCACATCGAAGCTGACGTGATCCACCGCCACGAACGACTCGCCGCCGCCGGTGCCGGCCCCACGAACCCGGGTCTTCACGAGGTCGCGCACCGAGAACTTCGCCGGCGTGAGGGCGGCGGGGCCTGGCTCGAGCTGCATCACGCCGCTCATCGGAGCCTGAACTTCTCCGCCATCTCGATCTGCACGACCTTGCCGTCCTGGATGACGAGCACGACGGTGCCGAACTGGATCTTCTGCACGATGTCGGCGACCTTGGCGAGCACCTCGCGCTCTTCGGAGCTGAGTGCCGCGAGTCGTGCGTCGACCTTGGCCGGCGTGTCCCCGCCGGTGGTCGGTGCTGGTCGGTCGGCCACGAGATGTCTACCCCTACATACGGAAATGGCCGCGGCACGGTGCGGGCACCGGTTCGCGGCCTCCAGTGTGTCTGGTCAGCGTCGCTGGCGATAGTACCAACGTCTTCCCGGCCGGTCGCTCGAGGGCGACCGTCAGGGGACGAGTGGGCCCTACACGAGCGGCCGGTAGAACAACCCGCTCAGCATGAGCGCGATCGGCACCAGGAACAGGCTCCCCACGAAGATCGCGAGCCGCCGGTTGCTGGCGACCAGGTAATCGTCGAGCCCCATCACCGTGTTCTTCACGGGCTTGTAGAAGAACCCGAGGATCAGGAGCGAGACGATCGTGACGCCGATCGCCTCGGCCAGGACGACCTGCGCGGCCACCGGTGTGTTCTGGAGCATAGCCACGACGAGCGTGTCGGCGAGCGTCGTGATGTTCGCGCCCATGATGTAGGGGAGCGCCTCGTCACGTTTCACGTACCCCTTGGCCGCCAGCGGCACCAGCACCGTGAGCGCCACCGACACCGAGAGCGTCAGCGTCGCCACGAGGCAGCCGAGGGCGAACATCGTCCACGGGCGTTTCAGCCAGGCCGCGCGTTTGGACGCCGTGGCGTCGCTGCTGACGTGTGGCAGCACCTTGTCGATCAGGCTGAACGAGATCAGGATCACGCCGAGGCCGGTGAGGAAGAGCGCCCAGCCCGGCAGGTGCGTCTCGGCGAGATCGACGAACGGTCCCCAGAGCCTGCCGAGGACCGCGTCGAGCTTTCCGGACGCGTGCAGGTTCAACCCGTCGAGCCATCCGGCCTTGAGGATCGAGTACCCGATGAACATGCCGGGGATGTAGGTGATCGCCGTCATCGTCATGGCCTGGATACCGATGCCGATCGAGTCGCCACGCGGCCGGTCCTTGTGCTTCATCGCGTAGAGGAACCCGGTGATCAGCACGATGAACGAGGCGCCCAGGCGCGAGCCCGAGAGCATCGTGAAGGCCTGGAGCTTGTCGATCGTGCCGGCGCCGAACAGGCTGATCGCAGTGGCGGCCACGGGGGAGCCCGAGAGCACGAAGTACGCGCCCAGCCACCCGGTCCCCATGGTCGAGAAGCCGTTCGCGAAGGGGAACTGCCCCTGGATCGACGGCCCGACCGCGGCGGCGCCCGACTTCATCAGCTGGATCGCCAGGATGAACAGGAACATCGCCGGGATGAACAGCAAGATCTTCCTGACGACGTACCAGGGACTGCGTTCGACCTCGAACGGCCCCAGGTCGATGTAGTGCCGGCGCTGCCCCGCCTCGAACGGCACGCAGAACTCGCCGTCGACCTCTATCAGGTCGACCGGGTCCCGCACGTCGGCCCTGCCCTTGCCCATCTCGTCACCGCCCCTGGGAACGAAAAAGGCCGCAACGCCGGGATCGAACTCCCCGCGCCGCGGCCTCCAGTTGTCTGGTCAGCTGCTGTAGTCGGAAGCGTACCTGGGTCGCCCGAAGGGTTCAACCGCCGTTCGGCCGTATCCGCAGGTCGGCCGTTCGGTCCCGCTGTGACGATCCTGTGACGGGAGGGTTCTCACCGGCGGTGCATGGCCCGGGACCTAGGTCGTCGGTCCATCGAGAACCCGCCCTTCGCCGATCGAGTGTGCCCCGGATGGGGGGCGAAACCGTAGCCCGGTCTTCCTACGCTTGCCCCTGTTCGGTGGACCGAGAGTCGGCCCATCGCATCCCCGAAAGGAGCACGGATCGTGCGCAAACTTCTCGTTCTCGCGCTGTCGGCCATGGCGGTCGTCGGCCTCGTGGGCTCGGCCTCGGCCAGCACCACGATCACCTGGACCGGCCAGGGCTCGGAGAGCCTCCCCTGTGCCGACGGTGGCCACTGGGTGCTGACCGGCAAGGGCATCACCTCGGCGACGATCAGCTTCGGCCAGCCGATGTACCAGAACGGCGGCGGCTCGTGGGCGTTCGACAGCGTCGGCCCGATCTCGGCCAGCATGATCGGCACCGTGTCCGCGACGTACGACGGCACGCCCAAGAACCCCCAGTTCGTGCTGTCGCACTGCAACGCCGGCGACGGCGGCTACGGCGGCGGCTACTGATCCACACGGCTCCATCGGTCACCTTCGGGTGACCGGCTTCCCCAAGGCCAAGGGCGGGCGATCCTCACCGGATCGCCCGCCCTTCGGCGTTCCTAGGCGGCCGCTGCCGCCGTGAGCTCGTCGGCGATCGTGTCGGCCCACGCCGCGATCGCGTCCCAGTCGCGGAAGTCCCCCTCGGGAGCCTTGACCGCCTTCGCGATCATCCGCTCGCCGAAGCTGAGCTGGTCGCGGGTGAGCGCCCCGAAGAAGATCTCGTGGCCGCGGGGGCGCAGCGTCCCCCGGAGCTCTTCGAGCGGGCGCGGCTG
>Ga0315273_10002430_pt1 | contig 21989 bp, 19 predicted proteins | sample YL17G02_0_MG_FD_205753 | JGI IMG/M metagenome (GOLD analysis project Ga0315273, IMG submission 205753) | Sediment microbial communities from Yellowstone Lake, YNP, Wyoming, USA - YL17G02_0 | ecosystem: Environmental > Aquatic > Freshwater > Lake > Sediment | place: USA: Wyoming | collected... | reverse complement strand
AACGACTTCGGAGTTCAGGTGCGTCTGGGCTACGTCGGCAAGGATCCGCGCTGGGCGATCGCCTACAAGTACCCGGCCGAGGAGGCAGTGACCCGGCTGCTAGACATCAAGGTCAACGTAGGACGTACCGGCACGCTTAACCCCTACGCCGTCCTGGAGCCCGTCGAAGTGGGTGGGGTCACCGTTTCGAGTGCGACCTTGCACAACGAGGACTACATTCGCGACAAAGATATTCGCATCGGCGACAGGGTAGCGGTCAAGCGCGCTGGTGAGGTGATCCCACAGGTTCTGCGGCCCCTTGTCGAGCTGCGGACGGGTGAAGAACGCTCCTGGGAGATGCCCGAGCGCTGCCCCGTTTGCGGCGAGCCAGCCGTGCGATTGGCCGGTGAAGCCGCGACCTACTGCGTCAACAGCGCATGTCCGGCCCAGCTCGTGCGTGGGGTCGAGCACTTCGTAAGCCGGGGCGCAATGGACATTGCGGGCTTCGGCATCAAGCAGGCCGAGTTGTTCGTCGAGCTGGGCTACGTGCGCGATCTCGCCGACGTGTACTACCTGGACCCGGAAAAGCTCGCTACACTGGAGGGCTTCGGAGACAAGAAAGTCTCGAATTTGATATCCGCAATCGAGGCCTCGAAGCAACGAGGGCCCACCCGCCTGCTCACCGCGCTCGGCATCCGAGGTGTTGGCGAAGTGGTCGCCGCCGACCTGGCAGCGTACTATGGCTCCCTCGACGCACTTTTGAATTCCACGATCGAGGAACTGAAGGCCGTGCCGGGCATCGGGCCCGTGCTCGCCGAGAGCATCGCCGGCTGGTTCTCTCATGAGCCAAACCTTCAGGTGGTCGCCCGGCTGAAAGCTGCTGGCCTTGAAACGGCGCAGGCCAGGACACCCTCGCCCACCGGCGCGGTACCGCTCGCCGGGCTAACGTTCGTCATCTCCGGCACGTTGCCGTCGATGAGCCGGGACGATGCCAGAGACTTCATCAAGGTGCATGGGGGCAAAGTGACCGACTCCGTGAGCAAGAACACCGATTATTTACTCGCCGGCGAGTCGGCAGGTTCCAAGCTGGCGAAAGCCGCGCAACTGGGGGTTCCGGTCATCGATGAGGCCCGGCTGCGCGAGCTGGCCGCCGCCTTAACGTCGCCGGCTGTCTGAGCATCACCGCCACACCCTGGACGCGTTACGAAAGGATTCTCGCACTTTCCATGGCCGAAACTCAAACCCTACCGATCCAGTGCCCTAATTGCGGCACCCAGTACCAGGCGCCCGTGCGTTCGATCATCGATGTCGGGCAGTCCCCGGAGCTCCGCCAGGCCTTCCTGGCGGGACAGGTAAACGTCGCGGTGTGCCCCAAGTGCCACCAGGGCGGCCTGCTCGAGGTGCCCCTGGTCTATCATGACCCTGGCGCCGAATTCCTGGCGGTTTACTTTCCGCCTCAGGTCAACATCCCAGAAGTCGAGAAGCAGCGGATGATCGGCGAGCTAACCCAAGGACTCATGCGCAACCTGCCCCCCGAGCAGCGCAAGGGCTACTTCTTCAACCCCCGCCAGTACATCAACCGCCAGAGCCTGATAGACGGGATACTCGGCACGATGGGGATCAGCCAGGAGGAGTTGGACCGCCAGCGCAAGAAGGCCAGGCTGGTCGAGCAGCTGATGGTAATGGCTGACGATCCGAAGGGCCTACAAATGATGATCAAGGGCCAAGACGCGCTGCTTGATTACGAATTCTTTATGATTCTCTCGGACATGCTGGAGCGCAGCAGGTCGGTCGGAGACGAGAAGGGTCTCAAGCAGTTGACCTCCCTCCGCGAGAAGCTGATGGGCATGACCACCTGGGGCAAACGGGTCGCCAAACAAGAAGCCGCAGTGGCATCATTGAAGGAAGTGACCACCCCGGCGCAGTTCCTCGATCGAATCATGGCCGCCGAGCCGGACGAGGTCGATGCGATGGCTGTTGCGGCTCGTCCCCTCCTGGACTACACCTTTTTCCAGGGCCTGACGGCGCGCATGGAAGCGAGCCAGGGCGCGGAGCGGGACCGCCTCACCAAGCTCCGCGACCAGCTGCTCGAGATTACGCAGAAACTGGACGAGGCCGCGCGCAGCACTGTCCGAGAGGCCACGGACCTCCTAAAGGCACTTCTGCAGTCTCCCAATCCGCGGAGCGCCGTGCGAGAATCCGCGGACGAGATCGACGACGCCTTCCTGAGCGTGCTGTCCATGAATATGCAGGAGGCCGAGCGCCAAGGGGCCCAAGCTGCGCTTCAACGCATGAAGGTGATCTACGAGGAGATCATGGACCTGATCGAGGAGGGCCTGCCGCCCGAGGTCCAGCTGTTAAACGACCTGCTGCGGGCGCCCTACCCCGATGGCACCCGGGAGCTGCTGATGGAACGTCAGGCCGACATGACGCCCGAAGTGATCGCCTTGATGGATCAGCTTGCAGAGGACATGGCACAGCGTCAGGACGCCGAAGGTGCTCAGACCGCCAAGCGCCTGCGCGACATCAAGGCCCAGGCCGTGTTGCTGGTGTAAGATGAACGCGGAGATCGTCACCACGGGCACCGAGCTGCTGCTCGGCGAGATCGTGGATACGAACTCGACCACCATCGCTCGCGCCCTGCGCGACGTTGGAGTCAACTTGTACTACAAGACATCGGTTGGCGACAACGTCGAGCGTGTGGCCCTGGTTTTGCGCCAGGCGCTCGATCGGTCCGACGTGGTCATCACCACCGGAGGCCTTGGCCCAACTGTCGACGATGTGACGCGCGAGGCCGTGGCCAGAGCCACAGGCCGGCCGCTCGTCCTCTACCCGGAGTGCCTGGATCAGATCGAGGCGATCTTTCGGCGTTGGGGGCGCCCGTTTGGCGAGAACAACCGTCGCCAGGCGTACCTGCCGGCGGGGTCGATACCGATCCCGAATCCGGTCGGGACGGCGCCCGGCTTCATCGTCGAATCTGTAGGCGGAACAGTGATCTCCGTGCCGGGCGTGCCGCGCGAGATGGAGCATCTCCTGCAGACAACGATTCTGCCGTATCTACGCGAGCGGATGGGTGGCGGGCAGGATGTCATCAAGTCGAAGGTCCTGCGTACCGTCGGACTGGGGGAGAGCTGGATCGATGAACGGATAGACGAGCTCATGCGCTCACCCAACCCCACCGTGGGCCTCGCGGCGCATTCCGGCATCGTGGACATCCGTGTCACGGCCCGTGCGGAGTCGGAGGCGCTCGCCGACGATATGATCGCCGCGACGGAGGCCCAGGTGCGGAGAGGCCTTGACCCTGACGACATCTTTGGCACGGGCGGAGACAAACTGGAGGAAATCGTGGGCCGTCTCTTGGCGCTGGCCGACGTCCGCCTGGCGCTTGTTGAGAGCGCGACCGGCGGCGAAGTGGCTCGCTTGCTGCGAAGCACACCTGAGGGCTCGAAGGCACTCACAGGCGCCCACGTCGTCAGGTGTCAGGATGACCTCAGCGCGCTGCTGGACATCTCCGCAGCCAAGCTCGAGGCGTACGGCTGGATCAGCCAGATGTCTGCGGCCGCTGCTGCGGCCCTGTTGATCGACACGTACGAAGCTGGTTGGGGCCTGGCGGTTCTCGGGAATATGGGGCAAAACGGCGACGTCTATGGGGACGACACCGGCCAGACCTTCGTGGTTCTGGCGACGCCGGACACGACCGAGGCCCGGCGCTTTCCATACGCCGGAGAGGGATTGCTGGCGCGCAACTGGGTGACCCTGCGCTCTCTGGACCTGTTGAGACGTCAGGCGCTGGCCAGGCTGGCGCAGCTAGACGAGCGTGCACGATAGGAGGAGTTATGCCGGATATTGCGATCCAATTAAAGCTTATCCAGATCGAAAACCCCGAGGGGCTGAATATCATCCTTGGTCAGAGCCACTTTGTCAAGACCGTTGAAGACATCCATGAGGCTGTCGTGACCGGGATCCCCGGAGCGAAGTTCGGTCTCGCCTTCTGCGAGTCGTCAGGGGCCGCACTCGTCCGGTCGAGCGGCACTGACGAAGCGCTGACCCGGCTGGCGGAACGAAATGCGCTGGCGATCGGCGCGGGGCACTGCTTCATCCTCTTCCTGCGAGACGCTTTTCCGATCAACGTTCTCAACGCGCTGAAAATGGTGCCCGAAGTGGCCAACATCTACTGTGCCACCGCCAACGCGTTGCAGGTGATACTCGCCGAGACCGCACAGGGCCGCGGGATTCTTGGCGTGGTTGACGGAGTGCAGACCAAGGGCATAGAAGACGCCGATGGTGTGGCGTGGCGCAAGGGTTTCCTGCGGATGATCGGCTACAAGGCATCCTGAGATAAAGACCGACTCGTGAATCTTACCCAATCATTTGACACTTCGCGTCGTCGTGCAGGTGCGGTCGAACCTGCCCACCCGGCTCTGAGGAGATGGGCGCCGATCGTCTGCGCGCTTATACTGATCGTGTTGGCGAGTTGCGCGCCGGCCCCGGCGCCGGTTGCCAACCTTCCGGCGGTCCCTTCGGTCGTGCCTGACACGTCCACCCCGCCGCCTTCCACTTCGACTCCAACGCTGACGCCCACATCCACTTCGACTCGAACGCCCACGCCGACTGTTACTGCGACGCCAACTGCGACCACTACGCCCTCCACTCTCGAGCTCACCGACAACATCTTGGTTCTCGGGAGCGACCAGCGTCCAGGGGACTCTGCATGGCGCACCGACACAATCATGGTCGTCGCCCTCGACTATCGGAGCAGCCAGGTCGGCATCGTATCCCTGCCGCGCGATCTCTACGTAAATATCCCAGGCTACGGCTTGGGGCGACTCAACCAGGTAGACATTCTGGGGGAAGCGGCGAGGTACCCTGGGGGTGGGCCCGCCCTGCTGCAGCGCGTGCTGACCGAGACACTGGATATCCCGACGCACCACTACCTCCGGGTCGAGATGGGCGGCCTCGTCCGGCTCGTCGATGCACTCGGTGGGGTGACGGTCACTCTGAGCTGTCCGCTGTATGAGATCACCCCGGATGAATCGTCGCCTACTGGCTACAAGGGATTCTACCTTCCGGCGGGCGAGGTACATTTGGACGGCGAAGACGCGAAGAAGTTCGCCACGTACCGGTACGTCACGTCAGACTTCGGGCGCGCCCAACGCCAGCAGCAGCTGATATGGGCGATACGGAGCCGGGCACTGCAGACGGACATCCTGGGGCGCATCCCCGAGCTGTGGCGGGCGTTGAGCGACGCTTTCAACACGGACCTATCCTTGCTCGACGTGATCAAGCTGGCAAAACTCGGCGTGGGTCTCACGCCGGATCAAGTCCACGGCCTCGTGCTAAACAAGGACATCATTGGGGACTTTACGACCGACGAGGGCGCCATGGTTCTCATCGTGAAGAACTGGGCTAGGTTAGAGGCGGCGAAAGACGGGATCTTCCACTCGAGGCTATTGGCCGAGTCAGGTTCCATGGGCACCAACGACTGCCCTCCGCCGCCCGGGCTCTTGCCAACCCGCACCCCGACCCCACCGGAGAGCCCGATGCCGCCCGAAGGTGGTACCCCCGCCGAGAACCCATAGTCGCCCGGATCAGCGCCGCCGGAGGATGACCAACAGACCGCCGAGCATGACGGCTCCGCCAAGCGCGCCCAATCCGCCCCACAGCATCTCAGGCGTGGCTGGGGCCGCAACCGGCGGCGAACCGTCCGTTGGCGCGCTGCCCGCCGTTGCCGTGGGCCGCGGCGGCAATGTCGATGTCGGCGTCACCGTGGGGGTTTCCGTTTGGGTCGGCGTCGCCGTCTGTGTTGGAGTCGCCGTATCGGTTGCAGTCGGCGTTGCCGTGGGTGTGTTGGTGGCGGTGCCGGTTGCCGTCGGCGCCGGCGTCGACGTGGGAACAGCTGTCGGCACCTGGGCGATAGCTCTCGGCGGCTCGGGCGTGGAGGTCGGAGGCACCGGTGTCGCCACCGGTTGGACAGGATCGACGATCAGCCTCACGGCGTCCAGAAATACCAGCCCAGCGATTGCCTGGCTATGCTCGACCTTGACGAAGACGCTTACTGACTGGTTCTGTGCCACAGCGCTCACATCGACGTTAGGCCCTTTCCCCGGCGGGTAATTCAGAATCCGGCCTTCTCCCCAGTGCATCGGTCCCCAGACGATAGAGGCCGAATTGGGATCGGTGCCCCCCGTCGGGTCGATTCCTAGCTGCCTGCCGTATGTGTCGGCTGGCGCAGACGGCGCGCCCCATGCGATTGATGCCTTGTAGGTAGTCCCCGGCTGAAGGCCGCCGACTTGCGCGTGCATGGTAAACACATAGGGGTTTCCCGAATCCAACCGCAAGCTGGCCCCGAACAACGAGTGCGAGTCGGGCCCCGTGACCTGCTGGAAGCTCACTTGCCCCGACAGCACATCGGCGGACCACCCTCCAGGAAGATTCCCGGAGAAATCGTCGAAGTTGCAGTTGGGGAGCAGGCTGCCTGCGCAGGGGTCGTCCGCCTCAGCCGGCAGCGCACTCAGCAGCAGCGCCATCAGGACGAATATGCTGGCAGCCGCGCCAGGTCCCGGTGCACGTCTAAGTCGGTGCGTTTCCCGCGGAAATTGGCACTTCGCTCCCCGACGGAACTTGGGCATGTCGGCCAGTATAACTGAGCGCGGAGTGAGTGTCAAAAGGCACCGGGCGACTGGGCGACTTTGCCGCTTTGATTGGCCTTGTGCTAATATCAATGGTCGCCCGCAGGGGCGTGAATCTGAGATGCGTTCGGAGGCTCATGCGCCGTCTACTCTGGTCCGTGTTGTCTTTGATATGCCTGCTGCCGGCTGCATGCGTGCCGGCGACATTGCCCGCACCCGGCGGTGCACAGGCGATACCAGCGGCGGTAACGACTTCGACGCCAGCTTCCGGCGGTACATTGCACTACGGGTTGACTCTTCCTGTCTCCGGCATCGATCCACACATACACGCCAGCTCCGAGCTGGGCATCGCCCTCAGCGGCGTGTACGACACGCTGGTCGTGCAGGACCTTCTTGGTGCGTTCCATCCGGGCCTTGCCGAAAGCTGGACCCTCAGCCCGGATGGGAGGACCTATACCTTCAAGCTGCGCCGCGATGTTCGTTTCCATGACGGCACCCCGTTCAACGCCGATGCAGTCGTGCGCAATTTGAACCGCGTTGCGGACCCCGCGACACACTCGCAGAAAGCTGTCTTCCTTCTTGGTCCGTTCGATCACGCGCAGGCGGTGGACGAGTTCACCGTGGAAGTCGCACTTAGACAGCCATACGCTCCACTGCTCGACGGGCTGAGCCAGGTCTACCTTGGCATGGCATCGCCGGCAGCGCTCGACAAGTGGGGCGACCAGTACCAGCTGCACCAGGTGGGCACGGGTCCATTCCGGTTCGTCGGCTACCAGGAGCGCCAGACGCTGGTGCTCGAGCGCAACGCCGCCTACGCCTGGGCGCCCGAAACCCGGCGGCACCAGGGTCCGGCATACCTGGATCGCGTCGAGTTTCGCTTCTTCGCCGATGCAGCCGCGCGGCTGCCGGCGATGCTCTCAGGGCAGGCCGATGTGATGGGGGAGATGCCGCGCAAGGATGCGGAGAGGCTGACCGGTCAGGGGAATCAGTCTGCCGGAAGACCGGGTTACTTGCTCCTTCCCGTAGCTGTGCCCGGACAAGCGGTGCAATTCTTCTTGAACTCGACCCTGCCTCCGCTGGATGACCTGCGGGTGCGCCAGGCCCTGCTCTACGGCACGGACCGGGCGGGTCTCGTATCAGCCGTTTTCGGCCCAACTTCGCCCGTGGCGACGGGGCCGCTCGCTGCGGCAACCCGCGGAGCAGACCAGGGACTTGCCGCGAAGTACCCCTACGATCCGGACAAGGCCCGGCAGCTATTGGCCGAGGCGGGCTGGACTGCTGCCGGCACGGGCGGCATCCTCGAGCGCGACGGCAAACCCCTGGTCCTCAAAGGCGTACAGATGTCCTGGGGCGAGCTGCCCGCCATCGGCACGATTCTGCAGGCCGAATGGCGCAAGCTCGGCATTGACCTTCAGTTGGACCCTTTGACGTACCCGGCGGCGCTCGAGGCCGGCCACAAAGGCACGCACCACCTGATGCCATTTGTGTTCTCGGGTACCGACCCTGATCTCTTGCGCGCATTCTTCCACAGCGCCAACCTGGACGGTTTCAATTGGTCCAAGGTAAGTGACCCTGCCCTGGACGGTTGGCTCGACCAGGCCGAAATCCCGGCCGCATGGGACCAGCGCGCGCCACTCTACACTCAAATCCAGGGGCGGATTATGAACCAGGCATGGGTCCTGCCGATCCGCGACCAGGTGAACTTGAATGCCGCCTCCACACGGGTGCACGGCCTGGCCTACGATGTTCAGGGCTGGTTCCCTGTGCTCTACGACGTGTGGCTAGACGCGCAGTAGGCCTTCCTTGGGTCGTTAGACCGGCGGGTTAGCGATGTGGTCTTACCTGGGGCGTCGGTGCCTGACAGCGTTCATGACTCTCCTGGGCATCGCGACTGTCGTGTTCGCGGTGGTGCGCCTGCTGCCCGGCGATCCGGCCCAGGTCATGCTGGCGCGTTCTGGAGCGTCGCCGCTGGCCGTCGCCGCGCTCCGATCCGAGCTGGGGCTGGATCGCCCGTTGGCCGTCCAGTACCTTGACTGGCTCACCGCCCTGGCGCGTGGCGACTTGGGGCGCTCCCTGTTCAACGGGCGAGCGGTGGTCGACCTGATTCGCGAGCAGCTGCCCTACACCCTGGAACTCGCCCTAGCCGCGTTCGCCGTGGCTTTGCCGCTTGGGCTGACACTCGGAGCCGTGGGCGCGCGCTGGCCCAACAGCGCTGCCGGGCGTGCGGCGATGGTGGTGTCAGTGGCTGGGGTAGCCTTGCCGGTCTTCTGGTCGGGCCTGCTGCTGATCTGGGTCTTCAGCGTGCAACTCGCCTGGCTGCCGCCCGCGGGCGCCGATTCGTGGCGTGCGCTGGTCATGCCGGCGTTGGCCCTCGGGTTCGCCACCGCCGGGCCGATCGGACGCCTGACCCGGGCAAGCCTGATGGAAGTCTCCGTCCAGCCCTACGTCGTAGTTGCGCACGCCAAAGGACTGCCGGAGCGGCAGGTCTTCGTGAACCACGCGCTGCGGAATGCAGCGGTGCCGCTGCTCACAATCGCCGGGCTGGAGCTCGGGTTCTTACTGGGCGGCGCCGTCGTGACTGAGACGCTATTCAGCCGCCCGGGACTGGGCAAGCTTCTGGTCGATGCCATTCTCTGGCGTGACCTGCCGCTGGTCCAGGGGGTGGTGCTCGTGATAGCGTCGCTGTACGTCATTACGAATGCTGCGGTGGACGTTGGGGCGGGATGGCTCAGCCCACAGGCCGGCTGGCAGTGAAGTGGTCGGGGCCCGCTTTTCCAGGGCTTGCCGGCGACCGGCCGGCGGGCGTAGGCGGGCTCGTTCAGCTGGCATTACGCAAGCTACTACGACAACCGGGGGCGTGGGCAGGCATGGCACTGGTGGGGATCGCGATTCTCGGGTCGGTGGCTGCGCCGTGGCTCGCAACCTACTCGCCTGTTGAGATCGATCTTCAAGCCCAGCTCCAGCCGCCGAGTCCCCTGCACATCGCCGGCACCGACTTTTACGGCCGGGACATGGCGAGCCGTTTGCTGTACGGCGGGCGCACCACTCTGGCGATCGCGGCAGTGGCAGTCGTCCTCGCGTCGGTGGCCGGCACGGCGTTGGGATTGGTCGCTGGCTTCGGCCGGGACTGGCTCGGCCAGACCTGGGTCTCGCTCATCGACTTGCTGCTAGCCTTCCCAAGCCTGCTGCTGGCGCTGTTGATCGTGGGCATCCTGGGCCCGGGCCTCCACGCACTTGCGGTCGCTGTAGGGCTCGCAGCCATCCCGATCTTCGCTCGGATGGTGCGCGGGACGGTGCTGACGATCCGCTCGGCGCCCTATGTGGATGCGGCAATTGCGAGCGGCGCGCGCGATGGCTACATCCTCGTGCGCCACTTGCTGCCCGGGGTCATCGCCCCGGTGCTCACGCTGGCCGCGCTCGAAGTGGGATTGGCCATCCTGAGCGTTGCTGCGCTGGGTTTCCTGGGGCTCGGCGCCGCGCCCCCACTGCCCGAGTGGGGCTCAATGCTATATGAGGGACGACAGTACCTTGGCGTGGCGCCCTGGGTCAGTACGGGCCCGGGACTCGCGATCACACTGACGGTATTGGGCGCCACCTTGCTGGGTGATGCGATCAGTTCGGCCATGGCGCCTGGCCGCTCTTAGCGTTTGTTGGGAGAGCTGGTGGAGTTGGACGATTTGTGGCCCGTCGGGGCTAGGCTGGACCAGTCAGGCGAGTTATGGTTGGGCGGATGCGCGGCTTCGACTCTGGCAGAGGGCCTGGACACCCCGCTGTATGTGTTCGACGAGGCAACATTGCACGACCGGGCGAGTGCCTACCGGGAGGCCCTTCTCCGGCACTATCCCGGCGTCGCGCGCACGGCCTACGCTGCCAAAGCCTATCTCTGCCTCGAGATCGCCCGCATCTTCGCCGAGGAGGGGCTCGATCTCGACGTCGTGTCGGGGGGCGAGCTGTTCGTTGCCCTTCGGGCCGGCTTCCCAGCCGGGCGGATCAACTTCCATGGCAACAACAAGTCGAGAGCTGAGCTGGCCCAGGCGATCGACTCTGGCGTAGGTCGGATCGTCGTGGATAATTTTGCCGAGCTGAAGACGCTCATCGAACTCGCCGGCTCGCGCGGTGTCAGCCGGCTGCCTGTCTGGCTGCGACTCTCGCCCGGAATACAGGCTCACACGCACACTCATATCCAGACAGGCCACCTGGACAGCAAGTTCGGCTTCCCGATCGAAACGGGAGACGCCGAGGCGGCTGTCGTGCTGGCTATGGCCTCGGCGGTCCTGGAGCTCGTCGGGTTGCACGCGCACATCGGGTCGCAGATCTACGACGCTGGCGCTCTTGCCGCGGCCGCTGGCCGCATTGCCGGATTCGCCGCGGAGATGGGCCGGCATTTGGGGTTCCAGCTGCAGGAGCTGAGCCCGGGCGGCGGCTGGGGGGTGCGCATGACGGATGCAGACCCGGCGGCGCCCATCGAGCTATACGTCGCAGCGGTCGCTGGCGCGGTTACCGGCGCCTGCCGCTCGGCAGGCCTGAAATTGCCTCGTCTCATACTCGAGCCAGGCCGCTCGCTGATCGCGCAGGCTGGCGTAGCGCTTTACCGGGTCGGTGCGCGCAAGGAAATTTCCGGAGTGCGTACCTTCGTCTCCGTCGACGGCGGCATAGCCGACAACATCCGGCCCGCTCTTTACGGCGCCTCCTACACGGCGATTGGGTTGAGGTCCTCAGGCAACTCCACCTCGCCGCCAACCGGCGCTGCGCCACAGAAAGACCCAGAGCGGATTCAGCCTCTCGAAAGGGTCACAATTTCCGGCAAATTCTGCGAGTCGGGTGACGTGCTCATCCGCGATATCGACCTGCCTCGCCTGGAGCCGGGAGATCTCCTTGCCGTCCCGATGGCTGGCGCATACACGCTATCTATGGCGAGCAACTACAACATGGCGCCCCGGCCCGCTGCCGTGTTGGTGGGCGGGGGCAGTGCGCGCGTAATCCAGCGACGCGAGCGGTACGCGGACCTGGTCGCTCGGGATCTGACTACAGGCCGCCGGAGCGGGGCGTTCTTCAGAAAGTACCAGGCGCTCGGGAACGACTACATCGTGCTGGATCCTGTGGATTGGCCCGAACCGCCTGATGAACGGGAAATCCAGCGGATCTGCGACCGCCATCGAGGGGTCGGCGCCGACGGGATCCTGTGGGGTCCGACTGCGCGCTGCCAGCCGTTCGGGCTACGCCTCTTCAACCCCGACGGCAGCGAATGCGAGACGAGCGGCAACGGGCTGCGCATATTCGCCCGTTATCTGTGGGAAACGGGATTGTCAGGAGCGCCTGCTTTCGCCATTGCCTCCCCCGCAGGGGTCGTCGTGGCGCACGTGCTGGACCAAGAGGGCGGCTCCATCGCCATTGAGATGGGACGCCTCTCGTTTGACAGCGATGCAATCCCAGTGTCCGGGCCTCCCCGCGAAGTGATCGGCGAGGAGCTCATCGTCGACGGCCGCCGGGTGATCATCAATGCCGCCACTATCGGCAATCCGCATTGCGTCGTGTTCCTCGAGGAGATCGCCGCTGGATCCTGGCCTGACGAGGCGCGGCGGGCGGCGCACGAGCTGGGACCGCATCTGGAGCGGCATCCGATGTTCGCGAGCCGCACCAACGTGCAGTTCGCCCGCGCCGTCGACAGGCACACGGTGCAAATCGAAATATGGGAGCGCGGCGCAGGCTACACGCTGGCGTCGGGCACATCGAGCTGCGCGGCGGCTGGTATAGCGATCAAGACCGGTCGATGTGAGAGCCCGGTCACGGTATCAATGCCGGGCGGAAGCATGCTGGTGGAGGTCGACGCGTCGTGGGCCGTGCGCTTGACGGGTCCCGTGACGACCGTGTGCACAGGCGAGATCCTGGAGAACTCATGAAAGGTCCGAGTAGGCATAACCACGACGAACGAGTCGTCGTGACGGGTATGGGTCTCTTATCGCCGTTGGGCCTCGACGTCGAGAGCACCTGGCAAGCCCTTATCGCCGGGGAATGCGGGGTCGGAGTGGTCGAATCCTTCGACACCAGCAGCCTTACGGTCAAGATCGCCGCCCAGGTCAAGGGCTTCGATCCCTCCCGCTCCATGGACGCGCGCGAGGCGCGGCGCTTATCGCCTTTCATCCAGTTCGCCCTGGACGCCACCGAACAGGCCATCGCGGACGCCGGGCTGGACTTCAGCAGGGAGGACCCAACTAGGGCTGGTGTCGAAATAGGTAGCGCGTTGGGCGGCGTCGACGTCACCGAGGGCGCGCGTCACACCCTCGATACGAAGGGCCCCCGTGCCATTAACCCAACATTGCTGCCGGCCATCCTCGTCAACACGCCGGCGTGCGCCGTGGCGATCCGCCATGGCATCAAGGGGCCCATCACCGCTAGCGTCGCCGCCTGCGCCACTGGTGTCATCTCCGTGGGGGAGGCGGCCCACCGCGTTGCTCGCGGCGAAGTCGATGTCATCCTCGCCGGCGCCGCCGACAGTGTGATGACGGAATTGGCCATCGTAGTCTTCAGCCGGCTGGGCGCTCTTTCGGCCCGAAATGCAACGCCTGCGCGGGCCTGCGCCCCCTTCGATGCCAATCGTGAGGGGACAGTGGTCGGTGAAGGATCGGGGATCCTCGCCCTCGAATCGTTGTCGCACGCCCGCAGGCGAGGCGCCCATATCCTGGCGGAAATCGCCGGCTACGGGCTCACATGCGACGCGCACCACCTGGTGATCCCTGATCCTACCGGGGCGAGCGCCGCCCGGGCCATGAGCATGGCGCTCACCGAGGCCGGTCTTCCCCCGAATGAGGTCGATTGGGTCTGCGCGCACGGCACAGCGACGCTGCTGAATGATGCAGCTGAGACGGAGGCGATCAAGCTGGCCCTTGGCGATCACGCCTACCGCGTGCCGGTCAGTTCCCTGAAGGGTTCCATCGGGCATATGCTGGGTGCAGCGGGCGTGGCGTCCGCGGTGGCGGCTGTTAAAGCGATCGAGTGCGGCACGATCCCGCCGACCCTGAACTACGAGACCCCCGACCCCAAGTGCGACCTGGACTACGTGCCGAACGTCGCCCGCCGCGCGGACGTGCGCACCGTGATCCTCAACGGTTTTGGCTTCGGAGGACAGAACGCCTCACTGATCGTGCGGCGGTGGGAAGACTGAGGCCTTCCGGTGGGTTGTGCGCAGCGGGCCGATGTCGAACACGTCGACCCACCAATCGGGAGACCGGCGCAGGCCAGGCGTAAGTTCGGATGTCACTCGCCGCCCTGGGAGGGGCCAGCCGGGGCGTTCTTAGGGCGCTCAACAGGTCGTCCCCGAGGGGAACGGTCAGCCTCCCGTCCGTGCTGAAAACCCTGCCGGGCGCGCACGATCGCAGTCCGGATTACGGGCACCCTGATGAGCAGAAGCACGCCGATGATCGCTCCATAGAGCAGTGGGACTCGCCGGTCAGCCTTCACAAGCCAGACGTAGTGGATAACCACCAGCAACGCCGCAGCGTAAACCAGCCGGTGGAGGCGAGTCCAGCTCTTGCCTAGGCGCTTCATCCAACCGCGCGTGGACGTGACGGCCAGGGGTATCAGAAGCATGAGCGCGCCGAAGCCCACGAGGGCGTAACGCTTCTCGAAGATAGCCTCGCGGAGCAATTGTGGGTCCAACCCATAGTCTATCACGGTGAATACGAGAAAGTGCAGGGAGGCGTAGAGGAACGCGTATAGCCCGAGCGGGCGCCGGAGGCGTAAGGCAGGCCTGAAGCCGAGAGCGACATACGCCGGAGTGCAAGCGAGTGAGAGCACCAGAAGCACAAGCGCCGTTTTGCCGGTCCGGTATGTGATATCCTGGATCGGGTTGGCCGTGAGGTGATGGTGTCCATAGTCCCAGAAGAGCGCGGCCAATGGGATCAGCGCGCCCACGTGCGCTGCCACTTGAAGCCACCGCTCGCCCACTCCGCGCTTTCGGCCGGGAGCCCTTGCCTTAGCGCCCGACGCGCCCATCAGTAATTCGCCCTCAGGTCCATCCCCTGGTACAGTTGGCCCACCTGCTCGGCGTACCCATTGAAGGGCAGAGTCTTCCGGCGGGACAAGTCGCCAATACGTCGCTCACTCGCCTGAGACCAGCGAGGATGTGAGACATCCGGGTTCACGTTGGCGTAGAAGCCGTACTCATTTGGCGCGGCCGCCATCCACAGCGACCTCGGCTGCTCTTCGACAAGGTCGATCTTGACGATCGCCTTGAGGCTCTTGAAGCCGTATTTCCACGGCACGACTAGCCGGAGAGGAGCCCCGTTCTGGGGCAACAACGTCTTGCCGTACAACCCGCTCGCCAGAATCGCGAGGTCGTTCATCGCCTCGTCGACTCTTAGTCCCTCAGTGTAGGGCCACGGGTAATAGGGATCACGCTGCCCGGGCATCTGCATGGGGTCCATCACGGTCTCGAACCTGACATACTTGGCCTTCGCCATGGGGTCAGCCTCACGCAGGAGCTGACCCAGCGGGAAGCCCTGCCACGGAATAACCATCGACCACGCCTCTACGCAGCGAAGCCGGTAGATCCGCTCCTCCTGAGGGAATTTGGCTAGCAAGTCTTCCACGGCCCAGGTCTTGGGGTTGTTGACTAGCCCGCCAACGGCGACGTTCCATGGCGCCACCTTGAATCCCTTGGCCCGCGGCGCCACCCCTTCCTTGTCCATAGAGAACTCGTAGTAGTTATTGTAGTGGGTGATATCGTCGTAGGACGTGAATGCCGAGCCAAGCTCGTCGTTGCCCCCCGCTGCCGGGGTGGCGCCGGCGCCCGTCGTCGCTTGCGCAGGCTGTGCGTTCGAGCCGCTTAGGGTTTCCGCCGCGGGAGGAGTCAGCCCGGGTATACTGCAAGCCTCCAGCAGCGCAGCTGTCGCCGCCAGGGCGCCGAGTCCTATGAACTGCCGGCGGGACAAGTACGCCTTCTCCGGCGTGATTTCGGATGACCTGATCTTCTCCATTGGTGCACCTTTGAATGCGTAAACTCTACCGTGTCGTGCGTTGGTGACTGGCAGGTATCTTGAACACTAGCGAGGGCGGGGGAATTTGTCTGTAGCGCGGAATACGCGGGAGGAGAAGAGTCGAAGGCCGGCCGGTTCAGCTCTGCCGGGTCATCAGCCCGTCGAGCAACTCCGCAAGTGCAGCCTGGTGCCCGCGCTCGGCGTGCGGGCCCGTGACCTGAAGCGCGGCGTGGGCTTCCTCGGTCGCCTGTTGCACCTGCTCTTCGGCGTAAGCGCGAGCCCCCGCAATCTCCAGCAGAACAAGCACCGCCGGGATGTCATTCATCGAGAAAGCCGGACCCCGGTACAAAGCTTGGAGCCCGGCGCCTGCGCTTGGGTGGACCAGTGCGTAGGCAACCGGCAGCGTCTTCTTCTTGCTGAGGATGTCGCTGGCGGCCGATTTGCCCGTCACCGCAGGGTCTCCCCAGATGCCTAGAATGTCGTCCTGGAGCTGGAATGCCTTGCCAAGCGCCGCACCGAACGCACGATAGGCGTCCGCATCCGCCGGCGTGGCTTCCGCAATGAGAGCCCCGATGTGCGGCGCCGTGGCCAGCAATGCGCCGGTTTTCCCACGGATCATAGCCAGATAGTCTTCAACGGAGACGTCGCTGCGCGCCTCGAAGGACATATCCAGGTACTGTCCCTGGGTCAACGCCACGCACATCTCATCGAAGACCCGCAGACAATGAAGGACCACGGGGACCGGAACCTCGTGTTCAACAAGGCGCTGAAACGCGAGGTGCGCCAGGCTAAACATGGCGTCGCCTGTGTTGCAGGCTTGCGGCATGCCGAACAGGCTCCAGAGCGTCGGGCGGTGGCGCCGTGTCGCGCTGTCGTCCTCGATGTCGTCGTGTATCAGAGAGAAGTTGTGGAGCAACTCCAATCCTGCAGCAGCAGGCAGAGCTCTTGTAGGATCGCCGCCGGCCGCGGCGCACGCCAGCACACAGAGGAGCGGGCGCACGCGTTTGCCCGCTGGAGCAACGACAGGCTCCAGGCCATCGTCCATCCAGCCCAAGTGGTAGGCCATCATGGCATAGTATCGCGCGAGCGCCGGCTCGGCCGGCGCCAGCACCGCCCGCATCTCTCCCTCGATCATCGGCAGGTAGAGTTCATCGGCCCTGGCAAGATTCACGGCACCACGCTCACTCTTTCGATCCGTCCGTCGTCGCGCAGGCGGGAAACGCTGCTTGCGCCGGAGCAGAACATCGCCACCCTCAGCTCGGCAGAGAACTGGTCTATGGTCGCCACCACCGCTTCAGGCGACGCCGCGGCGGCTTTGAGGAACGGCGATGCGATCCCAGCCGCGGTAGCGCCCAATGCCAACGCCTTGGCCGCCTCGATCCCGGTGCGCATGCCTCCGCTGGCGATCAACGGCAATCCCGGCGCGGCCTTCCGCGCCATCAGCAACGCCTCTGCGGTCGGAGTTCCCCAGTCGGCAAAGGAACGAGCAAGCCTTCGCCGGGCGTCCGAAGGGGCCCGGTGCCCTTCGACCTCACTCCACGACGTGCCGCCGGAGCCGGCTACGTCGATACCGGCGACACCGGCTTTGGCCAACTGGCTGGCCGCCAGTTCGCCGATGCCCCAGCCGACCTCCTTGGCGACAACAGGCACGCCAACCTTCGCGCATACACTCTCGATCTTGCTCAATAGGCCTTGCCAGTTCCAGTCGCCGTCGGCCTGCAAAGCCTCCTGCAGCGGGTTGAAGTGCAAGAACAACGCGTCCGCTTCGATCATATCCACCGCGCGGCGACACTGCTCGACGCCGTAGCCGTAGTTGAGCTGGATCGCGCCGAGGTTCGCGAACAGCAGGATGTCCGGGGCCACCGCTCGCACGCGAAACGTCGCGACCGTCTCTGCCTGTTCGAGCCCCGTGCGCTGCGAGCCCAGGCCCATCGCGAGTCCGCGAGCCGCCGCCCCTATGGCAAGGTTCCGGTTGATAGCTTCCGCGGCCGCGGTGCCGCCAGTCATGGAGGAGATGAGCAGAGGCAGTTCGAGCCGCTTTCCGAAAAGCTCGACGTGGGTGTCGATTTCCGTCAGGTTCAGCTCAGGCAGCGCCTGGTGAGCAAGCCGGTAGCGCTCGAAGCCGTTGGTCAGGCGCGGGAATTGGACGTCCTCTTCCAGGTTGATGCGGATGTGATCGGCTTTGCGGCTGTCGTGCGCCACCAGATGCCCTCCGATCGCGGGGCAGCCGCGCTAACCGGCGCGACTCTCATACCCCGAAGGTGTTGAGCTTACTGAGCATGGGCATCTTATCAGTCGGAACGATGGTTGTCAAAGCTCGCGCCTGCCTGGCTGTTTTGACACCCTGGCGACCGGCTGTTACAATTACTCGTTAGCTGTGCTGATCCAGCATGCCTTCTCCACCGGGGGCGAGCACCTCCCGAGTATTCTTTTCATACCTCCTAAGGAGTCCATCTGATGAACGAAGCAGTCTTCGCCAAGGTCAAGGACATCATCATCGACAAGCTCAACGCGGACCCCACCCAGATCGTGCCGGAGGCGCGCTTCCGCGAGGACCTGAAAGCCGACTCTCTGGACTTGGTCGAGCTGATCATGGCTTTTGAAGAGGAATTCGGGGGGACCATCTCCGACGACGACGCTCAGAAGATCACGACCGTAGGCGAGGCCGTGGAATATCTCAGCAGAGCAAGCGCCTAGAATTCTCTTACCAGAACCTGGCGAAGCCCACACGCGCCGCGCGTCGTGGGCTTCTCTTGTTGTGACCGGATGAGCCTTGAAGAGGTCTCGGCACTGATCCTGGCAGGCGGGCGCAGCAGGCGGATGGGCGTCGACAAGGCCTTGCTTGTGCTCGACGGCGAGCCGCTGTTGGCTCGCGTCGTCCGGCGAGTGCTTCCACTGGCGGGTGAAATCATCGTTAGCGCCCGCGAGCCTCGCGCCTACGACGCCGTTCTCAAACTCCTTGCCGCACCCGTCCGTATCGTAGTTGACGAATTCGCCGATGCCGGTCCCCTGGCGGGACTGCACGCCGGCCTCACTGCTGCAAGGCATGACTTGCTGCTCGCCCTGGCCGTCGATCTTCCCTTTGTAGACCCCGGGCTGTTAGCTCACATGATCGATTTGGCCGGTGGGTTCGACGCCGTGGTTCCTCGGGTCCCGGCTTCGCACGGCTACACCCTAGAGCTCGAGCCGCTGCATGCGCTCTACCGGCGCACGTGCCTGCCAGCCATAGAGTCCCACTTGCGCGCGGGTGACCGCCGGATGACGAGCATCCTGGATGACGTACTGACGAGATACCTGCAGCCGCACGAAATCACCCGCATCGACCCCGGATTCCGCTCTTTCGCCAACATCAACACGCCTGAGGACTGGGAGGCTGCGCAGAGCCTGGCGGGCCCGCGGTGATCCTTCCCCCGCCCCTATCGCCCGCCTAGTCCGGTCAGGGTGATTCCGCGAACAAACCATTTCTGCCCGATGAGATAGATTACCAACATGGGGACGAGGGCGATCACAGAACCCGCCATCAGAAGGTTCCATTGGATGCTGTACTGGCTCTGGAAAGTTGCCAGCCCGACAGGTAGGGTACGCACCCTATCGGAGTTGGTGACGACGAGCGGCCATACGAAGCTGTTCCATTGGCCGAGGAACGTGAAGATACCGAGCGCTGCCAGGGCGGGACTGGAGAGGGGCAGCATGATCTGCCACCAGATCCGGAACGAGGAGGCTCCATCGACACGGGCGGCATCGTCCATCTCGAGCGGGATCGAAAGGAAGTACTGGCGCAGCAAGAACGTACTGAAGGCCGAAAACGCCGGCGGCAAAATCAGCGCCCGGAAGGAGTCAATCCAGCCGAGCATCCGCATCACGATGAAGTTGGGGATCATTGTCACTGGGAACGGGATCATCATCGTAGCGAGATAGAGCAGGAAGAGCGTATCGCGGCCTCGGAAGCGCAGCCTGGCAAAGGCGAACGCTGCGAGCGAGGAGGTCAGCAGCTGTAGGATTGTCACTGCAGTCGCTTGCAGGACGCTGTTGAAGTAGAATTGCCCAAACGGCATGACGGTGACGGTTCTGACGTAGTTGTACCACACAACTGGATGTGGTATCCACTGGGGCGGATACACGAATACCGCGCCAGGTGATTTCAACGAGGTTGAGAGCATCCAGGCCAGCGGCGCCAGCATGAAGACGCCGCCGGCCGCGAGGAGCAGGCTTAACGTCCACCGCCGGATCACCGGCGTCGAGCGCAGCGATGAACTGCGCCAGAAGGCGCGATCCTGACTGACTGCGGGTTTGGTGATGCCGTTCATTCGCGATCGGCCTCGTAGTGAACCCATCGCCGCTGGTAGCGCACCTGGAACACTGTGAAGGCGAAGATGACGCCGAAAAGTAGCCAAGCGATCGCTGCCGCCTTCCCCATGTTGAACCACTTGAAGGCGTTCAAGTAAATGTAGTATACGACGGTCGTCGTGGCGAATGCCGGCCCACCCTTGGTCATGATATACGATTCTTCGAAAACCTGAAACGCCCAGATGAGCGACATCAACAGAACGAAGAATGTCGTAGGCGACACCAATGGGACGGTGATGTGACGGAACCTTGCCCATGCGCCCGCACCGTCCACCTGAGCCGCCTCGTAGAACTCGGGTGGGATGGCCTGCAGGCCGGCCAGGTAGATGACCATCGTGAAACCGATGTTCTTCCACAGGTTCAGGATCATCACGGCCGGCATGGCCCAGCGAGTGCTATTCAGCCAGTCGGGCGGCTGGAACGGAATGCCCAGAAAGCTCGTGACACTCCACAAGAAGCTGTTTAGCAGGCCGAAGTTGCCGTTAAAGACCCACTGAAACACCAAGGCGGCCGCGACCAACGAGGTCACAACCGGCAAGAAGTAGACCATCCGGAATGCCGTGATCCCATGCAATCGTTCGTTGAGGGCAAGCGCCAGGAGTAGAGACAGGATCACGCGCAGCGGGACAGTGCCGAACGTGAAGAAGAAGGTGTTCACCACTACGCGCCGGAACTGCGGGTCGCTAAACAGCAGCTCGCGGAACTGCTGCGCTCCCACGTACACGGGCGGTGAGAGGAGGTCCCACCGGAAGAAGCTGAGCACGAGGGAGGCGGCCACTGCGAAGGCCGTGAATGCCAGGAAGCCAAGCATGTTAGGCGCCAAGAAGAAGTATCCTTCGTAGCGCTTCTGGAAGCGATACCACCGGGCACGGCTTGCTTCGGCGCGCGCCCGATTGGCGTCCGCATTCAGTTCGCGAGCTGGGGACCAGGCCACTGAGGCATTCCATTCCCTTCAATAGACAAGGTGACCGAGCAAACACAGGCTCCGTCACCTTGTCTCGTACCCCCCAAGGGTGCCTTTACCCAAGGGCGGTTACTTCTTCGGATATCCCTTGTCGGCCAGGAACTGGTTGACCGCCTTGCACAAATCGGGGACAACTTGCGCCGGGGTGGCTTCGCCGGCCCAGAGCCGGTCCAACTGCGGCGCGATGATCGAGCCGTCGAGCTCGTCCCACTCCGGGAAGTAGCCGAACGCACCCGGCTTGGCTGCCTCGGCCGCAGTTACGAAGGCCTTGCGGTTGGCAGGTTTCTCCACGCCGAGGAAATCCTGCGAGGCTGCTACGGAGCGCAGGGCCGGGAATATCTCGCCGTTCTTGGTGTAGAGCGACTCGCCGCCGCCGCTGCTTTGCAGCCATTTCAGGAACTCCCAGGCCGCGTCCTTATTGGCCGACTTCGCGCTCATCACCCAGGCCGCGCCGCCGTTCGGGTTCCAACGCTGCCCGCCCTTCGCGAGCGGAACATTGACAACGTCGTACTCGATGTCCTTGTTGGCATTGAAATCGGCCACGCGCGATGAGTTCTGCATGATCATCGCCACCTGGCCAGCCTGGAACACTCCCGAGTCGCCGCCCTGCTGGCCCATAGTGGCGCTCCGGATGGCGTAGCCCTTGTCCATCATGTCATAAATGAACTGCAGGCCCTGCATGGCTTGTGGTGTGTCCAGGGTGCACTTGCTCGGATTGACCAGGTCATCGAGTACCATCCCTCCGGGCTGGCCCACCCACGTCGGCCATTTCCCGCCTTCCACGCCGAGAGCATACTGCGTCACGCGCCCGTTGGCGTCTTTCTTGGTGAGCTTCTCGGCAGCCGCCATCAGGTCATCCCACGTCCAATCATCCGTCGGATACTTAACTCCGGCCGCATCGAACATCTTCTTGTTGTAGTAGAGTGCCTGCGCCTCGATGTCGCGCGGGAATCCGTAGACCGCGCCATTGTAGCGGGCCGAATCCAGGAGGAAAGGCCAATACGCCTTCAGGTCGTAGCCATCCTTCTCGATGTACGGCTGTAGGTTCTCCAGCACACCCTTTGCGGCATAGGCAGGGGTGGGCCAGAGGAAGAA